>Ga0247664_1000182_pt1 | contig 16184 bp, 13 predicted proteins | sample CNK05_metaG_FD_182715 | JGI IMG/M metagenome (GOLD analysis project Ga0247664, IMG submission 182715) | Soil microbial communities from Purdue University Martell Research Forest, Indiana, United States - CNK05 | ecosystem: Environmental > Terrestrial > Soil > Temperate forest > Bulk soil...
TAAAGCACCGCATGTTCCGCGATAAAAGCGTCGGTAATTTTCATGCTCAAAGCCAGGGCTGCACTATGTCATGTAACATGTCCAAGTCTCAATCATCGGAACAAATGCCAAAGGCTAAAGCCAACCCGGACTGGACAATCTCTAACCTTATTTTTGTCTAACGAGGCAGAGCTTCAGACCAGCAAGGCGAGGACGATTCTTTGCAAGATTGAGCGCCTTGGGGTGCCTTGCCGCTCTGAGGCCCCGCCTGGTTAGACAGCAGGGAAATGGGTGGTCAGAAATTCGCAATTTTGGTGTATGCGTAAGCGCGCATTTGGTGAATTGTATGCCTCGCTTGTTTCCAGACCTGGATGCAAGCAGGCGACATGACTTTGAAACGGAACAGGCGCGAGTCTGTGTGAAAGTGTGTAAACGTGTAAGTATTACGTAGATGAAGAACTTGAAGGGATGCTCGAAGCGGCTGGCGGCTGGATGCCTGGCCCTGATCTGGACGCTGGCGGCCGGTCACGCCTGGGCCCAGGCCGACTTTCAAGGGGCGACGCACCTGATGCCATTCGATGAGGATACCATTCGCTACAGCAAGACCCAAGACACCACCGCGGTGGCCCGGCTCCAGGAACGCCTGGATCGGGGGCAGGTCAATCTGACGCACGATGATCGCTTTGGGTACTTGCTGGGCGTGCTGCGAGAGCTGGGCGTCTCGACGAATTCACAGATGCTCGTGTTTTCCAAAACCTCGTTCCAGCGCGAACGCATCAGCCCGAAGAATCCGCGGGCGGTCTTTTTCAATGATTCGGTGTATGTGGGGTATGTGCCGGGGGCGCCCGTGCTGGAAGTCAGCGCAGCCGATTCGAAGTTGGGAGGAGTGTTCTACACTCTGAGTCAGAGCGTCGCCGAGAAACCTCGATTCACGCGCAATGATCAGTGCCTGGAATGCCATGCCTCGGCCAAGACCATGGGCGTGCCGGGGCATCTGGTGCGATCCTTCAGCACGGACGAAAGCGGCGTGGTGGATCTGTCCAGCGGCATCTCGCTGGTCAACCATCGAACACCCTTCGAAGAACGCTGGGGCGGCTGGTACGTGACCGGGCAGCATGGCCGTCAAAAACATCGCGGCAATCTCTTCGGGCCAGAGGCCTTGGATCGCGAAGCCAAGGAACCCAATCACCTGGGCAACCTCGCTGCGCTCGATCAGTTTATTGATCCATCCCGTTACCCGGTGCCGACCAGCGACATCGTGGCCTCGATGGTCCTTGCACACGAAACGCATATGCACAATTTCCTGACCCGTCTCCACTACGAATCGACGCTGGCGTTGCAGCAGTACGGGCACATCCGTTATCTCAAGACTATTTTGGAGGCGTTCGTGAAGTATCTGTTGTTTACGGAGGAAGCGCCCTTGACGGCCACGGTGCGCGGCGTGCCGGACTTTTCGCAGCGCTTTGCGGCGCTTGGGCCCGCCGATCGGCAAGGCCGTTCGCTCCGCCAATTCGATCTGGAAACGCGCCTGTTCAAGTACCCCTGCAGTTATTTGATCTATTCGGAGGCCTTCAGCGCCTTGCCGGAACCCGTCCGAGCCCAGGTTTACCAGCGGCTTCATGATATTCTTACCGGAAAAGAGACCAGCGCGGATTATGCCGGGCTCACGGCCGAGACGCGCCAAGCCATCCTGGAGATCCTTCGCGACACCAAACCAGACTTGCCGGAATACTGGAAGTCTGCCAAAGGCTAAGGGATCAACAACAGTTGTTTGCCCGAAGGTTCGGCCAGGTTGCTGACCCCCAACCCCAACAGGCGCAATGGCCGGTGCACCAGCTTTTCGCGCCCGAGCAGGTAACATCCCAGCCGATAGATCTCCTGGGCGTCCGTGAGCGGGTCCTCGACGCTGATCTGCCGGGTCAAAGTGGTGAAATCTCCGTAGCGCACCTTCACCTGGACCGTGTGCGCCCCGAGCCGCCGGCGTTTCAGGCGGCCGGCGATGTCCGCGGCTTGCTCGCGCAGGCAGGCGCGCAGTTGCTGACGATCAGCCGTGTCCCGTTCGAACGTTTCTTCACAACTGATGCTTTTGATTTCACCGCCCAATTCCAGCGGCCGATCGTCCTCCCCGAAGGCGAATTGACGCAGACCTGGCCCCCAGGAGCCGACCAGAGCCCGGAGATCGCCCCGATAATCCTGCAGATCTCCCACCGTCTGCAATCCGGCTTGGTGCAGGATCTGTTCGGTAACCCGGCCGACGCCGTGGATCGCCCGCACGGGCATCGGACGCAGAAACAAGACCTTGTCGCGCTCCGGAATCAGCGTCAGGCCGTCCGGCTTTTGAAAATCGCTGGCCAACTTGGCCAGGAGTTTGTTCGAAGCGATCCCGATGCTCGCGGTCAACTCCCGTTCGCGGTGGATTCGGCTCTTGAGCTGGCGCGCGACCGGCAGCCCGCGCAGCAAACTCTCATCCGCATTGGCGCCCTGGCAGAGCGCGCTCAAATCCAGGTACGCTTCATCAATCGACATGGGTTCAACGTCCGCCCCGGTGGCGCCAAGAATCCCCATGATGTGCCGCGATTCTTCCCGATAATGATCCATCCGCGGGGCAACAAAGACGCCATTCGGACACAACCGTCCGGCGGTGGCACTAGGCATGGCCGATCGAACACCAAACCGGCGGGCTTCATAGCTGGCCGCTGACACCACCCCGCGTTTGGACGGCGGACTGCCCACGATGACCGGTTGGCCGCGCAGAGCCGGTTGGTCGCGTTGCTCGATCGCCGCATAAAAGGCGTCCATGTCCAGGTGGAAGATAACCCGATGCATCAGCGAGACGTCTGTGACACTCGGTGGTCAGTTCCGGCAGATGAAAAATGCGAACGACCGGGCTGCGGGCACCGGCCAGCGCCATCTACAGTAGTAAGCCGCAACCAGGCGCGGTTTATCAAGAAAAGGTTCCGCTTTCCGCTTTCCGCTTTCCGCTTTCCGCTTTCCGCTTTTCTCCACCTCTGTTCGCGGGTAACACTGTGGCCAGACATCATCATGAACGCGTGCATGCGATTTTTTGCTTCTTTTCCTGCGGCGATGGTCTTCCTGGCAGGCTGCTGGAACGTATCGGCGGCAGAACTCGCGGTCCCGCCCAACGTGATCTTCGAGCGCGGACTGGAGTTCAACAACCCGGATCATGAACCGCTGCTGCTCGACCTGGCGCGTCCCAAGGAGGGCACGGGGCCCTTTCCAGCGGTGGTTTGCATCCACGGCGGAGGATTTCGCGCCGGCACGCGGGAAGGGTACGATCCGTTATGCGTAAAACTGGCGGGCCAAGGTTATGTGGCGGTGACGATCACGTATCGATTGTCGCCGGCCTACACGTTTCCGGCGGCCGTCCACGATTGCAAGGCGGCGGTGCGCTGGCTGCGGGCCAACGCGTCGCGCTATCAGGTCGACCCCAATCGCATCGGCGCAACGGGCGGCTCGGCCGGCGGGCATCTGGCGCTTTTTCTGGGCGTCACCGCCGGGATCAAAGAATTCGAAGGCCCTGGCCATGCCGAACAATCCAGCGCGGTATCCTGCGTGGTGAGTTATTCCGGCCCGAGCGACTTCACTAAGTCTTACGGTAAAAGTGTGGATGCCCAGGTGGTGCTGCCCCTGTTCTTTGGCGGCAACCTGGAACAGAAACCGCGCGAACATATCCGCGGCAGCCCGCTGTTTTGGGTCACCCCAAATGCCGCCCCCACCTTATGCATTCATGGGACCAAGGACGACTATGTCGCCTACGAACAAGCGACGTGGATGGTGGACCGTTTGAAAGCGGCCGCGGTCACTGCCGAACTGCTGACCCTGGAAGGGGCCGGTCACGGCTTTAAGGGTCCGGAGAGCGAGCGAGCGGACCAAGCGATGTTGGCTTTCTTTGCTCGCTATCTTAAGCCGGCGGCCTCGTCGCGTTAATCAGATGCATGAGCCTCCTGGCATTGCCGGATCATTTACCGGAGGAAAAACCTGTGGATCTGCTCCTGGCCCTGGGCGTGGGGTTGCGTCGCGACGGAACTCCCGGCCCGCCCACCACCGCCGTCGCCCAAAGGACTGCCGAATTGGCGGAGCGCGGGTTCGCTCGCACGATCTTGCTTAGTGGCGGCTATCGGCAAAACGGCGTGGCGGAAGCGGAAGCCATGCAATCAATTCTCAGCGGCCGGGCGATTCTGACGCCCATTCTGCTCGATTGTTCTCCGGCACATATTGGCGGCACACCGTTTCAGCCGCCTTCAGCGGCGGCGCTTTTTCAGTCTGAACTGGGCCGCACGCCGGACCAGATATTACTGGTGGCGCATCGGATGCATCTGCCGCGAGCGCTTTGGCTTTTTCGTCGGTTCTTTAGGAAGGTGGAGTTTTACTGGGCTGGCGCAGAGGAGGTATACGATCCGTGTTCGGAGCAACGCCGCCTGCGCGCGAGGTGGCGGTTTGCGATCTGGAATCTTATGGCTTGGACCCACCACCGGCTCTGGTGCCGGTGAGGACCGGTTGGCTTAAACCTCCTCGAGCGGGGTCATGGCGTCGCCGAACTTCGGCAGACGCACATTCATCTTATCCATCAGAGAGAGATAAAGACGGCACATCTGGCGTTCGGGTTTTTCGCGGTAATCGAGGATGCGCCCGCCCTGAATGCGTCCGCCGCCTCCGCCCAGGAGAAGGACGGGCAACTGCGAAGCGTCGTGGCTGCCGGTCAACATGCTGGAGCAGAACAGCAGCATACAGTTGTCGAGGGCGGTGCGTTCACCTTCCTGGATGCCGGCGAGTTGGCGGGCGATGTAACCCACTTGCGACAGGAAAAACTGGTTTATCTTCAGCCAATCGGCGGTGTCTGAGTGCGAGAGCAGATGATGGATCATATAATCCACGCCCAGATTCGGGAACCGGAGTGAGGAATGATCATTGTTCAGCTTGAGGGTGCACAGACGGGTGGTATCGGTCTGGAACGCCAGCACGAGGATGTCACACATCAAACGCATGTGCTCGGCGATGTCTTGCGGAATGCCCTCGGGCGGTCGGGGGATGTTGGGCTGGGTCAAGGTCGGACGCCAACCCTGCAATTCCCCCTTTTTGCCGGCGTGTTGGATGCGCAACTCGATCTCGCGCACCGACTCCAAGTACTCGTCCAGTTTGCGTTGATCGGTGGAACTGATTTGCCGGCGGAAATCCTTGGCATCAGCCAGAACGGCGTCCAGCACACTTTGGTCGCCGCGATCGGCCTGATCCTTGAAGAGCCGGTCGAAGGCCAGAGCCGGATAAATCTCCAGGGGCGTGGGCGTGGTGGGCGAGCTCCAGGAGATGTGCGAGCTGTAAAGCATCGAGTAATTCTTGTGCACCGACGGGTTTGCTTTCTCGCAGCCAAGCACCAGGCTGGGCACCTTGGTCGATTGCCCGCAACGCTGAGCCAGCAACTGATCCACGCTCGTGCCAGAACGGATCTCTCCGCCCGAGGCCAAGGGCGCCCCGGAAAGCAGGTTGCCCGTCTGCGAGCTGTGAATGTTACCCTTGAGCGCTTCGGCGTTGTACAGGCCGCGGATGAACAGCAGGTTTTGCCGAAAATCCTGCAGCGGCGCCAGGACCTGGCCCAGTTCCATCCCCTGGCCTTCGCCTTTGGCCCACCATTCTTTCGAGTGAAATCCGTTGCCTGCGAACAACACCGCCAAACGGACCGGCGCCGTGCTGGCCGGTTTGGTGGCCGGTGCTTCGTCACCCCACACCGGGATCGATTCCAGCCAGGGCAACGCCATCGTGACACCAAGCCCGCGCAACATCGCGCGCCGCGAAAGTCTGTGGGTGACCATAACTGTCGACAGCCTAGCGATTTCAATGCCAGCGCGAAAGGGTTAAAAGTCAAAAAATGCCGGGCACGCCGGGCACTGCCCCCGATGCATCAACTGGAGCGGCGGTCTATGATCGCCGCTCCCGCCGTTTCCAGTCCCCCACGATGCGCAGGCGCCCTGATCTCTCTGAGTCTCTGATGGACGCATCGGCGATCACAATTCTAAGATGCGGACGTGAACGGAACGAATCTGCGCGCTTGGATTTGGATCGCCGCCGGGCTCTTGGTCGGCGGATCACTGCACGCGCAGCCGTTCGATACCCTCATCCGGCACGGCCGCGTGATTGATGGGACGGGAAATCCCGCCGCCCAAATGGACTTGGGTTTGCGCCAGGGACGGATCGTCGCCATCGGCCGGCTGACCGGAGACGCCCCGCTGGAAATCGACGCCCGGGGCTTGGTGGTGGCGCCCGGGTTCATCGACGTTCACACGCACGCCGAGGAGATCGACGAATTGCCGCGTGCCGAAAACTTTGTGCGCATGGGCGTGACGACGGCGATTCTGGGCAATTGCGGGTCTTCGGTGGCGGACGTGGCGGCATTTTTTCAGAGGTTGGAGGCCACGCCTATCTCGATCAACATCGCCACGCTCATCGGCCATGGCACCGTCCGCGGCAAGGCCATGGGGGGCTCGTTCATGAGACCGCCCAGCTCCAATGAGCTTGTCGAAATGAGCCGGCAAGTGGACCAGGCCATGCGCGATGGGGCCGTGGGCATGTCGACCGGTTTGATTTATCTTCCCGGCACGTTCGCCAAGACTGAGGAACTCATCGAACTGACCAAGATCATCGCTCCTTACGACGGGATTTACGCCAGCCACATGCGCAGTGAAGGGCAGGAAATCGATGCCGCCTTGGCCGAGTTGTTTCGCATCGCCCGAGAAGCAGGGGTGCGCGCGCATGTGTCGCATCTCAAACTTTCCGGCAAATCCAGTTGGGGACAGGCCTCTCGGATCCTGGGCTTGATTGAGCACGCTCGCGCCGAAGGACTCGATATCACTCAGGACCAATACGTTTATACCGCCTCCAGCACCGGTCTCAGCCAGCTCATCCCGGACGAATATCGCGAAGCCAACCGCTTTTCGGACACCCTCGCGGATCCCGAAAAAAAGGCCAGCCTGGTCCGAGCCATGAAGGACAACCTGCGGGCGGGCCGGAGGACGGACTACAGTTATGCCGTGATTGCGGACTGGTCATACAACCCGCGCCTCAACGGGCTCAATCTGGTAGAAGCCGCCCGGCAACATCGCGGAACGAGTTCGGTCGATGATCAGATCGAGTTGATCTTTGAGATTCATCGTCAGGGCGGAGCCGGCGGCGTGTTCCATGGGATCAGTGAGGAGGATCTGCAGGAGTTCCTGCGCTCGCCCAACACCATGTTCGCTTCCGACAGCGGGGTGCGAAAATTTGGCGAAGGAGTGCCACATCCGCGCGGTTACGGAAACAATGCGCGGGTCTTGGCGCGGTATGTGCGCGAGCTCAAGTTGCTGCGCCTGGAAGACGCCATCCGGCGCATGACTTCGCTGCCCGCGGCTGCTTTCCATCTCAAGGACCGAGGGTTGATTCGGGAACACGCCTGGGCCGATCTGGTGATCTTCGACCCGGCGCGCGTGCAGGATCAGGCGACCTTCGGCGATCCGCATCATTACGCCACCGGCTTTGCCTGGGTCCTGGTCAATGGAGTGCCGGTAGTTAAGCAGGATGCTCACAGTGGGGCGACCCCGGGCCGCGTCTTGCGACATGGAATAGCCAGTGCGCCAGCTGCAACTGAGCGCGAACACTAGAACCCATTCCCTATTTATGAGATGGGTTCTAACGCGCCTGTCCGGGCTCAAAACAGGTGCGCCAATCGTTCGAGGATGCCCCCGGTTTCCTCAGCCCACCAGCCCAGGACGCTCAAGATCGTGACGCGCGCGGTCAACATCGGCAGGCCGAGCAGGAGCACGCTGATGTTGCCCAGATAAATCACCACGCAGGAAAATAAATAACCCTGGCTGGTGATATCCGATTGGCGCGTCTGGAGGATGTGCCAGGTCAGCGTGATATGGAACGCATAAGCGGCGCCCACCAGAAAATGCAGCCACACCCAGTGCCGGGTCCACCCGAGCAGCACATGGCCCAAGGCAAACACCATGACCACCGCGACGACATAGAGCGGAAAGAAATAAGGGGCGAGCACGATGAGAAAATTGCTCTTCGTAATCACCACATGACCGCCTTTGGCAGTGACTTTGAACTTCTTCACGCGCCCTCCGAACAGCCAGGCCCAGAGCGCGTGCGTCAATTCATGGCCGAAAACATAAACCCACATCGGCTTCGGCAAGAGCAGGAAGATCGTCAGCCAACAGCCGGCCCCGCCCAGGAAGGCCACCCAGAACGTGTCCGCATTGCCCGTCACGCGCAGCAGGCGAGCCAAGGCCAGGGCGGCTCCTGCGCCCACCGGCAACAGCACCAACGCAAGCAGCCTCTTGATCCATTTCGGCACCCGCGAGGTTTTAGAAACGTGCCTTCCAAATAGCGACACAATTGCCGCCGAAATTCGGCCGCGCATTGGGACCATGAACCCAACCCAATCTCACGTAGCAGCCGAGGTAACGAGGTACACCCTGAGCCTGTCGAATGGCTCTGATCTTTTTCCCGGAGAACGCGTTGGGGTAGAGTGAGCCCCTTCGACAAGCTCAGGGCGGGCTTCCTGACGTCGGCTGCTACCTGAGGGTCGATTCATGGGTCAAGGAAAGGCTAAGCCCAGCTAAGAACCCGGATTTGTCTATGCCGTAGCGGGCCAGCCTCTGAGGGGGCTGGCCCGCCTTGATGGCCCCGGACACCTCATCGCCACTTGCAGCGCGGCCACTAAGCAACTCAAGCGGCGAAACGTGGTCGGGGTGCCAGCCGGGCCGATCCCATCACGGGAACGGCCCGGTTTAGGGTTGGCATGTTTAGGATTGGCCTAGTCCATTGTTAATGATTAATGATGCGATCCCCTCCGTGGGTTGTGGAAACTGCCTGTCCTCGCGCTTAAGGCGTTTTGTACAGCGCAGGGCTTGTTGTCAATCTTGCTCGAGGCGGCTGAGGGTTGCTCATCCATGACACCATTACACAGCCCGCCTGCATGGGTTCCTTCGACTCCGCGATAACCCTTCGTTTTTCTGAGCTTCCGAGCCTGTCATCATCTATCATGCCATTCAGCGGTAGCGGTGTTTCAGGGATTTTGCGGCGTACGCGGCAAAAACGGTCGGGCAAAATGCAAGAATAGCGCGTGCAAAATGCATTTTCCCCTTTGCAACGATCTGACCAAACGCCTGCCCAGTAAGGGTCCTCTCTGCGGCCGTGTTTTCCGCTTTCCGCTTTCCGCTTTCCGCTTTCGCTTTCCCCCCTTTTCCCCCTGGCTTTCCGGGGCAGTTGCGGCATTCTCCGGCCATGAAATCCAATGTCTGGCGGTGTGTGTGCCTCTGTTTTGTTCCGGCCTTTTTCTGCGCGGAATCCGGTCGGGCGGCCTCATTTCAAGAGCCGGTTGGGCTACAGCTCTACAGTTTACGCGCGGAATTCACGCGCAACGTTCCGGCCACGCTGGAAAAGGTGCACGGATTGGGCATCAAATACGTGGAATTGGCGAGCACCTACAATATGAGTCCGGCGAAATTCCGCCAGATGCTCGAGCAGAACCAACTCAAAGCGATTAGCAGCCATTTTCCGTTCGAACGGTTCCGGGATGACGCGGAGGGCATTGCGCGCGACGCCAAGGAACTTGGGCTGAGCTATGCCGGCTGCGCCTGGATCCCGCACGAGGGCGCGTTCGACGAGAAGGAATGCCAGAACGCGGCCGCCGTCTTCAACAAGGCCGGGGCGGTCCTGGCCAAGGCCGGAGTTCAGCTCTTTTATCATGTGCACGGCTTCGAGTTTCAACCCTATGCACAAGGCACACTGTTGGATCTGCTCATGTCCGAGACCAACCCCAAGCACGTGGCCTATCAGATGGACGTGTTCTGGATTGTCTTTCCCGGCCAGGATCCGGTGAAGCTGCTGCAGAAATACAAGGGCCGCTGGGTGTTGATGCACCTGAAGGATCTCAAGAAAGGCGTCGCCACCGGTTCCTTGAGTGGTGGCACGGACGTCGCCAATGATGTCGCCTTGGGCACCGGGCAGATGGACTGGCCCGCCATCCTGGCCGCTGCCAAAAAAGCCGGGATCAAACATTATTTCATCGAAGACGAATCTCCCACCGCAGCGGAGCAGATTCCGCTCAGCAAGAAGTATCTGGAAACGCTCAAGTGGTGATTCCAATGCGGAGTGCGGAGTGCGGAGTGTAAATGCGGAATGGGGAAACGGAAAGCGGCCTGCCGCGGCGCCTGCCACGCCGGAGCCCAACGGCGAAGGCTGGTAGCCCGCCTGGGTGAAGGCGGGACGTCAGGAGGCCCACTCAATCGCCGATTGCTGAATTGCTGAACGGTAATTGTCGAATGCCGAGTGTCGAGTGGTGCAGTAGCAGCCGACGTTAATTGGAGGGCATTCCGCATTCCGCACTCCGCACTCCGCACTCCGCATTGGAATCATTCTTCCGGCCCCAACTGATCGCCGTCCATCTGGTAGATGCCGGTGAGATAACCGTTCTCGCGCATCTCACCGACGTGCAGGGTTCCTTGCAGGCTGACGGGTTGGTCCATCACCGGTTTCACGCCTTTGCCGGTCATCTTGACGCTCACCCATTCGTGGATCTTGGGCACCGTGCCGTAACAGCACATGGACTGATCTTTCATGATCAACAGCTCCGTGACCAGGCCGCCCTCGACTTTCAGAGGCAACATGAAGCCGCGCAACGAAACGCGCTTCTTGCTGTAGGCCTTCACGGCATCGGGGATGAGGGCTTCGGTCTTGGTCTTGATCGCCGCCAGATCATTCGTCACCGGGCCCAGCAATTCGTCTGAAATCTCGATGCCATATCCGGACAACTTATCAAAGCCCACCAGCGGATAGGATGAGCCGGCCACATTTGAAGCAGAACCGGGCCCGGCGACGGCCAACGCAAGAACTTTCTCACGTGAAGTTTGCGGCGCGGTGCCGATGTTCGTCTCCGTCGCAACCGCCAGCGTTGATCCAGACGTCGCGGTCGCGGGTGCAGCCGCGACATTCGTGGTCTTGCTGGGACTCAAGATAGGCTGGCCGCGGACTTCCCCCACGGCGAACGGGGCGCGGGCAGCGGGCGGGTCTCCGCAACCCGCCAGGAGAAACGGAAGGAAAAACAGCAGCCGTCTCATTTCCCTGAAGCTTGGCGGCCCGCTTCGAGCAAATCCAGCACCGAATCCACATCGTAGACGCACCCGCCCCAAGTGCCGCCGCTGGCCCGCTGCAAGGCCGCCCAAAGACGTGTGTCGGCCGGCAGGCCGGGGGCCGGGGCCAGATCAGGGTGCGGGCTGCGTTGGGCCAGGATGCTGGCGCCGCCTTCGGCTCCGACCTGTTTGCCGGCCACGCCCACCAAATCCAATGTGCCCACGAGTTGCTTTCGATCGATGACGATGCGGATGATGTCGCCGTCGCGCAGGCGGCCGATTGGTCCTCCGGCCAGCGCTTCCGGGCCAACGTGCCCGATGCAAGCTCCCGTGGAAACCCCCGAGAACCGCGCGTCTGTCACCAGGGCTACGTCCTTGCCGAACGGCAGATGTTTAAGCGCGGAGGTGAGCTGATACGTTTCTTCCATGCCGGTGCCGAGCGGGCCGCACCCGGCCAGCACCAGCACATCGCCGGCCTGCACTTTCCCCTGTTTAATGGCCAGGATGGCGTCGTGTTCCCGGACGAAGACCCGCGCGGGCCCTTCTTTGCGGTAGACCCCGTCGGGATCAACCACGCTGGGGTCATTGGCGGTGCTTTTGATGACAGATCCTTCCGGAGCCAGGTTGCCTTGCGGAAATGTGAGCGTGCTGGTCAAGCCCTTCGTTTGCGCCCGGGTTGGGGACATGATGACGTCCTCAGGATCGACCCCGTCGTGCTGTCGGAGCAATTGCCGGAAACGACGGCGGCGTTCGCTGGTTTCCCACCAATCGAGCACCTCGTTGAGCGTGGATCCGGTAGCGGTAAGGACGGAGGTATCGAGCAAGCCGAGGTGGCGCAGATGCAACATCACTTCGGGCACGCCGCCGGCCAGAAACACGCGCACGGTTGGATGATGCACGGGGCCGTTCGGCAGCACATCCACCAGCCTGGGCGCCTGACGATTCACCGTGATCCAATCCTGGACGGTGGGTCGTGATAGGCCAGCCGCGTGGGCGATGGCAGGGATGTGCAACAACAGGTTGGTGGACCCGCCGAAGGCCGCGTGAATCAACATGGCGTTGCGCAAACTTGCCGGCGTGAGGATGTCCTGCAAAGTAAGCCCGCGTTGTTCCAATTCCAACAAAGCCGCGGCAGACCGAACCGCCAGATCCGTCCAGACCGGTTGTCCGGACGGCGCCAGGGCAGAGTGGGGCAACGACAGGCCAAGAGCTTCGCCGACCACTTGTGAGGTCGCGGCCGTGCCGAGGAATTGGCATCCACCGCCCGGGGAGGCGCAGGCGCGGCAGCCCAGCTCGGCGGCCTCCTGCAGCGAGATCAATCCATGCGAGAAACGCGCGCCGATCGTTTGAATCTTCCCGGCGTCTTCGCCCTGTTCGGGCGGCAGGGTGACTCCGCCGGGAACCAGCACACTGGGCAGATCCCGCATGCCGGCCAGGGCCATCATCATCGCGGGCAATCCTTTGTCGCACGTAGCAATGCCAAGCACGCCGGCTCGCCGCGGCAACGAACGAATCAAGCGCCGGAAGACGATGGCGGCGTCGTTGCGGTACGGCAGGCTGTCGAACATCCCGGGCGTGCCCTGCGTCCGTCCGTCGCATGGATCGGAGCAAAAGGCGGCGAACGGAATGACCCCCAGTCGTTTCAATTCGCGAGCGGCCGCTTCGACCAACAGACCGATCTCCCAGTGACCGGTATGATAACCAAGGGCGATGGGTTGTCCGGCCGGCGCGCGCAGACCTCCTTGCGTGCTCAAGATCAGAAATGGTTTTCGACCCACCTCCGCGGGAGTCCAACCCATGCCCGCGTTTTGAGTTAAGCCGAAGATGTCGCCGCTAGGCCGATCCTTGAGCATCTCTTCGGTGAGCGGCAGCTGGCCGGCCGGGCCCTGCGCTTTGGTTCGGATCTCGAAGATACGCTCATCGGGGGCGGAAAGCAGATATGCGGGCAAGGGCATGAACCGGGCTGGGCTAACGTTGGGTTGTTGGTCGCCGGGACTCCGTGGCGGCAACGGACCTCTCACGAGCGAGCCGTTCTTAGCGAAGGCACCGCGGGGGCACAAGGCAATACTCTCGAGATCTCCTTCTGGCTAACTGGATCGAGCTGTAGCGGCGGTCTGCGTACTTGTTTTAGCGCGTTCTACTGTAGCGGCGGTCTATGACCGCCGTTTCGTTCTCTCCATGAACCTCTCCTGTCTCGTAGCAGCCGACGTCAGGAAGCCCGCCCTGAGCTTGTCGAAGGGGCTCACTCTATCCCAACGCGTTCGTCGGGAAAGAGATCAGAGCCCTTCGACAGGCTCAGGGTGTACCTCGTTACCTCGGCTGCTACGTGAGATGGGGTTGGGTTCATGGCCCCAATGCGCATGCAAAAGCAGATGGAAGCTCTCCATGTACAGGGGTCGGCGGTCATAGACCGCCGCTCCAACCGCCACGACCGAGGGCGGTTCGATCAAGTCCTCGATCGAGCTTCAGGCTTTCAAGTTGACCATGGCTTCGACCACGCGCAGCTTTTCGAAGGTTCGGATCATGAAATCAGGCAGGCAATCGGATTTAAGACCCAGGATGCTCAGCGCGCCTTCGCGTCCACGCAAGGCCAAGGGCTGGTGCCCGTAACCAAAGCCCATGAAGTACGAGATCATGTTCCCAAGATAAATGTAGGCGGCCAGCCGGCAATCGGCTCCAGCCTCTTCGGGTTCGTGGTGATGCCAGACAGCATTCACGATCGTGGACGGGAAATTCCAGCGCGCGAGCAGGCGTCCGCCGATCTCGGCGTGCTGGACGCCGAGCAACTGTTTTTCGACCTCGATCAGGGCAGTTTGGCGAAGCTGGCTTTGGTCGACCAGGGCGGCGTAACGGTCATTGAGGGCTTCGGTCAGAACGATCTTGCCCAGGTCATGCAACAGGGCAGCAGTAAAGACCAGGTTCTCGTCGCCGTTCAATTCGCGGGCGATAATCTGGGCCGCCACGGCCGAGGTGACGGAATGCTGCCAAAGTTCGCCGCGATTGAGTCCATACGCTTTCTGGGCGCCGCCGAGCAGGCCCGCGCCGGTGGCAGCCAGGACCAGTTGATAGATCTGGCCGAAACCGAGGCGACACACCGCTTCGGCCAAGTTATCGACCGGGGTAACCCCGGCGAAGCAGGCGGAATTGGAAACGCGCAACACGCCGGCCGTGACGCCGGGGTCGAAGGCGATCAGTTCGATGACGCGCCCGTTATCGACGTCATCTTTTTGCAAGAGGGCGATCAGTTCGGGAAGGATGCGCGGTGCCGCCGGCAACGTCTCCAGGTGATCTAGGTACTCGTCGAGTTGTTGCTGCATAGGATGATTTCCTGGTCGCGGCCCGATCCTCGGAGCCGGACTTCGCCGGTGCCCAGCTTAAGATCCATGGTTCGACCTCGATCGGCATTAGGTCCGGGGTCGCGCCGATCATTACGGCGCATCGTTCCGGCGCATCGCCGCGACCGGGCTTCAATAAATCGGCGGGACGGCAAAAGAGCTTTACCTCTTTTAGCTGAGATTTCGAAACAACACTTGGGCGAAACCACCGGGTAAGAAGTCGCCGGTCAGGCCGGCTTCGGGGAGATTCTTGCCTAGGCAGCTCGCGGCCTGAAGGTGGGTTGTAGATTTTTTTGGGGCACGGGGCGGGCGCTTGATTGCGCGATGATCGACGCTGCCGGCGGGCGGCGGGGCTGGCCAATCGCGCTGATGGCATGCCCGTTGCTGAACCCATCATCGCATGAAAACTGTCGAACTCGACGCGCCCCAAAGATTGCCGGTCAAGTCCGAGAACATCATCTCGATTCCGATGGGCTTGCTGGGCTTTGAGCAGGTCAAGAAGTATGTGCTGCTGGGCGCGGCGGCGGAGGAACCCTTTCTTTGGCTGCAGATGCTCGACAACCCGAATCAAGGTTTCGTCGTGGTCCCGCCGGCGAGCGTCGTGCCCAACTACAACCCCGACATCCCGCAGGCCGATGTGGATGCGCTCGGCATCAAGAACCCGGCCGATGCCATCGTGCTGAGCATCGTCACGGTGCGGGGCAACGAATCGACCGTGAACCTCAAGGGCCCCATTGTCATCAACCGCACCACCCTGGTCGGCAAACAATGCATTCCGGTGAATGCGGCCAGTTTCGCCCTGCAACAACCTATCAACTCATTGCCCGTCGCCGCCTGACACCCCGCGGCCTGCAACTCAAACTCAAGACCCTCATGCTCGTCCTCTCCCGCAAGGTTAATGAAAACATCGTCATCGACGGACGGATCGTCGTGAAGGTGGTGCGGACCGAGGGCAACTTTGTGAAACTGGGGATCGAAGCGCCGCCCGATGTGCCGGTGCATCGCCAGGAAGTTTACGACGAAATTCAGCGGAATAACCAGGCCGCCCTCACCAGCGGCCGTCCCACCGCACGACCGCCCACTGCCTCCAAGCCGGCGAGCCCGGGCGGAACGCCGACAGCCCCAACTAAACCCACCGGCGGAGCCGCGTAATCGCCGTTTGGAAACGCGCGCACACGACACGGAGAAAACAAGCCAACCGTATGGTCATCAACACCAACACGCACGCCATGACGGCGGCGAGCAACCTGCAATCGAGCGAAGCCATGCTCAGCAAGTCACTCGCCCGCCTGAGTTCAGGATCCAAGATCGTCAATCCGGCCGATGACGCCGCCGGCCTGGCGGTTTCGATGCGTTTGGATGCCCAGATCGCCCGCTTGATCGCGGCCAAAAACAATGTCGGCAACGCCTTCTCGTTCACGCAAACCCAGGACGGCTACCTCAAGAAGATCGCCAAGGCCCTCGATCGCATGAGCGAACTGTCCATCATGGCCCAGGATGTCACCAAGTCGGATGCGGACCGTTCCCTCTACGATGCGGAGTTCCAGCAACTCCACGATTACTTCACCAGCGCGGCCAGCAAGGATTTCAACGGCGTCAGCCTCTTCTCCACCAATACCCTCAACGTCACCATCGATTCCGAGGGCAATACGTTCACGATGACCGGCATCGATTTGGCGGGCGGAGCCTACACGGCCCTGAACGGTTCGGACGTCACCACCACCACCAATCCACCCACGGC
>Ga0247664_1000184_pt1 | contig 16136 bp, 13 predicted proteins | sample CNK05_metaG_FD_182715 | JGI IMG/M metagenome (GOLD analysis project Ga0247664, IMG submission 182715) | Soil microbial communities from Purdue University Martell Research Forest, Indiana, United States - CNK05 | ecosystem: Environmental > Terrestrial > Soil > Temperate forest > Bulk soil...
AAATAAATAATTACAATAAAAAAAAAATATGACAAGTCCCCACTACAATAATAATAAAAGCTACTTATGATCACAGTGCACCTCTATAATAAATAGGTCCAATACAATAAAAGCTACTTATGATCAAAAGGAATCTAAATATTTACTATTAGATAAACATTATACTAATGAAGTTATAATGATACAAGATGAAATAAATAAATTAATAGTTTTTGAAGGTTTACAATATTTCAGAGGTATTTTTTGTGAAGATGAAGCATTTAGTGTAGAAATTTTTAATTTAAGATTAAATAGACATATATTATTAATAGAAAATTTATTATGTAATTTAGAATATGCTATAAATAGATTTAATTTATTATATAATAAATGCAAGCCTTGTAGTGCCAATAATAATAATTGTAATGAAAATTTTTCTATGTCTTCCGGCACAATTATTAATAATACTTTTGCTTATGATTTAGCTATTAAAGCTTTTTTAAATAATTATTATAATATTAGTAATAAAATTTATTATATTATTCAAAATAATATTGAAAGATCAGAACTAAATATTAAAAACTACTTGCTTTCTGAATCGATAGACACAGTAGGATTAGGAATGGATAGCTGTGCTAGTACTGGTTTATTTATCCCTACTATTATGAATCTAAAGCTAAAGAGTGTTTCTACATTTTCTTCTGCTGGTCACAATAATAATGCACCTGTACACGATATTAATGATATTAATAATTATTCTAATTCTATTAATAATAATAATAATAAAAATAATAATAATAATAAAGTTAATATTAAGAGCTGCGGCTACACTGGTGCCCTTTCAACAATTTTGGGTGCTACGCAGACACAACAGCATCCATTGCAAAATAAAAGCTACGCAGCACAACAAATAAATAAAATAGTTAATAAGCAAAATGTATTAAATAACCAGAAGCTACACTACAATACTCTATTATTTAATTATTTAAAAAGAATGAGTATTTATAATATAAGAGCAAATGGACTTTTAATTTATAATTATCATATTTTAAAATATAATTTTAATAAAAATTACTCTCTCTTATTTCATCCCTTTTTAAAAAACTACGTAGACACAATAGCTATTCCAAGAAATAATAATATAAATAATAATAATAAAAGCTACTTATGATCACCACCAATTAAAGGTACTGGTTGGACTAACTTCGCAAGTAATGAAATACATAATTTCTTAAAAGCTTTCTTTAAAAGTATTAACTCTTTAATTAGTAAACCTACTTTTGTGATTACTCCTGATAAAATTACTATATCTTTATTTTATTATTTAAGTATACCTAGCCCTAAAGTTTTTAATTTATATAATGGAAAAGCTACGCACAACAACCATCAAGATATTACAAAAAGCAGCACAAGCACAATACGAGGCTCAGCAACTAAAATTAGAATACTAAGCCAAAAACAAAAAACAATAAATGCAAGCCTTGGTGCAGCACAACAGCCATTCAATCAAGAAACCTTTACTATTGAAAAAAGTAGAGCATTAAAAATTTTAATTCGTAAACATAATGATCTAAAAAATAAATTAAATCTATTCAATAATTATAATTTAACTAAATTATATCCTTTAAGATTTAAAAAAATTTGTGATTATTTAAGTCTATTTTTTAATAAACCTGTAGAATTTGAATTAATTAGATTACATCATTCTTATCACGATGCTCATATTTTAGTGACTCTATTAGCTTTAATTGTTAAAAGAAAAAATATTAGAAGAGCTATTGCTAAACTTTATTCTTTAAATGCTGTGAAAAATTTAAAGGATCCTAATTTATTAGGTGGTAATAGATCTGACACTGATACGCTATCTTCTAAAATAAATTCATATTCACTGAAACCTCAATACAATATCCCTGCTTTCCTTTCTGGTTTAAATATTAAAATAGCGGGAAGATTAATGAGAGAACCTATTATACCTAGAAGAACAACTAAAATTTTTGAAAAAGGAGCATCTGCTACTGGAAAAGTAAATTTTTTAGAAGTGGCTAAATTAACTAAAAAAAATAGAAAAGGAGCTTTTACTATTACTGTTTTATCTGGACAAAATTTCTTTTAATGAATTATCCTACAACTACTTGTGTCTAGAGAGAGGATTATCCAACAAATAATACTTAAAGAAAGATAAAAGCAGTTTTTTAATCGAAAGATAAAAGTAGTTTTTATAAATTGCCTGCGGCTAAGTATACACAATAATTTGCTAACTTATTATTTTTACCCCTTCAAATACAATAACAAATACAATAAAAATAAAAATAACAATAAAAATAAAAGCTACTTAGTTCTTAGCAAGGTTATTTTTTGTTTATCATAAGTAGCGTTGTATAAAAAGCTTCTTATTTTTATCATAAGTAGTAAATAGATACAACTATGCTGACACAATAGCTAGCTACTTATTAATCAAGCAGCTCCAACTAAGGATTAAAGATAACCAACAATAAAAGCTACTTATGATAAAAAGCTACGCAGAAGGAGAAGTTCCTGATATAAAATATTTTAATAGCGTATCTGAAAATAAATATAATATTTATAAATCATCTTTCTCTAAGCAAAGCAAAGTAGTGCTGGCTAGTTTCAAACTTATTAATTAACTCACTGGTAGCTGCTGATTAATATTAATAAGAAGCCGCCCGTGCTAGGCACAAGAACCAAACAAAGCAAGCTGATTATTAACAAAGAAAGATAAAAGTAACGTCCAAAGAAATAAACATTTTTGTTTACAAACGTAAAATACTTATAAAACATGAAACATTAAAAGCTACGATTGATAAAGAAACCATTAAATACTGTGAAAGTGATGTTAAATTATTATACAGAGTAATAAGAAAATTCCCTTCTAGAATATTTAATCTTTATCACGCAGATGTTCTTAAATACCTTACATTACCATCTTTATAATTCAGGATTTATAGATATAAATTTTTAAATATATTATGATATATACCTAACATAGAGTTATTTCATTAGACATTTATAAATTAATTAGTAAAAATTATAGTGGTAGTAATGTAGATCTGGCTAGTTTTTATTTGTAGCGAATCAATAAGTAACCATCACTATAAAATACAGAGCACTTGATTGAGAAGAAGCTAAAATAAATTTATAGATGCGACGTTAACTTTATCTTTCTATATTAAATGGTTAATAATCCTATGTCTGTATAATATCCTATACTTATTTATGAATAAAAAATTGCTAGTAGATGGAACCTTTTTGTAGGTTTTTTGTAGTAATAGCAGGAATATAAAACAAGATTAATCAGTAGTAATAATAATAACCACCCTGGTAATATATTTGATAATGAAATATATAATATTGTATCTAAATCTTTCAATTTAAAGAAAAGATCTGGATACTCATGCTCATTTTTTTAAAAGTCGAAAGTAATATAGAACTAAAAATTTATTTATTCCTATTCTAGGCAACATTAACAATTAAAAATATGAAAATAGAATAATGTTGGTTACTAGCTCCATCTAACAATAGCTTAATTAGTTAAATTAACTGGTGTTACCACTCAGATTAATTAAATAATGCTAGGATTATCATTTAAATTATCATTTAAATTATCATTATCCAACAATAAAAATAACAATAAAAATAAAAATAACAATAAATATGGATATAAATTTATGATATATTAGAGTTAAACGAAGATTTAAACTTAGTTTCTTATCATAAAAAATGCAAGCCTTGTAGTGATAATTATAGTAAACAAAATAATGTTAATGTAGCTATAGCTTCATCTATTACTTATTTTTCTAAATTTAACATGTCTTTATAAAGAAAAATAAAAGCTACTTTTATCTTTCTTTGTTAATAATCAGAAGGGGGTATAAACGTTTTATTAAGAGACTTACAATATTGTATTGACTTAAATAGACCTCTAGCTTGGTGGTTTATCATAAGTAGCGTTGCTTATTATTAATCATGCAGCTCCAACAAATAAGAAGCTAACACTAATTTTAGTTATAATTAACTATAAAAGCTACTTATGAATAAGAGATAAAACATAGTTAAGATCATTGATAGCATTGTTTAATACCTTGCTTACAGTATCTACACCAATTTTACTTGCTATTAAAAAAAAGCTCTAGTGCTAGGTGTACCACTAGCTCTTAGTTGGTCACAACTAATTATTCATAAGTAATGCTCCTGTACTATAAATAAGTATCTTATACCACTAGAACCACTACCATCATTATTTATTTATTTAAGAATAAAAATTTTAACAGTAGTAGTATAATTCTCACTATTATTAGTCATATATTGGATTCAACAATAGTCATTATTTTATCTCTAATAATAGCTTATAAATATTTTCTTGTGTCTTCAACGAAATAAAATTTGACATAAAATCGCAGTTTTTGCTACGACGAATCTCAAGTAGTTAGTTTTTTATTTTTATAATTTAATTCTGATTATTAACAAAGAAAGATAAAAGTAGCTTTTATTGTTAATTTTAATGTATATTTTTGTGTTATTACCAAACTGGGCGGCTTATTATTATAAATAAAATAAGCAGCACCAGCTTATTATTATTATTATTGTTATTATTTTATCTCTATTATTTATTATTATTTTGTCTCTATTATTATTATTAATCAAGCTTGATTAATCAGCAGTTTGTTTTAATAACGAACATCCCAGTAGCTTTAATTACTAACAACTAACTACAAAACAATAATATTTCCTAATAAACTTTTTAATATATTGTGCTAAGCAAAGCAAAGTAGTTTTTTCAATATAACAAATTAACAAAGTAATAATTATTACTATTAATTATTATTATTATTATAGTAATTAAATAATTAAATTAATATTTATAAGATTTTATTGCAGGGACGGACAAAAAAAAACAAAACAAAAAACAAAAATAAGATAAAAAAACTGCTTATCTGATTTTATACACGAAGAATACCTTTTATTATTAAGTTTGGTTTTTATAAGGCCTAAAGAGGGTTTGAACCTCTGTAAAAAGTATTAACAGTACTTCGCTTAAACCACTCAGCCATTAGACCTATTGTTGTTTGTATATGTTTAAAAAAATGCAATTATTAAATAATAATAAAGATTTAACTTGTTGTGATGAATTACTGAGGGAGACACGACTCGAACGCGCAGCTTCTTACTCCCAAAGTAAGCTCCTTAACCAATTAGGATACTCCCTCTCATGTATTAATACTATAATTATAATATAAAAACATTAATTATTAAATTATTATATTTATTTATAATTATATCTATTTACTTACTTTTATAATTTATTTAGTTGGATCCACCAACAAATAATTAATTAGTAATTTTTATATTAATTATTTTCAGCTTCTTATTAATCGCTACGCAGGCACTACTATAAAATGCGTTTGCAATTCTAAAAAAAATTATTTTATTGTTATTTCTAGCTACTTGAGAATCCAAACAGGTAGTAGCAGCACTGCTACGCTCTCTAGTTGTTGGATGCAGCTTTAGCATCAGCAGCTAGCTACTTATTTGTTAATAATCAATAATTACTACCAATAATAATCTTAAAAGTATTATTTTCCTTTACTTGCTTTCATATAATGGATTATCTTTTTACTATTTTTACTTTATTTACTCTTTTTACTAGTTACGAGAAAGTATTAGAATTAGAAATGCACAATAAAAATAAATGTACCAGAATAAATAAGAAAATTAGCCTTTTATTTATTGATTTTTTTTTTTCTTATTTTATTTTATTAGTTAATTGAGTTATAAATTTTTGTATGTATTTTTTTTAAGCAAGAGCGAGATGATTTGAACACCCACCAACAGTTTTGGAGACCGCTATACTACCATTATACTACACTCTCTTTTTGTAAGCAAAGCAAAGTAGTTTTTAATTTGCAGGATAATCCTACTTGATTTGCTACCCTTTGTTTATTTAGCAATGGGATAATCCTTGACTGTAAGTTTTATTATTGAAAGCTGAAGGTAAAAAAGTAGTTTTTGTGCTTTTCTTCTGGTAACATTTCTAGTATTGATAGAAGAAAAAAGCAAGCCTGCTTATGAATTAGCAGTTGGAAGCACAGCAATAATACTTGTTATATTTTATTTTTTTAAATTAAATTCTTTTGGAGAAAGATAGATTCGAACTATCATAATTATATTGCAAATATAACCGATTAACCATTATCAGATTTCCCCTACTTATTAATTATTATTAAAGTTTTTAATACTTTAATATATATTCTAATCAGTAGCGATTCTAAATTATTCTTAATAAAAAAGTAGCTTACTTTAGTTTTTGTGTAAAAGCAATGCTTAAATAAGTAGCTTTGTTTGTTTGTTATTCGCTTTAGCTACTTACAGCTAGGATTAATCAACACTGATTAATAAAAGCTCCGCCTATCAAGAAACAAAGGCTTGCTTTTGTTTTGGCCTAGTGGATTAATAAGTTTTTTTTTAACTAGTCAGCGGTTTTTATAAACAACAAGCAAGATCCAACTGCTACGCTAAATAAGTTTTATTTTCTTATTATTACAATACAAATAAAATTAATACAAATTAATACAATAAAATACAATAAATATACAATAATAAGTAGAATCTTATTGTGTCTAGCTTAGCTTTAACCTTAGCAGTTTATCTTATATCAGGATTCAACAACGCTAATGCTAAAGCTAAGAAAGATAAAAGTAGTTTTTTAATTTTATATTTATATAAGACCTAAGGGAGTTGAACCCTTATAATATCCATTATGAGCGAACTGCATTAACCATTATGCTAAAGTCTTTAACTCATTTTTTGATGAACATTTATGTTTAAATAAAATCTACTTATGATAAATAAAATTTTGTTGTGGAGGCACAGCAATAATAATAATTATAATAATAAATATAAAAATAACATTAATACCTATATTCTAGTTATTAATAAAAATTTATAATTTTATTTTACTTCTTTTAATAATAAATGTTTATAATATATTGAACAAATTTAATGTATTAATAATATAACTTTTAATTCATTAGTTTTTTAATTTATTTAAAGGGTTTTATTTACCCCGCTGGCTATTGCTAAAATAAGTACCTAGCAATTTATAAAGCCTGGATTTTTAATCTTAATACTTGTGATTGGTATTATAAATAAAACACTGCTTGATTAATCAGTAGTAATTTAAATTGCTTGCTACTGTGCTGTTACTACCTGTTCCCGATAAGTAGCAGTACTGCTTGCTTGATTAATAAAAGCTAGCACTGATATTTTAAATAATAAAAACTTATTTTTTTTTTTCCTTGTAGTAATTTATATTCTGCTTCGCGAAAACAACTTGCTATCTTATTAGCGATTCATAAGCATAAGTTTTTATCTAATTAAATTAAAAATACTAATTTTATTTTTTGTTTTTTATCTTATTTTTGTTTCTAGTTTACCTTTTATTGTGGGTCTGCGAACTGCGAATTCTGTATTTATTGATAAGAAGCCATTACTGGGATGCTCACGCTACTTTTTATTTTTGGGGTTTATCTTACAAGGCTAACTAAAAATAAAAAGTAGCGTTGGATAATGAAAATTATCAGCAGAGTAAAAAGATAATCCTAGTATTTATTTTTATTTTTTGTTTTTTGTTTTGTTTTGTTTTTACTAATTGCAACTTTGTTTATAAAAAGCTACTTTTATCTTTCTTTGTTAATAATCAGCAACAACAAATGTAAAATTTATTAAAAATTAAAACTAAAAAAAAGATCCATCAACAAGTGTTCTAAGTAAAATAAAATTACTAATTACTAGGTATAAAGTAAAATAAAATAAAATAAAATAAATTAACTAAATTAATAATATAATATAATATAAATTAATATACTATAATATAATATAATATAATATAATATAATATTAAAAAACAAAAATTACTAGGATTATCACTTAAATTATCATTTAAATTATCATTTAAATTATCTATTTACTCATTTAAATTATCATTTTAATTATCATTTAAATTATCAAAAAGATAAAAATGATCCAACGCTAAGAAGAAGCACAGAAGCAAAGGGGGTATAGTAATTAGATTTAATGTAGTTTTATATTTATTGTGTCTACGACGAATCTCAAGTAGCTAGTTTTTAATTTTAAAGACACCAAATTATTCAGCTTGAATAGGTAACATTTTAAAAGCGTGAAATGGAATAGGGCTAGCTAATGTCCATTCTATGGTATTTACTGTTTGAGTTTCATTCTCAAATTGATTTAAACTAGTAAAGTAAGAAGCTAGACTCCAAGGATTATTTGTAGTATTAGGTTGATTAGCAAACATATCATAGATTATATATCCAAATAATATTGTAGCTATAACAGAAACTAAAGACCCAAAACTAGAAATAGTATTCCATCCACTAAAGGCATCCGGATAATCCGGTATTCTTCTCGGCATACCCGCCAATCCTAAAAAGTGTTGAGGAAAGAAAGTTAAATTCACTCCAATAAATAAAGTCCAGAAATGGATTTTACCTAAAAAATCATTAACTGTTTTACCTACTATTTTTGGACTCCAATAATAAAAACCAGCGAATAGAGCAAATACAGCTCCCATAGATAATAGTGAAGTAGCAAACCACCCTAGGGTAAAAAGTCCCCGTGGTAGAGAGCCTTTCCCAAACCGTACGTGATAGTTTCCCATCATACGGCTCTCCATCTGAGATGTGAAAAATAAAGGGTGCGGTTCTATAATCCAGACCCTGTGTGTTTTCCTTGGTGCACTTTTAAGTGGCAAGCCTGGCATAACAAGATTTGTTTCCGGTTCATGGTTCTCATAAGATTCTGCATGTAATTCGGTTTTCCTTCTTTCAAACCTGTTTTTCTGAGGTGTTTTACATGATGAACCTCAAGGTTGGTGTCCGATCCACACACCTGACAGCTTCCCTCGAATAGAGTTCTAGTTCTAGGGAAAGCTCGGGCGGCGAAGTCGATCATTGAAAGGGGGTCGTATCCCTCGCTGCTCAATCTGAAACCAGGTTTAATTTTCGAGATAACCTTGTCCTCAAATCTTGCTATTACTTTCTTTTCGTTCTTAACCGTTTCGTAAACTTCTAGATTGTATCCGTATTTGGAGAATACTCTCTTTACTGTTCTTAATTTAAGTTTTGAAGCGAAGGTAAGGGCGCATGAGTATTTTAGGATATACAGGATTCTTGCTTTCAGTCGAGTCAGGTTGTCAGCACATGAGTAGTAGTTAATTAGACCTCTGCCCAATGCGGTGTAGTGGTTGATTATCATTGGGAGAGATAGATGAATAAGTCTACCCACTCGCGTAGGAGTGCCCTTTACACCATATTTGCAGTAGCCTTTAGACTCTAATTTAGCCACAATTTTTGTGATAGGGGCCAAAATTTTAGGTCTAGAGGTCTGGGCTGATAGTCGGATTGAACCATCTTTTCGAAACGATCTTACCAATTTTCGTTTTGTGTACGGTGTAATGGAGATATCGAATCCTAAGAAATGTGCTTTCTTTTGGGTAGCTGGAGTGATTAAAGTCTTACTTGAAGACAGGTCGAGTCCAAGTTTTTCCTTAAGAAAGATTGCTAGATCGTTCTTTATCGTTTGGCAGTCCTGTAAAGAACCGCTTACTCCAATAATTAAGTCGTCGGCGTATCTGACAAATCTCATTCTTTTGAAATTGGGATCGTTACCGATCAGTGATCTTATCCGGTTTTGATATATAAACGATCGAATAGCTTTTTTTTCGCTAGGTCTTTTATACTTCATGTCCCTGATTAGTTTTGTGTAGGCAGGGTTGGCTTTCTTTCTTATTCCTAATTGGAAAATTTCGGAGTAATTATTTAACCATTCATCCAGTTTATTCATGAGAATATTACATAGAATAGGACTGATTATGGTACCTTGAGGCGACCCCACTTGGGGTTCTTTGAATGCCTGAGAGGCATCTATGTACCCTGCTTTGAAACTTTTATAGATTAGGTCGATGAAAACTTGATCATTTATTCTCTTTTGAAGCTCCTCAATCATAAGATTTTGTGGGAGAGTATCAAAGCATTTTGAGATATCCGCCTCAATTAACCAGTTAACTTCCGTGAAGAGTCGCCTCATCTGGTAAATCGCCGTATGTGTACCTCTTCCCGGTCTAAACCCGTGAGAATAGTCGGAGAAGTGTGGTTCGAATATGGCCTCCAGGATGATTTTAATTGCCGATTGTACTATCTTATCTCGCGGGGATGCTATGCTAATAGGTCGTGTACCTCCTTTTGGTTTGGTAATATCGATTATTCTGGCTGGTTTAAATTTAAAGCTTCCCGATCCGATCTCGCGACCGAGATTCTCGAAGAACTTTAGATCTATCTCGTCCAGAGTCACGTTATCGACCCCCGGTGTCATGTTCCCCGGATTGGATTTGATAATACCGTAAGCGTGCATTAGGAAACCAGGGTCGGCTATAATAGCCCTCAAATTATTAAAATTTAATCTTGGATTATCGTTGCATTCCATAATTAATCTGTTCAATTCCACAAGACCCGCAGGCAGAGTTTCCTCGAACGATCTCAAACTGGTTCCCTTCAGTGGTGACGCGGTTGAGTTAAATTTTCTCATCTGTCGCCAAGCTCCACCTACTACGAAACCTCCGTCACCTCGGTACTTTCGTACTTCAGGTGATCCCGAGTTCCTTGTCTCTCTTCCTGATATATTTAGATGCTCCGGCGATGATGAACAATACTGATTGCTTAGAGTAGACTGTGCACCCGGTTTATCCAGAACTACGTAACTTAGATAAACAGATCTACTTCCTATCTTGTCGATAGTAGGGATTTCCGACCCTCGAATCGCTGTTGGGAGTTCGTTAACCTCATCATATATATCGTATCTTGATGGCACTCTTTCAGCCACCTTTTCGAACATGCTGTAGTCCCCGGTCGGTTTAGCCCAACCTAGGTAAGTTCGATGATTTACGCCATGTCCTAGGACCAGGTACACGATGGCGATGGGCGCGACTGTCGTTATAATACCGACAGCTGTCCACGGGAAGATGAGAAAGTGAAACGGCGCACCGTAATGAAAATGAGCTACTACATAATAAGTCTTAATTTATAATATACTTTTTACTCTACTTGTGCTTAATATTTTTAGTTTCACAACTAATAAAGCGTAGCAAATCAAGTGGGATTATCCAGCTAGAATCGTATTTTCCTTCTAATTCTAATTCTAATTCTAATTCTAATTCTAATACTAGCAATTGCTCATCTTTCTTCTTGATTGATAATAAGCTATTAGTAAAATTACATTACTGATATCTTATAGCTTATTAGGTATAAAGCACCAGAGAACAGTTAATTTAATACTCATTTCACAATGAGGATCGGACTATATCTTATCTAATTATTAAACTTAATTAACGTTCGACTACCACGTATAGCCTCTACGGATCCTACTCCTACAATTTAATATTTTAATTTATAAATAAATAGTTTGGTTTCCACGGTATAGCCTTTTAAACTTGTAGTGTAGAAATCGCATTAATTTTCTATTTAAAAGATTTCACCGTTAGCAATATATAATATTATATAATATATTACCGATAAATTATTATGTCTATAAATTTTTTTATATTTTATTATTAATAATTTATCATAGTGGTAAGACAACACAACACTTATTTAAAAAGATCTCTAAAGATATTGAATGAAGTTCTTTTTTCTCCTAGTAAAGGGTATTCAATACAATGTTTAATAATATTAATTAAAGTTGATTTACGATAAACTTCTATAATAAAAAATCTATTTCCTATTTTTCTCACTTTATTTGAAATATTAAAATGTCTTATAATTTTATACATAATATATTTATCATCGTTTTGTCCAATAGAAAAAGATTGAATTTTAAATGATTTTCTAATAGAAAAACAACCTTCTGCTTCTATAAATCCAGATAACCATTCTTTAAAATAAAAATTATCAATGCTTATATCTTCATTAATAGGATTTAAATATTTATTTTTTCTTGTATTTAAATAGTATTCAACATTATTATGTCTTAAACATTCTAACATAAATTTTAATTGAGCTTTTAATCTAGAGGTTATTGGAGGATAAGAAACAAATATTTGAATAATCTTACGAATTTTTTTTATATCATTAACTACCCAAATAATAAATTCTTGTGTCTGCGAAGCTTTAGTTTTTCTAACTGTTTTAACTTCACCTCCAATATTACAAGCAATTAGATTTAACATTTTTAGATTTTCAGAACAATATTTTAATTTAATAACTAATCTGTATTGAAGACTTTTAAATCTCCAATGATTCACTTGAATACTTCCATCTCCATCCATTAATCCAACCCAAAATTTTTTAATATAATGAGGATCTTTTTTAATTCTATCGTGGAATGCTACATCCAATGATGCATTACTTAAAACAACTCCAGTTAAACCTCCTATAGTAAATAAAGCTAAAAATCCAATAGTAAATAATAAAGGTGTATTATATCTTAAACTCCCTCCATATAAAGTTGCTAACCAAGAAAAAATTTTTATCCCTGTGGGCACAGCAATAACCATAGTCGCTGCTGTAAAATAAGCTCTAGTCTAAGAGCTAAATTGTGGACAGTATCTTGATTTAATATCGTGTACTTGCTTATGGTTAATTAAGCTAGCCTGCTATTAAACCTTTTGCGTGCTTGTCTCTGAGGATCCTTTGGTTTTAATACTTATAATTTTTTTAATTCCTTTTTCCTCTAAATGTTTTCCTTCTGTGATCATAATATACACTTTTCTAAATTTAAGGTAACTTTTGTACTTTCCTGCAAAAAGATTAAATTTATCAAAGTAATTAATAAGATTTAACGCTGTTTTGAAACCTGAACTCTTATAGCATCAAACACCTGTACTATACTGAGAAATATTACCCATTTTTAAGGTATCAATTAATAATTTTAAAGGTAATTTATCATTTTGCTTTAAAGAGTATTCTAATCTTACACTATAACCTGTTTTCATAGTATTACTCTTTGCTACACTAATATGAAAACAACCATCAGCTTGAGTGAAACCAGCTAACCAGTAATTATCTAAACTTACTGTTTTTAAAGGTGGTAATATGTTAATATTTAAATTTTCACTATAATTATGTTTAATTAACTGATCATATTTATAGTAACTTACCAATTTACCATTTATTAAAGATAAGATAAGAGATAAGCCATTTGTATTTTTACAAATATATCTGACTGCTTTTTTATCTTTAATTTTGTAAACGTTACCATGTTCAATTCGCTTTTTGATATAATAAGCTAATGAAGTGTCTTCCTCTGCAAAAATTATATGCAGTTCTTTATTACCAAACCAGCCATCTCCTTCAATTAAACCTGCTAAAAAATAACCAAACTCATCATCTGTAAGATTGCTTTTATGATTTGGTACATGTTCGGAAATTAGAGGTAAAAATTTATAATTTGTATAAGTATTTTTAGTGACTGCCGTAGCTTTTGTACTAAAACCAAAGTTTCCTGCTGATTGTCTTTTAAATAAATAGATTTTTCCTAGCGTAATAAATACGAGTGGACTATTTATATTTATAGTTATAGAAGAGTTTCCAGCATATAGCAAAATTTTTTCTGTGAACACTAGTTTATCCACATCTAAACCTACACTGAACATATGGTGACTTCATACTAAGAATCCTAATATACCAATAGAGAACATAGCATAAACCATACCAATGTAACCGAAGATTGGTTTACCTGAAAATGTTGATACGATATGACTAATTATACCAAAACCTGGGATTATTAAAATGTAAACTTCGGGATGACCAAAGAACCAGAATAAATGTTGATATAAAATCGGATCACCACCTCCAGCTGGGTCATAGAAACTAGTATTAAAATTTCTATCAGTTAATAACATAGTTATAGCACCAGCTAATACAGGTAAAGATAATAAAAGTAAAATCGCAGTTATGAATATAGCCCAAACAAATAAAGGTAATTTATGTAAAGACATACCATTTGTTCTCATGTTCAATGTTGTACTAATAAAATTAATAGCTCCTAATAAAGAAGATATTCCAGCAAGATGTAAACTAAAAATAGCTAAATCTACTGAACCACCAGAATGTGATTGGATACCTGCTAAAGGAGGATAAACAGTCCAACCTGTCAAATTGTATAGATATTTTTACCGTAGCGACTCATAAGTCATAAGTAGCTTTTATTAATAAAAATTAAGTCTTAATCATTGCTAACTTTGATTACATTTTTACAGTAAAATCTATTTAATGAATCTCAATTAAATTGAGTTCTTTTAGTATTCATGCTATTTTTAAGGGAAATTAATTTTGAGGTACCATCTAAAGATTTATATTTTTTAGATTTTCTAATGTGATGTACTTCACTTCAATCTAAAAAATCTAGATCTTTAGAGCTAAACAATGGAAAATTTGTTAAGTAATTAATTAAAATATCACAAGATAATTTTTTAGTAGTTCTTACTTCGTAAGCTAATTCTATATAATTAGATTTACTTCTTTGAATTTCAGTAACATTTTTAACGTCAAGAAATTCTCTGATTTTTTCCATTATATATAAATTTGAATTCTTTTTTGAAATAGTTTTCGTTGATTAATATGATTGTTTTTGAGAAACTCTCATATAACCTTTAACTATGGTGGCAATTTTTTCGGAATTTAATTTAAATTCACAATAAAAATTACCATCTGATTCAATAAATCCAGATAACCAAGGGTTACTACCAAGCCAACTCTTATCTAAACTTAATTTATATATTTGCTTGTTTTCCCCATCTGTGGTTCTGGCATTTAACCAATCAATTAATCTATGTAAAGCTTCAATTTTAGGTGTCCTCATATTCCCATTAAGTAGTACAGCAATATTTTGAATAGATTTAATATCTTGAAACAAAAGGTCAAGATAGTTTGAATCTTTAGGATACACTATAGTTCCTCCTTTAATTACTTACATAATTTTTTGGGCTAAAGGTGTATCTTTTTTAACAAAAGTTATTTTTACTGTAGGGTAAAGCAATTTACCTTTTTGATTCCTATTCGTTTTTGGAACAATTATTGATCCGTCACCTTCAATTAACCCTGCCAAATAACTACCTAAATAATTATCATAAGAGTCATTAAATGAATAGGAATTTAAGGAAGACTTAAGTCTTCTACTTCAATAACCTACCTATGAAGTAACAGACAAATCTATACCAAATACATACTTTCATATGTATTATGGACTATATCTTCATCCTTTAGTTTTTTTAAAAGGAGCCCCACGTATAGTCTCTGAGGATCCTACTCCTATTTTTAATTTAAATTAAAACAAATAGTTTGGTTTCCTGCTGATTGTCCATTATTATATCTAAATCATTGTTACTGCCCTCTTTAGAGTAAAATTGGTCGGAGTAGATTTAGCTTTAGGAGTTTCCAGCATACAGTGAAGTATTTTATAGTAATTACTTACTACTCTGGCACAGGAAAGTACCAGCTCCATTTTCAACTAATGAACTTAATAATAATAATATTAATGATGGAGGCAATAGCCAAAACGAAATATTATTTAATCTTGGAAAAGCCATATCTGGGCTACCACAATGGATAGGTAAAAAATAATTACCGAATCCACCTACTAATCCAGGCATAACCATAAAGAAAATCATGATAAATGCGTGAGCCGATATTATTACATTAAATAATTGGTGGTCACCTTGTAAAAATTGAACTCCGGGACTTGATAACTCTAATCTGATCAGTACTGAAAAAGCAGTACCAATCATACCTGCAAAGATAGCAAATATTAAATATAGAGTACCTATCTCTTTAGCATTAGTAGAATTTATTCAATTCACGCTTTCTACTTTTTTGTTTCATGGCTTAGATATTGACTATTATCTATTGTGTCTAGCAATTGTGTATTCATAAGCAAGTAGTTTTTTAATTGTGTCTTAGATAGGATTATCCAACAAAAGTAGCGTGAATTGAATAGGATTATCCAACAAAATTAGCGAATCTTAATTATTCACAAGACACAAATAAGTAGCTTTTGCTAGCAAAGAAAGATAAAATTAGTTTTTTTTTTTGCTTTTTATTATATTAAAGACTAAAGACTAAAGACTAAAG
>Ga0247664_1000185_pt1 | contig 16112 bp, 9 predicted proteins | sample CNK05_metaG_FD_182715 | JGI IMG/M metagenome (GOLD analysis project Ga0247664, IMG submission 182715) | Soil microbial communities from Purdue University Martell Research Forest, Indiana, United States - CNK05 | ecosystem: Environmental > Terrestrial > Soil > Temperate forest > Bulk soil | place...
AGCGGCTGCCACGCGCGTGCTGTGTTATTGGCGCGAGCGCGTTCCGGATGCGTTGGCGTTGCTGCGCCAGCAAGCCGATGATGAACATCCGCGGGTCCGCCTCGAAGCGGTCCGGGCGGCGAGTTTCTTCCGCGTCGCCTCTGCGGCGGATGTGGCCTTGGCTGCACTGAAACACTCCACGGACTATTACATTGACTACACGTTGAAGGAGACATTGCGCCAGCTCGAACCGTGGTGGCGCAAGGCGATTGCGGAAGGCCAGCCGATCGCGGCCGACAATCCTGCCGGCGTCAATCATCTGATTCGAAATGTCAGCACCGCCGAATTGCTGAAGCTGCCGCGCACCTCAGGCGTGCTTTTGGCCATGCTCACCCGGCCGGATGTGCTGGATGCCACCCGCGTTGAGGCGCTCGACGCGCTCGCTCAGGAACGCAAGACCACGCGCATCACGGAACTGCTGGCCGCGCTCGATGCCTCGGCGCCAGGCGACGGCCCGGGAGCGTTTAACTTGGCTCGGCTCCTGCCCATGCAGCCAGGGTCCGACTTGAAAACTGTTCGCGACCGCCTCGCCCGCTACGCCCAGCCCAACGGGGTCTCCTCGCTGCGCGCCCCGGCTTGGGCCGCGCTGGCCGTCGCCGACGGTTCCTTCGATCGGGTCTGGAAGGAAGCATCCAGTTCACTTGCCGCTCTCACGGAGCTGCTCTCCGGCATTCCGCTGATCCTGGATCCGGACTTCCGCAGCCAGGCCTACGGGAAGGTCGCTCCGCTCTTGGCCGGTGTTCCGGCCGAGTTCCGGACCAATCCTGCCGAACTCAAATCCACCACCGGCCGCTACGTGCGTGTCGAGTTGCCGCGCCGCGGCACGCTGACCTTGGCCGAAGTGCAGGTCTTCAGCGGAGACCGCAACATCGCGCTGCAAGGCAAAGCGCGGCAATCCAGCGTGTCCAACGGCGGCGATGCCTCGCGAGCCATCGACGGGCGAACGGCTGGCAGTTACGGATCGGGGACGCAGACGCACACGCAGGAAAACGAACGCGAACCGTGGTGGGAACTGGACCTCGGCAGTGAACAAACCATCGATGCGGTCGTGATCTGGAACCGGACGGAAGCCGATTTAGGCAACCGTTTGGAGGGTTACACGCTGACCGTGCTGGATCAGGCCCGCCAGCCAGTATTCAGGAAAGCCGGCAATCCCGCGCCGGCTCCCAGCGCGCGCCTGCTGCTGGGCAATGGCAACCGCCTCGGCGGCTTGCGCCGCGCTGCCATCCGCGCCGCCGTCAGCATGCCTCGCGATCAGGCCGCCACCTTTGCTGCTTTGGCGAGTCTCATCGCCAAACGCGACGAAGTCACGGCCGCCGCGCAGGGTCTGCGCGTGTTGCCCCGCAGCGCCTGGCCCAACGCCGACGCTGCGGTCGCAGCGACGGCTCTGGTCGCCTGGGCCAAGGATGTGCCCGCGGATGCCCGGACGGCCCAGGACTTCGTCGAGACCGTCCAGTTCGCCGGCGATCTGGCCGGGTACCTGCCGTCCGCGGAAGCCGCCGCCGCGCGCCAGGAGCTGCGCCAGATGCGCGTGCCGCTCTTCGTGATCCGCACGGTGCGCGAGCAGATGCGCTACGACACACCGCGTCTGGTGGTGGAGGCGGGCAAACCCTTCGAAATGGTTCTCGAGAATGATGATTTCATGCCGCACAACCTGGCGGTCGTGCGGCCTGGCACACGGGAGACGGTGGCGAACCTGGCCGCGGTGATGAAACCGGAGGAATTGGATGCGCGGGGCCGGGCTTATATTCCGAACACGCCCGACATCCTCGCGGCGACGAAGCTCGTGGAGGCGGGGCAGCGGGTCAAACTGAATTTAACAGCTCCCAACGAAACGGGTAATTACGAATACGTGTGCACGTACCCTAACCATTGGATGGTCATGTGGGGCCAGCTGATCGTGACTCGGGACGTGGACGGCTACCTGGCGGAACACCCGCAATTTTCCTTGCCGGCGGCCCCCGTCGGCGAGCATGAGCATCACGCGAAGTAAGCAGCCACGACGGAAGCGGGCTCATTCCGGATGGAACCGGACGCTGGCTGCGGGGAGGGGACGGGGGATCAGAGCCTCGTGACCCGCCTGCGCCCTACGGGCTACGGCGGGCAAGCCTCGGCTGCTACGGGGAGGAGGTTTACAACCTGGCCACGAGCAGTTCGCGCTGGAAGATCAATTCCTTGGGCATGGAATCGTGCAGTTGAAACATGAGCTCGTCTTCCTCCAGGATCTCTTTTTTCCATTCCTCGATGGAAATAGATTGAGCTTCATTAAATCGGTCCGGGGAAAAGTTATCCATGCCCGACAAGTCGAAGTCCTTGGCCCGCGGCACCCAGCCCAGTGGCGTTTCATCTGCGCCCGCCCGGCCGTGGCACCGGTCGAAGATCCATTTCAGAACGCGCATATTCTCACCGAACCCGGGCCAAAGAAACGCGCCTTGATGATCCTTCCGGAACCAATTCACCGCGAAGATGCGGGGGATGATTTTTAAATGGCGCCGCATCCGGATCCAATGCCGGAAATAATCGCCCATGTTATAGCCGCAGAAGGGCAGCATGGCCATGGGATCGCGGCGGACCTGGCCGCGTCCGCCGACGGCGGCGGCGGTCATCTCCGAGCCCATCATGGCGCCCACGTAGACGCCGTGGATCCAGTTGAAGGCCTGAAAAACCAAAGGCAACGTGGTGGCACGGCGCCCGCCAAAGATGAGCGCCGTGATGGGCACTCCGTCCGGATGCTCGACTTCCGGGGCCAGCGCCGGATTGTTGCGCATGGGCGCCGTAAACCGGCTGTTGGGATGCGCGCATTTCTCCGGCGATGCCGGCGTCCAACGTTGTCCGCGCCAATCCAGACATTCCTGCGGCGGCCCGTCCTTGCCTTCCCACCACACGTCGCCGTCGGCGGTCAATCCCACATTGGTGAAGATGGTGTCGCGCTCGATGATTTTCATCGCGTTCGGGTTGGAGCGCGTATTGGTGCCGGGGACGACGCCGAAATAGCCCGACTCCGGGTTGATGGCATAGAGGCGTCCGTCGGCTCCGGGTTTCATCCAGGCGATGTCGTCTCCCACCGTCCAGATCTTCCACCCCGCAAAATGCTTGGGCGGAACCATCATGGCGAAGTTGGTTTTTCCACAGGCGCTGGGGAAAGCGGCGGCAAAGAACGATTTTTCTCCGGCCGGCGATTCCACTCCCAGAATCAGCATGTGTTCGGCCAGCCAGCCTTCCTGACGCCCAAGATACGAGCCGATGCGCAAGGCCAGACACTTTTTGCCCAATAACACGTTGCCCCCGTAACCGGAGCCGACCGAGATGATGGTGTTATCGTGAGGGAAATGGGCGATGTAACGGCGTTCGGGGTTGACATCCAGCAGGCAATGCAGGCCCCGGTTAAAGTCCTTGCGGAGGCCGAGTTGCTCGAGGGCGACCAATCCCATGCGGGTCATGATGCGCATGTTGAGCACCACGTAGATGGAATCGGTGAGTTCAATGCCGCATTTGGAAAGCTTGGACCCGACTGGCCCCATGAGATAAGGAACCACATACATCGTGCGCCCTTTCATGCCGCCTTTGGCCAGACCATAAAGCCGCTCGTACATCCGGTCCGGGTGTTCCCAGTTGTTGGTCGGCCCTGCCTCTTCCCGGGTCGGCGTGCAGATGTAAGTGCATTGCTCGACCCGGGCGACGTCGTTCGGGTGCGATCGATGATAATAGCATCCAGGCCACTTCTGCTGATCTAATTGTACCAACACGCCTGACCTGAGCGCTTCCTCCGTCAGATGCTGCCGTTCCTCTTCGCTGCCGTCGCACCAAAACACCCGATCGGGCTGGCATAATTCCGCCATCTCCGCCACCCACGCCTTCAGGAGTTCGTTCTTCGTGTTACAGGACCCTAACTTCATGCCGCCGTTTATACTTGGCGCAATGCGTAGGGCAATGTTCTTTGCGCCGGGTCTTTCACGGAACGTGCTGCGCGTTGTAGGCCTGCACGGCCAGCCGGATGGATGGAAAGGCCAGTTCGTTCAGGTCCACCTTCGCCGGTTCCACCCATACATAACTGGCCACGCCGTCCAAGGCCGCGATCCCTTCCAGCGTGCGGGCGCGCGTGACAAAGGCAAAATCCAAGACCGGATACGTGACCCCGCGGTAGTGGTATTGGTTCGGAGCGCTGCAGAGAAATTCCAGGGGACCCACCTCGAGGTTGACCTCCTCGCGGATCTCACGGCGCAAAGCCTCCTCGGCGGTTTCCCCGATGTCGACGAAGCCCCCTGGCACCGCCAGCTTTCCCTGCGCGGGCTCTTTGGCCCGCCGGATGAACAATGCGCGATCCTCCGGGCCGAGGAGCACGGCGGCCACGGCCGGGGCTGGGTTGAAATAGAAGTGAAAGCCGCAATGGCCGCAGTGAAACGGCTGGCGCGGGGCCTGTCGTTCCCGAGGCTGGCCGCAACGCGGGCAGAATTCGAAATGTTCAGGAGGGATCACTTAGATTTTCGATTTTCGATCTTCAATTGGGCTGCCATTGGGCAGTGATCGATAATTGGAAATTGAAAAATTGAAAATCGAAAATTGGCAATCGGAAGGCCCTTCCTCAATAGTCGCCCGCGCCCAGCCGGGCTCGGCCGGGCTCGACGGGAGTATCTTCTTCTGCGGCGGCGCGCCGTTTGTATTCCTCCAACATGGCCACGGTGGCGCTGGCCCCGCAGCGTGTGCAACCCAAATCCCGGACCAGGATCAAGCCGTCGAGATCGCGCACGCCGCCTGCAGCTTTGACCTGAACTTTGGGCGAACAGGCTTCGCGCATGAGCTGGAGGTCATGTTCGGTGGCCCCGCGGTAGTTGTATTGTCCGTCTTTGCCTTTCACGAAGCCATAGCCGGTGGAGGTCTTGACCCAATCAGCGCCTGCGCGTTCACAGATCTGGCAGAGTTTCCGTTTGAGATCATCACTACTGAGGCCGGCGCCTCCTTTCTCGAGGTAATCGTTTTCGAAGATGACCTTCACTTTCGCGCGGCGCTGATGAGCTTCGTCGCAAACAGCTTGCACGTCGCGTTCCACAAAGTCCCAGTCGCCGCTAAGGAGCTTACCGATGTTGATCACCATGTCGATCTCGACGGCTCCGTCGCGACAAGCCAGCTGCGTTTCGTAGCGTTTGGATTCGGTGGTGCTGTGGCCGTGGGGAAAACCAATGACGGCACCGACCGCGACCTTGCTGCCGCGCAACCATTCGGCTGCCTTCGCCACCGCATAAGGTTTGATGCAAACCGACGCCACTCCGTATCGAACCGCAATACGACAGCCCTCTTCCAGTTCCTGATCGGTCATGGTGGGATGAAGCAGCGAATGATCAATCATCCCGGCCAGCTCTTCGTAGGAGTATTTCATAGACTGATTTTGGTGCCCGCGCAGGGGTGGTTCGGGCTCTTCGCCGGATGGGCATTGCCTCAGCGGCTGATCCACTCGAAGAACCCAAGCGCCTCGAGTTGCCTGCGCAGCTGGTCAACTTGTTCCGGGGTGAGATTGACCAGAGGCAGACGGACCGGGCCGAGCGGCACCCGCAACAGGCCCATCAAAGCCTTGGAGGCACTCAGGAATCCGCCGGGCGTTGCGGCCAGACATTCCACCAAACGCACGCTGCGGAACTGCTCTTCCTGCGCCGCGGCGTGGTCGCCCGTCGTGTGCGCTTTGAGCAAACGATGGTAAATGGGCGCGGCAAAGTTGTAGGTGCTGCCCACCGCCACGGTGGCGCCCAAAGCCAGCGCGGCCAGCAGCGACTCGTCGCTGCCCCAGAACACGGCGAAGCGGCCGCGCTCCACCCGCAGGCAACGTTGCAGGGTCATCAAGTCGGAATTACTGAACTTGAGCCCGGCCAGCGTCGGGATGCGCTCGGCACCGCGTTCGAGAAATTCCGCCATCGGCAGATCGACCCCGGTCATCGCAGGAATGTCGTAGTAATAAAATGGCGTTTTGGGTGCGGCGGCCGCGATTTCGGCCATGCAGGCGACCAGGGTGCTTACGTCGGCGGGTTTGTAATAACTGGGAGGTAGGGCGGCGATGCCGGCCGCACCTTGTTGTTGGGCGGCGGCGGCCAGGGCTTGGGCGTCGCCGAGGCAATTGGCGCCAACGTGCACGACGACTGGTAAGACTGTATTTCGGGTGACGGCCATCCAGCGTTCGATCAAGGCCAAGCGCTCTTCTCGCGACAGGGAATGACATTCGCCCGTGGTGCCCATGATGAAGACCCCAGGAACCTGGTGGGCCAGCAGGTGGGCAGCTTGTTTTTCAACCGCACTCACATCCAGGCCGCCATCAGGATGAAACGGCGTATGCGCGGCCGCCAGGAAACCACTGAGTCTCGGTTGATTCACCAAAAGCGCCTCCCGGAAAGGTCTCGCATGGCTCGGGTGAGATTGGTCATGTCCCGCTCATTACCCGTGATGCGATGGGCTTCGTCAAGTCACGCCTTGCCGGACGCTCACAACTGACAGTAGCCAACAGCTCATAGCCAATCGCCCATAGCCAACAAGACATCGCTTCAGCAACCAGGGCTTACTTTCCCTCTGCCTGAATCTGGGTGAATCTGCGGGCCACTTCCATCTCCGCTTATCTCTGGTCTCCATATCTGTGCGCATCCGCGGGTCAACGGGCGGTTTGGGCGAGGGCCTCGTAGGTTCGGAGGGCTTCTTGATATTCCGCGCGTGCTTCAGCTGACAGAAGCGGTTCGCTGCGGGCGATCTCCCGGCGCACGCGTTCGATTAACCATTCGATCTCGACGCGCCTCGGCCGGGGAGGGTCGCCTCGGACATCAAAGAAAACAGGGCCGGTATGGGCAAAGCGGACGCGGCCGCCCGAGCCTTCCTCCCAGCAACGGGCGGCCAGCCAGGTGGTGCCGCGCAAGGTGGGCTTTAGTCGGAAACTCGTCGTGTATGATCCCACGGGAGTTTTATCTGGCGCCAGCCGCTCGGTAGTCAGGACCTGACCGTCCACGATAATCTCCACGAAGCTCACTGGCGACTCGCTCAGGACCGTGCCGGCAATCTCGACTGAAAACGGAGTGGGCTCGGGACGCTCCGCGCGGTAGCCCGGGTCCTGGCCATTGAAGGTGACCAACAGCATGGGGCCTGTCGTGACGAAGCTGCGGCCCTGATTCAAGCCACGCATCCACGCCTCGAAACTGAAGGGACCATCGAGGTGGACGTAAACGCGCGAGAATCCCAGCGGCACAGGATGGACGCCGTTGGCCGTGCCGGCACTGGGACGCAGTCGGAAGCCGCAGTTCAGCAACGCGTAATAATTCTGAAAACCGTAGAGCGCCCAATTGCGTTCGTTATTGCTGCCGTTGTCGATTTGCATCCAGGCCGGGGCGGGCACGGCCCAGTTGGTGATCCCAAATTCCGTGCGCCAATGATGGTTGTTGGCCAACTCGAACAAGTCTGGTTTCAGGATCGGCACGATAGCCATGGACCATTCCCAATTGTGTTTGTCCAGATCCAGCAAAGCGCCCTCGGCACGCGCGCGTTCGGCCAGGCGCCGCAAGGGGAAAGTGGGAATGTCCCAAAAAGTCTGATGATGGATGATGAACAACGCGCCCAGCGTATGTTGCTTTTTTGCGGTGGTGAAGATTTCGTACTCGGTGTTGCGCGGATAATACACGTGCGTGGGATCAATCGCGATCGGCGCGGCTGGCAGATCGCCTGAGACATTTTTCGCGCCGCGATTGGGAGGAATATCGTCTGTGGTCGTCCACTGGACCAGGGGCAGGGTCACATTGAGATCCTCTGCGAGCATGAGGTTGGGCAAATCCGCGGGCTCCCGGTGCGTGTGGAGCTCGCCTGAGTACCAGCCTCGCTCGGCCAGGTTGCCCCAGCGCGTCAGCGGCAATCGGATGTGCGCCGGCTCGTTGCTGATCGTGAGCGTGGCTGGGCGCGACAGGTATTCCTTGCCGCGTTCGGCCAGGAAGGTGTAGGTGCCCGGCGGCAACTCCACCTGAAACGGATGCGCCGACAGCGTCGTATGGCGTTCCACGGATCTGGCATTGATCCAATTCTGGCGATCATAACGGACTGCAGTGCCGTTGGGCCCGGCTGACTCTGCGAAGAACGAGTGGCCCAGTTGATCCTGGATGTAAAGGCGGGCGGGCAAGATCTGGCCGATGATGACGTCGATGATTTCGCCTTGGACGCGGACCCCGGCTTGAGACGCTTTGCCCTGCCAGAAGCCGAGGGCTTTCTGCCATGGCTCCATCAAGGCAGCCTTTTGGCCCGGATCAATTTCAGCAAGCGCCTCGAGCTTCTGCATTCGCTCGCGACACCAATCGACGAAGAACTCGGCTGAGGCACGACGCGGGCGCATGGGTTGATGACCCAGCTCGACATACCACGGCGCAGTGGAGGCGAACCGGAAAGTGTTGGTCAGCGCGGTCACAGCTCGGACCAGGAACCAGCCGCTCTCTACGACCGTGAAGCGTGCCGGCAACGTGATCCGTTCAACCCGCCCGTTCTGTGCCAGTTCGACTGAGCGGATGGGATCGCGCGAGTCGAGTTGGCCATCGATCTGAATTTGGAGCGGGCCTTCGGAACGGAAGACGTGGCCCGGCCATTGGCGGTTGGCTTGGCAACGGAGCAGAGGCCCATTGCCCGCGAAGCTGCGCCCGGCGCGCAAGCCTTCGCACCATTTTTCGTAAGTCAATTCGCCTTCCACCTGCACGTAGACGCGGTTGTAACCCACGGGATTCGGCAAGACGCCGCTGGCGCTTCCGGCACTGGGCGGCAAACGCAGGCCGCAGTTTAACAGATGATAATAGATCTGCTGGGTCCACCAGCCGTTGCCTTCGGGGCCAGGATACTTGGCGCGGTCTCGCGGGTGGCCCCAGGCTTCGTTGTCCATCATGCCGCTGCGGTTCTGATGATTGTTGGCGATGCCGATCGTGTGGCCAAGCCCGAGCGCCACCCACATCGGCGCATCCCACCAAAACGGTTTCTCGATATCAATCCACGCGCCGGGCTGCGCCAGCGCTCGTTGCGCGTATTGGGCGGATGACGGGAAGTGCCGGGTTCCATCGCGGATCTGCAGCGGGGCGGGCAAGTTGAAGAATAACAGGGCGCCTCCATCGCGTTCATCCTCGCCGCCGACAGGTTCATAGAACCGATCACCATCAAAACGGATCGGGCGCGTGGCGGGCAGGGGTTGGTTGGTCCATAGGTTCACCTTGTTCCACCAGGTGATGACCTGACCAACATGGAGATCTTCCGCCCGCATCAACAATTCAACGTCCGCGATATTGCGATGAATATGCGTTTCGCCGGACCACCAATGTTCCGCCGCGAGATCGGCGATACGCCGGAGGGTGACGATCAGGTTGGTGGTGCCCGAGGCAGGGACGTTAAATCGACCGGTGACCGCGCTGAACTCGGGGCCGCGCTCGGCTTCGAAGCTATACTCGCCTGGAGCCAACGTCAGCTGCGCGGTGCCGTTGCAGACGAAATGGTCGAACCAAAACGGGTGTTGATCGGGGCGGTGGACTTTGCCTGCGGCATCCCGCACATGGAACCGTCCGGGCATCGGCTCGCCACTGGCTTGATCGCGCAAGACCAGGGTGATGTTCGGCGTGGCGGCCGCGGTTGGCCGAACGGCTCCTGATCCACACAGGAAACAAACAGAACAGAAAAGCCAGAGCCAGTGCGGAGGTGCCAAGGAAACGGGGAACATAACGGCATCGTGCGCGGATGGATGCGATTCAGCGAGCCGTTTCTGATGGGGCCGGGGTGAGGGGTGAGAAGGCCAAGAATTTCGAGTTCCCGAAGGTCAGGTTCATAGAGAGCGAACACCTCCAACTTTCGGAGGCGCCTTGGGACCATGAACCCACCAATCTCACGTAGCAGCCGAGGTCACGAGGTACACCCTGAGCGTGTCGAAGGGCTCTGATCTTTTTTCCGACGAACGCGTTGGGATAGAGTGAGCCTCCTTACGTCGGCTGCTACCTGAGCGGGTCTGTTCATGGAGAGCGAACGCCTCCAACGCGCGAACCTTACGCGAGCAGTTTCGTGAGAAGGTCCCCCTGAACGTCCGTCAACCGAAAATCGCGACCTTGAAAGCGGAAGGTGAGCTTCAGGTGATCGAGTCCAAGCAGGTAGAGGATGGTTGCGTGCAGATCATGAACATGCGCCCGGTCTTCCACCGCGTTGAACCCGAGTTCGTCGGTTTGGCCGAGGATGACCCCTGGCTTCACTCCGCCGCCGGCCATCCACATGGTGAATGCATCGATGTGATGATTGCGGCCGGTGGTATCACGATTCTCGCCCATGGGGGTGCGGCCGAATTCGCCGCCCCAGATGACCAGCGTGTCAGCCAGCAGTCCGCGCGATTGGAGGTCATGCACCAGCGCGGCTTGGGCTTGATCTACATCGCGACAGACTTTTTCGAAATCCGATTGCAAATTCTCGCCGGGGCCGCCATGGCTGTCCCAATTGGTGTGATAAAGCTGCACGAAACGCACGCCGCGTTCGACGAGGCGCCGGGCCAATAAACAATTGCGCGCAAAGGAAGGCTGATCCTTTTCCACCCCATAGAGCCGGAGAGTGGCCGGGCTTTCGCCGGAAAGGTCGATCAATTCCGGAGCGCTTGATTGCATGCGGTAAGCCATCTCATAAGCGGAAAGGCGCGTGGCAATTTCCGGGTCTCCCGTTTCCACCAGGCGCGCCAGGTTCAAATCGCGGATCGCATCCAGGGTGCGCCGTTGGCGTGCGGGAGAGACATCGCTCGGATTCGCAATGTCCAGGATGGGATCGCCCTGGCTGCGGAGGGGCACCCCCTGGTAGGTGGTGGGAAGGAAGCCGCTCGCCCAATTGACCGCGCCACCCCGCGGCCCGCGCGGGCCGCTTTGCAAAACGACAAAACCAGGCAAGTTCTGCGATTCACTGCCGATGCCGTAGGTCACCCACGAACCCAGACTGGGCCGCCCGAACTGGCCGGAGCCTGTGTTCATGAACAGCTTGGCCGGCGCGTGATTAAAGAGGTTGGTGGCGCAAGAGCGAATGAAGCAGGCCTTGTCCACGATGGTGGCGGTGTGGGGAAACAATTCTGACACCCACATGCCGGCGTTGCCGTGCTGGCGGAAGGCGCGCCGAGTGCCCAGCAGTTTGGTGCCATGGCTGCTGGTCATGAAGGCGAAGCGTTTGCCTTCGATGAACGAGGTGGGGATCGGTTGACCGTTAAGCGCGATCAGCTTGGGTTTGTAATCGAATAACTCCAGCTGCGATGGGCCGCCCGCCATGAAAAGGTAAATGACATTGCGGGCACGGGCACGAAGACGCGGTGCTTTCGGCGCCATCGGAGCAGGCAGCTCCTCGGCGTCCTGCCCACGCAGCACATCACTCAACAACGTCGAAAACGCGATTGACCCCAGCCCGATCCCGCAACGGCTGAAGAAATGGCGTCGGGTAATGTGCTGGAGTGGGGTCATCTCTCCGAAATTCATTCGCGGGTGATGGTTTCGTCCAGGTTCAGCAACACTCTGGCGATGGTAGTCCAAGCGCCAGCCAGGCGGGAGTCGGGAGCGGCGGGCGCGCGGCGGTCTCCGGGTGACGTGGAGTCTGATGGCTCCGGCAGGTGATTGAGTTCTGCGGCGAGCAGTTCAAGCAGGCGCTTGGATTCGTTCGCACTGGGAAGCCGGCCCAGGCACAAACGAAACGCCAGTTCAAGGCGGCCCGGGTCAGACGAAGGCCCTTCGCGCAATACGCGTCCGGCTAGAGCGCGAGCGAATTCCACAAACACCTCGTCATTGAGCAAGGTGAGGGCCTGCAGTGGCGTATTCGAACGGATGCGCCGAGTGCAGGTGCTGAAGGCATCAGGCGCATCGAAGACGGAATGGCCCGGGTACGGTGTGGCGCGCCACAGATGCGTATACAGACCGCGGCGATAACGATCCGCGCCGGTGCTCACATTCCAATCGCGTTTGAGTTGGCCCAAACGCATGACGCCGTCGGGTTGCGGGGGAAACACGCTCGGGCCGCCAATCTTGGGGGCCAGCAGACCGCTGGCGGCCAAGCCGACATCCCGCACGATCTCCGCGTCGAGCCGCAATCGCGCCTGGCGGCCCAGCCACCGGTTATTGGGATCGGCGGCCGCCAAGTCAGGGCGAATCCGCGATGATTGACGGTACGTTGCGGAGGTTACGATGAGCCGATGTAAATGTTTCAGACTCCACGCGCCGACGGGAACACTGCTCGATGCGGATGCGCAACTGGGCTTCATCAATTCGCAGGCAAGCCAATCGAGCAACTCCGGGTGGCTGGGCGGAGTCCCCTGCGTACCGAAGTCATTCTCGGTCTCCACCAGGCCGCGCCCGAAGTATTGTTGCCAGACGCGATTGACGGCGACGCGGGCCAGCAGCGGATTCTCCGATGAGACCAGCCAACGGGCCAGGTCCAATCGTGTCAGCCGGGAACTGCCGGCAGAAGCCGATTCATTGGTGGTCTGATGTTCCAGCAACACGGCATTCAGGGCAGTGGCTCCGGCGCGGGCCGAGGGCGCCCCGTTGCCCGCGCGTGAGAGCGGGTGCAAGGCCTCGATCACTCCCGGCGTCACGCGCTCACTCGGGCGAGTAAAATCGCCCTTGATGAAGACGAAGGTGTCGCGCGGTTGCGCTTGTTCCTTCATGACCAGGGTCGTCACAGGCTTGGGCTCGCGCTTTTCGAGTTTGGCCAACCTGTTGACGCGGGCCTTGAAGTCGCGGTCCTCAGGGCTGAAGACGGAATAGGCAGCGCGTTTTTGGGCGGTGGTTCGCTGCGGCCACAAAAGGCCCAGGGCGCTGCGCGCCTCTGGGGGCAGTTGCTCGCGTTGGCTGGGGGTAAGAGTGTTTTCCCATTCGGTCACAAGGCTGCCCTTGTTATCGAGGTACCGGCCGAGGTCGCCCTGGGCTTCGGCGATATCTTTGGCCAGCGCGTCCTCGGCCACGAAAACGCCCGGGACCTCGAGCATGCCTTCCGGGGCGCTTTTGCCGTGGCCGTCTTCGATGCTGCTGTTGAAGAAGGCAAACAAGCGGTAATAATCGCGCTGGCTGATGGGATCGAATTTGTGATCGTGACATTGAGCACAACCCACGGTTAATCCGAGGAACGCGGTGCCGGTGGTGTTGACGCGATCGATGATGGATTCGACCCGGAATTGTTCGGGATCGATCCCTCCTTCCTGATTGATCTGCGTATTACGCTGAAACCCGGTGGCGATCTGCTGATCGAGAGTCGCATTAGGCAGCAAATCGCCGGCGAGCTGTTCGATCACGAATTGGTCGTACGGCAGATCGGAGTTCAGAGCCTGGATGACCCAATCGCGGTACTTCCAGACCGAACGCGGGGCATCGATGCTGTAGCCATTCGAGTCGGCATAGCGAGCCACGTCCAGCCAATGTCGTCCCCAGCGTTCGCCATAATGCGGCGAGGCCAGCAGGCGGTCCACCAATCGTTCATAAGCGTCGGGACGCGAATCGTTCAACACCAGCGTCACTGCGGCGGGCGGGAGAGGCAGCCCGGTTAGATCCAGGGCCACTCGGCGAACCAGCGTGAGGCGGTCGGCTTCCGGCGAGGGAGCGAGATGTTCCTGCTCGAGCCGGGCCCGAATGAACGCATCGATGGGATTCACGGGCGCGATGATCGTCGGCTGGTTCGGCTGGTTCGAGGTCCCGAGGCGAGCGTCGGCCGACGGCGGCGGCGGTGGCGGCGGTGGCAGATGCGGCACGACGGGGCGCACAGGAGGGATGAAGGCCCAATGCGCAGGAGTGCCGGCCGTTTCCTTGGCGGGCGCGGCCGCGCCTTGGTTAATCCATGGTTGGCTAATAAGAATGCAGCAGGAAATGAGAATGCGGAGTGGACGCCGCGTGCGCGGCGAAAAAGGATGATAGCCCGGCGCTGCCACCTGGAAGAGGTCCGCAGTGCTGGGAGATGGCTGGGGGTACGGCATCCGGCTTTGCGTTCAGTTCAAATAGGGCCCGACCAACTGTTTCCACAGCGCGTAACCTTTTTCATTCATGTGCAGTCGATCGTCCACATAAATATCTGGTTTGGGCTGTCCATCCGCGCCCAGCATATGGGAGAAGACGTCGATATACGTGATCTTGGAATGGCGCCGGGCGTACTCTTCGATCAGGCGGTTGGCCGCCCGGATTTTGTCGGCTTGCGCCCAGCGGGCCGGGTTGGGAGCGATCGAGATGTAATTGATCTCGGCTTGCGGCAGACGCGTCCGGATCTTGGTCACCAACTGCTGAAAGTCAGCGAACACTAGCTCAGGCGATTTGCCGGCATTGATGTCATTGCCGCCGGCATAGATCACAACCCGCTTCGGCCGGTACGGGAGGATAATCAGATCAGCATAATGAACCGAGTCGATGAGCTGTGAGCCGCCAAAGCCGCGGTTAAACACAGGCTTCCTGGGAAAATCTTCCGCCAACGTCTTCCACAAGCGAATGCTTGAACTGCCGATGAAGAGGATGCCGTGTTTGGGAGGCGGGTTGGTGCGGTCGGAAGCCAGGAATTGATTAATCTCCTGCGCGAAAGGTTCGGAAGCGCCCGGCGGTTGGGCCACCGGCGCCGAGGCACAGCCGGCCAGGAGCAACGCTAGCAGAAGGAGGAGTGCTGCGCCGGTTTTCCACAGCAGACTAAGTCGGCGATCGCTCCGAATGGCGCGCCAAGGTATCCCGCGTGCGCTCATAAGTTGTAGCGTCAGTTTTCGCGTGCAACGCATGGGCGTTGCCAGAAATGCCGGCCGCCAGCCGCGGTCCGATCTATTCCACAAAGATGAATTCATTGCTGTTGAAGAAGAGATGACAAAGGTTGGCCAAGCCATGCTGCCGCGCATAGGCGAGGAATTCGTCCTTCTCCGCTGAAGTTGGCGTGCGGCCCAGAACCAACTCACAAGCGGCCCGGATCTGTTCTGGGAGCGAGTTGCTCTGCTGGGCGACGCGTTCGGCCAGGTGCTGGCTTTGGCGGACCACGAACGGGTTGTTGAGCATCGACAAGGCCTGCAAGGCGGTCACGGACGCCCCGCGGGTGGGCGCCAATTGCGAACCCTCCGGGCAATCCAGCGAATCCATGAAAGGATCCGGCAACGTGCGGAACAGGAACCGATAAACGCTGCGACGCCGGCCTTCGGGACTGTCCACATCAAACTTCCCATAATCCACCACGGGCGTCACATGAATCCCGGGACTGAGCGCAAACTGACGGTCAGACGGTCCGCCCATGGTGAGATCGAGCCGGGCGGTGATTTGCAAGAGGGCGTCGTGCACCGATTCGGCATCGAGCCGGCTGCGGTTCATGCGCCAGAGCAAACGATCATCCGCATCCTGCCGCGCATAATCAGCCCGGGCCACGGAGGATTGCTGATAGACCGCGCTGTTGAGGATGAGCCGATGCAGCGCCTTGAAGGAACCGTCGTGTTCCTGGAACCAGCCGGCCAGCCAATCCAACAGCTCGGGATGGGATGGGTGGCCGCCCATTCGCCCAAAGTCATTGATGGTTTCCACCAACCCGGCCCCAAAGTGATGCTGCCAAACCCGGTTGACAATCGAACGCCAAGTCAGCGGATTGCGCGCATCAGAAATCCACTGCGCCAGAGCGGCCCGACGATGGCCTTCGTCCGCGCCGTCGGGGATTTGGAAGCGGCTGGGCAAGGCGGACACCGCCGACCACGCGCCGGGATGCGCTTCGTCCTCCGGCCGGTTGATATCTCCACGCTTCAGCAGGTGCACGGCCCGAGGCGCTTTGACCGGCACCAAACTGCCGTCCGGAATGAAATCGCTGGCTCCGGCATAGATGAGGTGTGGCGGCCCGAGAGCGGCGAGCTGTTTCTCCAGGTGAATCTTCAACGCGTGCCAGGCGAGTTCGCGTTGCTGGTCTGGGGTGCGTTCTCCCGCGGGAACGCGTAGAATGGCCGCCAACGCCTCCGGCACGAGACTCACCCGGATGGGAGGTTGGGAATAAGTGACAGAAAGACGAAAGCGCCCGATCAGATGTCCTCCGCCATGAGCTTGCTCCAGATCGAAGCGGAGCGTGGAAAGATCCGATGCGCTCGACGCACGACTGGTGGGGGC
>Ga0247664_1000186_pt1 | contig 16062 bp, 30 predicted proteins | sample CNK05_metaG_FD_182715 | JGI IMG/M metagenome (GOLD analysis project Ga0247664, IMG submission 182715) | Soil microbial communities from Purdue University Martell Research Forest, Indiana, United States - CNK05 | ecosystem: Environmental > Terrestrial > Soil > Temperate forest > Bulk soil...
TGCGCCCGCGGACCCCCCAGAATTGCCTATTTTCTATACAGCATGGTCCTAAGTTGACTTGCGTAAGTCCCCCGTGATATGCAAGGCGGCCCATTGGGGGCATGGAGACTAACCATGAAGAAACTGACCGTCCTACTTTCGGAAGAGGACTTCCGGCACATAGCCGGGGCTCTCTTCAAGACGGGGGGCTAACTTCACCGTGGAGACGGTGAAAGAAGAGGAACCCGCTCACACACCCAGGGTCCACCAACGCCGGGACATATCCGGCCGGCGGCCCGAAGAAGTCGTGGTGGACGCGGTGTTGGCCATGAAGCCCAAGCCGTACCCCTTCGCCAACCTGAACCCCTTGGCGAGGGACACCGGCTTCCACCCCACTACGCTTCACAAGGCGGCCCGTCGTCTGATACAAGACGGAACCCTCTTCGACGCGGGGAGGGGTAACATCACCGACCAGAAGCCAGGGGGCTGATCAATGATAGGGTGGCTGTTCGCAATACCTGTAATCGTTGTGTACAGCTACCTAATCACCGTGGTCATTGTCTCCTTTCTTCCGAAGGAGAAGCGTAATGGACATAGACAACCGTAGACTTACCGCCTTCATGATAGGCTTTTCTGCCGTCATGCTTGGCGTCATCTTGTACCATGTCCTCTTGTCTGAGGAAATGAACGAGTTGCGTTACTACCGTCTCTACCGCCAAATCACGGAAGACATGGCGGCCCTGGCCGAAAAGATCGGTGGCCAGGGGGAGTTGACTTCCGACCCCCAACCTGCCTAACTTCCCCCGTCCTCCGTTGGGGAGGCCCATGAAAGGAACTACCATGGCTGATAAAGCCCCCGCCCGGTCCCACCGGGCAACCTACGCCCGCGACAAGAAGAAGGGCGGCTACCTGATCCGAGTGGAAGGCCCCAAGGCGAACATGTTCGCCGGCCGGGAAGTCCCCGTCACCACCCGGAACAACGATGAACACATGGAGAAGCTGGACGGCCTGATCTGGACGGGGACGGACGAGGAAACCGGCAAGCCGGTGGCCCTGTACTCCTTCGTCAGCCGCCCGGCCTCCATTGACGACGAAATCCCGTTCTAGTACCAGTCGTCACGCCTACCAACTCAACCCGGCCCATGAAGGCCATCTAGGAGAACTACCATGAACCAAGTCGTGAAGATCGAACCGGCCAAGCGCCTGACCCTCGCCCGTCTCGTCGGCAAGGTGGAGAACGTGAAGGAACGCACCCCCCTGTGCGAAATCGCCTACCACGTCAACGCCATCACCAACACCGACAACCCGGACGCCCCCGGCGAGACGTTCCCCAGCTTCACCGGGGAGTTCCTGGGGACCAACCTCAAGACCGGCGACCGTGTGTCCTCGGGCCAAGCCACCCTCCCCACCATCCTGTCCAAGGCCATCGAGGCGGCCAAGGGCGACGCGGCCCCGAACATCACCGGCCGGTCTACCCTGGGGGTGGAACCCAAGGAGGGCGGCGGCCTGTCCTACTACGTCGAACACGCCATTCCGCCGGCCCGGCGTTCGGTGATCGACATGCTGGAGGACCACCACCCGGCGGCCCTGGCCAGGGAAGCGGAGGCCAAGGCCGCCGCCGAGAAGGCCAAGAAGTAACCCCCCAGCCGTCCACCCTCTAGGACGGGAAAGGCCCCCAGGTGCGAACCTGGGGGCCTTTTTACTGTCCGGGCGGTGGGGGGATACCGGCCGGACGCCTTGGGGAGGCTAACGGCCAGTAACCATATATGGGGCCGGCCTGTCAACCCTCCTACGAGGGCTTGGGGCTGGCGGCGGCCGGCGGGGCCGGCTGGGCCGGCGGAAGCGTCACCACGGCCCCTGGAGCGGCCTGGAGGCCCGGCGCGGCGGCCACGGCTCCGATCGCAGCGCAGTCCGCCTGGACGATGGCGGCGGCCTTCCGCGAGGCGTCCAGCGGGACCCCGTTCACGTCGGCCAGGGCGACCAGCACGGGGCCATCCGCCTGGGCGATCTGGCATACTTCCGCCGAGGTCTGGAGCCCCTGGGCAAGCTGGGTAGTGGTGCAGCCGGCCAGGGGAACGAAGGCCGTAAGGGCGGCCAGGAGGAAGGGGACGCCCCTCACGATTGCACCCCCTTGCTTTCGGGGAGGACGGCGGCCAGGAGCCCCAGGAGGCCGATCACAGCCGTTCCGGGGGTGGTGGCGGCGGCCAGCACGGTAGGGGCGTGGTAGAGGACGTAGCCGGCCACACCCAGGCCCGCCATGGTAGAGGGCTCCTTGGCCCGGTTAAACAGGTAGGTCAACATTCTCAATCTCTCCTTTGGTGATGCGCCCGAACCGTTGGGTAAGTTCTAGGCGGTAGAGCCTCCTGTCTATTCTGTACAGGAAGTAGAAGATAACCAGCAAAGCCGGCGTGAGGGTCAGTTCTCTATGACTGTTTAGCAGAGCCCCCAGGTCCATTGTACGCCCCTGTCTTCAAGATGTTGGCCAACGCCTCAATACGGGCGGGCTCTTGGTGATCAGCGGTAGAGTTGGTCAACTCGTCCGCCGCCCCGGTCCAATCCCCAACCGATGCAGCAAGCAACATCTTGTGGAAGCCGAGTAAGCGTGTGTTCATGTTGAACCATAGGTTCACGAACACATCTTGTCGAACCGGGTCCAGACGGGAGAAGAACCCAATGTTGCGAACACAGGCCAGTTGAGCCGCCGCAATATCGTTGTCCGCGAGATATTCGGCCTCAGCCCTAGAAATCCCCACATCGCGTAGGTTCCTCCCTATACCCAGGCTCTCGATTCCCAGACTGTCCAAGTAGGGGTGTTGTCGATAGCCTTCCTGTTGAAACAAAAGCGCCCGGCCCTGGGGTGTCATAGGGCAAGCTCCGCAACTCCCGTGGCCGCCTTCACAGCGATGCGGCCAGGGTCAGACTTCAAGGCGAGGGCGGCCAGCCCCAGGCCGATAAGGACCAAGGCCAGGACCGCGATAAGGAGCCGTAGGGCTAGGGCCGTCATAGCCCCCATAGAGGCGCTGGGAACGCCCGTAGAGCCCGTGTCAGGCATGACCATGCCATGACCCCCCAGCCAATTCAGGAAAGACGACATGGCGTCATTCCCAGTCGAACCAACGGGCCGGCCCTGATAGAGGGCCAGCCCGTTGGCGACCGATCCGCCCCCAGGCCCATGAATGAGGGCGGACAGGTAGGCCCCAACCGACATAGGGTTGTTCCCGTCAACCGAGGTCAGGCCATAGCCCGGATTGGCCGCCGTCGAAGGTGTGACTTGGAAGATGTTCCCTATGGACCCCAGGTTGGTGCCTTGCGAGCTTTCCGAGGTCCCCAGGGTGGCCATGGTGCCGCTAGGGAAGCCATAGTAACGATCCGCCGCGCTCTCTTGCTGGAGAAGCTGGGCAGGGCTGGGAACGGGAAAGGACATGGGCTTACCCCTGGGTAATGGCGTAGAGGGGGTCTTCTTGGTTCAGAATGTCCGCCATGGCGTTGAGGGTGGCGTTCCCCATGGCGTAGATTTGGTTCGTGGCCGCCGCCCCCGTCTGGAGCATTTGGTTCACGGTCTGGATCGCGGAGGGGGACACGGGACAGCCCCCGGACCCGCCGCAGCCGCAGCCGCAGCCGTCCCCGGTGGGTATGGCGTAGGGGTTGTCTCCCCCGTTGTCGATGGTCACACCCCCGCCGGTGTTGCCCCCCACGTTGATGGAAGGCCGGCCGGAGACGGTACGGGCCGCGTTGCCGAAGGCTCCCCAGAGAGCCCAAGCAATGAGCAAGACTAGGACAACCAAGACGGCGGCCCCCGCCCACTGTTCTTTCTGCTTCTCAGTCATTTTAGAACAGGCTCCCCACAAGTCCCAAGATCCCGCCGAACAATCCGTTGTCCGAATTGTGCATCATGACCTTGGCGTTGTCGTTGGCGATAGTTTCCGTGGCCTGGGCCTGATACTGGCCAAGAAGCTGGGTAGTGGTGGCGTTGTACCCAGCAATAGACACGTTGGCCGCGTCCGCCCCGAGAGCCGTCTGTACTTGCGCGTTCGCAGTGGTCTTGGCGATGTCCACATTCGCGGCCGAAAGGAGGGCCTGAATATTGACCGACGCGTCGTTGTTGCTCTGGGTGATCCCCAGGGCAGTTTGGTTGTTGCTCTGGGTCTGGGCGAGGTTCGTAGCGTTGGTGTCCTTGGCCACGGCCATGCCGGCGTTGGTGCTGTTGGTCTGCACCCCCGCATTGATCCCAGCAATGGCCAAGTTGGTTTGGTCTTGCTCTTGCTGGGCGGATAGCTGGGCGTTCTGGGCTTGCGCCTGGGAGGCCAGTTGCGTGGCCGCCGCGTCGCTCCCACTGGACCCCGAGGAAGAGGACGAACCCCCGCCTCCCGAGTTCATGACCAGTAGGACAACGCCACCGATCACGATAACCCCGCCGGCCACGGTCAAGGGGTGGGCCTTAGCCCATTCGATCACCTTCATGATTAGGTCCCCTGTGCGAGAGAGCCGAGGTCATAGTACGCGTTCGTCTCCGGGTCATAGTAGAGCGACCCGCCCGGCCCCGGTTGGGGGACCCGGCCAGTAGAACCACCACCCCAGGCCCCGGAAAGCCCTTCGACGTTGAGGGGGTATTGGCCCCAGTCCACACCCCAGTCAGGGATATGCGGAACGGCAGCGATACCGGACGTACCCCCGGCCCCGTCGAACATCTGGGGAATGATGAACTGTAGAGAACCCGTCTGTACGGCCGGATCACCGGGCGGAATGGCCGCCGCGCCGGGGTCCGGGTTCGGGACGCGAGGACCCCCGGTAAAGAGGTCAACCCACCCCTGGGTCATAGTCTTGAACATCTTGCCCATGGTGGGGCTCCCAAGCTGGGGGTGGGTTAGTTCGACGCGAACGAAGGCGTCATCATCATACCGCCCGTCACGGGGGAGACGGCGGCTTGAATGTCCTGGGCCACGCCCGAGGACAGGTTCTGGATCAACGCGGGAGCGTTGCCCTTCTTCGACAGGATAACCGAGAGGATGGCGAGGCCAACGAACGCGGTGATCACAGCGAAGATGGTACGGACGGCTTCTTGGCCCATCGTTACACCTTTTGGATAAGTTTCGTGAAGCTGGCGAAGTTCTTATTGCTCAAGATGATGGCCAGCATGACCAAGATGAGCAACGCGGTAGAAAGCCCCCGCGCCTGGGGAATGTACCCGAGAAGGCCCAACAGGATTAGCGCCCCCAACCACTTGTAGAAGGGGTCATTACCCGTGAACACCTCTGACTTGAGCAAGCTCCCGGCCTGGACGATGTTGTCCGCACCCAGCCAAGCTAGGTCCGCCAAGATAATGCCAAGTATCACAAGCATAAAGGGCATGTTGTCACCATGAGCCGGACGCCCCCGTCTGACCCGCGTTGGTCGAGACGGAGGCGTTTTTCTGAGTAAGGAGGGCCTTCCACTTCGGCCCATCGCCAATCATGATGACGTATATGAGATACGCCAACAGGAAGACGAAGAACAGGCGTGAAGACCAACTAGCCATTACGGCAGCACCTTACCCAGGAGGTTGACGGACGGGTACTTGCTGGCGACGTAGGCGGCCACGAAAAACAGGACCACCGCGCCAAAGAGGCCGAACGTGAACTTCATAGGGGTATCTCCCTTAGCTGATGTCGTTCACATGATGAGCCCAAGCCATCATGAGAACGACGAGAATGAAGACCACCCCGAGGAAGTCCACGGTTGAGAGCTTCGACGGGGCGGCCAGGAAACCGAAGCTGAAGTGTCCGAGGGTCATAGCCCTACCTCCTTAAAGGTTGGGGGTGGGTACGATACCCACCCCCAGTTGGGGAAGGCTTAGGCGCCGCCGACGCCGGACGCGCTGGCCATGTACTGCATCGGACGGAGAAGTTCCGTGGTGATGAGCGCATAGGAGCCGGCCGCCGCCGTGATGGGAGTGATTTGCAGTTGGAGGGACGGGTACTGGGAAACGTCCAGGTTGTGCATCCGCGACTGCAACGCGTACTGACCCGCCGGGAGGTCCGCGTTCACGGTGTCACGCGTGACCCGCGAAAGCGTCTGGGGGGTGTACTGCTTGATGATGGAGTAGTTGGACACCACCAAGGACACCTGAGACAGGTCCGTTCCGGGGTTGAGGGTCACGCCACCGTTGTTGTAGGCGAAGTAGGTCCCCAGGAGCTTGGAGAACGTGGGGAAGTTCCATTGCGCCGGCTGGTTGGCGGCGAAGGCCAGACCCGAGTTGGTTTCGGTGATCATGTAGGCCGTCCCGATGTCGTTCATCGGGAGGATGGGTTGGCCGGTCTTGGGGTCCTCGGGAACGTTGTTCCAGTAGTCTTGGAACACGGTGATAGTGACGTTCGTGAGGGTGCCCGTACCACCCGCCCCCGCCGTGTAGACGGCGGCGAGGTTGTCGGCCGTGGCCAGGACCACCGGGTTGGGGTTGATGGTCAGGTTCAGGGAGCACGATTGGTTGTTGACCCCCAGCCACATGCCGCCGGCCATGTTCTTGCCGGTGTCCACCATGATGGGGATTTCGTACACCCGCGTCACGGTGGCCGCCGACGCGTTGTTGATGGTGGCCGGGGCCACGTTGGAAGCGATGATGGAGCCGTAGCCGGACGGGCTGTCCGTGGTGTAGGCGGCCCCCGGAACCCGGCCGTACTTGCACGCTTCGACGTAGCCGAAGGCCCGGCCGCTGGCGTTGTGGCGCGGGTTGCCGGTGAAGTCGGTGAAGGTGATGTTCGACAACAGGTTGTCGTTGCCGTTCTTGGAGAGGGTCAGCGCGCCGGCCCCGGTGTTGTTCAGCGTACCCGTCACCACCACGATAAAGCGGCGAAGGAAGCCGATGGGGAGGGGACGAACCGAAAGGGTGTTCTGGCCGGCCACGGGGGCGGCGAACGCCTGGGTCACCACCTGTTGAAGGATGGGCTTGGCCTTGGCGAAGATCAGGTCACGGGCCAAGCGGTTCTGATCCGCCGGGGTGATCTGGGTTTGCGGAGCCTGGGGCGGCATGGGCGAGGCGGCATAGCACACGCCCGAGGTCCCGTTGATCAGTTCCGCCATGCGGTAGTCATGACGGGAGGCCCTGGGGTTGTCGGCCAGGAAAGCGGCGATGGTCTTCACAGTGAGTTCTCCTTGAGACTAGATACTCATTGGGTGGGGGCTTGCTTGGGGGAAGTAGGGGGAGCAAGCGTAACCCCCGCAGCGGCCAGGACCATCCCAGCCACGAAAAGCCAAATGGCCAAAGTCACCCAGTTAAGGGGGTTGGCCATCATCTTGAGGTTGATCACCTGGGGCATGTTAGCCCCCCAGGCTGGCGAGGTCAGGTTGACCTTGGAAGGGTTGGGACCCTCCCTGGGGGGTAGCTTTCGCCGCCCCCTGGCGGAACACGAAATGCCCCACCATACCGAACGCAATCCAAATGATCATGACCATGAGGATTACGCTGATGATGTTGGGGAGGTTCCAAGAGATTACGGTTTCGTCCATCTTGGGGCTCCTGATCTAGGAGGCCCCAAGATAGGTAGAGGCCCCTAGATATGGTTGAAGCGTTTAACAAGCGTAGCGTTAAAGCGTTCTAGGCTCTCGTCAACGGGGCTGGCCGGCTTGAGATAGAAAGTCTCCCCTTGGTTTCCGTCGAAGTAGTACGAGTAGAACGGGTCCGGGTCCTCGTAACGGAACCCGTAGTTCTCGTAGAACCTACGGTGATCGTTGGGGCCATGTAGTGCAAAACAACGAAAATAAGTCGCTTGTGACCAAATGAAGGGGTCAATCTGCGAGGCGCGCTGTGATGTCCACATGACCGGGCAGTAACGGGACCTACCCGCCACTAGGAACATTCGGATTGAGGGGGAGAGGCCATGTAAATGCCCCTCGTCCATGTATACCCCGCATCCCTTGCGCTCGAATATTCGCCGCAACAAGTCCTCTACGTTCTGTTTCTGGGAGCCGTCCAGTTTAGGCCGGACGATATGCACCCCGGCGTCCGGCAAGAACTTGGCGTTCACTGATAGACGTTCGTGCGGTATCTTGGCCAAGTTCTCGTCCCTCTTGGGGTCTATGATCACCCAGGGGAACGGCCGGCCTTTGGACACCTTATGGGGACCAACGCGCCGGGAGAGCATGTCTATAGCCCCCCAGGTTTTGCCGGAACCCGTTCGCCCCGCAATGGCGACGTGTTCGGTAAGAGCGGGGAAGGTGGGTACGGGTTCCGACATGACTTAAGCTCCCTGGGGCTTGTTGGCGTTGATCCGCTCCATGACCAAGGTTGCCACCCTGGGACCAAACACCATGAGGACGGCATACGCCATGCCGCCCCAAGGCCCCACCCTCTTGATCTTCACATTGTAAAAGTCGAGAAGGTCGATGGTAGCTTCCGTGATCAAGTTGGCCTCGTCTTCCGAGAAGGCGAAGTCAGCCCGCTCCAGCTTCATGGCGACAAGCTGGGAGGCGAACTGGACCTTCGGGGACCATGAGGTCAGTTGCTTTTTCTTGTCCCCCGTGGCCGCCGACTTGATCCCATCGGCCATGGGGCGGAAGTCGCTAGCCTGGGTAGGCTTGCCGGGCTTGGGGGTGGCTTGGCCTTTCCCCTTGTTCTTGGGGTTCTGGGGTCCCCCGGTCTTTGCCCGGTGTTCCGTGGCCCTCGCCCAAGCGCGGGTGGCCGCCACGTCCTTGCCAAACTTGACCGTCTCTTCCTTCCTCAGCCCGGCCTCTTCGGGGCTGATATGATTGGGGTTGCCGGGAGGAAACCCGGTCACACGGGGATGGTCCCCAGCTAGGAGGACTTCGGGAACCTCCCCCGTGCCGCCTTCTTCTAGTTCACTTGCTTCACTCATGGGCCTTTTCCAGATAGGGCCATACAGCGCATTAGAAGGCCGTACAGCGGGTTTTCAGGGGTTCCGGTACTTGGGGTCAAAAACTTTTCAAATCGCCGCCACGGACGTTTTGGCTTTCTGTCAAGTGAACCGAACCGGAACAAGTGGGGGTTAGATGCGGCGATACCTCTTTTTCCGTTGCTGGGGGGTCTCCCGGCGAACGTCCTCCGCTTCCGCCGGAATGAGGCCGGTGTCAGGAGTGGGGGGTTCCTCCGCTTCCGGGGGTTCCTCTTCCACAACCTCTTCCACGACTTCCGCAGCGTCTTCCGCCACGTCGGCCGCCTCTTCCGCGATCACGGCGGCTTCTACCGCCACGGACCCCACGGCATTGATCCGGGCGTCCATGTCGTCAAGCCGGGTGTGGATACCGGCCAGGGCCTCGCCTACGGCTTGAAGGGTAAGGCCCATGTCCTCCCTCACGTCGGCCGCGATAGCCGCCGCGTCCTGTGCGGAGGCCGCAGCCGCAAGGGCCGCCTCTTCCGCATCGTCGGCGGCATGTTCGGCAGCCGCCTCCGCTTTCCCGGCCTCATGGGCGGAAGCGGCTTGTACCTCCGCTTCCGTGGGAACGTCGATGTAACAGACCATCGACGTTCCCAGCATGAGCCGGGCCATTACCGCGTCATGGGGGGCATGACGCAAGTTGGCCCTCTTCATGATCAGGCCCCCTCTTGCTTGGCTTCGGCCGCGCCGGCTTCGAGGTCCGCCCCGGCGGCTTCCGCCGCGCCGGCCTCGCCCTGGCCTTCGGAGCCGTCGCCCTGGCCGCTGGGGGCGGGCTGGGAGCCCGCGCCGGCCTCGCCCTGGCCTTCGGAAGCTGTGCCGTTGGAACCGGCCCCAGCGTCGCCCGTTCCGGCATCGCCGGCCGGGCCGGCTTGCCCGGTCCCCACGTCCACTTGGCCAAGGCCGGTCAGGGACGCTTGGGCGTCCAGGGAGCCTTGGTTGGCCAGCTTCTCCGGGTCCAGCTTGGACATGTCCACCGCGCCACCCTCGGGGGTGTCCGGGTTCGTGACCTTGGACAGGTCCACCACCAAGGGGGTATAGCCCGGATTGAGGGCATGGATAGCGTTGTCCAGGCTCTCCAGCTTGAGCATGAGAGCCGAGTTATTCGCCTCCAGCACAGTGGCGACATGTACCGCGAAAGACTGGGCCATGGGCTCGATCACTTCCGCCTTGATCGTGTCCACCACGGTTCCCTTGAACTTCTCCAGTTCCGGGAGAAACCGTTCCATGGCTTGTTCGGCCAGTTTCTGCGGGTCGATCCCCGCAGCCTTCAACATGAGTTCAAAACCTTGCATGGGTAGTCTCCTTATGGGCGGGTGCGTTACGCAACCGCAGTTGTGCCGGCCCCGAGAGTGTATTCCAGAGAACCGACGGTAAGAGCCGTTCCCAGGGTGATAGACAGGTTGTCACCCGCCAACGCCCCCAGGTAGTCGAGGTTCGACAAGCGGAACAAGGTGAAAGGCCCTTGATCCACGCCGGGGGCAGCCGCCCCCAGGAAAATGTTCTTGTTGAAGATGGTCAGGCCGGACGTTCCGAAGAACAACCGGACGTTGACCAACCCGGCCACCGCGATTTGTGCGCCCCCCGAAATGCTCACGTCCGCCGAGGACAGGAAGACGGATGGAGCCCCGGCAAGTAGGACCGTGGTCCCGGCTGCCGTGATGTTCCCCGAAATGGGGTTGCCGGATCGGTGATGTACCGGGGTGTCGCCGGACGCGTACAGCTTCTCGATCACGTCCAGGCCGCCGGCTTCCGCGAGGCTGGCAATGGTGGTGTCCCGAGTGTTCAGGTTCCCACCCGTGAACGTGAACGCCCCAGAGGCCGCCGTATTGGCCGGCCACACACCCACCGGGGTAGGGAAGTTGAGGAACGTCACCGGGACGTTTCCGGCCCCGGTGAAGTTGATCACCAAGTCCGGGGTAACGTAGAGGGGGGCAACCCCTTGGTATCCGATGGGGACCGTGAAGTTCTGTAGGCTGGCCGGGACCGACAGTACAAGCGCAGCCGTCCCCGCGCTGTTGTCGATCCAAATACCCTGTATGTTGTCCACCGTGTTTTGGTTGGCCAACGTCTTGAAGTCCAGGGAGATAGGAACGCCCCCGGTAAGCGCCAACGTCATACCCCAGATATTCGACTTCTGGGGCATGAGCATGTTGCTCACGGTTTGGCGGATCAAGTTGCTGATGTTGTTTAGTGCCATGGCTTGTTCTCCTTAGCCGTACCAAGGGTAGGCGCAAGTGTTGTGTCGGCAGCCTACCCAGTTGGCCGACACTTGGGGGAAGGGAAGGAAGAGGGGAGGTTGCGGGAAACCCAGGGTAGACGCCAGTTGACCGGCTACGCTTGTGAAGCTCCAGAAATTCCCGTTGAGGTCTACCCCATACCCACCACTAGCCCAGTTACCGGCCAGGGTAGGTCCGTTCATGACCACCTTGTAATAACCGTTCCCGGTTGGGTTGATTATGTAGAAGATGTTCGACGTATTGGGGGACTGTACGAGGAAGTTCCCGTCCGGCATTACAGTCCAACCCCCACCTAGCCGGAACCCGGTTATGTCCGCTTGGTCAGTGGGGTCAGACAACGTAATGGTGATGCTGTGCGTAATGACTTGGTTGTTCCCCTGGGTGAGCAAGTAGTCTTGGATAAGTAGGGGCGTCAACTGCAACCCAGACCCGTTCAAGAACCCCATGTACATGTTGTACAGAGGGGAGAAGGTCAGACCCCATTGGCCTTGGATCGCGGCGACTAGCGCCCCGGCCGTGGTCAGGGGGCCGGTCTTCACTTGGTAGGCGGTAGCGGTAGGAGCCGGGGGTATGTAGGGCAGGGGCGTGGGGTGGAACGGGTCAAGGACCGGGGTAACCGACACCTTACTAGACGCGGCCTGGGGGTTCCCTAGGTTGACGTTCGCATACGTCGCCGGGGGTATCAGGAGGTTGGCCCCGACGTTCGTAGGCTCTTGGATCACGGGTGTACCCTGTGCGAACAGGTTCCCCCCGGCCGGCGGGCTTGTGGCGTAGGAGTAGTTCAGGTCCGGGTTGAGCGCGGTCTGTATGACCTTGCTGAACTGTATGTTCGGGAGGGGGTAGGAGGCGACGGTTATGTACGTCGGCCAGATAGACCCGGACGTTGACGTACTACGCCAACTGTAGAGGGTGTTTCGCCCTTGAGCCCAGTAGGTTTGAGCGAAGTTCTCAGCCGCCCCACCCCCATAAGGAGAAGTCTTAGTACCTGTAGGGGAGGGGCCGGCGTAGAAGTCGAAGATACCGAAGGACTGAACAACACCCCCGGCGATCTGGTAACCACCCCTCAGGTTGAAGGAGTTGGCCGGGTTCTTACTGAACTGGCCGTTTGTGTAGATGTAGTTCAGTCCCCAATACCCCCCGAAGGACGCGTGAGGGAGGGGACCAATATTCCCCGTGCCGTTCACGAACTTGGGGGTTGTCCACCCAGGAAGGGAGTTGGGTATCTGTAGGGGTGCTACAGCCGTCTTACGGTTGACCGTCCCCAGCTTGGGGATAGTGAGAGTTGCGCCCATGTTGTCTAACCCCGACTAGATACCGGAGGGCGTTACGCCGCAGCCGGTCCACGTTGGGGTGAGCGTACACGTTCGCTCCGATCCGCACTAGGGCCACGCTTGGGCCGGCCGCGCTCCGCGATCTCTTCCCAGGTACGGGGGCGGACCCTCCCGTCCGGCTCAAGTCGCCAAGTACGAGAGTTGGCCAACGATGATAGGTTTCGGTGTGCATCGCGTTGCCCTATGTGCCGCGTCTTCAATGCCTGTATGAACTTCTCTAGGGTTTGGTACTCAACGGCCGAAGTGTTAGTTCCGTTCAAGATGGCGTCGAAGATACCACTCTTCTTCCATTGGCGCTTGGGTATTCCTTTGGCCGCCCCCACGATTTCGTCACTACCCTCCTTGCGGCCGGCGTATATCTTCGGACCCCTAGCCCGGAACTCGGACCACTTCTTCTCAAGCTTCCACTCCCCGTACTCCTTCCCCTCGGGGAGGCTGTACCCAGGCTTGAGGGTGATACTGTCTGTATCTCCGTAGAGAGCGTTATCCGGCCCTACGTTGTAAATCTCCTTGAGCAAGGACAACCTAGCCCGCGCTGTAATGAAGACCGCCCATTGCGGCATACATTGCATGTCCTCGGCTAGTTCCTCCCTGATCAGATAGTCCCCCCAGGGTTCGCAACCTATGATCTGATCTTCGGGTAGGGTGGTGTACAACTTGCGGCGGATACGTTTCGCCCCGAACTTGCCGTATAGGCTGTTCTGCATCAACTTGGCTACCCGTTCCAAGGCCGTACCGGGGAAGTTAAACCGGATAGACCTACACTTCTCAACGAAGTCTTTGAACGGGCTACACACGCGTTGCCAAGATAACCCATCGTGAACTTGGTGGACAACGTACCCGTTTTGCCGGGCAAAAGTTATCTCGTCTGATGTCACAGTGGTACGGAAAGTTCCAGAGGGCCACACAATACCTTTGTCGTCTCGCTTGGGAAGGATAGGGACCACTAGATTGTCAGGGGCCGTAACAGTTACGTCGTACAGCCCTAGTTCATCGTCCGCGATATACCTACACCGGGCAGGGGCTCCCAGGGGGAACCACCCGTTCATCATCTCGGCCGGGTAGCTAGAATTACGGTCATAGGTAGTCGCACCCTCATATCGGCGTGTATCCGTGAGGAACACAAGTCCTCCATAGTAGCCGGTTCGCACAAACTCCTCTGTAGTCTTACAGTTATAGAACCTATCCTCCTTCCGTAATGTTCTCTGCCATGCAGCAAGCGCGGTACTTGCAATGGTAGCCCGTATATTGACCCCGAACGAGTCGTAAAGTAGCTGATTAAAGCGGACCAACCCCAGTAGTAACGCGTGACTATCCCTCTTTGAGTATTCGACATGCTCTGGGTTTGAAGGGTCGAAGGTAGTCCGCTCAAAGTCGATGTCCAACTTAGGTAGTTCAGGGCAGAATTGGTCAGCAAATTTGCGGAGACTTTCACCCCAAAGGGCCATGCTATCGCGGATCGTGAGTACACTAGGCTTCCCCTTCTCGTCTTCTATCTCGGGTAGGTCTACAGTGATCATGAACACGTCACTATCAGTCCTTAGGAAGAACTGCACCCGCTCCTTGATTTCCTCCAACCGCTCTATGAAGTATCGCGCCTCATATTGCATGTTATGGGCGAACCAATGGTACTGGGGGTTAGAACACATAACAAAGAACATCTGTTGTACGATGTCCCCTTTACTTATGTATCCCGGTTCCACTCCAGCTTCTAACATGGCCTCCGTCATGTAGGACGCGGCGATTACGCGACCCCCCAGGCCGTCCGTCTCAAAGTCGAACGTCGCCAGCCGTGGCCGCCGGCCAGGGCCGCCACGGGTGTAGTAGTCGGGACGCCACCGCTTCTTGGGTGGCCCCGCGTCGGGGGGTAGGGTGTCGGACACCGGCCCTACTTCCGGGCCTTGCGTACCTTGAGGGCCTTCGCCGGCTTGGACTTCTCTTTGGTAGCCCAGTCATAGAACCGCAAGTGGAAGGCTAGGGCTGTGAAGTGGTCCCCTGGGTACGCCTTGGTAGCCAAGTCCTCTAGGAACTCGTCATACGTTGCCAGGGAGCCCTTACGTTCAATGCGGCGGATGGTGTAGGAACCGGAGCGGCCGGTACGGGGGTTCTCGTACTCCACGACCAGGGAGACGGAGTGTATAGCCGAGTTGGCCCGGACCCGCTCTACCGCGTCGTTGTACTCCCCCCGGTAGTTCTCCGCGTCCTCGTAGAAGGCTGTACGTCCGCCTTCATCATCGTAGTCGTCTTCATCTTCCCCGCCCTCGCCATCGTAGTACACGTCAAAGGGTAGGACTACGTTACGGCTCTGACGTCCGATCAACGGGCGTACCCCGGATATGTTGGACGCCCCGTACCTACGCCGGGCGGACCCCCGGCCCTTCGCCGGGCGGGCTAGGCGTACCTCTTCCTCTTCCTTGGCCGCCGCCTCATGGAACGACTTCGCCCCACGTTTGAAGAGGGACCCGAAGTACCTATCATACTTCTCCCGGCTGATAGTCTCGCCGGTTATGACGTTCTTGTACCGGCGTGATGTACCCCCCAACGGGACGTAGGGGTACGTTGCGCCATGCTGTCCTAGTCTTGCCATGATGGAGCCTCCCCAGGCTCTCCCCGGCATACCACCCGGCCGGGGGACAGCGACCATACGAGAGAGGCCCGCCAACGGTCAAGCTGGCGGGCCTCGGGGGCGATCTGGACGGGAGCCGGGACTAGCCGGCGCGGACCCCAGGCCGGGGACTGTCCGGCTTCACGTCGCAACGGTGGGTCTTCCGGGCGTACTTGGAAGTAAAGCCGGTGTTGCACAAAGCACACCGGGAAATGATGGGCGGACCACCGGGGAGGCGTTGCTTACTCATAACAGTCAACGCCCGTAGCCAGCGGCCACAGCCGCTTTGATCAAGATGTCCTTTGCTTGCTCCAGGGCCACGACTTGTTCCGCGTTGGGGTTGCGGGCGAGGTCGCGGATCATGGCCAAGTGTAGGGCCTCAATCTGGGTAGTCGTCATGATCACATTGCTGATCATATGGACTTCGGTTGGGTTCTTTTCGATCATTTTCCTACGGCTCCATTGCCATCTTGGGAAGTGTCGGGGCGGGTACTGCAAGAGTTGCTTGCGGCATTGCTCTATCTGGGGTGGCGTTCACCCGGTGGGTTCCGTGATCCCCCTCTAGGACCCTTCACCGTTCCTCACGGCTAGCCCCGACACCGGCAACGTACCCCAGCATTTCTTAACAAACAACTACCCAGATAATTTTGTGGGGGGTACGTCTGTTAAGGGGTTGTTCATACCCTACGGGTATGATCATATCATCGGGTCAAAGGAGATACCCCAATGCTGAAAGTCAACACCATCGAGTTCAACGGCGCTAAGGCGGTTATAAACTCGTATGGCTCTGACCACCCCATACTTATGCAGTCCATGACCACGCAACGGGAGCAATGGGCGGCCAAGTACCCCCGTGCTACTGTGCGGACTGAGGAACTTGACGAACTGACCACCATCAACCTTGTGAAGGTCGGGGAACTTATCCAGTTCGAGTATTGGAAGGGGTCCCATGCTGTTGCGAAGATGTCGGAACAGTAACCCCAAGTATTCCAACTACACTATACTTATGCACCTCGGGTTTTACCTGGGGTGCATATTTTTTG
>Ga0247664_1000187_pt1 | contig 16039 bp, 12 predicted proteins | sample CNK05_metaG_FD_182715 | JGI IMG/M metagenome (GOLD analysis project Ga0247664, IMG submission 182715) | Soil microbial communities from Purdue University Martell Research Forest, Indiana, United States - CNK05 | ecosystem: Environmental > Terrestrial > Soil > Temperate forest > Bulk soil...
CCGGAGCGAGGGCCAATCACATACTCGATGAGTTGGATTAAAATGATTAAAATGAGACCCAACCAGGCTGCTGCCGTGAACGCGCCGATTGCGACCTGGTGCCAGTTCGGGCATGCTTGGCGGCGCGTCACTGGGCAGCATCGTTAGTTGCGGCGTTCGTATGGTGATCCGCGTTATTTTATTTCTTTGCGGTGGGCTTTTCGGAACAGGCGGGGCAGTTCTTCTCTTTCGTTTCGTTGAGCACGCTCCGGTTCATTGGGGCATCGTCGGATTGGCGGCCATTGTGATGGGATCTCTTGCCGCTCTTTTCGGTCGAAAGTTTTGGGATACAGCAGTAGGTTTGTGGCCATGAGAGACAAGCCGCCTGCGCCGAACGCCGAGATCGCGTCTTGGTTGACAATTGAACACCATTGGCCCGGCGTCGGTGAGCCGGGACCTTAGGCCACATGAACCTCTTCCTTCGCCATCTCGCCGCAGTTGCCATTGTGATTTCTGTTGCGGCGTCTTGTAGCACTATGCGTCCTCGTCCTTCCGCGGACATCGACATACGCAACGACAGCGCAAATGCTCTGAACTGGGTTAGAGTGCAATGGGACGACCGCGAAATCACGGCAGGCGTGATGATAGTTGGAGCTTCAAGCGTGTACTTGGATGCGGGCCTTCCAAAGGCACCGAAGTCGGACACGGTGTTCATCGAGTTTGTAGATGACAAAGACGGCTGGACTGGCAGAGCCAACTCGGAACGGAAACGCTACAAGATACCAGTTGATGCCTCCGCATTGAATCTGCTCTCTGCCGGTCATTATCGGGTGACCATTTCGATTCTTTCCTTCACCGAGGCCAAGCTTCAGATTGAGAAGAAGGACAAGTAATATGACAACCTTGTGGCTTAACAAGACGCGCCAGCCAATGCCCGGCCGGCGATGCCGGTAAGGTTCTGAATTCATACTATGAGGATGTTTACATCCATCTGCCTTCGATATTCTGGCCTGCAGGGATTTTGATGGTCGGCTCGAGAATCCTTCTGATGATTCGCGTGCCGAGCAAGGCCGAACCCGCCGCTCCACCGATTGGCGGCCCCGCGACGCGGTTTGGAAGTTCGGGAGCCACGGAGGGGCCACCATCGGTGATTCGTTAGCCGGCGTCACGCGTATGGGTGACACAACACATCGTTCCGGCGGTTGGCAGTTGCTTGCAGCATTCGCCATCGCTTGTCTGATTACGGTCGGCGTGGTCATGGACATGAAACCGCCGCCTAACCCCTATTAAGCCCGCGCGGTCAAACGGGGTCCGTTTTGGGTCGAATCTAGCTCTAGACCCGACCCCAAGAGCGCCCTACATGATTCGAAAGAATGAAGAGGAGGACCGCCCTACGGTTGCAAACGTAGAAACCGGATCTTCCGGACATACCCTTCATTGCTGCCAGTAATGAGGAGGTTGCCGTCGTAGTCCATGGTGATCGCGCGCATAAAACTGATTTTGGGCGCGCTGGCGTCGTCGTAGAACCAGGCCCCGTCTCCCGCGTGCGCCCCCAAATCATCTCCATTCAAAATAAGATGAATACGGCCCTCGGTATCGACGTACCAGGCACGGCTGGAACCGTCGGTCACCAGAAAGAAAGCCCCACTAGGCAAAAACCAAATGCCACGCACCAGCGGCAATCCCGTATCCACCGCTAATTGGCCGTCGCCTCCGCCATCGCTGTAGCCGTTGCCCGCGATCACGGTGCGTGTTCCATCACTTTCCAAACGAGCGACGCGGTTGGCGTTCGCATCCGTCACTGCCAGACGTCCGGCTGGGTCGACCGCGATATTTCCAATCTGCCCAAACCCATCCGCAAAGATCGTCAATCCATTGGTTGTATCCCAGCTCATTAACTGGCCGCCGGCCGCATAAATCACCTGGGTTTCATCGGCATTGACCCATAAGCCGCGTCCACCGGGGATCGGACCGCCATGATCGACTACCAACGTCATGATTCCCTCAGTGTCCACTCGGCGAATCAACCCGTTATCGCGATCCAGGAAGTAAAAGGAGCCGTCTTCGCGCACCCAGATCCCATTGGGATTGTTCAGTGACACCGAAGTGGCCAAAACGGGATTGGTGTCCCCGTAGCCGGCGAAGCCGTCACCCGCGACCGTGAAAATGGTTCCGTCCGGAGTCACTTTGCGAATCGCGTTGGCCCGTTTATCGGCGATGTAAATATTCCCCGCTCGATCAGCCATGGCATTGTGCGGCGATGACAGGACAGCATTGGTGGCGGGGCCGCCCTCGAAGGACGGCTCCCATCCATCGCAACTCATGCAAGGGCTTAACCCTGAACCCGCAATCGTGCTCAAGATGCCATAGGAATTCACTAGGTTGGTGAACCCCTGGGCTCCCTTCTGGCGCAGTTCGGTCGGATAGGCGTCCTCGAGGAGCAAGCGATTAAAAGCGGTTTGATCGCCGACCGGGGGGTGATCGATCCAGCGCTGGGTGCTGAGCGAGAAGTGGACTCCGGCAAACCATCCCGGATCATAAATCGATTCGCCATGGAGGATCTGATTCAGATCGTCCACCAACGCTTGTTGCAGCACCGCATCCGGGCCGCCGGTATAGACCAGGATCTGATCCATGGTCGAAGGAGAAAGACGCGTCGCGACATATTGTGACACGCCATCTGAAGCTGACGGCAGATTGATTCGATTGGCCAGCGACGTCAGGTCCAGAATGTCGTCGAAAACCAAGTCCCATGAACCGCTGAAGCCGGAGAGGTCCACCGCGAGCGCTCGCAAAAACCCGACTCCGGAATTCACCGAGGTCTCGACGTCCACCCGTGAGCCGAGCGAAAATGCATTCTTCGTTGGCGTCCAGGGACCGGCGACGGAGGAGGCGGCCTCGATGGTAACAATGCCATTGGAAAACGCGTTCGCCAGAGCTAACAACCCGCCTCCGGTCAGCCCGCTGATTCTGAAGTCACCGGCGAAGGCGAGGCCAGGCAACAGACAAGCAAGGCCGACGGCGAGCCGAATTGCGACCGCCTGATGTGGCGCTCCCGCGCGCCGGCTCCACCGCGATGCCCGGACCGGATTGTTTAGCGGCGCACTCAATACCGCAGTTCTCCGACTCGCCTTGCGCGGCGGCGAGACGGGAGCGACCCAAGGTCGCAGCTCAGATTGGTTGGATTGGTTGGATTCGTTCATTTGCCAAATGATGGATGGCTTTGGTGTCAGCGTAATGCTTCGCGGGCTGGGGCGTGGGTCAAGCGACATGGAAGCAGTTTGCTCGTTAGTTGGCCACCAGAAAGCCGAAGACCGATGGCCGGGGAAGGCGCAGGCTGGTTAGCTGGCGCCGCGGGAATGGAGAATCTGGCCTGTGATCCACCCGGCTTCCTCTGAGGCCAGGAACGCGATCAGCCGCGCGGCATCCTGTGGGGTGCCCAGCCTGCCCATGGGCGCTTTGGCCAGCAGCGCCTCGCGCAGCTCCTGACTGATCCAGCCCGTATCAGTCGGGCCTGGATCCACGGCGTTTACCGTGATGCCTCTGTCGGCCACGGCCACGCTCAGACTGCGGGTCAGCGCATCGATCCCGCCTTTGGTGGCCGCGTAGGCCAAGTCGGTCGGCATGGGTCCGATGCCCTGTCCGGACGTCAGGTTGATAATGCGGCCGCCACTGCCAGACGGATACCGTTGCACGAACTCCGCACACAGGAGCGCAGTAGCGCGCAGATTTACTCTGTAGTGGTGATCGAGTGCCTCTGCCGTGAGTTGCGCAATAGGCACTACCTTGGAGTAAGCCGCGTTGTTGACCAGGATATGGATTGGGCCGAGCGCGTCCTGCACTACCGTAAACAGTTCCGTGGGGCCTGTCGGGCGAGCCAGGTCCGCCTCGAAACTGACCGCGCGTACCCCCAACGCCCGGAGCTGGGCCAGGAGTTCCTCAGGCTCCGAGTCCTGCACGCCCCAAGGCTGCTGCCGGTCGTAGGGGCGGAAATAGCCAAACCCAATGTCAGCGCCGGCGCGTGCCAGGGCTTGTGCAATCGCAGCACCGAGTCCCACCAGCCGCGTCGCACCGGTGACTAACGCGACCTTTCCGCTGAGCGTCTTCTCCATTCGAACATTCCTTCACCCCCTCAGCGACGGCGGCTATGCAAGCTCATCCTTTCTTCGTTCCTCCGAGCAGAGCCAACTCCAGCCACTTCCAGTGGCAGTCAACATCTTCAAATCCAACCTTCTTCATCCTGGCATGGAAGCAGTTTGGGCATGCTTTTGCCAAGGAGAAACCCGGAGGATGCCGAACGCGGCAGATGCTTAGTCTCAGCTTACGATTCTGGAGACATCTCTCGCGCTTGCCGCAACGGGAGATTGCTGATATGGATGACGCCATGATTCGCGGGCAGGGTAACGGGGGACTTCGTGTACGTGCCTCGCTGCTCTTTGTGGTTTTGGTACTCGTGGCCCGCCTCGCGTCCGGCCAACCGGGAGCAGTCGATATGTCCTTCGATCCTGGGAGCGGGATCGGAAACAATCTCTACGCGAATGTCCGCTGCTTCGCCGAGCTACCCGATGGCAAGCTGCTCATTGGAGGTGTCTTCACCACCTACAATGGATCGGCAAGGCCCTATCTGGGGCGAGTATTTCCCAATGGCGACCTGGATTTCTCGTTTAACCCCGTGCTGGACTCTTCCGTTGAATGCATCGCTCGCCAGCCTGACGGCCAAATCCTGATCGGCGGGGATTTCTCAAGTGTGGCCGGCATGCCGCGGTCGCGCATCGCCAGACTGAATGACGATGGGACGTTGGATACGACCTTCCATCCCGGTTTGGGCGCCAACAGCACTGTAAGCTCGATGGTCCTCCAGCCGGATGGGAAGCTGGTCGCAGGTGGGCCGTTCACGAACTTCGATGGAACGGTCTGCCGCGGAATCGTCCGGCTGGACTCAACTGGGACGATCGACTCGTCCTTTAGTGTAGATGTGGAGCCTGTCAATTGGCTCGGACAGTCCGGTGTGGCCAAGCTTGTTGCTCTGCCCAATGGGAAGCTTTTCCTGATCGGCACTTTCGATACGGTCAATGGCGTCGCCCGCACGAATCTCGCGCGCCTGCTCCAGGATGGTTCGGTTGATTCGGAATTTGATCCGGCCCGTGGGCCGGTTCTCTTCCCTCGCGCGGTGACCATTCAAGCAGACGGCCGCGCGGTCATCGCGAATTCTTACTATTCGATCGTTCGCTTGAACACCGACGGCAGCCGGGATGCCAGCTTTAACGGGGGGCGCGGCGAACTGAGCTACCAAGCCTGGGTCGACGCTTTGGCGCTGCAACACGACGGGAAGATCGTGGTGGTGGGGTATTTCACGCAGTTCGATGGCTTTCCGCGAAACAAGCTGGCGAGATTGAATTCGGATGGCACGTTCGACTGGTCCTTCCATTCGGGCGCAGGAGCGGAGAATCCCACCATCACGACTCCATCGGTGCTGGCGGTCCATGTGCAGCAGGATGATTCCATCCTGCTCGGCGGCACGTTCTCGCTGATTAATAAAGTGTCGCGGCGCGGCATCGCACGGCTCATCGGTGGCAACCTGCCGTCAAGTCTGCCGAGCATCGTCACACAGCCGGCCGGAGGATCGCTGCGTCGCTATCAACCGCTGGAGCTTCGAGTGGACGGTTCCAGCTTCGAAACCCCCGCCATGCAGTGGCGCCGAAATGGTCTGCCCATACCGGGCGCGACCAACCGAATCTTCCAAAGGGAGTTCGTGCAGCCTGGTGACGCTGGCGACTATACGGTTGTTCTCCGCAACAGCTTTGGAGCAGTCACCAGCGTAGTGGCGGCCGTGACGGTGGGTCCGATCGACACCGGGCCCGGCAGCCTGGACGTGACTTATCATCCCGCGTTCGCGAGTTACGTTAGCGCCGTCACAGTGGATCTCAGCGACCGCGTCCTGGTTGGAGCCGGTGGATCGCTACAGCGGTTGCAAAGCGATGGGAGCCTGGACTCGAGCTTCAACGTGGACGGGCCGATTCTCGGCTTGGACGGTGAATATGTGAACAAAGTGGCGATTCGACCCGATGGCAGGCTGGTCATCGGCGGGTTCTTCGTCGAGTTTGATGGGCTTCCCCGGGAGAATATCACTCGGTTGGACTCGGACGGAACTACCGATCCTGGCTTCGTCCCGCAACCCGGCCCCTCCCACTCCGTCCTGGATCTCGCGCTGGATGACGATGGAAAAGTGGTGGTGGTGGGCGGGTTTTGGCAGGTCAACGGAAAAGATCGGCGGGGCATTGCGCGGCTCAACGCCGATGGATCCTTGGACGAAGCTTTCGACATTGGCACGGGGTCTTATTCTGCCGTGCGTTCGATTGTGCGGCAACCGGATGGAAAGTTCATCATTGGCGGCGAGTTTGCCAGTTTCAACGAAGTGGCCGCCGGTCGGCTCGCGCGGTTGAATGCCAATGGCTCCATTGATGCCACGTTTGCGACCGGCACCGGGGCGAACGCCTCGATCTTCGCGCTGGCGCTGCAGCCGGACGGCAAGGTGCTGGTCGGCGGCATATTCACAAACTTTGCCGGAACGACACGTCTTGGTCTGTTGCGGTTGAACTCCAACGGAACCCTCGACCCGTCCTTCGCCGCACCATTTAAAATGTCGGTGATAGCGATGGTGCTGCAGCCGGATGGAAAGGTGATTGTGGGAGGTTCCTTTGAAACCGAGACCGACCCGATCCGCCGGAGCGTCGTTCGACTCCAGGTCGACGGCAGCGTGGACGAGGCGTTCGCACCCGGGATTTGGATGGATAGAGAGGTTTCTTATCTCGGATTGCAAAGCGACGGCCGGGTCATTATCGGCGGTGGCTTTACCACAGTGAATGGCTATCCCCGAACATATCTAGCGCGCCTCCATGGGGATCAACTGGTCCAGTCTGCTCCGCTCCGCATTCGGGAATATAGCCGCCTGCATGGCGGCGCCTTTCGTCTTCAGATTTCAGGAACTCCCGCGGCGAATCTCAGCGTGCTCCGTTCGACGGACCTAACCGATTGGCAGGTCCTCGGTGTCGGTGTCGAGACTGAGCCAGGCCTCTTCGAATTCATTGACCAGGACGCTCCTGTGTCAGGTTCGCGTTTTTACCAGGCTCGAGCAGAGTAGCGGTGTCTGAATGTTATGACCACAATCGCCACTGAACTCTTGCAACGACACATCGAGACGCTCGTCGATGACCCCGCACGCTGGGAGACGTTAATCGCCGACGACATATTATGGGAGCTAGCCTACGCACCGTCGGTCGGCCATCCCGCGCGACTGTCCGGGCGAGACGAGGTCGTGCGCCACGTGACGTGGTTTCGAGGCGCGGTTGACCGCTTCCGCTTCTTCAATCTCGCTATTCACCCATTCGAAGATCCTACGGGTGCAGTTGGCGAGGTAGAGGCGGAGGGGATCATCAAATCTACCGGGCGCGTTTATCGACAGAATTATGTGGTTTTTCTCCGCGTAGCCGACGGGAAGATAGCATTCATCCGGGAGTATTTCGATCCGGTGCGCGCGGCCAAAGCGATGGCCCTTTCAATTGCCGTTTCACCATGAAACGCACCGCACAAATCGCCCCGTTTCTAGTCGGAGTTCTGGTGGCGTTGTTCACCGCCTGCGGGAGACGAGAAAAGGGTTACGTAGAAGATACTGATCCCGAGATGGCGGCCGCCATTGCCAAGGCGCAGGAAACACTTCCGCATTTTTGGCAGGCGTTCGATCACCGTGCGCATGGCGAGAGCAACTTTGTGCTCGTGGTCAGGATCACAAACAAAGGACGTATTGAGCACTTCTTCACCACCGACTTCGAGCGTCGCGACGGCAAGACGATGGTCACCATCAGCAACAAGCCGAAGATCGTGGCGAGCGTCAAGTTAGGCGACCGGATTGAGATTCCACCGGCGGACATCACCGACTGGTCCTACATGCGTGACGGAAAGTATGTGGGCATGCGCACGATCAAGCCTCGGTTCAAGCACATGCCGGCAGCACAGGTTGAAGCAATCAAACAAGTGCTGACTGACCCATGAGTAAAGGGCCGAACGGCGCGAGGCCGCTTTGGGGTCGCGGTCTCATCTAGATCTAGACACGACCCCAGGATTTCCGGTCATCGCAGCCCTTGGATCGTGCGTTGCGTCACGTTGATTTCCCCCTTGGCGATCTGGGCGGCCAGTCTCTCGGCAAGAGGAGCGACCAGACTGAAATGATCATGCTCCGGGACCTGGAAGAAGTGGATTTGTGGATTTGAATTTCTATCGACCATTAGCGCGAAGAGCACGTAGTAGGAGGCGATGACCATGAGGATGGTCGCGTAGAAGGAACGGTCACGCTCAAAGTTGAGCAAGCGAGCGACTGCAGCAACTGTGAGTGCCAGGGTAACGCCGATAATGTAAGCCATGGAGTGCGTGGAAACGGTTGCGACTTTGGATTGGCGGTAGCGTGTTCATTCAGCCTTGGGGGGCGGGGTTCGAGGCGGAGAAAAGTTGCTCAAACATCATTTCCGCCAACATGCGTTGCGCGCGGCGCAGGAGGAAAACACGTCCAAATGATGGCGGATGGCGTCTTCCAGGCGAGTGAAGCAACCATTGTGGAAAAAGGCTGATTGCAAAGCGGCGTTACGCAACGGCGAGGTGCGAAACCACTCCATCCTTCACGCGTAGGTTTTTCAGCGGAATCGTGCGATTACTTGTGACCCCAAACTCGCCCGGACCGGCATGGTGGCTGCGAGCGCCATCATGCCGGTCTCAATAACAGCAACGGTTTGCTCAGACCATGTCCACGTGCAGCCTGTGCTCGGTGTCAGCCCCCGGGGCCTCGCGGCGGAAGGAGGTTCTCGATCTTCCAAATCTCCCCTGTGTAGCAGACGACGTATGCCGTGTTGCCGATGAATTTGAGCGACGTCGGCTGATTCAGGGGGCCAACCACGGTGGTCGTCGTGTGATCGGGATTGACCCGCAAGAGCGCGCCCGTGTTCGGATCGGCCGGGGCGCCATCGTAGTCGAGGATAAGGTGGGTGCCCTGCGACAGGGCATACAGCGTGCGGCCCGGGCCGAACTCCACGTCGACCGGCAGGGGGATGCCCCCCGCCAGTTCGACCGGATTCAGCGTCTTCATATCGAACGTCACAATCTGGCCGATTTCTACGTGGGGAGGGCCCTGGACGAGCGGGCCGGCCTGCGACATGTAGAAGCGCGTGCCCCACCGCGCCATCCCGGTCGGCACCACGTCGCCGAACTGGAGCAACTGCGTGATCTGGCCGTCGAGCGTGACATCCAGCACCCGATTATGGTGCCCGTCGTTGACCACGAAGCCGTCGCCGTAGGGCAGAAAGCTAAACTGCACGCCGCTGAAGACGACCACATCAAAGCCGGGGGCCGGGGGGTGCGCGATTGACCAGGCCCCGATGTCCGCGACGATGGTGAAGCGGTCCGGGCCGTCGATCCGGTAGATACCGTCGATATCATGCAAATCCAGGCTCGGGTCTAGGTAATTTAAGTCGGAGCTGACCTCACTGACCAGCGCGTAGGCGGTGTTGTCGATGAACGTCACATCGAATGTTCCGCCATCGCCAAAGCCAGGGGGCGTCTTGGGTAGACCGGACGCGAATACGGTGTAGCTGCCTGTCGCCGGATCGACGCGCAGGACCTGACCGTGTGTGGGATCGGTAACGTACAACATACCGTCCGGGCCGACGGTACTGCCGAAGCCTATCGCATTGAACGTCGTCAACAAGGTGGCAGTGGGCGCCGGCGGGGACGTGGGCGCTGCGCTCGCCGTTCCGATGCTGAGGGCGAGCAGGAGGATCCACAGGAATGCTACTCCCAGGAGCGCTGCCGCGTGATTTCTAGCAGATTTGTTTGTGTTTGGAATGTTCATGATGATTTCCTTTCGTGGTTTGTTGTTGTTCTTGCTTTCACGCGAATTTTTCATTTTTCAAATCGCGGATGTGCATCTACTTCACAGTGCGACGCGGTGGAGACTTTTGGGCCAAAAATATCTATTGACTGAGGAGGTAACGGCTCCGATTAAGGGGCGAAAGGTTGGCCGTTTGGGTGGCAATGAGATAGAGCCTCGGTACCTCGGCTGCTACAATCTTGGATTATCCTTCAGCGAGCGATGGCGGGTCTGCACAGCAAATCCCCGCGGCGGTTGCACGAGATTGAGAATCGCCTGCTCACCCACGGCCACGTCGTTGACGATCATGCCCGCCTCACCAATCAGATAGCCCATGGGCATGGCGAACGTGGCGTAGAGTCGCGTCTGCCCCAGCGCGCCGTTCGGGGTCGTTGGGAATGTGGTGCGCTGGGACAGACGCGCCCGACCTTCGTGGTTCCCGCAGCATTCCGCCCATTCATCTCCTCGCCCCCTTTGTCGTGCCTGCCGCGGCAATTTCTTCGAAGGTAGGCGCGTGCCAGAGGCGCACCGCCCAACCCCCGGCGCTGGCCAGATGTTTGCCGTCGGGCGAAAAGGCGATGGCTGAAACCGGCCCTCGATGTCCGTGGAGTGTGGTGGCCTCTTGGAACGAGGCAAGATTCCAGAGCTTGACGGTGCCGTCGTCCGCGCTCGATGCCAGGGTGCGTCCGTCGGGTGAAAAAGCGACATCCCACGCGCCGCCCGTGTGGCCGCGGAGGGAGATCAGGCTTCGCCTTGCGGCCACGTCCCATAACATCACTGCCCCATCCCAACTGGCACTGGCCAGCAGTTTGCCGTCCGGCGAGAAGGCCAGTCCAACGACCGAGAACGCGTGCCCGTTCAGAAACGCCGGCGGACCAGGCGCAGTCGCGTCCCACAGTGAGATGGTCTTTGAAAAGTCAGAAAGGGCCACCGTTCGACCGTCCGGTGAGATAGCCATCCGGCTTGTGAATCCAGAATGGAAGCCCAGAACGGCCTCTGCGCCCGTAGCCAGATCGCGCCGCGTGATGTTTCCGTTCGGCAACAGGATAGCGAACCTGCCGTCGGGCGCGAAAATGAACCGGGCGGCCACCTCGTTGGTGATCCATTGCAGTGAGGGGACCTGGTAGAAGCTCGTCCGGCCGCTGCTGGACGCGCATACGGTCTTGCTGTTTGGGGAGAAGGCGACCTGGCCTTCGTCGGTCGTCGGGAAATCGGCGGAGCCGATCTCACGGCCCGCCGCAACGTCCCAAAGTGTTAACGAACGTGGATTTCCGCCTGCGAGCACGGCCGCGTACTTCGAATCGGGTGAAAAGGCCACCTGGTGCACCCACTCATCGAGATGGTAGAGGGATTGGGGCTCGGAGTTGGTGATTGCGTTCCACAGGCGCACCGTGCCATCGCTGCTTCCGGAGACGAGGGTTTTACCATCCGGCGAGAAAGCCATCGCCATCACCTGATCGTCGTCTCCCATCAAGGTCACGGTCTCGTCTGGATCGGCCAGGGTCTGGAGGCAGATATTCCGGTCGCTGCCACCGGAGGCGAGGCGCCGCCCGTCGGGAGAAAAAGCGACGTTCCACAGGATGCCGGCATGACCCCGCAGGGGTGGCAGTCTGCGCAACGAGGGGAATTCATAAAGATGAACGGCGCTGTCGTAGGAGCCTGCCAGGGCCAGGAGTCTTCCATCCGGTGAAAAGGCAACTGAAATTATCCACTGGCTGGCCAAAGACTGCGGCAGTAGCTCGGGTGACTCGGGTTTCGAAATGTTGTACAGTTTGACTAGTTCCCCCCCCGCCGATACGACCAGCGTGTTGCCATCACGAGAAAAGGCGACACAGAGCGCCCTCTTAGCTCCCACTATCGCGGCCTGGTGCGGGTGCTGGCTCGATAGATCCCAGAGCCGCGCCGTGCCGTCATACCAACCGGCACTGGCCAGCAGCTTCCCGTCCGGCGAAAAGGCGATAGAGTTAATCTTGTTGGTGTGGCCCGTCAAGGTCGCGAGCTGCTCCCGCGTGGCCACGTCCCAGATCCGAATCTCGCGGTTGGGGCCGCCGGCGGCCAGCCTCCGACCGTCGGGCGAAAAGGCCACCGCGTGGTTGATGTCCAGAGGGGTCGGATCCAAACTCGCCGCAAACGTTTCAAACGATGGCAACTCGGCACGGGTGTTGAAATCCCATAGGCGCACCAGGCCATCGTCGCCAGCGGCGGCCAGCAGGCGGCCATCGGGTGAGAAACAAACAGAGGACACCTGCTTTTTGTTGCGGGCCAGTATGCCGATGTCATCGCCGTGGCATTGGCCGTAGAGATAGCGCCATTCCCACCCGCGGAGGTCGTCTGCGGAGTTGGAAGTCTGGGCTTCGGATTTCGGCACGTGCTTCTCGAGCAGTTCGCGGAACCGCCCCAAATTGTGCGTTTCGAGGGCGAGGTTCGCCAGGTTCATGTGGGCCGCGTAGAGATTCTGCCGGTTGGTCAATGCTTCCGCCTCGGCCTGCCGGCGAAAATGCGTCGCTCGAATTGCCTGCCAGGTGCTCACAGCAGCGCCCACCACGAGAGCCACGGCCACAGCGCTAGCGCCAGCAAAGGCAAGTTTGTTGCGGCGAACCAGCTTCTGAAATCGGTAGACGGTGCTGGGAGGACGCGCGACGACCGTTTCGTTATTGAGGTGCCGCTGAATGTCGGAGGCCAAACCGTTGGCCGTTTCGTATCGTCGCGTGCGATCCTTTTCCAGACACTTCATCACGATCCAGTCCAGGTCGCCGCGCACCAGGTGAATCAGCCTGGGCGCTTCCGTGTGCCGATGTTTGGCCACCGTCGTTAGTTCGCCCTCCGCCATCGTGCTCAGGCGCGTCGAAGGCCGGTCCGGCTCCTTCTCACGAATCGTCCGCCGCATTTCATCCAGGCCGGATTGGAGCAGCCCGCTGGGATCGAAAGGAGGCCGGCCCGTTAGCAGTTCATAAAGCAAGACCCCCAGGCTGTAGATGTCGGTGCGCGTATCAATGTCCAGGCTGGTCATCTCCGCCTGCTCCGGACTCATATACGCCGGCGTGCCGATGAATTGCTCGAAGGCCGTGAAGAGCGTCTTGTCCGTGAGCGGCCCGGCAGTGGCCTTGGCGATTCCAAAATCAATAATCTTTGGGACGGGCACGCCGTCGTTGACGGTGATGAGTATGTTGGAAGGTTTGATATCCCGATGGATGACGCCTTTCTGGTGCGCGTGCTGGATGGCCTGGCATACCTGGGTGAATAATTTGAGCCGGTCTGCCGTGGGAACACTTTTCTCGTCACAAAACTCAGTGATCTTGATGCCGCGCACAAGCTCCATGACGAAATAAGGCCGGCCCGTGTCAGTCGCGCCGGCATCGAGGACTTTGGCGATGTTTGGATGGTCCATCAGCGCCAAGGCCTGCCGCTCAGCTTCGAAGCGGGCGATGACTTGTTTGGTGTCCATGCCCAGCTTGATGACCTTGAGCGCGACTCGGCGGCGGACGGGCTCAGTCTGCTCGGCCATGTAGACCACCCCGCAGCCGCCTTCGCCGATTTGTTGAAGGAGTTTGTAGCGACCAATGCGGTCGCCAGGTTTTTCGGTGATGGGGACGACAGTGGCCTTGGGCTGTTCAGGCAGAAAGCCCTCGCCAGATTCGTCCGCACGGAGCAGGGCTCGGACTCTCGCGAGCAGAACAGCGTCTTTGCCACACGCACTCGTCAGAAAGCGAAGCCGTTCTTCGGTGGGCGTGATGTCCAGCGCCTGCTCGAAGATTTCCTTTTCGCGATTGGATTGATCCGCGATGGCCATAATGCAAATCGTTCCTGCATCCAACAGTGCGACGCGCCGGACGGTTTTGGGCCAAAAACCTCAGAGAGTTTTCTTCAATTCCTCATAAAGCCAGGCGCGGGCGTAGGCCCAAGTTCGCTTGGCCGTGCGTTCGGGAATTTCCAACAGCCGCGCCGCCTCGACATTCGGCAGACCGGCAAAGAAACGCAGCTTGATCAGTTGCGCGCCGAGCGGATCACGTGCCGCCAGTTTCTCCAACGCCTCGTCCACCGCCAGCAAATGCCCCTCGTCGCTCAAGATCGCAACGTCGAGAGTGGTCATGTCAATGCGCTGCAATTCGCCGCCGTGTTTGACGCGCCGCTTGCGCCGGGCGTTTTCGACGAGGATGCGCCGCATTGCCTCGGCTGCTACGGCGAAGAAATGGCCGCGGCCATTCCACTGCTGGTTTGCCCCGCCGGTGAGACGCAACCACGCCTCATGCACCAGAGCCGTAGGTTGCAAGGTCTGGCCTGGCCTTTCGTCGGCCATCTTGTGGGCGGCAAGTTTGCGCAGTTCCTCGTAAACCAAAGGGAGCAATTCATCCGCAGCCCTCCCATCGCCGTGCTGAATGGCTTCGAGGATGCGCGTGACATCGCTCATGGATGAAGGCAAATGCTATCAAGCCGTGTCCGTGACAGCAAAGACTATTGGACACCAAGCACCAGGACGCTGCAGGGCCAGAACGAGGTTTCTTCACTCGGATCAAGAACGGTGCCAGAACGGCGAATGGATGAGAAGAATTGCGGAACGATGGAGCGAGCGAAGGGATTCGAACCCTCGACATTCACCTTGGCAAGGTGACGCTCTACCAGACTGAGCTACGCTCGCTTCCGTGTAGCGGCTTGCACGTTAGGCGGTGATGCCCAGAGAGGCAAGTCTAAGTTTTTCCGGGAAGCGTTTGGCCATTTGGCAGTCGGTGGGGTCGAGTCCGGCTTGAACCTCTTGGCATGGCTTGGGGGCGTTCCACGCCCTGACGTTCTACCAGACTGAGCTACGCTCGCTTCCAGAACGCGACGAGGACGTTAAATCAAGTCCCAAGGTTTGCAAGTCCCATTGGGGGATACCTACTGTCTGTCCCCGAGCCGGGCATTCGCATTCTTCATAGGAAATTGCCGGCTCGCCGGGGACGGTTCGTCCTACGTAGCGGTTCTTGGGACAAGCCCTACCTAAAGAGGTAAAAGACGGGCGGCACTTCAATTCAGAGCTGCCGGGCTCGGCTTGGACAACCGGAACCATCGTCGACCGCCGCTCGTCGCCAGGTCCACGGCATAATCGCTCCCACGAATGACGACCGGCTCGGGCACTGGGGCCCAAGGACCAGGAACGGGCCCCTCGGTCGAAGATTCCAGCCGATAACTCGCCGCGTTGGTGGTCCAAGTCAGCCGCAAGGTTCCTGTCTCCATTCGTCGAGACACCAGCCGTGGCGGCGGCACAAACTTGGTTGCGTACCAGTTGTGCCTCATGAGATCGCGAAAGTTGGCGTCCCCCAGTTCGATCTCCGCAATCATCACCGAACCCGTCAGCGTAGTTAGGCGGATGGCGCCCTGTAAGTCGGCCCAGATATAGAAGTCCGGCGGCACGGCGCGGTATTCGTTCCCGGGCATTTCCGTGAGGATCCCAGAAAAGGCGGGTGACTCGTGCAAACTGTCTGCAAACATCTCGTATTGGAGCTCTGTGCCGGGCTGGAAGGACCCTGGGATCGCCGTAAACCGGAACAGGGAGAACGGAGGGCCCTGTGCCGTAAAGTAGTACAGGAACGGCAGGGTGCTAAACTCGTGAGTGAACGACTCGCCGGTTCGGAGCAACAGTTGAGCCCACGCGCCCGCGCTGTTCATGACGAGCGCAACCACCAACACGACGCGAGTGCAAATCGGCTTCATGACCTGACCGATGAACTTGGATATCCTGATGGATCCACCACCGAAGGCAAGAACGATGGTGGCACGATTGAACGACACGCTTGCCCTGCAAAGGCCAAGGCCACGTTAGGGCCGTGCCAACACTACCCTGAACCCGATGTCGGTGTTTGCGACAGTCTGTTGCATTCTAGAACGACTCGCAGATCGACAAGACCAGCCCCCGCTGCTCCAAGCTCCTCCGCGAATGACGCGTTCCGTTCCCGGAATACCCCTCGGATCAACGACGGCAGAGCTCGGGTACTGGCCGTACCCATCAAGGCACATCTCGAATACGTTCCCGTATAGATCATGCACGCCGGTCGGGGTAGGCAGCTTCTGGCCTCCGGGCTTGAGAGATTGAGAGGCGGTGGATGCTCGGTTAGACGACGCGGCAGATCTTTCGTCAACCCTACATAGAGTTGCCCTGTTTCTGACCGGAGC
>Ga0247664_1000188_pt1 | contig 15941 bp, 33 predicted proteins | sample CNK05_metaG_FD_182715 | JGI IMG/M metagenome (GOLD analysis project Ga0247664, IMG submission 182715) | Soil microbial communities from Purdue University Martell Research Forest, Indiana, United States - CNK05 | ecosystem: Environmental > Terrestrial > Soil > Temperate forest > Bulk soil...
CAGAAAAAACAGCAACGCATTAAGCCATTAACAATTAAAAACGGTGTGCTTCCAGTTGCGCAAATCACCATCGATTCTTTTTATGCGGAGTCCATGAAAGAAATCGCCCGCCGTCTTAAACTCATTCGCAAAATGCACATCGAAGACTTCTATGTGGAAGCACTCCGCGAGTACATCCAAGACAAACAGATCCCACGCCGCATACTCAAACGCATTCGCAAACGCGTTCAAATTCAAATGCCGGAAGACGGTTTCGATCTGCTAAACGCATGCGCCAAGCTCGCATTCAAAGATGAACGTCCCACATCTGCAGTCATTGAAGAAGCATTAAAAAGGTATCTGGAAAAACCAGAACACTATTTAGGCAAAGCATTCGAAGAACGACATCCCCGGAGGTATGAAATAATCAAATGATCGGACACAATGTTAAACCTGTCTTATGGTTTCCCGGACACTACAAAATCATGTGCGAGTGCGGAAAACAATTCACTCCATTAATAATCGATGGCAAACGCGGAGCATACGACGCAGAATTGATTGCACGTCGCAGGCACATTTTGCATCTGGAAGAAGTCATCATGAAAATGGAATACGATGAACGCCAATCGAAACTTCCGAAAGATCCCTATGCGGAGTTCACCTTATGAGCGTCGTCATGCCGCCCCGCGATCCCATTCGCCCTGTTACAATTCGGATTGACGAAACAATTCACAATGCAATGCGCAACAAAGCGAAGCTATTACGCATTCAAGTTTCGTTGCTGTACGAACAAGCGGCAGAGCAGTATCTAAACGAACGGAATCGATCACAGAAAGCACCGATAGATAGCTACTTAAATGATCGAAATAAGCCCCAAAAACCATCAAAAAATAGTTAAAAATAATGCTTGTTCTTCGTGCGTCCCGATTAGATAATCCTATGTATGGAGGTTATGTATATGACAGAACAACAAGCGTACGAATCGATGGGCTTTATCCGCGCAACCGGGCGTTACTCTTCGGACATCTGGTTTACGTGGGACGGCACAACGCACGGTGTTAAACGGGCGATTGACGCCGCGCATGCAACGCCGATGAACAAAGCGGACGCACAAACATTGGTAAACAATAATCGCGATTTCTTTTCCAAATGCTGCAACGTCCGTTGGTTTCGCATTCCGGAGGGTCAATAATGAACCGTCAACGATATCAGGTTTACATTTACAGCGACAGCATTGACGCATCCTTTCAATCATCACACAAGACATTGGACGCCGCATTGAAAGCAGCGACGAAAGCGGAACGCCTGTGGATGCGCGATCACGACACATGCGAATGTGAAATCTGGGATTCCGAAACGAAACGTTTTCAAATGAGGGAGGCAAGCTAATGGCTTTTCAACTCGACACCAACAACAACCAAAAAATCGTGATCGAACGCCGCAAGGCGCAATCGAAACCGAACATGTATGCGCTCGTGACCTGCGGGCGCATGAACCATCAGATTGCGATCCCCCCGGGGATGACCTGCGACGAAGTGGTAGAATGGTTGGCAACCAATGGATACACCGACACGCGCTGGACACTTTCAGGTCTGTATCAAATTAAGTAAATAGCAGGAGGTTAACGAAATGGAATTAAAAGAATTACGAGAGAAACTAATCGAGGTAAGCAATGATTGCCTTTCAGTAGATTTTGATTCACACGGCGCAATCATTTTAAGTTATGCGATTCGATGGTTATCATTCAAAATCGCTGGGGAACCATACGAACCCCTGTAGACTAATGGGATACTTCAAACAGTCACACATCGAATTCGAGAATCAACGCATCGCAAACCTGTTTCAATCCGGAAAGCGGAACGCGTTCGAGATACTCAAAACCATTCGGGCATCGGTCCTATACGATCCCGATTTCACACGGTACGGCAAATTGTTGCGCGTAACCAGTCACGTCCTAAACATCAACAATCCAATAACACTTGAAAGGTAGCACATCACAATGGCAATCAAACGAAAGTCCAACATTCCTGCAAACGAAACCCCGGAAGCACGTTTCGTTCGCGTCGCAACGGTCAAAGTCAATTCCATCATTCGCGGCATGAAAACGCTGTCCCGATTGAACGGCACGAAAGCAAAATCAACCGAGGCGCAGCGGGCGGCGATTGAAAAAGCGATCACAGAAGCATTGACCGATACGATGTCGGCGCTCAAAGGCAACAAGGTTGCAGCGGGCGGATTCAAACTCTAATCCATACGGGCGGGACATCCAACCGCCCATTTTCATTTCACATCACAATTCAGAAAGGTAGCACACGACAATGGCAGCAAAGAAAGACAAATGGAACGAAGCGGATCGCGTAAGCGTTCCCAAGTCCGCAACCAAATCCACATCGGCACTCGCGCCCACGCGCAAGATTGAAGTGGGATCGCAGATTGTCGGCGTATTCCAGAAAGCCAAACTCGCAACGATTCAGGACACCGAAACGCACGAAGATAAGGAAGTGATGGTCTACACGTTTCGCGATCCCAAGTCCGGGGAAATCTTCGCGATCTTGGGCGGACGCACGGGATTGGATAACGCCATGGACGACATGTTTATCCAGAATGGCGGACCTGATAAAACCGTCGGCATGATGGTGGCAATCGAACGCGGCGAAAACTCCGAACGTAGCGGAGGGAGAAAGGGGTTTATCGGGAATTACGAAGTCTATTCATGGATTCCGGAGAAAGACTAACGGGCCAGGATTGGACAAGTAAAGTCTGAAAGGATCGCCCGCACTGGCAACGTGGGCGATTCGCATTTCAAGTGGAGGTTTTACGGATATGAGATTGGCAGCAATTTACGTGTACATGCGACACAAGCGGACAAAGGCAGCAATCGCACGCGGCGAATACAAAGGGAAATTGCAACGCGTGGTGATCGCCGCAAAGTCCAGCGACATACAGAAACTTAAAATGGAAGTAGCGAAAGCAGTAAAAGCCATGGAAAGCAGGATTGATTATTACTACGTGGTCGCGGCAGCGTATCGCCCGGACAAGACGCTCGCGTATCGCGTCGTGATTAAGAAAACGATGGTAGAAGGATGACAAAGAAGAAAAAGACGAAAGGAAAGAAAGATGAGAAGTCCAATCGAAAATCTGGAAAGACTCACAAACCTAGACGAGCTACAGATAAAAAGGTTCATGCTCGAAGCAAGCCTACAAAACATAAGACACGGCGCAAATCCGTACCGCCAGCTCCACCGAAAAAGCGTACTGGAACAAAACCGAAAAGCAAAAAACAAACCCACAAAAAGCGCGCAATAGTCTCACGACAGGAAACTCCCAAGCGACGCCGCCGTTCGTTGTTGGACGAATTTCCGGAACTGGACGCCTTTGATGAATTAGACGAAGACTTGGAACAAGACGAAGACGAAGCCAGTGAGAGGTATCCCACATGGTTTTCACAGGACAGCGGCGAACGCGCATTGAAAGCCGCAATTGCCAAGAAACGCGAAAGGAAAAAGCTAACGAAGAAACAGAAAGAAGCATTGGAACGCGAACGCAAGCGCATTCAAAAGAAAATGCGCGAGAGACTAAAACGAAAACGAAAAAGATGAGCAACACGCGAGGTACTGAGAATGTTTGCATTGAATCGGGCATTGGGTCCGTTAAATCACGATACGGCGTTCCCGTATGGTACGTGGGACGTGGAAGCATCGGATTGGTGGAATTTACAAATGATCGGAGTTTTCGATGGTAAAGATTATTTTCATTTCCGCGATATTGGTGATTTCCTTACGCACATACTCCAAAAACGCTACAGGAATTTCCGATGGTTTGCGCATTTCGGCGGACGTTATGACCTTAATTTTATTTTTGATTATCTTAGGAACACTAGCGAATGCGCTGTTTCCTTTTATTGTTCGGGATCGATGGTTGTACAAATGAAAATAAAGCGGAACGGAAACATCACCAAGCTATGCGATTCGTTCCGCTTGTTGCCAGCGTCTTTAAGAGATTTAGGTGTCGCGTTCGATGTGAAGCACAAAAAGACATCGTACGAATTTACAGCGATGGAATACGGAAAGGAATTGATCGACTATAACGAACAAGATTGCAGGTGTCTGTACGAATGCCTCGAACGGTTCTACGCGGAAACCGGCGTGCATTCGGAAACCTTTGCTACACACGCGATGAAAATCTTTCGCAAAGATCATTTGAAACAATTGATCTGGAAGCCACGGCAAAGCGTACTCGACTTTGTGCGACCGAGTTATCACGGCGGACGCGTGGAGGTTTTCAAATCGAAGCACGATGATTTGACCGCATACGATGTCAACAGCATGTACCCTTATGTGATGCAATTTTCCATGCCGATAGAGCATATCGGAGAAAGTAGAAAACTCAGTGATTCGAAATACGGTTTTGTCTCTGCTACTGTTCGTATTCCTGAATGCTATATACCATCACTACCAATTCGCTTTGGTAAACTCTATTTTCCTATGGGTCTTGTTACGGGAACATGGACGGCGAACGAACTGCGAGAATCGGTGTCGCGAGGCGCAAGAATTGAGAAGATCCATCATGCGGAATACTTCCATACCGAACCGATTTTTGCTTCGTACATATCCAAACTCTACGAACTAAAAAAGACAGCAACCGAACCCACGCGAACGATTGCAAAACTATTGCTCAATTCGTTCTATGGAAAATTCGGACAAAATCCCACGAAGAAAGTGTACACAACAGAATGGGAGGCACCAAATGGAGCGACACCGATTATCACGCCCGATGGGAATCCTACGGGCTTTGCGTTTTTTGAGCGGACATCTAACGCTGCTTATTTACTGCCGCATCTGGCTTCCGCTGTTACGTCTGCAGCAAGATTACATCTTCGCAATGCGCTTACAGAAAACAGCTTTTATTGTGATACGGATTCCGTTTTTACAACAGAGACGTTATCGGTTTCAAATGACTTGGGGGGATGGTCTATTGTTGGAAATGGAGAGTGTCATTTTATACAACCGAAACTATATCGATTTAAGGGAATCTGGAAAGCAAAAGGATTGAATCGCAACGAATCGATTGACGCGTTCGTAGACGGCGCAATCAATCATGGACAGCGGACGATGTCTATAAAAGAGGCATTGAAGTCCGGGCAACGCGCAACGCAGCATGTACAGGTAGAAAAGCAGTTGCGCGAAGAAATGCCAAAACGCGAGTGGATTGGAAATCACACCGACACGCGCCCATGGACCATGGCCGAAATTACAAACAGAAAGGTAGCAAAACACCAATGATATCGCAGGGATCAACACACTATTTAACACTCACGATTTTGTGTTCAAACGAAGGACATATTCGCCGCGTAAAAGTAGTATCGGGCGTAACCGGAAATACAATTCTGGAAGTAGCAAGTTTTGGATGGGCGTCTACTATCCGGTTCGTACGCAGTGAAATCAGTGATGCGATTGCGGATGAAATTGAACGAATGATTATGGAGAAACCATGCGCAATATGATCGATGTGAAACTCACCATCTGCAAAACCTGCGACACGAAACTCAAACCCAATCAATTCGCGTTTTGTTCCCGCAAATGCGCGGGCGAATATCGCGCCGTGGAAATCCGCCGTATCCAATGGAACGTGTCTAACATGAAACAGGAACGCCCGATGCCTTTGAGCAAGCGGGCGATTGCACATCGATTGAAAAAGATTGTGGAGCGTATCGCAGAAAAAAGGAAAACAAAATGAAATATCAGCGTATGAACGCGACATTGCAAAATATTTGGAATCGCTCATTAAGATTGCAAATCGACATGTATGACGAAAACGGTGAAGGTTGGACTATGGAGCAATGGTTAGATCGCATGTGGCAAAACGCGTTTCCGTATATCATGCACACATCCGATTGGATCGTAGCAAATATATTATTTATGGATGTTGTAAAATGTTGATGGATTCCAAGTATGCCGGGAAATGCAAAACGTGTGGAAAGTCCTATAAGGTTGGAGAAACAATCGACTGGACAAAGGAAAACGGCGCACATCATTTAGAATGTGCGCCACAGGTGAAAGGCGATTTGCTGGACATGGCGTCGGCGGAAGCACTGGCCGACGCCCTAGGGTTTGACGACGTGCCCGGGCGCAACAAGCGCAATTTCATTTGACATGTTCAGGAACCGAATCGCGTCACGAAGCGATGCGAATCTGCGTGGCGGGATATCCTTATCCCGTGACATATAATTTACAAAATACACGCGAGGATTCTTCCAACTCGCGCCACGCACGACAACAGATAAAGCGTAAGGCCATTGCGATCCCAGTAACGCACGCATCGGGAAACGCCATGCCAACGGAACATGCGGGTCATCGTTCCCGCATGACATAGAACGCCGCCAGTGCAAGTCCCGCCCAGAGCAAGGGATTCTTCAACCAATCGGGCGCGGATACATCGACTGTCGTTCCCGGAATTTCAATGCCCGGGGGTGGTCCGGGCGACGCCGACGGACCCATCGCAATAGGTGTTGCGGAAGATCCGGGCGCGGTGATGTTGACATTGACGCCCGACGACGGCGTGGACGGCGTGGAACTCGGTTGCATGAACGTCGGAAACCAACTTGGCGTTGTCGATGTTGCGGGGGAAACGGTTGCCATGTCCGCATCCAGTTCCGGATAAATCATCGTATCGAGAAACGTCTGTAGTGTGACACCGCCCGCTGCGCCGCGTGACGTATTGCCGTACGCCGCTTTGTACGTATCGACAACCGATTGCAACCGGGATTTCGTCGTGTTGATATATCCGGCAGTCAACTGTCCGGCGGCTTTCGTGTTGTTGTATTCCGCTTTGATCGCGCCAATATCCTGCGTTGCGCGATTTTGCGCGTCGATTTGAGCATCACCGAATCCATATAGAGGCATATTGATGTTTCCTTTTCTTTAAAGCGATCCCCCGCTGTATTGATCGACCGACATGGTGGTATTTGCGCTCGCACCAATCAACGCGATCCCCGCACGTCCGCTTGTCAATCGGCTACCTGTAGAATCATTAATCGTGAGCAACAAACCGCCATTGATATAACATCGCAACTCGACAGTTGCGGCGCTAATCACACGTGCTTCAATGCGCAACGTATCGTTGACGACGTATGCGCCGATAGCGCCAAGATTGGTCGACGCTGCAAAATTTCCGTTGTATCGGAACAATTGTGCGACGCCGCCATCGGCATTGGAAATGATGATCCCGTAACAGGTTTCGTTAAAACTCCCCATCACGAAAACCATAATGTTGGTATTCGCTCCGCCCGCTTTCAATTTAAATCGGAATTGTGCGAACTGTCCCGCCGTGGACGACCGCGCAAGGATCGCCGCGTTGTTTACCGGAACGGGAAATCCCATGGCAAATCCCAGATTCAGATTCACCGCCGATCCCCACGTCAATCCACCAACGCCAAGATTCAACGCTTGATCGAATATATTTCCGACCATGGTAGATGACGTGTACGTAATCTGGAAATCCCAGTTCGGTCCCGCGTTCGGCGTGCCGCTGGTCAACGCGTCGGAAAATGTCAGATTGGACAAACCGACTTGACGAACAAGGTAAGAAAAATTAACGCCGCCCATTATACGTACGCTCGCTTGAAGGGAATAATCACCGCGTTCGTCGCTGCCGCTGCGACAAGATAAATCTGCGACATGTCCCAATAGACAAACGGTATCGGGACTTCCGGAACAGCGGCACACAATACTTTCGAGACAACCGGAAGCAATGGCAACGTCAATTCATCCAACACGCGTTCGTTGGAAATCGCTAATTGAATCGTCGTCCCGATGGGAATTTCCATGCCGTTGGTTGTCGTGACATTCGCATCGCCAAGAAAGATCGAATTCGCCGCTGTCGAATACACACAGATCAACAGTGTATCGATATACGCCGATGTCAGGGCGGGATTCGCATTGACAGGTGTCGGCGTGGTCGCAACCGCGCACACGAATTGATTCAACTGTTGTGGGACTGTCGGACGCATCATTTAGTTATACTCCCTGAAATAGCCAGATGCCTTCGGCGGCAGCTTGCGCGATCAATCGTCCCGCTTCGTCCGTTCGGCGCGATACGGTTCCATCGGGATTGAAAATCTGTGAAGCAATCGGAGGCGCGGTATTGACGTTGACATTGACATTCCCCGACGGCCCGCAACAACAATTCTCCGGTTGCTGCGGCGTATAGCCGCCTGCGAAAAAAGATGGAATGACAAACAATGGAGGCATGATTATTTTCCTTTCCGTTTTGTCCAAAACCAAATCAGAGCGACGACCAATAATCCGCCGATACTTCCGGACGTGGCAACCAACGGATTGTTGGTAATCACCGATGTCAGATTGTTGATGAAATTCTGGACGTGCGCCGCAACGGACGCATTCGTTAAATATCGTGTCGAATCGCCGCTGTTGTACGCGGAGTACACGGCAGCGGCATCGTCGCCAAATCGCGCCCGCAACTGTCCCAATAGTTTGGAACCCAAATCGATATTGCGCACGGGATCGAACAGTAAATTCGGATCGCCCGCAAATCCCAACGCCTGTGCCGTTGGCAGTGTCAATTGCATCAGACCATAGCTGGTGTCGCGAATAGAAGTACTTCGAAACGCGTTGGGATCGCCGGAGGATTCCGTTAGAATGACGGCACGAATCCACGAATCGGGCACAGAATAACGAATCGCCGCATCGGCTATCAATCCTGCGTAGTCATCTAACATTCGTGCCGCCTTTCTCCCCCCGGGCCAGGATTTAGAGAACGTGGAAAATCTGTTGACGCGTTCCCTGCAGATAGAAAATTTTGAATCCCCTAAATGCAAGGTCCGCACGATTCGACGCCGTAACGGTTCGATTCGTCAATGAAACGGTAATCGTGTTGTTGGCCTGTAACAATCGTGGAAACGGAAGCGATCCGAAAATTTTGTTGGACGCAAAATTTCCGCATTGATTCACCATCGCTTGCGGGCGATCAAAAATCTGACGCCCCGATCCGGCCATCACAATATTCAACAGATAATCGGGATTCGCGATGATGGTATCCAACGCCGACCACGAAACAAAATTGGTCTGCTGGATCACAAAATCCGAATCACTGTTGATTTGAATCTGTTGATCTACCGATGCCGACGCGCCCAACGCGGACGACGTGCCTGTAACCCATGACGCCGTGTATGTGAAATTTTCGCAATAAATCTTTCCCTGCAGCATGGCGTTTGCTGCCATCAATTCAACTGGAGAATCACCGAACATGTTTTGATCCTTTCTTGGCGTGCGGAGTGTCTGTGCTTTCCTCCGCATTTTCCGAAACGGTTTCCAGAGTGGAAACAATTTCGTTGATAGTCGATTCAACCGCCGACAGGCGTGATCGAATGGCATCAATCGCGACACCAAAATCCTTCGCTTGTTGTGTCATCGCGTTTGTAAACGCAGTGAACGACAGCGCATCGGTGTCAGCTTGCGGCGACGTGGGCGCGGGAGTGGGAACGTGATGTTTGATCCTGTCGATCAAAGCTCCAATTCCGCCCGCGATTCCTTCACCTGCAGCGATGGCAGTTTCAATCAAATCCAATCGGTCATGAATGCTCAAACTTTTGGTATCGAACGTCGCAGTCTCTTTTTCTTTTTTATCCATGTATGCTACCTCCCAAAAAATTGTGGACGGCGTCGCCCGTGATTAGACTAAAACGACGCCGCCACGCCCGTTATCATGCGCAAGCGGATGTAACGGGGAAACGAAATTTACTGAACAGCACGCGCCCGTTGACCGTCAAAGAGAACCTCAATATTGAGATTCCCCGTCAACGTCACTGCAGCGGGCCAGAACATGTCCACCTGAAAATTCTGCAAGGGAGAAATCATCAGGTGCGGGAACATTCCCCACAACGGGCCATCGACCTGCGCGTAGTTGGAAACGGTATTCGCCGCTGCCGCGCCCGCTGCCGATGCAACGCCTTTTGCGAACGATCCAGCGGGCATCGTCCACAGACGCCACGGGCCATATGTTTTCGTGCCGATGGTGATCACCATGCGCCCGGTATTGAGCAACGCAATGATGTCTTCATACGCCGATGTTGGTGTTCCCGCGCCGCCTGTCAAGTCCGTACGGAATACGGAACGGAAGAAAAGGCGTGGTGCCTGAATCAGAAACGATTGCGGATTCGGCAGGAATCCCGGTTGCGTCATGTTGGTAAACGACAAATCCGGACCTGTTGTCGAGAAAAACGTCAACTGCGTTGTTGCAGCGGACGTGTACAACGCCGTGCTGTACAGTTGATCGGGGATCACTTCCAGCGATACGGGCGACTGCGTGACGTACTGCGTCCACTCGGAAGGGATCGGATTGTTTAACGCCGTGATATCCATCTGTTACTTTTTCCTTTCAATGTTTCGATCAAAAAATTACCGCTTGAAACGCACTGCCGTACCGCCGATTGCGCCAGAATACGCATCATCGGAAAACGCCGACGCATTCCCCATGCCCGTTCCCTGTATGCGCTGATTTGCGGGAACGTACGCCATCAACTGTCGTGACGACGGAACGTACATCGAAACCTGCGACGCCGCTGCAGCGGAACCGAACAGATTCGGAAGGAATTCCGCTGCGACATGCGACAGCACATAAACGCCGCCACCAATCGCCGCCATGTTTCCTTCTTCGCGTCCAATGAATTTACGAATACCGAACGCGAGGCCCAACACCGCAGCAACGCGCACGGCATACTTTCCGATGGTCGATGAAGAAATAGATGCGGGAACGAATCCCGTGATCACGCCTTCCAGCATCGGAGGAACAACGAAACCCACGCCCGCGAACAACACCTTGTTCAACGGCGGGAGTTCTAATCCGAGCAATCGCGGATTGCGCGAATATCCCGACCTGCGACGCCGTGCGACCGCATGCGTCCGACGACGACGAACCGAACGACGCCGACGTGGATTCGCGAGAACTGCACCTGCAACGGGCCATGGATTGCGCCGCGCCCTGCGTTTTCTGCGAATTGTCGGACGCCGCCGTTTTGCATTTTTCCTGAAACTTCGAACGTAAGCCATGTGCGCTTTAGAACTGCGTCGTGCCATGGATTTCTTTCCTTTCTTTCTTCCGCGTTTTCGCGGATTGATAATTCCCAAGTGTGGATTCATCAGGAATGGTTCTTTTGCCATAACCAATTTACCTCTTGAGAATGCGTGGGAGAATAAAAAACGCCGCTGCGCCCAACATCACCATCGGCATTATCGAACCGCCACCAAAAGCATTTGTAACGGAATTGATCGCAGAAGAAATAATTCCGCTTTGTGTGAAGTGTCCCGAGTACGTTGCCATCAATCCAGATGCCGACGGGCCACCTGTAATTTGCATCGCAAGAGCGTGTACTTCCTGTTGACCTGCACGGTATCGTGACGCGTCCTGCGGATATTTCGCCGCAAGATTATTGGTAAACACGATGAAATCGTTGTCGAGTTTCAAGATCGCAGCGGCAGCAACAAGCAAATCGTTTTGCGTGAGTGTCCCTTGAATTTTCTTGGCGTCCAACAAATTCAACGTACGCGCAAAACCATCGACCGTCGCATTTTGCGCGGGGATATGAATATCGCGATACGGATCTTTCGAAAACAATCCCGCCAGCTTCGATAAAAACGACGCCGCCGACAAGATGATTTTCGAGAATGGTTCCGGATCAACGGTCGCCGCTGTAGACAACGCATCGCCCAATCCCACTTGCGGCGAATTGAAATAAAAACCGTTCGTTGCAGCGGCACCATTGCGCGGTTTATTCATTTCGTGGATGCGGTTAACGGAATACATTTGTTCCGTTACGGAAATCGCATTCGAACTAGCCTGTTTTTGCATCCAACCTTTCCTTTCTTATAATCGTTACAGCGAAAAACGGCGTACAAGGTGGTAGCTACCTTATACGCCGTCTGATTACATCGCTGATTTGCACGCGGATCGTTGCAACAATCCATCGACAAATATTTGTGCTATACGCGAACCGAAATTAAAACATTCCCCAGAGACGTTTCCCTTTTGAAGATTTCAATAGAACGCTGCCATCGGGCATTCCCCACGCGACCGCGCCCGCCGTGAAATCATGATAATAACAATGATTTGTTTTCACACATCCGGGATCGCAGCGATGGGGACCAATTTTTTGTGCTTCCATGCGCAATACTTTGCCGTAAATCTTGACGGCATGTGTCGGAGGATTACTGTGATATCCGATATCCGAACGGCGCACCTTGCCATACGCATAACCGTCTAAGTAAACGATATTTTTGCTTTTCTTTTTACGATTATAATAGCCGTCATCAAACCCCTTGCGCCATATTTGATTTTCTGTTTTTTGCGAAACAGCCTTAGGATTCCGCAACGGTTTCCGATGCGTCCGTATCACCTGATTACAACGCACCATCAAATCCTTTTGAATCTTCGTCATCTTGCTTGGTGCGATATGATGCAACGACCGCGCAACGACCTGTGCTTCCTTTAATGTCATGGCTTCACATTATCCCTTAAAAAATTACCCAACGCCTCGCCCATCGTTCGAATATTCGGCAATGCTTTGAACAAGCTTTTCGCCATGTCCAACGGATGCGCCGAGTACATGTGTTCCAGTTTGGCACGTTGCAAATCCTGGGGATCGCGTACGGTGATGACATCCCCGCATTCCGAACACTCGACACTGTGAGATACCAAAGCCGTTTTGCGTTTCGCCATGTTACCTCCGGAACTGCAGAATTACCAGAATCACGGCAACGGCAATCGCCGCGTTGACCAATTGTGATGGACTGGGAATCGCGCCCGGAATCGCCGCCACATAATCCCCCGCCGAACGTACAACCTCTGCGGTACGCTGTTCGAGATTGTACACAAAAGATTCATCCGCCGTGTGATACGCAGGTGCCGCAACCGAGGTTGCAAACATCGGATCGATACTCTGGATCACATGCAGATTATTCCCGGCGTCGTACCATACCAACACATCGACACCGATGGCCGGATTGACGATCACGCCCCATGACGGTTGGTGCGTGTCGATGTAATTCTGTAGCGTGTGCGAACGATCCCCGCGTATCGGCAGATCATTGTAATTTTGAATGAACGTGATCGAATCGGCGGCGTTATATGCGGTTGCCATAATGATTTCCTATTTCTTGACGAACACACTCGATAGCGTTGTTGCAGCGTTTCCAAAACTGTCTTCCGCCCGTGTTTCAATCGTGACACTGGTTCCCTTATAGGGGTTGGTATTCCACACGTAATTCAAGACATTCATATTTGCAACGGTCGAACGTATCGCGCCATTGATCGTCAATTGAATCTGACGAATCGGGGATTGATCCATCGCAGCAACCTGTATCGGTTGCTGTTTGTTCGTGATGACACCAACCATGGGCGGGGAAATGGTAATCACGGGCGGTGTGGTATCCGTCGGCGGATGATTGACCACGCGGATTAAGATGGAATTGGAATTTCCCATATTCGGCGCAGATCCATCGCAATTGGTATGCGGGGGAATCCCCGTTCCCGCACGGTCTACAGCAACCGCCGTCAACACATAATCGTTATCCGGAACCGTTGTCGAATCCCACGCGAACGTGTATTTATCGGTCCCCTGCGGAAGAATCAACGGACCAATCGCGACGCCGCTTAGATAAAACTGGACATAACCGACGCCGCATTCCAGATCCCCGGTTGCAGGTGTGATATCGGTTGCATTCGCGGTCAACGTGACCGTGCCGTTAACATTCTGTTGTGCAATCGCGGGAACAGCGAATAACAAAAACAAAAACATTCGTAAAACTCGCATGTTATTTAACCTCAATCGCGACGTGTGAATCCATGAATCGTTCAATACGTGCCAACCGTTCATCCACTCCATTTAATTTCCCAACCAACAATCCCAAAGCCAGCAATAGCGCCGCAAGTTTCATAATCAATTCGGGAGTGAAATTGATGTGCGGCGTTTTTTCAATCGGATTTTGTGTCATACATTCTCAATCATCGGTTCCCCATAGAATTCCAAAACCGTTGCACGCGGGACAGTGACATCGATTCTAAACCAACCTCCGAATCCGTCGTTCCCCATCGTAAAAACATGCCTAAAATCACTCCCCCGGGGATCTGTACGGATAGCCATAAAGCGAGAATCAATGCCCAATGATCGACATACACTTGCAGAAAACGTAGCAGCATCGTCACAATCCCCCTCCATATAGCCGTACGTTTCCAGATCCGTTAACATGAATTCAGGAGCACGTATAATTTCATCAATCTCAGATCGATATCGAAACATGCGCCGCATGTCCGTTTCGAATCGATCCATTGCTGTCAAAAACGACAAACCGTGATAGCGTTTCACGAAATTTTTCATTCGTGGCGTTGTGCTATCTTGCAACGCTAGACTTCGCATCTTTCGTAACGTCTCTCGCGTCCCCGTCGGTCCCGTCATTATCGTCGTCCATTGAATCATTGGGGACAAACGCGAGTCGTAATCCGTCATAGAGTTGGCGGAACCATTTGTTGAAAGGCTCATTGCTGATTTCTGGATCAATTGTTGCGAAAGACTCAAAGCTTCGAGAGAACGCAGCGCGTATGAAATCCTGATATTCTGCGGCATTATTTACAATCCAATCGATAATCAAATCAACGGGCGTGTTTTTCAGGCAATAGCCTTTCAACTTTTGAATCCCATCGAAAAGAAGTTTATCCATCACGTTCGCATTTCCGGATATCGCCACGATTTCGGCGGGGGATGGTTTGCCGTTTGATGGTGCTACAGGTGATTTTGTAGCGATGGAAGCAACGGAGGTAGCGATACTTGGGATCACGTCTTTCGCCATACGGAATAATTCTGTTTTCCAATCGGTTTCCCCTCCGCCCGCGCCCATGTTTTTTGCCAATTCAATCCCCGCTTTCAATCCTTCAGAATATTCTTTCGCGGCGTTCGTGTTGCTTCCGCCCAACGAATGAATTGTTTTTAATGCTTCCGCCAATTCGTTAACCGGCGTTTGTTGCTGCGGAATCATACCGCCACCTGCCATCATTTTCATGAACATTTGCTTGAAAAATGAATCGTCGTTGGAAATCGGATCGTTTTTCTTCTCAGGTTCCGGGGATTCGGGAACGACAGGCGTATGTCCCGGTTTGTTGGCAATACGCATTTCAATTTGACCGCGTTGGATGCCATCGGAAAATGCTCGAATGACGAAACGCCCGCCACCATAGATTTCCTGCAATTGATCTTCGTCGGGAATATCCGTCGTCGTTTCCAGATGCTCCACCGTGTTGCCGACGTATCGCCCGATCTTAAATTTGCGATTCGCGTTTGGAAATTGCGAAAAGAAATCGGAAAGCGGATCGCCGCTGCCTTCTGGCAATATGAATTCGTCAGGTGTTTGTTGGTCGGCAGGTTTTTTCTTAGCTGCCATGGGTTTCACCTGTCACTTCCGGAACCCTGTGAACACCCGATTGCATTGCATCGCCGCATAGTCCGCATGCAAATCCACGAACAGATTTTTCGGAATCCAAATTCGTTTCGTATTCGTGCGGCTGCGTACGGTCACGGCCGCGTTTCCCTTGTTGTGAGTTTGCGTTCAATTGGTCTTGGGCGATCACTTGTATCTGTGAACCGACGATTGCGAGTGCAATCGATGCCAATTCGACAGCGGCGCATGCGCGGGAAATGGAAAATTGCATGGTGTTGTCGAGATTGAATGTGACGTTGATTACCAAATCGCGTGCGTTTGCGGGAGGTTTTTTCAGGAACCTGTTGTTGATGTCTTTTTGAGTCATTTGTTTGCTACCTTTTGCTTCCAAGTTTTTGTCCGATACTTCGTTGCTGTGCTACCTGAAAGATGATCCGGGAAGCAAAAAAGGAAGCGATTTTCGCTCCCCGGATCGCATCGGAGGTTACGAATGACCTCTAGTTTACCGGAGGGGAACGG
>Ga0247664_1000189_pt1 | contig 15939 bp, 29 predicted proteins | sample CNK05_metaG_FD_182715 | JGI IMG/M metagenome (GOLD analysis project Ga0247664, IMG submission 182715) | Soil microbial communities from Purdue University Martell Research Forest, Indiana, United States - CNK05 | ecosystem: Environmental > Terrestrial > Soil > Temperate forest > Bulk soil...
CACTACAGGTGAAGTAATGGTGAAGTGCGACCGTCACCAGCCGGTCAAGTGTCACCAAAGGTGAAGCGCCGCCGGCGGATGGTGAAGTGTCACTGACAGATGCGGTGAAGCTAGTCGGGAAATAGCGGTCTCAATAGGAATACGACAACCAGCCATAAGGCAATGAATTGTGCAATTGCCGACAGCATTACCGCAGCCCCCGGAAGCGTTGTTCCCTCGCCCATGCTTCGGGGTCGATTGCGGGGCACGGGTTGCGTTGACAGATTGTCAGCATGAACCGGAGATTGGCGCCGTCGTTGCCGAGGTCGCCTTTCAGTTCGGTTTCGAATCCCTCGCATTCCCGCTTCTTGGCGAGCGGACATTGCGGCGGCTTATCGTCGTGGTTCATCGCAGCCCCGGAATAAAGAGAAACGCGGTCAGCAGCACGCCGGCAATCCACGCCAGCCAGGAGCTCGCCCACGGGTAGGACGCGGCCGGCGCCACGGGCAAGAGGCTGAGAAACCACAAAAACAAATCGACGATAAGAAGGATTTCCAAGACCATGTTCTGGTTTCTCCCCCATTACACGCGAACCTAAAATCAGCACTTGCAACCCATTGACGGGCGCCGGTTCGCGATCCGGTCCCGATTCGGTCCTGCTTGGCGGGCTCTTTATCTTTCAAGCAGTTGTTTGATTGCGGCGCATGTTTCCATAACGCCGATAAAATGCCGGTCGCTCATAAACACCACGCACCGGGTCGCCGGGTCGAGTGTTGAGCCCGGTCTTTTGCGCGGCTCGGCGACGAAGGCGATTTCGCCCGGGTTGATGTAGAGCGTGCCGCCATCGGGCCGATGCAGAACAAGCAGTTGGAGGGCGATCAGGAGCGGCACCACGGTTCACGTCTCAACCTTGGCATTGCGCCTCACGATCGGCAGTTTGCCGTGGCAGGCGTACTCCTCCATGAGCTCGTGCACGCTCATGCCGGCGAACCGCGTGCCGTCGATCCGCACGAGGTATTCAAGCCCGTCCCGCTTGGCGTGCCGGCTGAGCAAACGGCCGGGCAAATGCTCGTGGTAGATGCCGGCGATCAGCCCGCCGCGGCGGAACGCGGCCCGCTCGACGGCGAACCACGTCAGCATGTCACGCGGCCGGCTTATCGGGCGGGCGCCGGATCGGGATCGGCCCGCCTTCTTCCCCAGCCTCTCCCCCGCTGCCGCCAGCGTGAACGTAGAACACGCGAGGCCGGGAGCGGCCGAGGAGCTCGCCGACAGTCAGCATCAGCACCGCGAGCCCGGCGAGGTTTACGAGGAGAAGCGCGATAATCCACCGTTCGCCGTCGCTCATTTTGCAAACTTTGCTGCCGTTTTAACCGCTTGCGGGGCATCCTTGCCGAGCTCGCCCCACGCCAGCGCTAAGGCTGCGATGCCTACCAGCACGATCCCCAGCACCATGATCCCGAGCCGTATCCCTTGATCCTTAAACCACGTCCCGATCTGGTCGAGCCCGCCTGTGATCGCCGGGCCAACGCCCGGCGCACCGCTGCCCGGCCCGGTCGGGTCGAGCGGTGGAATGCTGGGATCGGTGAACCGGGTATCCGGCCCGGCGGCGCCCCCGAGGGCATCCGGTACGCCCATGCCGGCGCCGCCGCCGCCGTAATCGCCGCCATCGCTACTACTGCCGCCCCCGTCGCTGATGCTTGACGGGTTCTGAAAGGCGCTCTCGCCGCCCATCGCATTGTAAGCGGCGAGCAATTTCGGGTTGCAGCCTTGGCATGTCCAATCGCCGAGCCCGCGTTGCCGCACCGCTTCCGCGAACACCGCGTCTTGCACTTCCGGCGGGGCGTCTTTGGCTCGCGTATAGGCGCTCGCCCCCGGGACGTTGGCGGCATAGCCGCGCCAAGTCGAGCCGAGAAACTGATAAGCGCCGCTCGCCGAGCTGCCGGGGTTCTGAGCGGTATAATTGCCGCCCGAGCTCTCGTAGCGCTTTACGAAGGTCGCCGCCTTGGCAAGGTCGCGGATCGCCATTTGGCGAGTTATCCCACCTTAGTGCGGGCCGGCGCCGTCCCGGTCGGGCCGATCGTGGCGCCGCCGATCGAGCCCCACCACGCGGGCGAGACTTCGCGGGGCACGCCGGCCTTGCGCAGCGAATTCGGGCCGCGGCCGGGCGCCACGATCGGCGGCGGCGCGGCGGCTCGCAGATTGCTCGCGTATGGGTGATCGACCACGGGCTGCGTCGTATAGGGCAGCGTTCCCATGTAGTCGTTTGTCACGGCGACAAGCCCGGCGGTGACGTGCCCGGTAAAGGGTGAGCGAACCATCTTCCTACCTCCCGATCGTGACGACCCGCTGGCCCGTCGAGGTCGCGGGCACGCCGAGCCCGAAGGTGTACTGGCTTCCCTGCGGCATGATCGCGATCTGATCCGAGCCCATGGCGACGTTGTACCTGAGATAAAACGGCGTCAGCCAAACGTCAGGATCGGACTTCTCCGGAACGAGCGCCGGTTGCGGTTGCCCCCAGCGCAACAGCACGAGAAGCACCAGCGAGCCCAAAATGAGAAATGCAACGTCGCTTTTCACCGGCTCACACTCCCTTCGACGGTATCCCGAACACTTGCCGCGAGTAGGAGCCCATGGCGCTTTGGAGGTCGATATTGGCGTAAGCAACATCGGTCGGGATGCTCGGCGCGATGCCGGTGCGGGTATCGCCGAGGGGCCCGGTGTACTCGATCGGCCCGTGCCCCAGCATGACCGCGGCCCATTGCTGCTGAGCAACCTGTTGCTGTGCCCCGATCAGCACCGGGGCAATGGTCTTTTGCGCGTCCCAGTAGTCGCCGAACATCGCGGCTTGTGCACCGTACTGGCTCGCGGCGATCGAGGCGTCCCGGTTGGCATAGCTACCGGCGATCGAGGCGTCCCGGTTGGCGAGATAGCCCACTGTCTGCGCCGCGTAGGCGGAATTCTGCGCCTGATAGGCGTAATAAGCCTGATTGATCGCGGTGTTGCTCGCAATCTGCGCCTGTTCAGTGGCGCCGGTGATCGAGTAGAGCCCGATCTGGCGCTGCGCCTCGATCCCGGCGCCTTGCACTTGCGCGGTCAGGGTCGAGGCAAGATCGGTCGATTGCGCGGTCGCGGCGATCCGCGAGCGATCGGTTTCCGCGTTGATGCCGGTGATCGCAAGGCTCGTCTTATTGCCTAGATCAGCAATTTGTAGATCGGTCGCTTGCTGCCCGAGCGCGGCTTGCAGTTCTGCCGCCGTCTTGCCGGCTTCCGCCTGCGCCTGCAAATTCGCCGCCTGCAAGGCATTGCCGCTCTGCGCCGCCTGAGCCGCGGCGGCATAGTAGGCGTCACTCGGCCCCGTCTGCTGCGCCACCGGCGCCGGCGAGCTCGGCCAGAGCAACCACAGCACGAGGAGCCCGAGAACAAAAACCCCGAGTCCGAGCGCGACGGGGTGCGCCTTGCCCCAGCCTTCAACCTTGTGGAAATCCACGGCCTATCCTCCCCCTTGGCGTTACGCAAACATGGGGCGGCTCTTAGCCGCCCCAGGGGTTCTCATCGTCAAAGCCGCCGATCGGCTCACTCAGGAGCTCGGCGGGCACGATCAACGGCTGATTGACAAACTGCCCGGTGGAGAGCCCGCCGACGCCGCTGGTGGCGAGCGAGCGGCCGGCGAACCACGTCGCCCCCTGTTCGACCCGCAACTGCTCGCGGTTGGCATCGCCCGGGCCGATCGGGGTCTGCTCATAGAGCCCGAGCGCTTCATAGGCCCATGCGTCGGCGCCGGGGCTCGGCTGTTGCGCGAAGAGGTGCGCGTGCCCGACGAAGCAGCCGAAGAGGCGCGGGAGCGGCTGCAACGGCGCCACGGTGCGGGAGAATACCGGGGCACCGGGCGGCGGGTTCCACCACGGGCGGGGAAGGCCCATCCTCTATTCTTTCTTTTCTTGCGCTTCGGGCTCGGGCTCGGGGTCCGGGGTCGAGACGGTCGGCACGTCAACCCATGCCTCGCCCTGCTTGTACTGCAAGCGCACCACGTCGCGGTGCACACCGTACCAGCGCACCGGGAGCGGTTCCGGGGTTGTTTCGGTCTTGCCGCCGCGGTGGGCGGGGTGCGGTTCCTCAAACTGACTGCGGCTCATGGCTCAACCCTCCTTAGAACGTGCCGAAATTGCCGGTGCTAAAGCCGCCCTGCCCGATGCCGCCCGAGCCGGGGTAAGAAAGATTGGGCGCCGTGGTGGCTCCCGTGACCGGCGAGATTGCCACGTCGAGGATGTTCCCATAACCGCTCGCGGTGGCCTGGATCACGCCCGCCGTGTTGGAATTCTTGCTCACCAGCAAAGCAATAACCGCGACGAGGACAAACCCCGCCGCGATCGTCACAAACATTTCCGTTATTGAATTCATAACTCCCCCTCCCCTTAGACCGGCGAAGCGGTCGGGTTTATGACTTGCGCGCCGGCGCCGGGATTGCTGGTCAGCGCGCCGGTGCCGTTGCCGCCAGCCACCGGCGAGACGGCCGCATTGATGACAGCGGCGAGCGCCGAGCCGCCCGCTGTCAGTACCGGCCCGGTCGAAGCCTTGTTGCTGACCAGAAGCGCGACCACGGCAACACCAAAGATGCCGGCGAGTGCCGACGCGATCAGTACGCCCGGGTGCATGTCATCCTCCTGCTAATCCGGCGACGGCCTTGACGCCGCCGAGAATGGCGCCGAGCGGCCCGCCGCCCCCGGAGCTCGCGCCGGTGACGTGCACCGGGATTTCCTTTGGCAACGGATCTTCGGCCGGGCTCGGTGTGACGGCGGGCGGGCTCTTGATCGCTTTTACGATATTGTCGAAGGCGCCCTGATTTCGGATAAACAGCGCCAGGAAAACGAGCGTCAGAAGCATCCGGCTGGGGATTTTGAGAGCCGGGACATAGCCCATCGCGCCGATCGCCAGGATGGCGCCGATCCAGACGATAAATCCCACCGCGCCTTGCGACCCGGTAAAATCATCCTTCAACAGCGTGGCCAAGGTGCCGTGCGTGTTGCGCACCGCCACCAGCACCAGAACGCCGCCGACAATGGCAATCGCGAACGGCATCAGCCCGCGTCCCCGAGAGCGTCAGGAACGCCGAGAGCGGCGCCGCCGCCGCCATAGTCGCCGCCGCCGCTGGTGTAGGAGCCGAGCGATTTGAGCGAGTCGCCGATCGCGCCGATTGACTTGGCGGCGCCGGAAATCGAGTTGGCGGCGCCGGTGATCTGGTTGGCGACGCCGGTGATCTGCCCCAGCACGCCGCCGCCCGCGGCGCCGCTCGCGGATTGGCTGGCGTTGCCGCTGCCGATGCCGAGCGCCGCCATGTAGAGCGGCAGGCGCCCCCGCGCGGCGATATAGACGAGAAAGCCGAGCGCCAGGAGCAACGCGATGATCGTGCTTTGGCTCACTTAGAAGCCGAAGCGCTGCGCCGTCCCGGGGAATTTAGCCCCGATGACATAGAACACGAGCGCGATAACTACCAACATGATCCAGTGGTGGCCTTCCATTTCCCTACTCCCCTATGTGAGCCAGAACGCGCGACCACAAATACATGGCAGACGCGATCAGCCCGACAAACAAAACCCAATGCAACAAGTCCATTTGCGAGCGGAACGGCTGCTCGATCCAGGCGCGGGTTGCGTCGATAACCTGTCGCATGGGTACTCCCCCTTACGAGCCGTAAAGCGAGCCCGCCTGTGTAATCATGTTGATAAGTGCCAGCGACTCGAAGCCAACAAGCAGATTGCTTTGGTTATCCGTCACGGTTGACGGATTAACGAGCAACTGCATATTGCCGTACTGGATGGTGGAAACGGGTTTGTTGCGGAAGTCGAAGTAATACATCCCGAGCGGGAAATCGTCGCCGAGGATGAGCCGCGACAAGAGGTAGTTTGTCGTCGGGTCCATTTTGAAAATGTTCGTATAGTTGGCGCTCTGCAACGCCCAATAGTTGATCGCGCTGGTAACATCATTGAACTCGGCGGGATCGTCATAGATAACCGCAGCCGACATGAAGTCGCGGAAGTTGGCGAAAGGAATGGGGTTGTCCTGATTGAGCGCGTTCCCGGTTACCGCGGTGTTATTGAGCAAGTATGCGGTCGATAGATCGAGCAACGGCAGGACCGGCCCGCCCTGTTGGCTGATCGGTAGCTGATCGAGGAAGTTCTGGTAAATCGTGACCGTGAAGTTGGTTAGCGTGGTGGCGCCGGCCGTATTGTAGATCGCCCGCTGCGCGTTACGCGCCCCCGCCGCCAGGAACATCGTCGGATTGACCGTTAGCTGAATGTTGCCGGTGGCGTTGGTAACATTGGCATAAATGGCGCCGCGCAAATCGTGATCCGTGTAGGCGAGCGGTATCTCGAAATACAAGCGGAACGGGGTCGCCGCAGCCGGCGCCGCCGGCAGAAAGATCGCCGACGTGGTGTTGCCATAGCCGAAAGCATTCGACTGCCTGACACCGGCGCCCTGAAACGGGTCGGGCTCATCCAGCGCCGCGGTCGAGGCATAGGGGCGGCGCCGCTTGGCGCTGGCGACGGCTTGCAAATGCCAGCCGGTGGTTGAAATGCGTTGCTGGTTGGATAGATCGGTAAGCACGATCTGCGAGAAGAAATTGGCGCCGCCGAGCATCGTCCGAGTGCACGCCGCGGCCGGGGTAATCAGCCCGCTAACCTCAACGATAAACCGTTTGATTAAGCCGACATTGCGGAACGGGACATTGATGACCGTGCCCGGCCCTTCCGAATTCGCCGCGGTAAAGGTCTTGGCATAGATCGGCAAAATCATATCGACGGCGCTGCGGATGACCGCCTGCCGCGCCATGATGTTCTGTTGCTGCGGTGTGATTTGCGGCTGTGCTGACTGCATGATCTATCTCCCCCACGATGCGTTGATGACCGTAACAACCATCGCGGCGACGGCCAGCATAAGGAAAACCACAAGCCAGTTTGCCGGGTTGGCGAGCAGCCCCCAATTCAACAGGTTTTCCGGCATGGATCAGCCCCCGGAAAAGTTCTTGTATGCCTGTGCCACAATGGCAAACAGGACATAACCGAGCGCGGCCATGAGTACGACCGTGATCCAGTTAGTGATATTCCACGACAAAAAGACGCGATCCATGGCACTCCCCCTTTAGACAAACCGGCCGGCAATGCGGCGCGGTAAGCGCGCCTCGAATCGCGCGAGTATGCCGGCCCGAGACGGGACCGGGAGCATGTGGTACAAACGATTGCGCGCAATGTCGTAGTACCAGCTATGGCGCGCCGGCAGCGGTGTATCGACGGCGCCGGCGGGCATGAATGCGCCGATCGTGGCGCGGTCGCGCTTGTCGTTTAAGTGAAAGACCGAAAAGTAATCAGCCTCACTAAAAACAAAGCGGTTCACCCATGACGGGCGCTGCGTCAGGACGATAACCGGAATGCTTTTCGAGCGGCCTTGCGTCAGCATGGCTTGCAGCCCGCCGCGATCGGGGAGCATGTGCCCCTCATCGACATACAAACCGGCCCGGCCGCGTTCCCAGATGCGCCATAGCAGGCGTTCGACTTCATCCTCTTCGTCGGGTCGCGGGTGCACGATGTAGATGCCGGATTCGCGCGGCAGGCGCCGCGGCGTTACCGCGAGCTCGCGGGCGCCGGGTATCTCGGCGAGTAGATCGTCCCGCTTGTAGTCGATCACAAACCACGGAATTGAAGGCCAATTTGCTTGGCTCAAAACCCAACAGGCGAAGTGGGTTTTTCCCGACCCGGTTCTGCCCAGCACGGCGAGCCGATCGCGCGCCCCGGGAAGTGTCGGGGTGCTGGTCGCCAACGGGATGACGTTAGCCGGCCGTGACATGGCTGCGAGTCATGGCGCCGGGGTCGAGTTGTGAGGGTGTCAAAACCCCGTTTGTAGTTGCGCCTGGTGCTGCGCCTGGTGCTTGCTCTCCCGGCGAGGGTGAGCTCGGCGAGCTCGGCGATCGGCGGCTTGCCGGTGCCGCAGCCGGCGCCGTCACGGTGGTGGGCGCCAGCATGGTTGACTGAACCACGCGCGGCACGCCGATCGTGCCCAGCACAAGGATCAGTTGCCCCCAATCGGCGCCCTTCTGCGAGCTCACCACGGGGTAATGCCGCGCCACCTTGGCCACCGCGTCGGAGAGGCGCTTTGCTTCGGCGACGGAAATTTCCCAGTGGGCGCCGGCCCGGATGCTCAAAACCATAAAGGTCGAGTGCAACAGGCTCTCGATCCCGCTCAAATCCAGCGGCGCTTTCGTCTGCTTCTTGTGGCTGCGCTTTCCGGCTGCGGGCTCGGGCCGCTTTCCGAAGAGGTCGCCAAGCCAGCTTCGGCCTGTAGCGGCCCCGCCGTCGCTTCCGCCCCCACTATCGGGCTCGACTCCGCTTCCGCTTCGCTCGAGTTCGGTGGGTTCGATGGCGTCTGCGCCGCCGCTTCCGCCGCTTCCGCTTCCGCTTCCGCTTCCGCCAGGATCAGCGCTTCCAGGCTCGCCAGCCGCGATTCGAGCGTGGCGTGCTGCTCGGCCGCGCGCGAGTCGATCGCGGACAACCTGCCGCTCAGGCTCGCTAAGTTTGTGCCAATTTCGGTTTGCCATTGCTCGACGCTCCGCTCTACGTCTGCGGCCCGCTCGGCGGCGCCGAGCTCGGCAGCGGCGGCGGTTGCGTGCGCGAGGGCGACGGCGGTTTCCGCCGCGACCACAGTCTCCGTAGCGCTAGCGGGCTCGGGCTCTGCCGCGGGCTCGGGCTCAACCACGGCGACAGCAACCGCGGGCGCCTCATGTTCGCCTTCCATTAAGCTGCGCCTCTAATCGTTCCAGCCGGGTTTCGATGACCAGCACGCGCAACGGGAGCTCCTCCGGCGCCGGTAGCGCGCCATATTCGGCCGGACTGCCGCCCGCCTCGCGCGCCTGCCGCAATGCCGCCAGCGCGATCGGATCGACCCACAGGCGGCACTCGATCTTTTCGCCGTTTGGGCCATCGACGACGGCGCGGCGCTCTACCGATTGCAGCGGCTCGAAAGTCATTTCTTGCGCGCCTCGATCCGGTCCAGCCGGTCGGCGATCACGACCAGCGCCGCCTCGATCCGTTCCAGGCTCCCCTTGTAGCTGGCGAGCATGTCGCCGGCCTGATTGGCGGCGCCCTGTAGATCGGCAAAACCGAGCCCGGTAAACTTGCGCAGCATGGAGTCAACGACCGCGGGCGGTTGTGCCACGGCGGGGGCCGGCATAGCTTGTTCGATCAACTCAAAATCCGCGTCGATCGCGTTCTTGCGCGAGGCAAAAAAACTCACTGTTGCACCTTTGCTTTGAGCTCGGCGAGCTCGCCGGCGAGCTCCTTGACCGCGTTTATCAGTGCGAAGATCGCGCGGCCGGGATCAACGGTTTTGACAACCAAAGGATCGGAACCGGGGCCGGCAATGTTCGCCTCGCCGCACAGTTCCGGCATGATTTCGGCAACTTCTTGTGCAATGAGGCCGTAATTGCGCTCGTTACCGATCGCCTTGTTTTTCCAATCGAAGGTAACCGGCCGCAATTGGAGTATTTCGGCGAGCCCCGATTCGGTGTAATCGACAACGTTTTCTTTCAGGCTCACATCCGAAATCGCCGCCCATGTGCCGCCGGTATTCAAACAAGCCCCGGTACTGTCAATGACTTGTATGCGGGGAATAATCGACCCGAAATTACCGCCCGTAGGAACGGAAACAGTAGAGGTAAAGAGAACCGTAGAGCCGCCCGATATGTCCTGATTCCAACAGGACATAAACCCGGTTTGAATTGAGTGCCAGTTACCGTCAACCGGCGAAAACACACCATTGAGCGAAAACGTGGCGACACAATTTATCGCGCCGCTCGCGAGGATCGAGCCTAGGCCGGGGTCTTGTGAGAACCCCGCGCCGACGATCAGCCCTTGCCCTAGTGACATGGGAAAGGCTGTTGCGGTTGCACCGATTGCCGTAGTGCAAAAATTTAATCCGGTGCCATGCCCCGTCGCGGTCCAGTTTTCAAGTGCTGTGGCATAGATTTGCGCGCCAAGCGAATAGTTACCGCCGACAAACCCGCGAAAAAGGTTTACGCCTAGAATGTCGTTAGCTTGAAGGGCGGCGGGCGCTGCCCCGGTCCCACGCGCCACCTTGTATTCGAGAGCGGGATATGTCCCGCTGCCGAACGTGTCCATCGTGATGCGGGCATGGCTGGCGTCAGCCGCACCGATATGGAGTTGTGCCGGGTCGATCGGAACCGGCAACGTTGCGGAATTCAGCTTGACGGTGAGCCCGCCCGACATCGGCACGCTGCCCGACAGCGGGACAAACGCGCCGCCCGCCGTCGCGACCGCCGCTTGCACAAATGCCGTAGTCGAAAGCTGAGTTGTATTTGTACCGGGCGCCGCGGTCGGCGCCGTAGGCGCCCCCGTGAAGGCCGGCGCGGCGAGCGGCGCGGCGCCGAGATTCGTCAAGGCTTGCGCTGCCGTGGTGGCCCCGGTGCCGCCGTTTGGCACCGTCACGGGAACCTGTAGACTCACCGTCACGGCGCCGCTTGTGCCGCCGCCGGTGATCCCGGTGCCCGGGTTGACCGCGCTGATTGTCCCGCTGCCGGCGCCGGCCGAGACGGTCCAGACACCGCCCGCCGATCGCGTCAGGGTGCCCGCAATCGAGCCCGAGCTCGCCGACAGATTGTCGAGTGCCGCGTTGCCGGTAATGCCGCCGGTGCCGCCGAAATTGATCGTCAGCGGCACCGTGAGGCTGACGGTGCCCTGATCGGTGATCGGCCCGCCGGCGAGCGGCGCTGCGGTGCCGACGTTGCGCACGGTTCCCGCTGTCAAGCCGCCTCCCGCTGAGCCGAATTCGATTGGTGGAGGAAGGAAGTTCAGAACTTGAATAACGCTGCGATCCGCCGCCAACGGGGCCGAGTCGATATAGGCGTAAAATTCAAGACTGTTGGTAACGACCGGGTAAAACCCTTCCGAGTTTGGCCCGAGTTGTAAATTGAAGTTGGTATCGGGGAAAACTACGTTGATCGTGGCGCCGCATTGCGTGTTGTCGATATGGAGCGCGGCAATCTGCGATAAGGAAACAACCTGTTGGGCGCGAGCATTGAAATGGATTGTGTAGCTCGGGCTCTGCCCGTCGCGCTGCCACAGGATGATGACCGGGACAGTCCGGTTCCCTTCGGACGGCGGCTTTAACGTGACAACCGGCAAACTCGCGTAATTGCCGCGATAGGGGCTGTCGATGCCCGGCGGCAGAACGGCGCGAACGTCAAGACCGTTGGACTGAATGACCGTTCCCCGTGACGAAGGTCTAAACCTCGACCGCGTGCCGGGGTACGGATGCCGGCACGCGACGAAGCCCGCGGGGGCAAGGGGCAAGCGCGTGGCGAAAAGAGCGAAGCGGGCCGGTCGGTGGGGTGTGGGGTAAGGGGAAGCGCGACTCCGGGCAAAGGAGGGCGGATTTACCGACTGACACTCTCCGCGCCAATCGACGCGGCACTTTACCCTTTGCCCGAGCGGGGCAAGTGTTCTGCCTCTGTGCGGTTCCGGTCAACTGTTAAAAATGCGGCAATTTATGTCATTCGGTTAAAACCGGCGGTTTATGTCACAGGGTAAAACCCTGAGTCGGGATCGGGCTGTGGAAATAGATCGGGGATCGGTGATTAACCGGCCTTGACGCGCCTCGCCTGCGGGTTGAAGCTGGCCGGTGGAAAAGGAAGAGGCGCCGTTGCTCGCGGCGCCTCCCTTAATCAGCCGCTTACCGACGCCTAGCTTTCCGTACCAGCGCCGATAAGCCCGAACCGTCACGAGCGGCCCGGTGGCTCACGCAAGATATATTCCCCGCCCGAACCGCCGGCAAGTCGCCGCAACTATCAACCTGTTGTCGCCGCAGCCGGTCGAGCTCGCAGGCGTGCCCCTACGCGAATCGATCCAACACGCAATTTCGGCCGCGTCAGCCCGGCCGGAACGGGGAAGGCTCGCGCCCTCCCCGCCCTTGGCTGACAAAACCCGCCCGGTCGCGATCGTCCGCCAAGTCGGCGCGGCCGGGCATTCATCCTCAGCAAGGATAAAGTAATGCCAAACCAAGACGTTAAAACACCAGAACTCGCAGAGCAGAACGGCCCGGACGGGCTGGAAATGCAATCGGGGCTCAGCTTCCGGCGCCTCAACCCGCTGGCAGGCTCGCTCGCCAAGGATACCGGCGAGCCGCAACTGTGCGGCTGGATCACCGGCATCGCCGGGAGCCACAAGACCGATCCGAAAGGAAAATTCGGCGAGTTTGTGCGGATTTACGGGGAGTTTTTCGGAGTCAGCTTTACCGGCGGCACTCAGGTCGAGGCGTCCGAAGTGTTCCTGCCGCCCGTCGCCGAGCGGTGGGTCTGCGCCATGCTCGATCAGGCTGGCGATTCGGGGAACGGCGTGCCCTTCGCCTTCGAAGGTTGGGCCTACCCCATGGAAGAGGCGCCGCGGGGTTATGCGTATCGTGTGTTTCGGCGGCAGATTGGCGGTCAGCTTTCCGCCGCTCGCCGCTTGGCGATAGCCGCCGGGATCATCGCCGCCCCGCTGGCGCCGCCGAGCCCGGCCTTGGAACTCCCCGAACACGATCTGGGAGCCTCTGCCAAGCCGCGTGACGAGCTCGAAAGGCTGATCGCGGCAGAATAGCCGTGCTGGTCACTCTGCCGTTCTGGCGGGCCGCAACGTGGCTCGCCGGGGCATTCGTCACGGGTTGGGCTCTCGGGCTCGCCAGCATGATCCACTGACCGGAGGGGCCGGGGCAGCAATGCCCCGGCTTTTTCGCCATGCGCACAAGAAAAGAGCCGGCGCGGCGGGGCGGCTGCGACGGCTCAGTGTCTCGATCTTCAATCACACCAGTGAGCCGCGATCGTGGCTCGTAAAGCCCGCGATTACAAGGCTGAATACGCCCGCCGCAAGGCGAGCGGCATAAGGCGCGGCCAGAGCCTCGCCGAAGCCCGCGGCCACAAGAACGAGCCCGCCGAGCGGCGCCGCCGCCGCGAGCATTACCGCGAGCGCTTCGGCGCCTCGCCCGAGCGCATGTCGAAGCTGCGCCGCGAGGCGCTGGCGAAACTCAATGCGGTGCACGCCGGGAGCCGGCGCACTAACCCCGACGCGATCGCCGCCGGTGTCAGATTGATGACCGCGGAAATGATTCAGGAATTTGTCTTGCCGGCGAGCCCGAGCGATATTCGCGGGCTGGCGGCGCTCTCGTATCAAGCGCTGATTCTCGATTATCCGGAGCTCGAAAACGACGATGAGCGAAACCCGTTCTGGTATCACTGAGCCGGCGCCGGCCCCCATGGCGCCCTACGTCGCGCCGCCGCGGCACTCCCACAACCTTCCGTTCGCGCACTGTAGGGGCTGCGGCGTCCGATTTAAGCCCGTGCGGCATAATCAGACGCGATGCAAGCCGAATTGCCGGCGGGCTCGCGCCAGTGACATTGGCCGCACCAGCGCCGCCGTGCACAAGACGCGATCGGCGGCACGGCAGGAGCCTAAACACTTTATCGCGATCGACGGGGAAGGTGTCACAGACCAGAACGGCGAGCATCGTTACGTCATGCTGCGATGTGGTGAACATTACCTCGCCAATGATGGCGCCCACCTTCACTTCGGTGAAATACTGGAATTCCTGTGGAGTTGTTTTGAGGCGGATTACAGCGCTACCGCTTGCCCGGCCTATGTCGGGTTTTATCTCGGGTACGATTGGGGGCAATGGCTGCGGTCATTGCCCGAGCATCGCGCCCGGATGCTCCTCGACCCCGACAAGATCGCCTTGCGCAAGCGCACCGCCGGGCCGCACCGCCCGCCCTTCCCGGTGCGCTATGACGGCTGGGAATTCGACTATCTGCCCGGCAAGCGCTTTCAGTTTCGCCCCGAGGCCAGAACCGCGATCAGCACCGCAACAACTAAGAACCGGCGCGGCTATGAAACGCCATGGTGCTACGTCTGCGACGTTGGTTCCTACTTCCAAAGTTCTTTTCTGAAAGCGATCAACCCGCACGGCAACCCGAACGCGGTTTGCACCCAAGACGAATACAACCTGATCGCGGACGGCAAAATCCGCCGCCAATCGGCCGAATTCGACGCCGGCATGATCGAGTACAACAGGCTGGAATGCGAGGTACTGGCGCGGCTCATGCGCCAGCTTGCCGAAGGAATGGCGCAAGAGGCGCTGCGCCCCCAGCGCACCGCTTGGCACGGCCCCGGACAATTGGCGCAACTGTGGATGGGCAAGATCAAGACGCCCAAAGGTGCGGCGATCCGCGAGGCCGCGCCGCAGCCCGTGCGGGACGCCGCCCGCGGGTCTTATTACGGAGGATGGTTTGAGGTATTCCACCACGGCCCGGTCGGGCCGATCGCGTGGGGCTATGATGTAAATTCCGCCTATCCCTACATCATGTCCCGAATGCCATGCCTCTTGCACGGGACATGGCATCATACCGTCGAACGAGACGGCGGGCGGCTCCTGACATGGGCCGGGAAGGATGCGATCGGCGAGGCCGGCGAGCTCGCCTTTATGCGGGCGGAAGTCTCGGGCGGGCATCCGCTGGTCGGCGCCATGCTCCACCGCAACCCGTCCCGCACGATCCTGCGGCCCCGCAAGACAGCGGGATGGTACGTCGCCGGCGAGCTCGCCGCGGCATTGCGAGCGACATTTATCGACAAGTTGCGACTATTCGAGACATGGCGATTTGAGCCCGGCTGCGACTGCCCGCCGCCGCTCGCGCCGCTCACTGAGCTCTACAATGGGCGGCTCGCGGTGGGCAAAGCCACGCCGGCCGGGCAAGCCCGAAAACTGGTCTACAATTCGGTTGCCGGGAAGCTGCAACAGTCGGTAGGCGAGCCGGCTTACGCAAACCCGATCTATGCCACGTTGATAACGAGCGGTTGCCGCTCACTGATCTGTGACGCGATTCACACCCATCCCCGGGCCTTCGCCGATCTGTTGATGGTCGCGACCGATGGCGTGGTGTTCAAATCGCGGCATCCGGCTTTGGAACTCGACCCGGCCCGGCTTGGCGCATGGAGCGAGACGCCGCACGAGAATTTGTCGCTCTTTATGCCCGGGGTTTACTGGGATGACGCCAGCCGCGAGCGGATCGCCCGCGGCGAAGCGCCGGTGTTCAAAAGCCGCGGCATCGCCGCGAAAGATTTGGCAAAGCAGATACCGGCGATCGACAAGGCATGGGCGGGCTCGCGGTGGCCGAAGATGACACTCAACGTTTCCTTCCAGCTTGTGAGCCCGAAGCAGGCGCTCGCCCGCGGCAAGTGGGATACTTGCGGCATGGTTATCTCGGCCGACAACCCGGCAACGTGGATCAAGGGCAAGCGCCCGGTGCGGGAAATCAGCGCCGATCCGAAGCACAAACGGATCGCCCACAAACCCGGCCCGAGCCGCCCCTATGCGACCGGCGCCGAATTGTGGAGCCTGCCCTACGATGGTACTTTCGGCGACGAATTGCGGGTCTTTATGCAAGACCAATTCGGCGACAGCCCCGATGGCCCGCCCGATAGACTATTCTACGAAGCCTTGTTAGGTAACTAGGGAGGTACAAATGAGCCCGGAAGATATGATCGACTACGAAGAATGCGCCTGTTGCCGCCGCATGTTCGATGATGAACAACAACAATGGGGAAGTTTCGAGGAAACCGATGCCGATGATGACATAATCTATCTCTGCGACGATTGCAGCAGTATGGAACACGAGCAACCGTGCCCCTTTACCGGCAAGCCTATCACTAACCATGATGACGTATTCCGCGACCAAAGCCGCCAGCGTTGGGGGCGCTAGACACTTCACCGCTTCCGACAGTGACACTTCACCGCATCTGTCAGTGACACTTCACCATCCGCCGGCGGCGCTTCACCTTTGGTGACACTTGACCGGCTGGTGACGGTCGCACTTCACCATTACTTCACCTGTAGTGACACCGGCGCTTCACCGGCACCGTCACCGTTCGC
>Ga0247664_1000191_pt1 | contig 15916 bp, 30 predicted proteins | sample CNK05_metaG_FD_182715 | JGI IMG/M metagenome (GOLD analysis project Ga0247664, IMG submission 182715) | Soil microbial communities from Purdue University Martell Research Forest, Indiana, United States - CNK05 | ecosystem: Environmental > Terrestrial > Soil > Temperate forest > Bulk soil...
GTTCGCAGTCCGGCAAGGGCCTTGATAGTTCATGCAATCATCGATGCAATCGATGCAATCGGCTCGCTCGTCAAAGGTGCCGCTCCCATCGCCATTGTCAGCGCCACCATGCCGTCAATCCGTCCCGAGCTTTTCGATTTGGTTAGCTTACGATTCCCCGCGGGGTCGGTTTGCACCACCGCGTTTGCAGCGCACATTGTCAGAACCGGATGGTTGCCGTGGGCTATTCGGCCATTGAGGATTTCGCCTTCGAGGTCACGAAGCGCTGGGCTCATGGACTGGAACCCCTGCCCGAACTCGACGAACCTGTCCTCGATTTCCTTCTCGGTAAACCCGGCCTTCAACAGCCAAGGCTTGAGATGCTTGAACCCCCAACGATCAAACGCCAGTTTTCGGATATCATATTGCTCGAACTGTTCTCTCAGCCAAAGCGCGACATATTCGTAATCGACCGATTTTCCCGGAGCTGCGATCAGCTTCCCCTCGCGCTGCCACACGTCATAGGGAACCCGGTCGGTGCGAGACTTGTCGATCAGCCCGTCCTTCGGCAGCCAGAAAGTTGGGTGGACCTGCCAAATCCCCTCGACCTTCCCGACCAGCACCAGGGCGGTTAAGTCCTTGACCTCTGATAGATCGAGTCCGCCATAAACCGGAACGCCCGCGATCGGCTTGACCGGATCTCCGCAGGACAGCCAGAGCGACCGGGAAACAAACGGGGACGACGCTTCGACCCGCTGGTTCAAAACCAGGTTGCGGTACTCGGCCTCCCTCGATGGCATTCGGCGGGCGTCCTCCGCCATCGCCAGCACTTCGGCCTTGTTCATGAAGAAATCGAAAGCCGGGTTCGCCGCCTTGATCGCCTCTTCCGAAAACGGGTCTATCTCGTCAGGGGCACTCTCGATCCTAAGCACCACCCGCGGATCATGCCCGGCCTTGGCATCGTCGATCAGGACCGAGAGCAAATCCGCATCAGTCGGCGCCTGGGTCGAGATGATAACCGACAGCGGTTCCTCTTGCGCCGCCGTTGCCGTCTCCAATGCCTCGTACAGTTCCGACCGCGGCCCCTTGACCTGCCCTAGCTCGTCATGAACCGTAAGAGCCGGCGACAGTCCGTAAGCCGTGGTGGCGTCCGCCGACAATGCCCGGAAGTGGGTTCCTAAAGCCGGACATGCCAACTGCTTGGCTGTCTCCCTGATCTGAACCACGTCGTTCAGGGCCGGCGACAGCCGAACCATTTTGGCCGCAAGTGCGAACAGGATCGCAGCCTGGTCCCGAGACTGAGCGGCACTGTTCAATTGCGAGTTGGCCTTCGCCTCCGGCCCGCACAGGTGCAAGAGCAGGATCAGCGCCGCCTCAACCGTCTTGGCATTCTTCCGCGCCCGGCTGATGATCGCCCTTCGGGTTCCGTTGGGATTGTCGTAGATCGCCAGAAAGTCCGCCTTCATGAACGGCGCCAGCTTCAGCGGCTTGCCGACAAACTTGCCCTCTGGAACCCGGCAATACTCCTGAACCCAGCGGATATTCCGCTCCCCGCGGGTCTCAGGTTTCCCATGGGTTGCGGGTGACGATCGGCTTCTTTTTCGACTTGTCATAGCTCGTCTGTTGGGTCATCCGCATCTTGGTCGCGAGCGAGGCAATGACCCGGCTTTCCCGTTCCGCCATTTTCCCGAGCCGGTCATACTCAACTACGTCCAGGGTGTCGCCAGCCTCAATCTGTTGAATTAGCTGTGAAATCTTCCGCGACATCACGACATGCCGGCAATAATCCAAAAGCAGCGCGTGGGTCTCCCGCGGGAACCAGTCAGCAGGCATACGGTTCACCACCGATAGCCATTCCTCGGCCTGGTCGTCGGTCAGTTCAGCAGGCGGCCGAGGACGCTCAACCCGTTCAAGCGGCTTCACAAATGGAATGACCTCAAGCGAGGCCGCCGAGTCCCTACCGCGCGTTTTCATTTCATAAAACCAATTCTAAGGCCAATTAGCCAAATGGCGCTGCCCATGCGGTCCCCGCTCCCAAGGTCGTAGGAAATCTGACCGCCCCCCCCTATGCGTTCCAATGATGCTTTGGGTCGATCGGTGCGCCGGATGTGTTTGCGCCTGATATTGAGCCTCGGGCTTCATCTCGGGCCTTGGTGCTGTCGTGGTGCGTCTTACAAAGCGATCCAAGATTGTTTGGGTTCCAGAACAGCGCTGGATCGCCCTTGTGCGGCCTAGTGTGATCGGCCACCGTTGCTCTCACTGCATGACCCATGCTCTTGCACATGCGGCACAGAGGTTCGCGCTTTAGCTGCTGTGCCCTTAGTTCTCTCCAGCGTGGGGTTCTATACCAAGCACGGTATGCTTTAGCTGCCTCACTCCGCTGGTATTGTCGTCTTGGGCGTAACATTAGGCAGAGGTTGACGACCATGCCTTGGCGGGCTGTTCTTCGACAGTCTCGTCTGCCTTCGGTGCGGCCGGCGGCGCCATCGCTTCCCTAAGCTTGGCCGTTACGCCTGCCAAGTCCCGTGTTGCCGACGCTATCGCAACTGGATCAATGCCTTCGGTCTTCTTGGCATTGAGCTTGTCGATTGCTTCACTTGCTACCGCCTTGGCTTCAGCTACCGCAAGGTGGAGGTCGTGTACTTCCTTGGTCATGCGGGCTACCTCTTGTTTGAGTTGGTGGTTTTCTGCTTTGAGCGCTTCGGTGTCTTCGCTCATTTAATTCATCCGTGCTATAGTTGGGCCATACTGGAGCATCACACCATGCCGACATGGCTTGCAGTGGCTGTACTAAACGATCCCTTCGAGTTCCTGTACGAAGCACCCGACGGAACATGGGCGGTCTACATCGATCATTGGATAAGCGAGCCTATCCTTGGCCTCCCAACACGGGAGATCGCAGAAAGAGTTGTCCAGGCTCTCAAAGAGGCCGAGCATCACGGTTCGGAAACCATGTCCTATTCAGATTAAAATGAGAACAAACGGCAACTTTTGTTTCACGTGGCAACTACGCTGCCTGATCGTTCCGCTTTGTCCCGGCTTTCGCGGCCTTCGCCTTCGCTTGCCAGAAGGACCACGCATCGGCTGCGATCTCACGAAATATCGCGTGCCAATCAAGATGACATGACCAGCAAAGCCAAACAACAACTAACGGCAACTCGTGATCCGGGTGGTGCATTTCGCTATTTACATCGCCGCAGATTTCACAAGGCGTCCGACTGAGAACACCGCGCCGCTTATAGACGTTGGCGTATGAACGTGCAGCATCCCGCTTCTTCTGCTCAATTCCAAGCGGGTGGGTTTTACGCCATTCCCGCATATAGGAGGCATGGCAGGGCGAGCAGTAGCGCTGGTTAAGGCGCTCATGCTCTCCGCCACAAGCGGAGCAGATCATGCTGTAGATTGTCTCAGGTGTTTAGTGGTTCAAGAAAACGGATGCGGCTTCGACCCAATTCATGCCAAGCGGCCTTCAGCCGTTCGACTTCTTCTGTCGAGAGAGCGCGGTTTATCGATATAAACCATGCCGTAGCGGGGAACATTCCCCAATGCGAGTAGCTAATCACGCCGGTTCTTTCTCAGGTCTCCCATACGGAGAATCGCTGGGCATTCCCGAGTCTATCTCGCGCAGGTCTATGGTGGGCTCGGCAAGATTGTGGAGGTTCATGCAGCCACCACCGCAAATGTAGCTATCTGGCTTGCCTAAATTCTGAACCCGCGCGCACCGCACGCATATCGGGTAAACCAACTCGTCCCGGATGAAGCCCTTCAGCGGCTTGGGCTGCTTGAATTCGAGGACCTGGCCCATTTAGGGAATAATCCTCATTTTGGAGCCGTCCGTAAATTCAACGAAACGACCGCGAACGCGCCGGACCTCAAATTCCCGTCCGTTGACCGAAACGATATTGCCGGGCTCAAAGCCAAGTCGGGGCATGCGTGCTAAGCTCTTTGCAAAATTCTCCGCCGCCTGCCTAGCAGCACGTCGCACCATTTTCTTGTGCTTATCGCCCATCACGCCGCCTCGATCTGTTCGAGTAGCCGGGCCTCGCGGCGGTCCACAAAACATGAAACCCGCCGCGGCGTTGCTGCCGGACGGGTTGCCTTGAAACAAAATTCCAATGGTTTGTTGTATGTCAATAGTTTGCCCATGTAAAGCCCCTCACCCACAAGATTTTGCGCCTAGCTCCAGATACCGTACCGGACCTGCCCTTTGCTGCCTTAATGGCGGTCCCATTCTCCCGCGGGACGGAACAAGAGGCAACGTACCCCAAGCGCCGACATTGTTGTTCGGCGTCGGCATAACAGGCTTGATGCTATGGCCGGGGTTTTCCCTGTCATCCTCCAACCACGGCGTCCGAGACACTTTCGGCGGTAGCGGCGTGAACTTGGCTAACTGAATCGTCTCGGCGATCCTGGTCAGCCCATCATGCCACGCGACATATTCGGCTCGGCTGCTCACGATCGACAGCGGCGACGGCTCCCACTTCAGCGGACAATACGACCCGATCGAATATAGATTCCTGCCCCGGCAATCTCCAACCACCATGGCGTTAGGACCGCTTGCGGCGGGGACTCGTTCCGGTTTCGGGCTATCCTCGATCCAGTCCGGCCGCGTACCTCTTACCGCATGCATGGTCACCAGCGCCCCGGTGCAAAGCCCTCCAACCATTAGAACGTCTCGTGGTTTGTCCTGCGCCTGTCGAGGCTCTTCGCCGAAAAACACTTTGACCGCTTTCGCGCCGGCCTTACCCCAACCGGCTTTCGTTGCTCGTGGTTGTTTGCCGCGTTTTGTGATATCGTTTACCGAGATCAGGCCCGACAGTTCGGCGGCGATAGCGTCGAAGCTTTGTTCCCAGTCGATCACTAAATCCTCAAGTCCTGCCACGGCCTTCTCGATTAACAGCGCGTCAGGATCAGGTAACCCGAAATGACAGTATCGCTGCGCCGATCCATGGCCGTGGTCGATCTCGGTGCCTTGCCGGCCTATCAGGTTTATCTGGTCCCATGTGCCTTCGGCGCTTGAAGTCTGGCGCTTTGAAAGCTCGTCCAGGTAGGCCCAGCGGAGTAGATTCTCAACGTCGATTTCGATCTTTGGCAGCATTTCAAATTCCCAGTGATGTAGAGTAAGTTGGACACACAGTTACGCCGCTTGCGAATCAGCCAAAAGTCCATATTTTACAAGCATTTCCTTGGGACATTGGCAGGCGGGAGAATCAGGGTGCGGCCCGGCAAACCGTGACCAGTGGCCGAAGTTCTTGTAAGATGTCAGCACCGCATCCCAATCAATCTTCTCGGCTGGCTCTGCAGAGGCCGCGGAATAATCCTGCCAGCATTTGTTGCGTAGCCATTTCATCGCCTGGGGAATGAACTCAGTGCCGACCTTTGCAGACTCCGTTGTCGCGTATCGTTTGGTTCCTGCGATGATGTCGTCGGCGCTGATCCCAGCCTTGACGGCTGCAATGAAAAGTTTCGCCGCTGGCGCCCTCGGGTTTGATCCCGACCGCTTCGGGTAAGCTTTCCAGAACTCTCCAAACTGCATGTCCACCAATGTCCTATCCTTGTCCACATCATGTCCACCAGTTTCCACCATTGTCCGCGCGTTTCCACCGCGGGTCCGACGCTTGCTCTCAGCTTCCACGGGCCTACGCGCAGCTCTTGCGGCCTCGTGTCGCTCGCATTCCAGCCTTATCACCGCCAAAACCATCGCTCCCGTTGCGCCGTTCGCTACCATTGCCTCAAGCATCTCAAGATCAATCTTCATCAATTTCTCTTTTCGATGGCTCTTATCCACCTGCCGGTTGGTGGAATGCTTGAGCGAAGGACACAGGACGACCAGCCCCACGGAATGTGAGGTTGGTCCGTGCCCTTAGCGTACTGCCGGCCGGAGCCATGCCGTCGCTTCGGACCCTGATCGCGCGGGGTGCGGATCAGATTGGCGCCGACTTGTCGCGGATTACCCCTCCGCGCTGACCTCAACCCTCGCGCCTTTCGGACCGGGTTGGCACTGTGTCAGGCCCCGTGGTAGTGCCAGTTACGTTCGCCGCCACTGTTCTGGAATCATCCAGGTCTCTCCAGCGAACGCATTCATTTCTATTTCAAACGACCACCGCTCCCCGCTCAACCGCCCATCCCCACTTCACATATTTTGGCCTGACCACGCGCTTGCCGGTCGGCCTGCCCCGCTTGCCCTTGATGCCGATTGCTCGGGTATATTGTGATATCTTGCGAGGATCGATTCCGAGTTCGGCGCACAGTGGCTTTGCTGCGCTCAAGCCTTGAGTGAGATAGACGTTTATCAATTCCTGGCGCTGCGGATTTGTTAGTTTGACGCGGGTCATCATTCCGCCCCGCCAATCAGCGAAACATCCCCCAATGGCTTCATCCGATAGCACCATAGGCCGCCGTCCACCCGCTTCCGCTCAATCTCTCTGGAGCCGTATTTTTCCTTCCGCAGATCGCGCAATCGCGCACTGACTCCGGCCTCGCTCCCTCCGGCCTGTTCGGCAATCTCGGTCAATGTTCGCCATTTGCCATCGCTCATTAGCTGGAATACGCGCCAAAGCTGGCCTTTGAGGCGGGCGTGATCCTGGTCGGGCTCATAGGTTTTGCCGTCAAATGCGCGCTCTTTCGGTGGACTCGGAAGTGCTGGCGCTGAATAGTTAAAAAGGTCTGTCATCCCGCCGCTCCCAAACTTTGCCGGATCAATTCATTTGCCGCCGCGTCAATGCCGACGTGCGAAGCCTCGGCGTATTGCTGGACACGCTTGAACACGTCGGCGTTCAGCCTCACCTCGCCGGGATCGATGATCTGAATTGATCTGGGACGATTAGGCCAGCGGCGGATATGTCCTTGCAGTTCAAGGGCTGCAACGATGCGGTGGACGTTGCCTTTTGCGGTGCCAAGCTCTGCGGATATTTCAGCCAATGTCGGAGGCTGGCCATGATCGCTGATATGGCGGGCGATATATGCGAGTGCCTGGGTTTGCCTGCGGGTCATGCGCGAAGCTCCGCGCGGATTATCGCAAGATCGGAGGCAACGCCACTATGAGCCTTTGCCGCCAACAGTTCTATTTTCTTCACAGCATGAATGACCGTGGTATGATCCCGGTCGCCAAATCGCCGTCCAATGTCTGGCGTTGATCTCAGCGTCAGTTGCTTGCAGAGATACATTGCTATTTGACGGGGCCGCACAACATCTGCAGTACGGCGAGCTGAAAGCATATCGAACCGCTTCACGCCGTAGTGCTTGGCAACCGCGGTCTGGATTTCATCGATGCGAGGCTTGCGAGGTTCGGTTGGGCCCAGATCATCGACAACGGAAAACCAAAGCTGTTTCTGCCGCTCGATCCAGGCATTGTTGTATAGATCGGTCATTTTGCTGCTCCCTGCTCTGTGTGAGTGCTTGGGCTGTGGCAACGCATTTGGTGAAATCCACAGTAGGATGCGCCTTCGGTGAACGTGCGCTGGCCACAAAATATTGGATTGCTCATGTCGTCATTGAGCGGGTATCTACAGTGGCGGTCCCCCAGCGCAGCAATGCCGCGAACATTATCCTCCGACAATTCTTCGATGCTTGCCGCGATGTAATGCTCAATACTCTCGCGCGCCGCCTGCTTGCGTTCGAACTCGACTTCATCAATCGGCTTGCGGCTGGCCATTTTCGCATGATATCGTGCGTTGGCACGTCTGTTGCGCTCAATGCGTGCTGCTATTTTTTCTTCCGCGCTGCGCTTGACCGTGCCACCACCTGGACGCACCGGACAAGCAAGCCCGATCCGGTTCGCACGTCCTATGGCCGAGTTTCGCGTGTAGGCAGTACCGAATTGTGCGTTGATCTTGTGAGCGGTTTCCGAATAGGAAAAACCCTCGCCAACAAATCCCCTGAGAGCGTCCGATTGTTCCAGCGTCCAGCAACCTGTGTCTGCCATCCCCACGCGCTTTCATGTGTTGCCCCTCGCCGGAATACAAACCCGGTTAACGCTGAGGATTAAGAAAAACGAACTCGACTAGTGAGCGAACGACTGCTCTAACGCTTCGATTGAATCCTTCACCGGCCTTATGCGATCTCGTATCGCGCGCTCTTCATTAGGCGTAAGATCGTGGTCTGATACGGCTTCAAGCGTGGTACATTCCAGATCGCCGCTGGCGCGTGCTAGCTGCCCGATGGTTCTGAGCACGTCATCAGCTTTGTTCGGCTGTTCTTCGCGCTTGACCAGATCATAGCCGCGCTGGCGCGCCAGATGCTTCAGGAACAAATCGCCGCCGGCTGCATCAAGGTCCACGAGATGATCGACCGGGATAAACCGTGTATTGTTGTCGTTGCCCCACAGGCTGACTTCGGTGGTGGAAACACCCAGCAGTTTGCCGGCTGTGATTTGCCCGCCGACGCGCTCAACCAGATGGCGAACTATGGCTTTGAGACTGTTACTCATGACTAGCTCCACGATCTCGATGGTGAATTTCAATCAGACAAAGAACAATTCCAGCCACCGCAATGGCCAATGCCCAAAATGGCTGACCCTGAAAAATTGCTGTCATCGAACTGATGGAAGCCACGGCGGCTAGAAAATTAAAGAGCATTACCGTTCCCGCTATGGTTGATTTATGTTCGCTTCGGTTATTAGCGTGCAGAAAGGTTCGCGTAGTAGTTACGTCTCGGTCAAAGGGGAGAGACCTCGATGACCGAATTTGTAATGATAGCCTTCGGAGTTGGATCGATCGTGCTGTTCTGTATTGCGATCATTCGCGAGCGTCGTTACCGCGCCGCCAAGACGCAGCAGCCATTCCATGACGCAATCGAGTGAGGTACGCTGTACCACAGGCCAGTAGATTGGCTCGGCATCCAGGAACGTGAGTTGATGTCGGTCAGGCGTTTCGCCAAGGTCCGGATATGGCTTGGCTCGCTTGGCATACACGTCAGACTGGTCGATCTTGTCGATATTTTCCGCGAGCAAATCCAGATCAACATAGTGCCCGTCGCGATTGAGCGCTGCCAACAGTTCAGGGATGCAGTTTGTGTTGTGTACCGAGTATGGTTCTGGAATTAAATCTTGCGGGCCGGGCTTGATACCGGCTGGAGACGTCTCTCCGACGATGACGCGGGATTTGCACCCGGTGACCTCTGGCTCATGCCAGCGCTCTATTGCTGAGCTACCTTCGCTGCGTGTCCTAACCACGCCGCCGCAAGTTTCCGCCGAAGCGGAAACTGAATCAATGACGGCCGCCGAAAGCTCCAGTGGTGATGAAGCCTCGGCGGCCGTCTGGCGATCCGCCGGGGACCAACCTAGCGGAACCTGTGAAATAATTCCGGCCGCTGCATCCGAAAATGGGGCGTTGTTCAGAGCAGCGGCCGTATCCGGACCGCCAGCGGTCCCGGAATTGAAATTCCAAATCATCGATGGGTGCAGGAGCGCGTTCATGTCACGCGCCCTCCAAGACTTTGGCATTCGGCAGAAGAAGCGCCTGCAATGCGCTGATGTCTGTGCTACGTTCAACGACGGGGCGGAAACAGTCGCCGGGGAAACCGCATTCCCACAAACCCAACTCCGGACTATCTGGAACAGGAAGGGGTTTTATGATGAACTCCTCGAAGCGGAGCACAATCGGCCACCCATATTCAGCGGCGCGCGTGTCAACATCCCTGATCGTGTAGATGCCGCCGGGCTCGATGCATGGAGGCCAGCCGTACCAGCCATGCTCCACATCGTAAGATGTTTCCTGCCCGACCATGACCACTTTCTGCCCCACCCTAAATGTCATTCGGCTGCCTGCTCTGCTTGCGTAGGCGCGGGATAAATATCGGGGCGAAGCTCATGACGCGGAACGCCAGTGATCCTCTCAACGTCCAACACGCGAAGAACCGGAACGCGATTCCACTGCGAAATGGCTTGCGGCGTCGTGTTGAGTGCCTTCGCTATTGCCTTGCCACTGATCCTCTCTCGCACGGTATCGAGGGCGGCCGATCTGGTCCGCGACGAGCGCCCCGCCTCGAACGGAAGTCCGCTAACCGCGAGCGCTTCAACCTCGGGTGTCCAGTGAAACCATTCCGCGCGATGATGGTGGGCCTTGAGCAGCCGGTGAAATCGCGCCTCGTCCGCGTACGTGCCAGCGTGAGCCGCGATGATCGTAGTTTCCTCTGGCGTACAGACAGAAATCGCAGCGCACCGTTCAAGGTAGTTCGTGGAAAATCCGATCTTCACGAAATCGCCGTGGCGCAGGAAATAGATATGACCTGATCCGCTCATTCGGCCGCCGCCTGTTCCGAGGAAATCGCAGCCGCCTCTTCTTGAGATTTGATGAATTCGTGAACGCGATCGACTAAACCGAGATTGGGCTTTCGGCCCGTGCGGAGGTCGCCAACAAAATTGGGGTCATTGACCGCGGCCTTGCCGAAGGCGCTGGCGGTCATATTGCTTCGTTCCAGGAAGGCTTCGACTTCGGCTAGGAATTGTTCAGCGTGCGTCATGACGAGCCAAACTATAGGACTATTCCTATAAGTCAAGAGGGTAAATCCTATTTTTCTCCCGATAGGAAATTACCTATAAACTCCCTCATGGATGCAGTGCGGCAATTGATTCTCGACCGGGCGGCCGAGCTAAAGCGGCCGCTCTCCGAAGTGTCGAAAAAGATCAACAAAAACCATGCTTATTTGCAGCAGTTCATCAGGCGCGGCATTCCTTTAGAGTTGCCTGAAAAGGTACGATCAGCATTAGCAAGGGAGATCGGCGTACCGGAGGAGCGGCTGCGCGGGCCAGAATCCAAGTCAACATTAAAAGTTTCTAATGGTGGCACAAAACAGCCACAATCTCGGGTTGTTAATAATGTCGGGAAGGTGACGAACGCCGACCCTCCACATATATCAACCCCAATAATTCCGGGATCGCAGCTCATCGGAGAGCGCGATTTACCTGTTTTCGCCACTTCTCAAGGCGGGAAAGGGGCTATTGTCTTGTCAAGCGATCCTGTCGATTGGGTGGCGAGGCCCGAACCCCTTGCAAGAGTTAAGGATGGTTACGGGGTAATGGTTACCGGCGATTCCATGTTCCCCGCGCTTGAGCCTGGCGACATCGTTCATGTGCATCCCCACAGGCCGCCCAGAGATGGCTCCACATGCATTTTCCAAGCACACCGGGCCGATGGCACAGTCCTATCCAGTATCAAATACCTGCGCCGCCAGACGGCCGATACATGGTACGTCAAGGAATGGAACTCGGATGGTAAACTCACACCGCGAGAGTTCACCATGAGAAAGAGCGAATGGCAGATTTGCCATGTCATGGTAGGGAAATACAGCCGCAGTTAGCGTCTTTCGGTGCTCGATTGGGAAGTCCAACCTTGGCCCGGAACGTATATTGTGGTGCTGCGGCTGATCCGGCTGTCGGGCGGGGCGCCCTCAAGATCGTCCTTAACCCGCGCGCACCTTGTTCCCGTGCAGTAGTAAGCCCAATACTCATGAGGAGCGTTCGGCTTGGAGTGCACATTGACCCGATGCCCCGGTTCGCTGGCGGCGACCGTTATCCTGGATTTATAGAGCAACTCCCCGTTCGGCGCGTACACAAGCATGATGGTCGAACCAATCCCGATGCCGGTTAGAGCAATTGAACGGTCGGTGAGCGGGTTCGCCTCCACCGCCCCTTTGGTGACAACCTTCACCGTATCGATCACAGACTGAAACCGCAGCACTTCGGTATAGCCCAGCGGGATAAAAATCTCAGTATGTTCCTCGGCCACGGGGATTTCAGGCTGGGCTACGGCTGGAAACCCCAGAATTAATAGCCAAGCAAAAACCCACACGAATTTCAACATTTTGGCACGCCCCGGTTGAATCCAGAGCATAGGCCGCGAAAATAATTATGCCCAATAGGATTATGCCTATTGACTGGATAGGAATAGTCCTATAGATTTATCCCCATCGCTCCAGACCAGCTCTGAGCGGAAAAGGGAAAGAGATCATGGATCACCGAAACGCCACGGGCTCTCCAACAGCGGAGAAAGTCACCCCGGCTTCGGAAGATGCCGATCATGACGCCGCTGCGGCTTGCGTGACCGCACTCATCGAGCACGGCATTCCCGTTGACACCATCGAACTATTGGTTAGTGGCAGCAAGCGTCAGGGCGTCGCGCCCGGCGCGCTGTCAAAGGCGATCAAGGCAACCATCATCAGCTATCGGCGAAGCATGTGATGTCCTACGCAGTCATCGGTTCAGCCGAACAAATCCGCGAACTGCTCTGCGGTCCCCAAGATCACAACGAACACTGCAAGGGTTGGCGCTGGCATCTGTACGTTCAAGACGATGCGAAGCGCTGGGCATCAGTTGAAGCTGAATTGCGGAAGATGAATGCCGAGCGCAGGGCGAGGGAAGAATACGCGGAGGCGGCAGAGTGAAGTGGACGACTGAAAAAGATGCTGCGCTCAAACGTCTATGGCCGACGAAAAGCGCCAGCGAAATCGCTTCGGAGATCGGAACAACCCGGAATGCGGTAATTGGCCGTTTTCATCGGCTGCAAGGTGACTACGCTGATTACATAAGTCCGGGTAGGAAAGAATCTCGGGCTCAGACAGCGGCGAGGCATGAGGCCCAACTTCTCAAGGAAAATGAAGCTATAAAAAAAATGAAGGAACGGATTGCTGCTGGGCTTCGCCGCAACGATGCGATCAAGCTGGCCAGAAAATCCGGCGCTCGGCTTGAGACAATTGGTCAAGTTTTTGGGGTGACGCGCCAGCGTATAGGACAGATCGAGAGCGCAGCATGACCAACCACAAAGGCCATCCAAACTATCACGAACTAGGAGCCTTCACAGGCGATGCAACACCTGTACAGCCGGAAGAGTTGAGAGCGGCCTATCAGCGGATTGAAGAGTTGGAGGCTGTCCTGAAATTCTACGCCAGCGAATGGCAGAAGAATGGCGATGGTGATTCCGAAACGCCGGGGCTGTCTCGTTCTTGGATGGAGCCAACGGAAGCGCTTTTCGACGATGAGGGCCGCAAGGCGTGTGAAGCCCTACGAGTTAGCGTTCCCAGTACCTTCCCCGGCGAAGGAGCTTGGTCGCTATGAGCATGGACCCCGAGTTTCGCGAGCGCGCGCTGTTGAATTTCTATTCCGCCGAGCGCCGCGCTGGTTCCTGTCCTCTTGTCGCGAACGAACGCATGGGCGAGTTCGCGAAGCGCCTGGATGCGATTTACGAGCATGATCTTGAAGCAGTCAAGCAGTGCATGGAGAACAGCAAATGAGTACCAAGCCATTAGAGAAGATCAATGTCATTCCTCAGGACGAACTGTCCGCGCTGGTTCCTGTGACGCCGATGGACATGTTGAACCGCGCGGTTTCGTCCGGCGCCGATATCGACATGATCGAAAAGCTGATGAACCTGCAAGAGCGTTGGGAAGCCAGTCAGGCTCGCAAGGCATTCGATGAAGCGGTCGCGGCGGCGAAAAAGGAAATCCCGCCGATCCAGCGCAGCGCCAAGGGCCACAACGAAAAGCGCTATGCCGACTTTGCCGCCATCGCCAAGGTGGTTGATCCGATCATCGGCGCGCATGGCCTTTCCTATCGTTTCCGCACCGCGCAAAGTGACCGTATTAGCGTCACTTGCATCCTATCACACAAGGCAGGCCATAGCGAGGAAACAACGCTTGTCGGGCCTGCCGATACGACCGGCAACAAGAACGCCATCCAGGCCATCGGATCGACGCTGACTTATTTGCAGCGTTACTCGCTTGTGCAGATGCTTGGTCTGGCGGCCGCAGCCGATGATGACGGCAAGGCAGCGGGCGAGGCTGGCGCTATCAGCCTTGAACAGGTCGAAGAATTGGTAGCGCTGGCCGATGAAGTCGGTGCAGACAAGGAAGCCTTCTGCCGGTATTTCCAGGTTGATGGCATCGCCAACATTTCAACCAAGGATTTCCCGCGCGCCATCGCTGCGCTCAACAAAAAGAGGGCGGCGAAATGACCGACGAAATCATTCAAGGCTCGGAAGAATGGAAAGCATTGCGGCTTGGCAAGGTAACGGCTTCGCGTGTTGCGGACGTGGTTGCAAAAACCAAATCAGGCCCAGCGGCCTCCCGCGCCAACTATGCCGCTCAACTCATTGCCGAGCGCCTGACTGGCACGGCCGCCGAATCCTACACCAATGCAGCGATGCAGCATGGAACGGAAACCGAGCCCGAAGCCCGCGCGGCTTACGAATTTTATCAAGGTGTCACGGTGCGGGAGATTGCATTTGTTCCCCATCCGAAGATCGATCAATCGGGATGTTCGCCCGATGGGATGGTTGGCGAAGATGGCTTGGTCGAGATCAAATGTCCGCAGACCGCGGCGCACCTTGAAACACTGCTCGGTCAAGCCGTTCCCGGCAAATACGAAACACAGATGCAGTATCAGATGGCCTGCACGGGCCGGAAGTGGTGCGATTTCGTTTCGTATGATCCCAGGATGCCGGAAAACATGCGGCTGTTCATCAAGCGCGTTGACCGGGACGATAAGCGCATTTCCGAACTCGAAACCGAAGTAGCAAGCTTCCTGTTGGAATTGGCCGTCAAGCTTTCACAACTCAATAGTCTGTACGGCGAAAAGGCAGCAGCATGAGCCGCGCGCTGATCGCCATACACGGGAACGCAGATCGCGAACGGGCATTGCGACTTGTTACGCAAGTGCCGTCAGGAACGCGCATTGAGTTCAAGGGCGCGAAGCGTTCACTTCCCCAAAACGACCGCATGTGGGCGATGCTGACAGACGTTGCCACTCAGAAAGAACACGCCGGCCGCAAATATACGCCGGACCAGTGGAAAATCTTGTTCATGCACGCTTGCGGTCGGGAGGTTCAATTCATCCCCTCGTTGGACAATACGACATTCATTCCATGGGGCCAGTCATCCTCCGATCTTTCAAAACAGGAAATGACGGACTTGATCGAGTTCATCTTTCAATGGGGTGCTGAAAATGGCGTCGTGTTTCATGAACCGGAGACGGCGGCATGAGGCGCGAGTTTTCCAAGCAAGTTAGGCGGGATGCCTTCGCAAGGGCCAACGGGCGCTGCGAGGGGACGCCATATGGCGGCGAGCGGTGCTGCGTAAAGCTCACCATCGGCAAATATCATTACGACCACGATATCCCGGACGGGCTCGGTGGCGAGCCGGTCCTTGAAAATTGCGTCGTTCTTTGTATCGCCTGCCACAAGGACAAGACGACTAACCGCGACGTTCCAGCCATTGCCAAGACCAAGCGCATAAGCGACCGGCATATAGGCATCAAGACGCATCGGCAGAAGATCGCATCACGCGGCTTTGCCAAATCCGCTCCGCAGCATTCAGCGACGCGACGAATTGAGAAGCGAACATGATCTTTGATCTCATCGCCAACATCACACCGTTCATACCCTTTGTGCTTCTGTTTGCTCTGGGAGTGCTCTGCCATTGAGAAGAGATGAATCACCGAACGCCCGCGCCTCGGGGTTTTTCAGGGGCAGGAGAACTAGAAGTGATAAACCATCCAAATCGCAATAAGGCCAACGGCAAGGAGCGCGCCGTCGTGGTGACCACTGAGCATCGCGGCGTATTCTTTGGCTATGCTGACGATACCAGCGGTGATGTCATCAAGCTTCGCGCGGCTCGCAATTGCATCTACTGGTCTCATGGCGTTCGCGGCTTCATGGGCCTTGCTGCGACTGGCCCGGATAAGCAATCAAAGGTAGGTCCAGCGGCCGATATCGAAGTCCGCAAGATCACCAGCATCATTGAATGCACTCCCGAAGCGGTCGCGGCTTGGGAGGCGCAACCATGGAGCCGGTGATAATTAGAGGCGAGCCGGCGAAGCTGGCGAGCCTTTACGGCTCCGGCTCCGGCTCCGGCTCCGGCTACGGCTACGGCGACGGCTACGGCTACGGCTCCGGCGACGGCTCCGGCGACGGCGACGGCGACGGCTACGGCGACGGCTACGGCGCCG
>Ga0247664_1000192_pt1 | contig 15899 bp, 22 predicted proteins | sample CNK05_metaG_FD_182715 | JGI IMG/M metagenome (GOLD analysis project Ga0247664, IMG submission 182715) | Soil microbial communities from Purdue University Martell Research Forest, Indiana, United States - CNK05 | ecosystem: Environmental > Terrestrial > Soil > Temperate forest > Bulk soil...
CTTTCAGTTAGATATCTAGGCTGACCAGCGACGATGCGACGAACCCGCGCCACGCCGCTACACCTAACCGCCACCGCCCGCTACAGCGTCGACCTTTCGGCGTTCAACGCCGGCAACCGGCTGCTGAACCTGGACCCGACCCCGCAAGGCATGGTGATCGCCCGCGTCCTGGAGGCACGCAAACGCGGTGGGCTCGGCGGCCGCCAGATGGTGCCCGCCCGGGACAAGGTCGTCGACCAGGCGCCGCGGCGCTCCAGCAAGACCACGTCGATCTGGGCCGTGCTCGTGGGCCGCTGCGAGACGATCCCCGGATACCAGGTCATCACCACCGCGCAGTCCGGGAAGCGCGCCCGGGCGCGGCTGATGAAGGTGGCCGACGTCCTGGAACGGCAGCCCCACATCAAGGTGGGCCGCGGGGTCGGCAACGAGCACATCACCTGGACCGAGACCGGATCCCGGATCGAGATGTTCCCCCCGATCCCCGGGGCTTTCCGCGGCGAGGGCAAGGACGCTGTCTTGTTCGACGAAGCCCAGGAGGTCGAGGACCAGGAGGCCGCCGACGAACTGTTCCAAGCGATCATGCCGCTGTTCGACACCCAGCCCCTGGCGCAGCTGATCGTGGCCGGCACCGCCGGCGAACGCCGCGACGGCCTGCTGTGGCACTGCCTCGAGCGCGGCCGCGCCGGCACCGACGGGTGGGGCGTCGTCGACTACGCCGCCGAGGACGGATCCGACCCCGCCGACGAGAAGGTCTGGCTCGCCACCCACCCCGGCATCGGGACCCTCACCACCCTGGCCATCATCCGCCAGCGCTGGCGCGACCTGAAAGGCGACGAGGACCCCACCAAGTTCGCCCGCGAGTACCTCGGCATGTGGCCCACCACCGAGCAGGTACGGGTGATCTCCGCGGCCGCCTGGGAAGCCTGCTACACCGGGCAGACCCGCGTGCCGCGCCCGGCGCCCGGCACCTGCGTCCTCGGCTACGACGTCGCCCCCGACGGGTCGGCCGCCTCCATCGTGTGCGTGTGGCGCGACGACGCCGGCGTCGGCCACCTCAAGGTGATGGAACACGGCCGCGGCCACACCTGGATGCCCGACGTTCTGCGGAAGCTGTCGACCAAGCTGCGCGCCCCGATCGCCTACGACTCCATCGGCCCGAACATCGCCGTGGCCGAGACCCTGTCCCGGCGGCCGCCGCGGCCCAAGCTCGCCCCGGCGAACATGCGCCAGATGCAGGCCCGCTGCGCGCAGCTGCTCGCCGAGATCGGCGACCGCACCCTGCGCCACGAGGGTGAGGTCCCGCTTGATGAGGCCGTCGAGGGCGCCGCCAAACGCAGCATCGGCGAAGGCGGCTGGGTCTGGGGCCGGCGCGCGTCGACCGCCGACATCTCCGCGCTGATCGCCTGCACCGTCGCGCTCGGCGCCGTCGACGAACTGCCACCCGACACCCGCCCCGCGATCCGCGGACCCCGACGCTAAATATCCCGCCAGACGCCGTTGTGGACGCCTTGAGGCCCGCACCCACACGCTGCCCCTCATGGGGTTGCGTTCGGCGCTCAGGCTCGTGCAGGCGGCTCAGGAGCTGCAGGTGCCGCCGCGTGGCCCGACCGCGATCCGCTCGCCTTGGTCGACCGGTGACCTGTCCCGGATCGTATGGGCCGACCTGTTCGGCGCCGACGCCGAGAACTGGCCGCTGACCCGCGCGGCCGCCATGCAGGTCCCCGCGGTCGCCCGGGCCCGGCACCTGCTGGTCGGCACCATCGCCCGGCTGCCGCTGCGCGCCGTCGCGGTCGACCAGGCCGTCGACCCGCAGCCGCTGTGGATTACCCGCACCGACGGCACGATGTCGCCCTGGCACCGGATGGCGTGGACCATCGACGACCTGCTGTTCGGCGGCTGGTCGCTGTGGGCGTGCGAGCGCGACGCCCGCAAACGGATCCTGCGCGTCGAGCGGGTCCCCGCCGAACTGTGGAGCTTCGACAGCGACGGGTCGGTCCTGATCGACGGCAACGACGAGGTCGACTCCGAGACCGTGCTGCTGATCCCGGGCCCGCACGAGGGGATCCTGACCAGCGCCCGCAAGACCATCCTCGGCGCCCGCCTGCAGGAGCTGATGTGGCAACGCCGGGTCGCGGCGCCGATCCCCGCCATGGAGATCCACCAGACCACCGACGACACCCTCAGCGAGGAAGAGCAGGACGCCCTCATCGACGCGTGGGTCGCCAACCGTACGGACCCGGACGGCGCGGTCGCGTTCACCCCCTACAACATCGAGCTCAAACCGCACGGCACCGCCACCACCGACCTGCTCATCGAGGCCCGCAACGCGGTCGCCGTCGACATCGCCTCACACACCGGGCTACCCGCCCAGGCGCTCAACGCGTCGCTGTCGACCGCGTCGCTGACCTACTCCACCGCCGAGACCGCAGAGGGCGAGCTGAACCGCGCCGCAGCCCTCTACTCCAACCCGGTCTCCGGGCGGCTGTCGATGGACGACGTCGTGCCCCGCGGGCAGCGCTGCGCGTTCGACACCACCTACCTGACCACCGTCCCGCCGGCGCCGTTCGGGCCTACCACGGAGGACTGACACCCATGACCGACCTACGCGCCGCCGGCGTCCTGCTCGCCGCCGACCCCGGCACCCGCCAGCTGACCTACCGGCTGCTGCCCTACGGCGAGGCCGGGCGCACCAGCCTCGGCGTCATCACCGCGGCCGCCGGCACCGTCGAGCTGCCCGAGCCCAATGCGGTCGTGCTGAACCTCGAGCACGACCGGCACCGTCCCGTCGGGCGAGGCATCGCCCTGGTCGAGAGCCCCGACGGCCTGGACGCCACCTTCGCGATCGCCGGGACCACCGCCGGCACCGACCTGCTCGCCGAGGCCGCCGCCGGTCTGCGCACCGGTGCCAGCGTCGAGCTCGACGACGTCGTCATCCGCGCCGGCGCCCTGCTGTCCGCGCGGCTGGTCGGCGCGGCCGCGGTCGTCGACTCCGCGTTCCCCTCCGCGCAGCTGGCAGCCTCCGACGTCGGCGACGACACCGACACCGAGGACGACGACAGCACCGACACCGAGGACGACGACACCGACAACTCGCAGGTCAGCGAGGCTACGACCCCCGACACCGACGACCCCGACACCACCGACGACAGTGAGGCCGACATGTCCACCACCACCACCGCGGCCGCGGGCACGCTGGCCGCCACCCGCGCGCCGGCCGGGCTGCCGACCTCGCGCCCCGCCCGCCCCGAACCCGGGTTCCGCGAAATCGTCCGGCTGCTCGCGAGCGCCGGACGGACCCAGGGCGAGGGCCGGCTGTTCGCGACCCTCGAGCAGGCATCGCCCCGCTCCACGCAGCTGTTCGCGACGCTGTCCGACATCACCCCCGCCGCCGGATCCGTCGACGACGTCATGCAGATCCCGCAGTGGCTCGGCGAGGTCTGGGACGGCCGCACGTTCCAGCGCCGCTACATCCCGCTGATCACCTCAGCACCGCTGACCGCGATGCAGGTGAAGGGATGGAAGTGGGTCGTCAAGCCCACCGTCGCCCCCTACGCCGGGAACAAAGCGCCCGTCCCGTCGAACGCGGCGACCACCGAGCCCTACGTGCTGGACGCGCAGCGGATCGCCGGCGCCCACGACATCGACCGGATCTTCCGCGACTTCAACGTCGAGGAGTTCTGGTCGTCCTACTGGGCCGCGATGGCCGAGTCCTACGCCAAGCAGTCCGACGCCGTCGTCGGCACCGTGCTGCTGGACAACGCCCCCTACGTCGCGCCGGGCACCGTGCCGTCCGGGGTCAGCAAGGGCGCCAGCTACATCGTCGACGGCGCCCTGGCCATCATCGACACCGCCCTGCCCACGTTCGCGATCGTGTCCAAGGACCTCTACCGGGACCTGCTGCTCACCCGCAACGAGGACGTCCTGGCCTACCTGAACCTCGCCCTCGGCCTGGAGGACGGCACCATCGCCAGCTTCTCCGTCGTGCCCGGCGCCGCCGGGTTCCCCGCCGACACCGTCATCGTCGGCGCCAAGCCGGCCGCGACCGTCTACGAACTGCCCGGCACACCGCTTCGCGTCGAGGCACTCAACATCGCCAACGGTGGCGTCGACACCGGACTGTTCGGCTACCTGGCCGCCGGGTTCAACGACGAGAACGGCCTGGCGCTGGTCTCCGGGACAGCGCCGGTGGCCGACGACGCGTCGGCGGCGAGCAGGTCCCGCAAGGCGAAGAGCTGACCCCGTGCCCCTGATCGGCTGGGTCGACACCGACGACGACGCCGACAAGGCGCTGTTGTCGGAACTGTGGGCCGACTCCGAGCAGCTGAGCGAGACCAGTCTCGCCCGGCTGCTCGGCGCCGCCTACGACCAGTGCCGCGAGTACGCGCCGACCCTGCCCGACGGCGACCCCATCCCGGAGGGGTGGCCGCTCGCGCAGATCTACCAGGCCGACGAACTGTGGGCCGCGTCGCGCCGCGAGGGCGACGTCATCGGTTTCAGTGACACCACCGTCATCCGCGTGCGGCCGCTGGGCAACACCGTCAAGGCGCTGCTGCGCCCGCGGCCTGCCGTGCCGAGGCTGCACTGATGGCGGCCGCCGCGAGCAGCCCCCGCGGGATCGTGGCGGCCGCGCTCGCCCCGACCGGCTACACCATCGTCGACGGCCGGTGGCCGGCGAACGTCACCGCCCCCACCCTGGTCATCGCCACCCGCTCGGTCGTCCCGGGCCCACCGCAGGGACAGCTGACCTGGACGCTGGCCGTCTACGTGCTGACCGCCTACCTCAGCGAGACCGCCGAGGACGACCTCGAGGCGGCGCTGCTCAAGGTCGTCGACGCCCTGGTCGCCGCTCAGCCGCTGGCGTTCACCCAGGGCACCCGCCAGTCCGTCGCCGACGACGCGTTCAACGCGTTCAGCCTCGAGGTCGAGGTCTACACCACCGCCACCCCATAAGGAGATCCAGCCATGGCCCCCGTCGCCGTCCTCCCGTTCGTGCTCAAGGACGCCACCTTTCTCGTCGGCGCCGACAACTACGAAGCCCACGTCTCCCAGGTCGAGCTGACCCCCTCGGTCTCGCAGCTGACCTGGCAGGGCCTCACCCCGTCCGCGTCGTTCTCCGACGTCAGTTCCCCCTCGTGGGCCGCGACCCTGTCCTACGCGCAGGACTGGACGACCCCGAACAGCCTCTCGCAGTACCTGCAGGCCCACGCCGGGGAGACGATCGCCGCGACGTTCACCACCAACCCCGGCGCCGGCAGCTGGGCGGTCGACCTGATCATCGCCCCCGGCGCCGTCGGCGGGACCGTCAACGCCTACGCCGTCGCGACCGTCACCCTCGGCGTCTCCGGCGAACCGGTGTTCACCGCGGTGCCGTGACGGGTGACCCCGATGGTGGTCTCGGTCGGCGACGACCGGTCGTTGCAGGCCGCGGTGCTGGCGTTCAAGCTCGCCGACCGTGGCCTGAAGAAGCGCGTCAACGACGCCACCAGGACCCTGCTCAACGCGCCCTGGAAAGCCGGGATCGCCGCACGTGCCACGACGCCGCTCGAGCAGCGCGTCCTCGTGCCCGGCGCACGCGTCGCCGCCGATAACCCGCCGGCGTTCGTCGCCGGCACCTCGCGTCGCCGGCTGTCCGGCGGCCTGGTCCCGGACGCCGACGCGGCCGCGGTCGAGTTCGGTGCCCCCGACATCACGACGACCTACCGGCGTCGGACCCGCTCGGGTGGCTCGACGCAGGTCACCCGGCACACCCGCCGGCAGCTTCCGCGGCCGCGCAAGAGCGGGCCCGTGATGGGCGCCCTGGCCGAGTTCGGCGGCCGCGCCGCGTCGCTGTGGACGCAGCTGATCGTGAAGGTCTACTACGACGCGTCCGAGGAAGGAGGCTGACCCGTGCCCATCAAGATCCCGTTCATCGCCGACGTCACCAAGTTCCTCGCCGGGACCAAGGACCTCGAGGACAGCCTCGACGACGTCGCCGACAGCCTCGACGACATCTCCACCGCCGGCGCCGACATCGACGCCAAGGTCGGCGGCGACCTCAAGGACGTCGCCGCCACCGCCGACGCCAGCGCCGACAAGATCAGCAAGTCGTTCAAGACCGCGTTCCACGAGGTCGAGGCCGCCGGGCGGACCAGCAGCCGCAAGGTCAAGGCCGACGTCGACGACGTCGGCGACAAGGGGTCCGCGACCCTGCGCGAGTTCTCCGCAGAAGCCAAGCAGAACGTCGCCGAGACCGTGTCCAGCTTCGACGGCTCGGCCTCCAGCGCCGTCGACGCCATCCAGGGCACGTTCGGTGGCCTGGTCGCCGCGCTCGGCCCGGCCGGCCTGGTCGGCGCCGCCGCGATCGGCGTCGGGATCGGCCTGGCCCGCAACCTGTTCGGCAAGAGCAAGGAGGCCGCCGAGGAGTTCCGCCAGCGGGTCCTGTCGATCTTCGAGGAGCTGCGCGCCAACAGCGACATCACCCCCGAGTTCAAGTCCGACACCCTGGCCGGGATCATCTCCGACGCCAAGGAGCTGCAGAAGGCGTTCGACGTCGGCAACGTCGACGAGTTCAACGACCTGCTGCAGCAGACCGGGCTGTCGACCCGCTCACTGCAGACCTACTTCGCCGGCCTGACCGGCGACGCCGGCGAGCTGGCCGACGCGCAGCAGCTGCTCACCGGGAACCTGATCATCCTGCGCGGGCAGCTGCTCGACCCGTCCGCTTCGCTGGCGCAGCAGGCCCACGCCCGCCAGCAGATCGAGGCGATAGGCGTCCTGAACGCGGCGCTGGGCGACCAGGGCAACGCCTACGGCGACGCCCGCGCCCAGCAGGACCTGCTGAACCGCCTTATGCCGCAGACCACCGACGCCACCGACGACAACACCGACGCCGTCACCGGCAACACCGACGCCCTGGCCGGCAACAACGAACAGGCCCGGATCGCCGCCGGCCTCAAGAACGACGCGATCACCAACGAGCTCGACCTGCTCGACGCCATCCAAGGCGTCTCCGACGCCCAGGACACCAACGGCAAGAGCCTGTCCAAGTTCAGCGAGAAGGGCCGCGACAACCTGCGCGCCGTCGACGCCGCACGCAAAGGGATCATCGCCTACGGCGACGCCCTGGTCGACAACGGCACCGCCTCGACCACCGCCACGAAGAAGATGGAGGCCCAAGAGAAGGTCCTCGTGGACAAGGTGTCCAAGGCATTCGGGATCACCAGGAAGGAAGCGCAGCACTTCGTGGACACCCTCGGCGGGATCCCCCCGGCCAAGCACACCACGATCACCGTCACCGACCACGGCACCGCCAAGACCACCAAGGACGCCGTCGACGACGCGGCCGCGGACCGCACGACGTCGGTCAAGGTCGTGCCCGACCTGCGCGGGGTGAACAAGCAGCTGGACGACTACTTCAGCGGCCGCACGTACAAGGTCAACGTCGAGCCCAGAGTCACGCAGCCCAAGCTCGGGAAGCCGGTGCCCACCTGATGGCCGTCACCGTGACCGTGGTCTCCGTCACCCCGCAGCGGGTCAAGCTGTACATCAACGCCACCCCACCCGACGACCCGCTCCTCACCCAGGTCATCCGCACCGACGCCGCCGGATCAGCCGCCGTCCGAATGCCCTCCGGGGCCTACGGAGGGCTACCGATATCGGCCCCCACCTATGTCTCGGACTACGAGTACTCGCTGCAGACCGGCGGCGTGCCGATCACCTACTACGTGTACACCGCCACCGCGATCGTGGCGACGGTCACCCTGCCGCCCCTGACCCAGCACGGCGTGGCCTATCTGACCGTGCCCCTGTACCCGGCGTCAGGGCTGCTGCTGTCCGCGGCCGGCGCACCTACCGACAGCATCGCGGTGCAGTACGACCAGACGAGCCAAGGCACCTCCACGGTCCACCCCGTCGTCGGGCGCACCGACCCGCTCGTGGTCCTGGGCGCGGCCGCCGACCCGACCGGCACCCTGGTCATCCGCTGCGCCAGTCTCGCCGCCGCGCAGCAGCTGATCGGGGTGCTGTCCAGCCCGGCGATCTTCATGCTGCGCCAGTCCGACCAGGTCAACCTCGACTTCTACTTCGCGGTGACCAGCGTGTCCCTGGCGCACAGCGCCGAGGACTGGACGACCAGCCCTCGGCCCGAGCGGCGCTGGGACGTCTCCGTCAGCTTCGCGTCCGTCGCGTCACCGCCGGGCATCCTGGTGCCCATCGGGGCCTGGGCCTACGCCGACCTGCTGGCCGGCTACCGCGACTATCTGCTGGTCCGCGCCGCGTTCGCCACCTACGGCGACCTCCTCAGCAACACCCCGATCCGGTGAGTACCGCGCCCTGGAGCGGCGACCTGGAGCAGCTGCTGCGCTCCAGCCTCGAGCACCGGTGGACTGTGGCCGTCACCGACGCCGCCGGCAACCCGATCCCGCTGAAGGTGAGCACCTGCTCGGTCACCCTGGACCGCTCCTGGTCGCCATACGTGCAGGGTGTGCTGACCGGGCCCGTGCCCCAGGACCAGGCCGAGCTGGACGCGCTGGACCCGCGAGGGCGGGTCAAGGTCGTGGTCTCGGCCGGCTACGTGCTGCCCGGCGCCGTCGTCGACGTGCACCCGCTGGCCGTGATGTACCTGGCGCGGCGCGACGTGGACCGGCCAAGCAACACCCTGACCCTGTCCGTACAGGGCGCCGAGTACCTGTACGACGGGTGGCGGGCGCTGTCCAACTCCGCCTGGGCCGGTGCGTCCTGGGACAACACCACGACCGCCCGGGACGCGGTGAACCGGTGCCTGATCGCCTGCGGTGCCGTGTCCGGCATCACCGACCCGTCCTGGGCGTACGGGCAGGCCCTGACCTCCACCCGGTGGGCCGACGCCGCCCCCGAACAGTGGGTGCCGGCGGCCACTGATCCGGCCCTGGACTTCGCCCGCGACATCGCCGCCCGGGTCGGCGGCTGGTTCCGCTGCGACGAGACCGGCGTCTGGCGCCTGACCGGGCAGTCGCCGGTCGGGCAGCCCGTGCACGCCCTGAACGTGGGCGCCGCCGGCACCGTCGTGTCCTCCAGCACCGAGCTGACCCGCGACCGGTGGGCCAACGCCGCCGTGGTCCGCTACCGCTGGGACAAGGCCGGCCTGACCCAGACCGTGATCGGGACCGCGCAGATCACCTCCGGCCCCTACGCCACCTCCGTCGTGGGCCAGGTCACCGCGGCCGACGAGCTGCCGTGGAAGAGCAACGCCGTCGCGGCCGCCAACCGCGCGGCCGCGACCCTGCGCACGGCGTTCACCCTGGGCCGCGCCATCACGATCAGCGCCGTCGCCGCCTACTGGATCAGGCCCCTGGACACCGTTTCGATCCAGCTGCCGCTGGGCCCCCAGGAACGCCACCAGGTCGGCGCCGTCACGTTCACCCTGGAGACCGGCTCGATGGACGTGCGCACCCAGCTACCCCTCGACGACACGATCACCGGAGGCTGACGATGCCCACCACCACCAAGGGCCTGCCCTACCCGAGCCCGGCGAACATCCCGGACGTGCCCGGCGACATCCAGCGCCTCGCGGAAGCCCTCGACCCGCGGCTGCCGGGTCTCAAGCAGGGCATCACCACCGGTGCGTTCACCGTCAACAACTCCGCGGTGATGACCGATGACCCCGCGTTCCGCTGGACGTTCCCCTCCGGGGCGGCCGGCTTCTACCGCGTGGAGCTGGTCACCGGCTACGCGTGCTCGGCGGCCGGCGCCGACGTGCAGCAGGCATGGCGCGCCACCGGTGACGTCACGTTCCAGTCCCGGTTCGTGCTCGGCGCCGAGACCGCCACGACGTCGGTGGCCGCCACGCTGATGGCCGCCCGCCCGGCCGCCACGTTCACCTCGGCGCAAATCTTCGGCGTCATCCCCACCAACAACAGCCACGTCCGCGAGGACCTGATCGTCCAGGTCGGCGGCACCGGCGGCTACCTGCAGTTCCAGTTCGCCCAGGCCGTCGCCACCGTCGCGGACCTGGTCCGCTTCACGAACTCGTTCATGGTCGTCACCCCGCTGGGGACCTGACCATGGGCTGGTTCCCGCTGGTCTGGATGGCCGACGTCCTGCGTGGCGCCGGCTGCGAGGTCGTGGAGGAGGACGGGTGGAAGACCCGCGGCCGCCCCTCCGGCGCGTTCTCCCCACGCGGCGTCATGCTCCACCACGACGCCTCGCCCGCGGGTGAGACCAGCCACGGCGCCGACGTCATCATCAACGGCCGGCCCGGGCTCGAGGGCCCCCTCGCGCAGCTGTGGCTGGACTTCGACGGCCGCTGGCACTGCTGCGCCGCCGGGCGGGCGAACCATGCCGGCGAGGGGTCCTGGCATGGCGTCACCGACGGCAACGCCAAGTTCATCGGGATCGAGACCGACCACACCACCAACGAGGAATGGACTGCCGACCAGCGCACCGGCGGCATCACCGGCCTGGTCGCCCTGGCCGACCACCTCGGCGTCCGCGACAACGCCGGCGAGCTGCTCGACTGGCTCATCGCTCACAAGGAATGGGCGCCGACCCGCAAGGTCGACCCCGACCCGCTGGACATGGACGACCTGCGCGCCGTGGTCCTGAACCCGCCCGCGCTCGACGAAGGAGCACCCGTGGACACCCTGACCAAGTCGAGCACCACCGAGCGCGCCATCGGCGGGGATTGGGTCGACCTCAAGCTGTCCGACAAGGAGGGCGACCCGACCGGGCAGTACGCCGTGCGCAAGGGCCCCGCCGGCTGGTTCAACCTGTCCGCCCAGCTGTACGTGCAGGGCGAGCCCGGCACCATCGTGCAGGTCCGCCCGTGGAAGGACGGCAGCAACGCCCGCTACTCGCTGCGTCAGACCACCATCGACATCACCGGCCACGCCCGCCTCGAGGTCGCCCAGCAGGGCACCCTGACCTCCAGCGACTGGCTGCGGATCGAGGCATGGTCCAACGCCGACGCCGTCGTCACCGCCGCCAACGCCCAGATCGCCACCTGGTAAATCAATACTCCGACACCGCCGACATGTCGGACCCCGGGCCGTGTCGGTCCGACATGTCGGCGGTGTCGGACCTCAGATGCCGGCGACCTCGCGCACGACCCGCGCGGGCACCATCAGCTGCCGGCGGTCGTCGACCGGTTCCGCCGCGAACCGCTCGGGATTCTCCTTGATCCGCACGACCGGGATCCCGAGCAGCCGCGCCGCGTCCTCCAGCGTCAGGAACGCCGGCAGCAGCGCCAGGGCCTCGGCCAGGTTGCGCGGGCCCTGCTCCAGCGCCGCCGGCGCCGGCACCGCCAGCGCCCGCTGCTCGAGCGGTTCGGGCGCCGCGGCCGCGCGCCGTCCGATCGCCGGGCGCGGCTGGTCCGGGATCAGGTTCCCCGAGTCCAGCCGCACCACCCCGGTCAGGTGGCCGTCCTCCTGCCACCGCTCCACCGTGCGCACCGCCACCCCGTGCCGCTGGGCGAACTGCCGGACCGTCAACAGCGGCGCGCCGCTCTGCGAAAGCATCTGTGATCCTCCATCGTGGTATCTGCATCGGTTCGGTTCGATCCCGGAAGGGCCACTGCCCTCTGCCCCCTCGTTCATAGGGGGCAAGGCGTGGCCCTTCCCCCCTTTGGTGCCGTTCGTGCCCGCAAACTCCTAATCTGGCGATTCGCGGCCTACCAGCGACCGTCATCCCACGGGTTCGGCTGCCAGCCGCTCACGAGCTTGCGGACGTGGAGCTCGACGCCCTCGGAACCCTCTTCGACGCGCCCGCGCCAGTAGCCGGCGCGGTAGTTGTTCAGCGACGCGTTGCCCATCGCCCAGGACGTCAGCGACCACAGCGCCCACAGTCCCGCGGGATGCCAGTCACGGGCGAGCGCGTAGGTGCCCGCGATCCCCAGCGCCAGGCCGGCCGGCCCGAAGGTCATCAGGGCCCACCGACGGTGTGCGGTCAATCTGGTCATCAAGGGCCAAACTCCTAATCTCCAGATCTGTGGCCTGTTGCGGTCATATGGGCGACCCCCTGAAACTCTGGAACTTTGTTTCACGCGATCGCCCGCAGCCGCGCTGAGGCCGTCGTCACCAGCGCCCGCACCCGGTCGTCCTGCAGCTTGATGTAGCGCCGGGTGGTCTCCGGGCTGGCGTGTCCCAGGGCCTGCTGGACCGCCAGCAGGTCGTTCTGCTCGTGGTAGGTCGTGGTGGCGAACCAGTGCCGCAGGCTGTGCAGCGTGTAGCCCTGGTCGAGCCAGCGCAGGACGACCTTGCCGACCCACCGCGCGGACAGGTGGCCGTCGATCTTCCCCGGGAACACGTACCCGCGCGGCCGCGCGAGCAGCGCCCGGGCCAGGTCGTCCTCGAGGGCGACGACGCGTTCCTTGCCGCCCTTGCCGTGCACCAGCAGGGACCAGCCCAGCAGGTCCGGGAACACGTCGCGGGTGTGGACCTGGGCGACCTCGGCGCGGCGCAGCCCGCACTCGGCCGCCAGCCTCAGCATCAGCACGTCACGCGCCGGCGCGGCCGCGACCGCGGCCGCCAGCACGCGATCGGGACATGGCTTCGGCCGCGGCTCGGCCGCGCGCACCGCCGGCAGGTCGGTCGCCGGGTTGTCCTGGATGCGGTGGGTGCGCACACCCCACGTGTAGAACGTGCGCAGGGCGGAGCGGACGGAGCGGCGCCGCTCGCGCGACCAGTCGCGCGACGCGCACCAGCTCAGCAGGTCGTCAGTGCTCAGCATCCACGGCCCGCGCTCGCGAGCCCACCGCGCGAGCAGCCGCAGCTGCTGCCGCCTGGCCTTGACGGTCGCTGGGCGCCGTCCGGCGCCGCGCAGCGTCATCAGCCACGCTTCGATCTCTGTGTCCCACGCCGGCGTGGGCTCGGTCATCGTCATGCTCACAAGCGTCATCAGCCGACGATCGCCGCGACGTCGTCAAGCATCTGTGTCACCTGTCCGCCGAGGTAGGTCCGCGTGTCCTCGAGCTGCCACTCCAGCGTGCTCGACGACGCGCCCGGGTGGTGGACCGCCGGCACGAAGCACTCCACGGACCACGACTCGAGGCTGTTCAGGTGGATCCGCACCAGCGCGTCGCCGGACGGCGAGCGCACCACCCACTCCGACGCGTCATGAGAACCCCGGGTCAGCACGTCCACATGCGTCAGCCCGGCATCGAGCAGCGCCGGCCACGTGATGTGCCCGCGAGCGTCAGTCATCGCTGGATCTCGCGGATGAGCGCGCGCTGCTCGCGCAGCTCGATGCGCCGGGCGCGGGTAAGGCTGGCCACCAGGCCCAACCTCATGGGGGACAGACCATCGTTCAGCATGTGGGACGGGTAGCAGATCGACGTCAACCAGTCGGCCGCATTCTCGTCCAGTCGCTCGAGGCTGCGTGACTCGAGCAGATCACGGGTGATGTAGGCGTTCAGGAGATCGACCGCGTCGCTCATGCTGCCAGCGCCAGGTCATCGGTGCGGACGGCGTCAGCGCAGACGCGGCACAGCCACTCCCAGCTGGGCCAACCGCACCGCACACACCGGTAGGTCGGGTCGTTCCAATCGGCGCGGACGGGACCCCAAACTCCGAACCAGAAGGTTAGGGGTTCGAATCCCTTCGGGCGCACATCCTCGGCCTCGCCGAAGAACCACCCCACCGGAACACCCAGCGTCGCGGCCGCGCGCGCAAGCTCACCGGCCGACCAGGCCGACTCACCGCGCAGCTTCCGCCCGATCGAGGGCCCGCTGATCCCGAGACGCGCCGCCAGGTCGACCTGGCTGATCCTGTTGCGCCACATCCACGTGTGCAGCCGCTCGCCGATCACGGCATCAATGGGGTCCTGCTTCGCCACTGAAGTCATGCCACCACCCTAACGCATAGACGCGCAGCGACACGCAGACCCACGCATACTTGCGCAAGTCTTCAGGCTTGAATATGGTCACCAAGCATGAGCACAGATGCACACAGAGCGAAAGTACCTCTCACATCGGAACCTGACTGGATCACCCGGACAGAAGCCGCGGCGATCCTCCGCGTTACCCCGAGCACGCTCGACCGCTACGCCCGCGAAGGGAAGATCCAGCGCCACCTGACGCCAGGCCGGCGCCCTCGGTACAACCGCGTCGCCGTCCTCGCCCTGATCGAGCCACGCGAAGAAGCCGGATAAATGGCCGGCGACCCCGCTCGAGCGGGGCGAGGTGGCTGAGATGGGCTTACAGAACATCGAGCTGGCGCACGAGCTATGGGGTCACCAACTGCGCGGCGACCACTGGCGGGCGCTCGAGTTCATGGCCCTGCGTGCCTGGGATGCCGGGCAAGAGCGGAACGGCGATGAGCCCCGCCGGTATTGGGGTGGCCACACGCTCCTGGGCTACGGCATGGGCCTGATCGAGAGGCGACCTAACGCCCCTCTGACCCTCACAAAGAGCCAGGCAGAACGGGTCCGCCGTGCCGTGCACGCTCTGGCGAAGAAGGGTGCCATCAGGATCGTCGAGGAGGGCAAGGGTGCCCAGCGAGCTATCTACGAGCTGCGACTCGGGGCTGTGGATGACGCCGGGTAGCTCCCCCTCAGATCGTGGGGGGCGACGCCACGAATGGCCCCCCCTCAGATCGAGGGGGGGGTCCCCCACAGATCGTGTGGGGGGTCCCCCACAGATCGAGGGGGTGCGCCCCCCTCAGATCGAGGGGCCAAAGCAGTACGTAGCAGGAACCACCAAAGAAGAACAACGGAAAAGAGGTGGTCACCAAGGCGACCGCCTCTCGTCGCGCGCGAGCTGTGGACAACGCACACCCCCCTCAGATCGAGGGGGACCACAAGAGGGGCGAATCGGACATGGATCGTGAGCGGATCGAGCGCGAGTTCCGGGCCCTCGAGCAGTGGATGGACGAGAGCAACCCGCCGCTCCTGGCCGTCGTCGTCCTGGCCAACGGCGCCGGCCATGCGTTCACGTACCCGCTCGCCGAGATGGCCCACGAGCGGGGCGACCCGCACGAGATCCACGCCGTCCTCAGCACCACTCGCGCCGCGCTGCTCGACCTGGCCGCGTCGCTGCAGGCTTCAAGGCTCAAGATCGAGCGGGACCAGACCTATCGTGGATGGCGTGGCGAAGGGGTGGAGTGGCCGCCGGGTGACGCGTGAGCGCGCGTACTTCGCCGCCCTGCTCCCCCTGCCCTGCTCACGCTGCGGTCGCACCGTCACCTCCGAGATGGTGTGGCACGTGGACCACCTCGTTGAGCGGGTGGTGGGTGGCGGCAACGGCCGCTCCAACCTGGGCGTGGCACACGCCCGCTGCAACATGAGCGCGGGCCAGGCGCTGGGCCAGCGCCGGCGCCAGGCCCGCGCCCGTGTCGTGGCCGGTATCAAGCCGTGGTGACTCAAGCACTGACGCACGGCACGACTACCGCCTACAAGCGAGGCTGCCGCTGCCAGCCGTGCCGCGAGGCCGCAGCCGAGGCGGGCGCTGCGCTCCGTGAGCGCCTAATGCTCGAGGGCCGGATACCCCACGGCACCAACAGCGGCTACACGTACGGCTGCCGCTGCGACGCCTGCCGCGCCGCCAAGCGGGTCAGCTGGGAAGCCACCCGCAAGCGTCGCCTGGAGTCAGGCGACTTCATCCACGGCCGCCCGTCCAGCTACTGCTACGGCTGCCGCTGCGACGCCTGCCGCGCCGCCTGGTCGGCAAGCATGAAGGCATACCGCAAGCGTCGCCTGGAGTCAGGCGACATCATCCACGGCCGCGCATCCAGCTACAGCTACGGCTGCCGCTGTCGCTCGTGCGTCCAGGCCGGTGCCTTGGCCCGGGCGCGATGAGTGAGGCCACGTACCTACGAGCGGTGACGGGGTGGCTGCTGGTCCGATGGCTGCGCCGTTGGCGTCGCCGGCACCCACGCCACCTCGCCCCCGAGGTCATCGATCGAAAGAATGTTCGAGTGACCGTGGAAGTTTTTGACGCAGAGGTGGAAACA
>Ga0247664_1000193_pt1 | contig 15899 bp, 11 predicted proteins | sample CNK05_metaG_FD_182715 | JGI IMG/M metagenome (GOLD analysis project Ga0247664, IMG submission 182715) | Soil microbial communities from Purdue University Martell Research Forest, Indiana, United States - CNK05 | ecosystem: Environmental > Terrestrial > Soil > Temperate forest > Bulk soil...
CCGTGGCGCCGTTTGCGGCGGAGCGCTGGGTCGAAGAACAACTCCTGCAATTGTTGTCAGGGGCGGTCTCAGTTTTGAATTCGGAAAATGTCGCTCTGGCCGGCGGGCACACCGCGGAAGGACGAGAATTGGCGTTTGGTCTGGTCGTGAATGGTTTCGCGGATCCGACGCGTTTGTTGCGCAAAGGTGGCCTGCGCGCGGGTGATCAACTCATCCTGACGAAACCGTTGGGCACGGGCTTGCTCTTTGCGGCGGCCATGCGACGGCGTGCTCGCGCCCGTTGGCTCGATGGGGCGCTTGCCTCGATGCTTCGGTCCAACCGCGAAGCCGCCGGCTGTTTTCAGCGCAATGGGACCGCGGGCTGCACGGATATCACCGGGTTCGGCTTGGCCGGGCATCTGGTGGAGATGCTGCAGGCCTCTGGTCAACACGCGGTGTTGCGACTCGCTCAAGTGCCGCTGCTGGCGGGGGCGCTGGAAATCATCCGGGAAGGGATCTTCAGTTCCTTGCAGCCGCAGAACCTGCATCAGCGCCACGCGATTGCCGACGTGGACGCGGCGGCGCGAGACGAAAGGTTTCCGATCTTATTTGATCCGCAAACGGCTGGCGGGCTTTTGGCCGGTGTGCCGGCGGAACGCGCCCAGGCGTGTCTGGCTGAACTTCGCGCGGCCGGTTACGGCGAAGCAGCAATCATCGGTGAAATCCAGCCGCCGCCTGCGGAAGACGCGCCGATGATTCGGATTCTGTCCCACTAACGAGGCAGGGCCTCAGACCTGCAAGGCAAGGACGGTTCTTTGCAAGATCGAACGGCCTGGAGTGCCTTGCCGCTCTGAGGCCCTGCCTCGTTAGAGCTATTTCCGAACGTGTTCCGGAAAGTCCTGTTCGTAACGTTTGAGCAGCGCCGGCACGTCGGCCGCCAGGAGATAAATCTTGCCACGGATCTTCTTGTGTTCACCGGGGGCAAGGCCGCCCAGGCGAAAATCGGAGTGCAAACACCGCGCCACACCCTGGAACAGTTCCTGATAAGGTTCCCACGCCGTGGCGAAGATCATCTTTTCGTCCGCGCTGAATGCCCCGATCAACCCATTGCTCGGCACCAGCGGACTGAGCGGACGCGGGTTGACGTCGGTGCGCGGCACGTGGGCTGGACACCACGTCTGGCCGGGGACATAGCGGGCTTTGGTGGCCCAGTTGCGCGTCGGAAGGCGCTCCAGTTTTCCGTCCAGGAACACAAAACAACGGGGCAAATAATCCGTGGCGTTGCCGGCCGTGGCTTCTTTGTAGCCCATAAAGGCGCTCAGCCGAACGCAGGGCTGTGCCCAGTGGGCGCCGCTGCGAGTCGCCGCCGGATTATGGGCCTCCAGCCGAAAATCCACTTCATCATCCCCCGCGGTGATGGTGTGTTCCACGGTCACGCCGTCGGCCAGCGTATCCTTGAGACGCAGAATTTGGCGATCCGGGCTCAGGGAAATGAACTGGTTGTTATGCGCGATGACAGTGTGCTCGACCCAATCCGCCTCCGTGGATCCGGCGCGGCAATAAGCCTCGAGGTAATTGATGCGAATCTCGCCGGGCAACTGCGGGCCGCGGATGATGAGCCATTGATTGGTCCTGGCCAGGGTCAACGTGCCGCTGCGACCGGACGCAGCCGAAGTCTCAGCTGCTTTGGCATCCGAATCGGGGAGCAGACATAAGGGCAACAGGATCAGAAGATGGCCTTCCAGGATGAACTTCCTGATGGCGGCGGCGAGCAGGCGAGTGGTATTCACGAGTTGATAGGAACGCAAACGCCTGCCGATCTGCAAGCCGAAGTGCGGCGCATTTGGATACTGCCTCCGATGCATCAATCGCGAGGTCTTTACTGGCCGGGCTGGGGCTGAATATCGAAGGCGGCGTTAATTGGGCCGGACCATGGCGTGGAAGCCGGTGGACCACCCGTCTGGCGTTGGCCGGGATTATGAGCCCGGGCGATGAGCCGGCTTTTTGCGACGATGGGGATCGGCTTGGCGTAGCGCACGGCGTTCGAGGAAATGCCGCCTTGGGACAGGCGCGGGTCCGAGCCATCGAGCGTATAATAGACGCTGGCTTCCTGGCGGCTGCCGAGCGTGAGGAGCAAGCCGGGAGCGACCAGGCCGCCCTGGTGACTCAGGGTGGGCGGTTGCACCAGTTGCCCGTCGATGAAATCCACGCGGTTCGACAGCCAATTCTTCATCAGCTGAATTTCGCTGCGATAACTTCCACCGCGCGGTTGGAATCCCCACTTTTGGTATTCGCGTGGCTGAGCTTCGCGCAATTCTCCGGCCATGCGATCAATGACTTCATATTGGTGCGCGAGCGAGAAGTGGGTGCGGCGCAGTTCCTGCCAGCGGTCCACCCATTGTTGCCAGAAATCCGGATCGCGGAACAGCCGCGGCCACCAGGCGCCGCCAAAGAAAGGGCCTGTGCTCCACATGCGCGGATTTTCGTCGCGGCCGTCGGTCGAGCCGAGCGCGCGATCAAAATCCCAGTGCGGACCGAACATAATCTTTCCGTTCCGCGGCTTATAGAAATAGGTGCTGAGCACGAGGGCATCGACGTTGCCGCTGAGCACTTCCAGGACATGGAAATCGATGGCCGCGTTGACATCGAGGTACGCGCGGTAACCAGCGGTGGGATCTTTCCAACGGGCGCTATGCAGGGCCCGATCAAAGTCATTCAAGAAACTACTGAGATACTCGCGCTGCGCGTTGCGTTGGGGGATAACGATGGTCTGTTCCTTCGGTTCCACGTAAACCAAGCCGGCTCCCCCCGCCGACAAACCTTCCTCACCCGGCCCTAAACGGTCGAACTTCAACAGGTACCCGCCCGTGACCTGGGGCGGTTTCAAGTCCTCCGGCCCCAGCCGATCGATGTCCACGCGGTTTTTCCCGATCTTGATCTTTTCTTCCAGCACGTAGACGCCGTTGTAATACGTCTCGCGCACCCGCCCGGCGCCGTGGACCAGGAACACTTCCACAAATCGCGTGCGTGGCGAATAACGGCCCAGGTCCCGGCTCAATTGGTGGACGAACGGGTTATGGATCAAGACCGGGTCATAAGCGTTGGGTGCATAGAGGATCCAGTCCGAATCCGCCGGCAGGCCCGGAATGGCCAAAGGACGGCCCTGGTTGAATTCATCGACGAATTCGAGCGCAAATCCCTGCTGAGGCATGCCGGCGGAAGTGGAGCCACGCACGCGGAAGGCGGCGCGCGTGGTCAAGGCGGGCGGATTGGTAAGCCAACTGCGTCCGTGCGCCGGTTCCTGCCAGGAAAAATGAGTGAAAGTGGTGTGTGCCGAGACGGGCAACTCCCGTCCGAACGTGTCGAGGATTAGAATGGGCAGGGTGGAGCTGAAGTTCAGCGCATTGGTGAAGAGCTTCAGATACGCTTCGCTATGCGGCGGACCGGGCAGCAACCCGTCCTGATAAGCGCGGGCCCGCAGATGCATGGTGTTGGTGACCCGCAAGGGCCCTTCGTAGACCTTCGAAACGCTCGTCGGCAACGTGCCGTCCAGCGTGTAGCGGATGACGGCGTTGTTCGACCCGCAGCTCAGCTGCAGGTTGAATGGTTCGGTGAAATTGCCGCTGGCGCGGGAAAAGTTCACGGCGGGCGCAAACTCGGCCCCGCTGCTGCTGTTGTGACGGCCCGGGCTCGGACGCAAGAATCGTCCGCGGATGGTCGGTTCGCCCACTACGCTGCCGAAGGAAACATCAGGAGCTTGCTTGGGATAGGCCGGCGCGAACTCCGAGACGATGTTGGTCGCGCGGTTGACCAGCGCCAGATAACCGCCAGCCGGGTTGAGCCGGAAATTCGTGTGCAGATGGGCCAGGTCCGTGAGGCGATTTTTGCCGGAAGCGAAAATCACCATGTGCTTGTCCGGGAGCAACGTCACCGCCGGGAAACGCCACTTGGTCAGGTGCGCGCGGTTATCGGTCAGGAACCAGCCGCCGAGGTCGACCGGGACAGTGCCGGTTTGGTGAATTTCAATCCAGGGCGAGTAATTGCCGTCGTCGTCCTTTAAGCCGTGCGCGTTTTCGGCCAGGAATTCGGAGATATAGATCGAACTGGCGGCCTCGGCTGCACTCGCGGTGCGCCCCGCGCCTGTGCCAAGGCAGGCGCTTGCGGCCAGGACAATACATCGCCCCAGCCACGACCTCAGCGCCCTGAGGTTCTGGCCCTGACTGAGTTGACCCTTCCGAAACACAACAACACTAAAGCACCGTCACGAGCACGTAATTCCGTTTGCCTTTGCGCAGCAGCAAGTGGCGGTCGAACAGACGTTCGGCGAGCCCGACAGGGCGCTGGGGGTTCGCTTCGCGCACATTATTCAAATAAATGCCGCCGCCTTCGATGTCTTTCCGGGCTTGCCCTTTGCTTGAGCTCAGCCCGGACTGAACCAACAATTCCACCAAAGACAAACCTGCTCCAGCAAAACCTTGGGCGTCGAGTTGTTTGGCGGGAATCTCGCCCGCGATTTCGCTGAAGGTGGCTTCGGAGATGCCCGCCAGGTCGCCGCCGAACAACACTTCGCTGGCTCGCACCGCCTCGAGCGTGGCGGCCTGGCCATGAACCAGGTCCGTCATGGCCCGGCCCAAGGCGCGATGCGCTTCGCGTGCACCGGGGTTTTCCGCGTGCTTCTTTTCCAGCGCGTCAATTTCGTCGCGCGTGAGAAAAGTGAAATACTTGAGATACTGGGTCACGTCGCGATCATCGGAGTTCACCCAGAACTGATAAAATCGATAGACACTGGTGCGCCGGCTGTCGAGCCAGACGGTGCCGGACTCGGTTTTGCCGAACTTGGAACCGTCCGCCTTCGTGATGAGCGGTTGGACCAGTCCGAAAGCGGTGCGACCGAGCTTGCGCCGGCACAGATCGATGCCGGCCGTGATGTTACCCCACTGATCGCTGCCCCCGACCTGCAACTCGCACCCATAGATCTGGCACAGGTGATAAAAGTCGAAAGCCTGCAGCAACATATAACTGAATTCCGTGTAGCTGATGCCCACCTCCCGATCCTCCATCCGGGCCCGCACGCTTTCCTTGGCCACCATCATGTTGACCGTGAAATGTTTCCCGATCTCGCGCAGGAACTCCAGATAGGTTACCGGCGCCGTCCAATCCGCGTTGTCCACCACTCGCGCCGGATTGGTTTTGCACTCGAAATCCAGCCAGCGCCGAAGTTGTTCCTTCTCGTTGGCGATATTGGCCTGCAAAACGTCCTTGCTCATAAGCTGGCGCTCCGCCGCCTTGCCGCTCGGATCGCCAATGGCACCCGTCGCCCCCCCCGCCACTGCGATCGGATGATGCCCAAACAACTGAAAACGGCGCAGCACCAACAAGGGAACGAGGTTGCCCAGATGCAGGCTGTCCGCCGTTGGATCAAACCCGGCATATAGCGTAATGGGCCCCGCCTGCAGGCGCTTGGTTAATTCCGCTGCATCGGTGCAGTCCTTCACCAGGCCGCGCCATTGCAGTTCCTCGTAGATGTTCATCGGCCGGGCAGGGTAACGCACTGCGGGCCAGATTGCCAGCGTTGGCCGCACCCACCGCACCCACCTGATTGGAAGTGGTTGAGGTTTTCCAGACCCGTGGTTTGTCCGAATCGCATGAGCCTGTCGCGCTCCACAGGCCCGCGCCAGCGCGACAGCACGTGTTTAGCGCGATATCCGTGTGCTTTGTCGGCCATCTTCGTCGGCCGTCTTTGTCGAGGCCGCGCAACGAAATATGCGGTGCAATCGACAAAGATTGCCGAAAAGGCTTCCGACAAGGGCCCATTCCTGATCGCCACCCTAAACACGTATGCGCGACAGGCGCCACCTTCTCAGCCACTTCCAATCACACCCGGCGCCGCCCTGGAATAAGGCTTCCACGTTTCATGTAATTGTGAGATTGATGAGAAAGTGGCGATGACGTTTACAGGGCTATTTGACGGTGTGAGGAAGATGCATTCTCCAACGGACGTCCCCGACTTTGCTCCTGGACAACATCATCCGGCTCGATCTGGCCACCCATAGAATTTGTGGCCAGCACCACAATTAGAACTTTCAACAACTGGACTCCTGCCGGACATCTGCTGGAAGCAAACCTACAACCTACAAGGCTACCCTAGCAACAGGGCGCCCGATGGTTGTTAGCCTGGTGCGAGAGGACTTCGAGGTGCCGCTCCTCTTGAACCCAACTTGAACGGCCACCATTAAATCTCATGAAAAGCCCAACATTCATCGGCCTTATCTCGATCTGGCTGGCGTTCAGTGCCCGCGCGGCATCGGTGCTGTCTCCGGTTGTAAGCCCTTCGAGTGGGAGTGCCGGGCCTTTCGTCCCTGCTGCCGATGCGTTCCCCTCTGTGCGTTATCAGCAGGTTTATGGTTCAGGTGATTTTACGCGCGTGGGTGGTCCCTTTCTAATCACCGAGATACGATTTTCTGAAGCCGTGGGGAGCGTGCACATTGATGCCAACCTGCCGAATGTTCGCATCGAACTTTCCACGACTGGCCGGAATCCAGACGGGTTGAGCAGTACGTTTGCTGACAATGTGGGATCCGATAGCAGGATGGTTTTCTCTGGGCCACTGCACTTCTATGACAGAGGTCTGGGGGCTTTTGATATCAGGATTCCGTTGCAGACTCCGTTCGCGTACGACCCTCGGGCTGGAAATCTGTTAATGGATGTGCGGAACTTCCAGGTCGTACCGATTCTAGATATTCCAAGGTACATGGATGCAGCGGACATTGTCGGCGACACTGTGTCGAGTGTGTACGCACCAGACGTGAACTCATCCACTGCCACGCAGATCGACAGTTTGGGATTATGGACTCTCTTTGAAGTGATCCCGGTGCCTGAGCCAAGCACATGGGCCATTTTGTTGCTAGGGATCGGCGCCGCGCTTGTCGGCGCACGAACAAGAGGGCGAGCATAACAATAATAGTTAAGGATCAGCCAAAGGACCAAGGATGGCACTACACATGCTCTGCTGCTCGATCCCGCTCCGTTTGAGGTGTGGATCGCGAAAAGGACAGATGGCATCGCCGGATCGGTAACATTTAACGATCCCTGGGACGGCAGCACGACCACTCGACTGGACAGTATCCTAAGCCAACTGCCCGGAAACGCGCCGATGATGATCCATCTGGGTCCGGGTACTTTTACAACCAAAGGTTATACGGACGACCCTACCGTCACGCCGGGCTGGGAGATCAAAGCCGGTCTCAAGATCGTGGGTGCGGGAATTGGTGTGACGACCCTCACGCTGGCTCCGGCCAGCCCGGCGGTGCCTGCACAATTCTTTGCCGTGGGACACCGCCTGCTCACCGCAACGCCGACCTTCAATCCTGTGGACCTGTGCGAGGTGTCCGACTCAATTCGATTCGGCAGTGCTCACACTGATCGGAGCCCGTTTGGTGACCAACTGGTCCACCAGCGGCGCACGAGCTGTCTTCCTGACCAATGGCGCTACTTCTGGGGCTGCGCCGTTGAAGTTGGTATGGTGTGTTCTGCTTGGCAAAGCTGGGTCCAGCACTGCCTCGATTGACGCCGCCGGCCCTGGTCGCCTAGTCGGTTTGTATGGCAAAAACGTTGCCAACATGGCCGAAAACGCGACGAACATCACTTTCCAGATTTCCACGCCATTGAAGAACGATGGTAATGTAATTTGAGTTTTGGAAGGTATCGATCGCCCGTACATCGGGCACCGGCACTCCCGCCTTCGCCTGCGGCTACGGGCGTGGCAAGCCGCACTGGAATGCGCCTACCGCTCCGCCAGTTTCAGCTCGCGTTGGCTTGGCTGACCGTCCACCTGGACCACTACCGATTGCTCACGAATCTCGATACAGCGAACTTTCACATCGCCGTCACCGAGCTTGACGCGGGCCGCCTCGCCTGCGGTGAGTGTTTGATTATTGATCAGCGCGAAGCGACGGCCGGCCGTTCCGGAGATGTTTTTGAGTACCAGATCGCTGTAACGCGGCGGCGGCGCCGTCGGCGCCCCGTTGAACATGGGCGCCGGCGCCGGATCGGCTGTGGCTGGCGTGGCGACTTTGCGTTGACCCTGTGCCGCGCGGCCCGAATGTACATACTTATCCAACGTGTTGAGAAATTCCCGCGCGCCGCTGCCGTCGTAATGAGGACGCACGACCTCCTGTCCGCGTGGATCGACCAGGATCATTGTGGGGTAATAGCGAATGTTATAGGCCTTCGACAGTTCCGCGTTGGCCTGTTTTTGTGTCGCCGGGAGGACATGATAACGCGGAAAATCCAACTCGAGCAGGACCAAGTTGGCGTCCGCATACACCGCAAACTCGGGGCTGCTGAGCACCTCGCGCTTCAGATTCTTACAAGCCGGACACCAATCAGAGCCGGTGAACAGCATGAGCATGGGTTTATTTTCAGCGGCCATGCGCAGCTTGGCGGACCCGAGATCGGTTAACCAAGCAGCGTGGAGACCGGGACCTAGGCTGAGAAATGTCAACCAGACAACAACATGAGCCAGCATTCGCATAAGAAACGGGCGTCCCCGGGCTTCCGGAGCGCGTACAGTACATCGGCCCGCCTGGGTGCCGTCTTAAGCTGGCCCCAAAGAACTCAAAGAACCTGGAGCGGCAAAAGCCGCAACCAAATTCCAAATTCGAACCTCCGTGCCCTGTGGTGCCCCCACGCTATTGGCTACAGGTTGGATTCACCACGGAGGTCACAGAGGTGCACAGAGGTCCCGCTTCTATTCCGATCCAAATCGCGGTCTGAAATTCGTCTCGCAAATGAAAGATGCCTTCTTTAGCTGGTACATGAGTCTCGGGGATAGGATTCTTCGAAATCGTCCGGCAGGGTTAGTCAGTTCCCATGGCGTGATCGCCTATAACGCTGCTTGCTGCATGTATTGAAACCTCAACCTCTGTGTTCCTGCCCTCTATGGTTAATCCAGGCTCAAGCCCGCCGGCCCCGCCCACGCTATTGGCTTCGTGGTACCCCCCATGCCCTTCAGATGACGCTGACCTCGTTTCGGTCCGCGGGCGGCGTTTTTGCGTCGATCGCAGCGTGTTTCGGTCGGGGGCAAGCCGAATTGGTCGGCGGGAAGAACTTTTGTGTCGATCGCGGCTGCGATGAGAGCGTTGCAATCGTTTTTGGACTGTTCGCAACGCATTTGCGTTGCGGGCAACTCCATTCTCAGGTGTCAGCGGTCACGCAGGGGAGCTGAGAGGTGGCAAGGGAATTGGGGCAAGGGAATTTCCGGAACCGGCATGGTGCATCGAGAAATGGGGTTCTTGAATAGAAGCTAAAGGAGCCGCCATTCCCATGCCCCCAATTCCCTTGCCCAACCGGGAGATTTGTGATGCGCGCTAAGTCCTGCGGCTGAGTCGCAATTCCCGTTTCTCCTTTTGGCCATTGATGGAGATGAGCACGGAAGTGCCGCGGATCTCGAGGCATTGAACGCGCACGGCGCCGTCGGCGAGTTTTAAAGTGGCAGATTCGCCGGCGGCAAAGGCGTAGTCATTAATCACGGCGCGCCGACGTTGTTTGGAGCCGGTGATGCGGTTCAAGGTAAGTCCTGGGGGATGCGCTACGGCGTTGGTGCTTTCGGCCGGTTTGTTTGGCGCAGCCGCGAGGGCCGCTGCTGTTTCCCGGGCCAAAGCGGCTTGTCGGAGCCGCCCGAGTTCGGCCAAGAACGGTTTCACGCCACCCTGGGCATAGTTCACGTTGCCGAGTCGTTTGCCTTGGGCATCCAGCAGGACCAACGTCGGAAAACCTTGCACCTGAAATTGCTCGGCCACGTGCTGGTTGGTCGACTGAATCCCCGGCGCCACCGGTTTATGTTTGGGGAAATCGATGGTAAGCAGCACGAGATTGGTGCGGGCATAGGAGTCGAAGTCGGCTTTGGCAAACACTTCCTTGCGCAATTTCATGCACCAACCGCACCAATCGGACCCGCTGAAGTGGATCAACACCGCTTTGTTTTCCGCCTGTGCTTTGGCCTGGGCCGTCGGCAGGTCGGTCAGCCACGGCTCACCGGCGCGCAAACGGTTCGAAAGTGGGGCCAGCAGTGCAACGCAAAGTAGGAACAGGAACAGACGGCGGAACACCATGGCGGCCTCAAAAGAAATTGAAATTGTTGTGGGACTTACCGCCGGCACTGAGGCAGGCAAGCGGACTTGAAGGAAGGCTGTTCTTGAAATTGGCGCGCCGACGGCTCATCTCATGCCTCGCCAATGAGCCCGGCGTTGCCGCCCGAAGGAATCCCGACCCCCTGCCAAAGCCAGAAAAGCACCAGCGAGAGGCACGGAATCCAGGAGTCGGGCACGGATCCTGCCATAATCTAGATATCGGATTTCGCGGTAGACCCTTTAGTAAAAGCAGTTGGCTAAACCAAGCAAAACGGGCGCGCAAATTCATTGAATGCGCTTTCAGTCAACAAGAAGAAGGCCCCCGAGGAAATACAAAGTTGTTTAAAGTTGTTCACATTCAGCGCTGCCGGGAGGAGCGCGCCGATAATTGCCACTGCTCGTCAAAAAACCCCGCCGTCGCCACTTCCCCGGGCCAGCGCGAGTTCGCCGGGGTGCTCACGTTCAGCACCGCATAATCCGGCAGCTTCGGAACCTGCCGGGCGTTGTTCAGATAGTCGTATTCCCGGAAGGTGAATCCGCTGTTGAGCACGACATACTTTCGCGGGTTCAAAGGGTTCGGATAGATCATCACCGGCACATGTTGCGCCGCCGGAAACGTTTCCTTGCCGACCCGCACTTCCTTCTTATCCCATTGAATCGGCAGTTTATCTGCGATCCGTTTCAAGAGCTGGTTGCTGGCCGGGTCTCCCCACAACACCAAGTGATGCGCCGCGATATCGGCGTCGTTGACATCGGCGTCGTTCTTGAGTCGCGCCAATCCACGAAAATGTTGCCGCCAATGATTGGTGGCGTGCGCCAGTTCGCTTTCCACCCAAGCGCCCACGGCGGCGCTGGCCGCTGGGCCCGTTGGCCGCACCACGAGAAAGGAGTCCATGAACGCATCGTCAATGGGGCCCTGCAGATCATGCCGCTTTCGGAGCTTGGAGTAATCGTCCGCTTCCTCCTCCACCGATTCCCAGCGGCTCCCCACCTTGCGGAACCGCGCTGTCCAGGAGCGGTCCGATCGCACCCGCGCGGAAGACGGCTTCGAGCCGTCGATAAAAACCCGGGTCGGGCGCACCTCATCCAGCGGGCATTCGCCTGGACCGAAGACGAGCGTCAACGCACTCACGTTGCGCGTGCTGACGCGAACCGAGTTGTCGCTTGTCCCAATATCGGCGTCGACGAAGGCCTTCTCCCAGTGTTGTTCGAGCCCATTCGCCACCACCCAGCTCATCCGGTTATATTTGAGGGTCCAGGTCACAAACCGAACTCGCGGCGGAACGGCTTGACTGCCTCGCTCCACAATGGCGTCGATCCTCTTGTTGATTTCGACCTTGGCATCGGGATGATAGCTGTGGGCAGTCTTGGGGCCGATGATGTGAACCAGGTCCAATCCTTCGCGAGCCATCGCGGTGCTCATGACGTCCGCCGCTTGCTTCTGTTTGTCCACCTCGCCGCTATAAGCCACCGTCGGACAATGAAACAGGTTCAGCGCCCAATCCGTGCAATCGTAGAGGTGCCATAGCTTTTGCTCATACCAAGCCGGCTTGAGTTTCTCGCTCTGAAATACCTTGAGGAATTCGGGTGTCTCGGCAAATCCCGCCCCTGGAGCGGCGGCCGCCCAACGCCATGCGTGATGAACCGCCATGTGCCAGCAGGCCGCGCCCCCCAGGGAAAAGCCGCGCACCACCAAACGCCTTTGATCGATGGGATAATGGCGCGCCGCATGATCCAGCGCTTCGAAAACGTCCGTTTCACCCGCGAACTTGTTCCCGTTACAAAATCGTCCGTAGCTGTGGAGCACAAATGCGTGGCGCGGCGTGAACTCGCCGGCGGACGCCTCGCGGCCTTGGATGAACGACAGTTCAGTCAGGTTTTCGCCCCGACCATGAAACCAAAAGTCAAGCCGATACGGCACGGGCGATTCAGGTCGAAAAGAACTGGGTACAACTAAACCATACGGTTGCACGGACCCATCGATTTTCGAAAGATAACCGCGCACCACCAAACCCGTGGCGCTGATCCAAGCGGGTTTGCCTTGCCGAAGTTCTTCGAGCCGATCCGATCCGTGCTGAAGCAGACGACGCGCGACCGACAACTCGTTGGTCTTATAGATCTCATCGTAAGCCACTGCCCATAGCACCGCCTTCTGGTAAACCTGAACGTCAGGCAGCAAGTCCAGCAGCGGCGCGCGCCCTTTCAGTTCCTGGCGGACGGTCTCGATCCGATCGCCTAACTCCGCCGCGCTCGCCAACAGTTGGGCGCGCTCCTGGTCTTCCACCTTCAAACCCGGCGGCGGAACCGGACGCACTTTGTCGGGCAGATTGTCGCTCGGCCCGTCGGCCCGCATCGAAGGTGTTGCCGAAAGACAGATGCTAATGGAAAGCAGACCGGACAAAAACCGTGTGGGGCGCATGCGAGAGTAAGTAGAGGAAATGCCGCCGGTGAGGCAAGCACAGTCCAATGCGGAATGCGTGATGCGGAGTGCGGAATGCGGAAGCAAAAGCGGAAAGCGGAAAGCGGAAAACGGAAAGGGCTTTCCACTTCCCGGTGCGCACTGCCGGATGGGCCTTTGGTATTAGTAGTTCCACATACATAGAATTAGCAAAAGTTGCTCATCGCAAATCTTGAAACCCAGTGTTGCCAGGCTTACACATTGGACTACAGTCACTTACCGTTTATGACGACGAAAAGGTGGGGAGTGAATAGCCGATGTCCGTCCACAGTCGATGGTGCGTGCGTTTAACGGATGACTTGAAAGTGTTCAAGACCGTGTCAAGCTCCAGTAGCCAAACGCCTTTGATGTTATGAAGAAGAATCTGGAAGTGGTTGCTCTAGGGTTGGGTTTGTTGAGTTTAGCTTTTGGTGCAGGTTGTCACGAACAGGAGGTAACAGCAGCGGAAGTTCCGACCTTCCTGCAGGTGGAAGCCCCCAAGAAGGCCGACGCCGACGCCCACGCCTCTGGCGCCAAAGCGGACGAGCCCGCCGCCACCCCGAACGCCAACGCTCAGCCCGCGGGTCCACAGGCCGCTCAACCTCCCGCGCCTGCGCCCGCCCCAGGCCCCGTCATCGCCGCCGCGCAAATCGGCAAGCCGCCCACCAACCTTCCGCCTGCCGCCGTGATGCCGGACGATCTGAAGACTTCTCCAGCTTTGACCGAATTGATCCGGCTCTTGCAGGGCGGGGTGAGCGAGGAAGTTTTGATGGCCTACATCACGAATTCGACCGAACCCTTTTACATCGGGGCCGATGAGATTCTGTTCCTGCATGACCTGGGCACGCCGACGCCAATTATCACGACGCTGATCCAACGTGATTCTGCCCCGGATATGGTTGCGAAGAAGCACTTCGCGGCCGCGGTGCAACCGTTGCCTCCGGGCATGACCCAGACGACTCCTGCCGCGAACATCTATGCGGCAAACACTCCCGCGCCAGCTCCGGCGCCCACTCCACCGGAACCGACGCCGGTGAATCCGCCGGTGGCTGAGCCGGCCCCGCCCACCGAAGGCGTGGTTTACGGTCCTGAGCCGGAGCCGGTAAACGTTAACTATTTCTATTCGGAACTGGCTCCTTACGGTGCGTGGGTGGGTGTATCGGGTTATGGTCATTGTTGGCGGCCGACGGTTGCAGTCTGGAATGCATCCTGGCGACCTTATGGGGATTGCGGCCGCTGGTTGTGGACCGACGCCGGTTGGTATTGGTATTCGGATTATTCCTGGGGCTGGGCGCCGTTCCATTATGGGCGCTGGGCTTGCCCGGCTGGAGTTGGTTGGGTTTGGGTGCCTGACACTTGCTGGGGTCCGTCGTGGGTGAGCTGGCGTTATTCCTCAGCGTACTGCGGTTGGGCCCCGCTTCCGCCCTCAGCTTGTTGGGTGTCCGGCGTTGGTTTCTGCCACAACAACGTCGCGGTCGGGTTCGGCTTTGAGTTCGGGCTGCACAGTTCTGATTATGTCTTCGTTTCCAGCGGCGCACTCACCTCGCATCATCCGACTTATTTGTCCTCCAGCCATGCGACGTCGGTCTTTAAGGACACGACGGTGGCGAACAATTACGTGACTGTGAACAACACCAAGGTGGTAAACAAAGGTGTCGGGTTCGAGCGCATCGCGCACGCGACCCGGGGCAACGTCCGGCAAGTAGCTCTTAAAGACACAACGGATGTTCGCAGCACGACGCCTCGCCGCGAAACGCTGGACCCGGATGGGAAGACGCTCAATTTGTCACGGCCGCCGCTTACGGCTTCCGCCTCCCCCGGTTCTTCCGCTATGCCCAGTGCCACTAAAGGGGCGCCCACGCACGTCAACGTCCATCCGCGGGCCGATCGCAATGTGGCCAGTCTTGCTCCCAATACTGCTTCGTCCAGCTCGGGTTCGGATTCGCTCCAATCCTCGAGTTTCACCGGCACGGTGACTCCGCGTGGCACGTACCTGAGTCCGAGAATCAGCTCCAGTCCGGCCGTGAAACCTTCCACGGTGACCATCCCAACAACCGCCAAGCCGGACCTGAACTCCGCCCCGGGGAATTCCCCCGCGCCCAGAAACGGTGTTCCGATTCGAGGCGGCTATACTCGTGGCGGACGTCCGGACGCGCCGGTGGTTGGCGGGAACACGGTTGATAATCCGAACACTAGCCCCGGGCGTTCGGAATCTGCCCCCTCCCCCTACTATTCTCAACCGGGCCCGGTTCGAGGAAATCCTGGGCCGGTGCGGCCCGGTCCTTCGGGAGGCGCGTCTGCTTACGGTGCGCCGAGTGTGAACCATGCGGCGCCTTCCGTGCGTCCGTCCATTTCTTCACCGCGGGTTGAGGCATACCGTGCGCCGGCTCCCGCTCCGGCTGCTCCGGCTCCCGCCGCCCCGGCCGCGCGCTCCGCTCCGGCTCCAGCGGCTGCGCCGTCTTCCGGCGGCCGTTCTGGCGGGGTCGGAACTGATGGTGGCGGCGGACGCGGGAGTCGCTAGCGGGAGGCCAAGATCCCCTTGCGGCAAGAACACCAGCTATTTGTGAGGCGCATCGCTAGCTTGCCTCTCGACGGGTTCTGCCTACCATGCCCAGCGCCGACAGGCCATGGGCATCACACGCCGACAATTTGAGCAGCTGCAAGAACGGGCTAGCGGGATCCGGCGCCAGCCGGAGGCACTTCTAATCTCGGCCCAGACCCATCGAGCTCCGACGAGTCATCGGGTGGTCTTGGGCATCGACCCTTCCTTGCGTGGGACGGGCTACGGAATTATCCGCTGGGAACGGCCGCGTCCGCAGTTGTTGGCGCAGGGGACGATCAAAACGCCATCTGGCTGGGCGCGTTCCCGGTGTTTGCTTTATATCAGCCAGACGTTGCGGCAAGTGCTGCAAGAACATCGGCCGACGGTCTGTGCCATTGAAGCGCTGTTTTATGCGCAGAACCTGCAAACGGCCCTGATCATGGGCGAGGCGCGCGGAGCCAGCCTGGTGGCGGCGGCTGAAGCCGGCGTGGAGATTTACGAAATCGCACCGCGCAAAGTGAAACAAGCCATCGTCGGCTACGGAGCCGCGCAAAAAACGGCGGTGGCCCGCATGGTGCAGCGGATGTTGCACCTGGCTGAGTTGCCCGCTCCCGATGCGGCGGACGCGCTGGCTCTGGCGCTGACGTTTGCTCAGGAAACTGGCCGTTATAACCTCTCCAGGCCACGGCCGCTCTGAGGGCGTTTCCTTTCAATGATCACATTCCTGCGAGGCAAACTGATTGAAGCCCTGCCCACCCAAACGACCGTTGAAGTCGGAGGCGTTGGTTATGAGGTGCTCATTCCCCTTTCG
>Ga0247664_1000194_pt1 | contig 15885 bp, 22 predicted proteins | sample CNK05_metaG_FD_182715 | JGI IMG/M metagenome (GOLD analysis project Ga0247664, IMG submission 182715) | Soil microbial communities from Purdue University Martell Research Forest, Indiana, United States - CNK05 | ecosystem: Environmental > Terrestrial > Soil > Temperate forest > Bulk soil...
TCTCGGTGTAAAAGCCTTGGCTTCCCAAAAGGTAAGGCAGGCTCCCTAAGTTCCCCACGAGCGACACGCTGTTGATATTTCTTTGAGTGCAAAGACCCGAGCCATTGTTAGCGCCAGTGTTCCAACTGACTTGCAGCTGCCCATTGGCTGCCGTCGAATAAGTGGCCGCATTGGGATTGGCGGGGCCTAAGATCGTACAGCCGTTATAGATGCGTGCATCCGTGGTGCTGGTGAAGTTGAGCTCAGCCAAAGACGGAATGACGGTGTAGACGTTGGTCTTATAGCCTAAGAGCGCAGCACCCGGAGGGATGGCGGGAGTGCCGATCACATTCCAGCGGATGCCATCGCTCACGAGCGTACAGGCCAAGTCCGTCACATAGACCGAACAACCGGCATAGGTCGCGGCCGGGAAATTGGCGAGTACCTGGGCACTCGTGAAATTCGAGCCCAAGAAAGTCAATTGCGCAATACTCTGCGCGGTCGCCTGTTTATTGACTCCGCCTTGCAGAATCTCGATGAGGTCGGCCAGGGCAGGAGTGCCGGCCGGCAGGTCCGAAATATTCTTATTGGCCATTAGTTAGTCACCCGCACATCCCCGGTATTGGTGATGCGCAAATCTCCGGTGTCGATATCCCGACCTGAACCGGCGGTCGCTGTTCCGTTGATGACGCCGCCCGAGGTAATCAGCCAAGGCCCGGAGGTACTCAACATAGTGAAGGTATAAGGCGGAATGCCGCCCGAGGCTTGGCCTGCGATATTCTGTGAATAAGGGGTTCCAATGAACGCCGTCGGCAACGTCTCGCCAATGAATGTCAGTGTCGGTAGTACGACCAGATTCTTGAGAAAGATAATGGGCATAGATCATTAATAAGGAATGCTATTGATCGCATTAATGATGCCGTTCGCCGATTGCTGCGCGAAGTAAAAGACCCCCGCCTGCACCGGATGTGTGGTATCGGCACCGATGTAGATATCGGAATTACCGCTGGTATTGGTGGCCGCAGTCGTGCCGGTCCCCGAGCACCAGGCTTTCGCCGCCGTTGTATAGCATTGCGGAATGAAAAGAATATTGGGGTCTGCCAATTGCGCGACCGCTTGCGAGGCGGCGAGCTCCATATTGAAAATGGCCGCAGTCGGGCCTTTGGCGCCCGCCTCCGCGCCAATCACCAAGATCAATGCACCGGGGAGCGCTAACCGATAAGCCTGCAAGGTGGCCACGATTGCAGCCTGCTCTTGGGCCACGGTAATGCCCGCCACCGCTGAATCGTTGATGCCGCCTCCGGCGAAGATCAAAAGTTCGGGGTTATAGGCCACAATGGGCGTCATCCGTGAGGTCGCACCAAAAGCAAAACCGGAACCCGAAGCGTTCGCGATCCACCCCGTACCGGAACCTTGGTTGTCCTGCCAGTAGTCAAGCATGTTCAAGTATTTGCACATCAATCCGCCCCAACTCAAAGATGGGGTCACGGGATGCTGCGTTGATCCTGAGATGAAACTTGAGCCGGTGACGACCATACGCACGGAATTCGAGAGGTACGGTGCCCAGACCTTCGATGTCTTATCGATCGATAGCACCCCAACGAAGGCGGACCCCGAGGTGATTTCAACGGTAATCAGGCGCACCGCTTTGGTGGGGAATACGAGCTGTGAATAGTTGATCGACTGTCCGTTAGTCGCGAGCGACCCGTACGCCAAGGTCAAGGGGACCCCGTTCACATAGATCGAGAACACGGTATTGCCGGTGCCCGTGGTCTCAATCTGGAAACTTTGGGCGTCCGTCATGAATGACACTGCAAAGGCGATAGAGGATGTCAGTGAAGATGTCCATGAACTATTGATGCCGGTCGCCGTGACCGGGCCACCCGTCACGAGAAAATTGGTGTCATCGAGTACGTTGACCGTGCCGTCATTGCGGACGTTGGCCGTGTTGGTCCAGTAGGTACCGGTGTACTTGGACGCTGCCACCACATTGGTATACGTCGGAGCATTGGCATTCGTGGTAAACGTCGGCCCCATGTAGTACCAAGAGACCGTGCCATCGACTAGAGCCCCCGTGGTGGTCGCGGTAGGCTTGGTGGCTACACCCGTGGTGCCCGCCACAATGCACGTATAGTTATTCCCACCGTTTGAAAAGGATTGCCCCTTGGTGATCGCTTGGGTATCCCCGGGATGGGCGGAGGGTTGAATCAGCGGCTGCGCAGTCGCAGGATTCGTGGTGAGCGCCTGCGCAATGGCGGCTCGAAGTTTGGCCACTACTTTGCGATTGCCCGTGCCTTGCGTCCAGAAAAGACCATTCCACGTACACCACCCTTGATCGGTAGTTTGCAGAACGGTGCCCGCAGGAATATTGAGCGTGGGAAGCGTCGCAAAGGTAAAAGGACCGATGCCACTATTGGGCGATGCCGTCATTCCGGCTTGCAAGGTCGGCGCAACCGCACTGCTAGGCCCTAACGTCTGCCCCGTTGTGATAGCGGGCCCGGTCATGGCTAGAAGGGGATCTCAGCCCACATCAAACCAATTTGAAAAACCGCCGTAGACGCAACTGCCACTGCGGCCACCGATGCCCAAGACCCGGGTGGCACCACAATGCTTCCGCCCAAATCCACCCACGCCATATCGATGTTGTCCAAGGTCACAGCCCCTGTGCCGATCGCAGTGGTCGGCTGAATCCAGTTGCCGGCATTCGCGACCGTGCCGATACGATAGGTGTTGCACAAAGGCAGCGAGCCGCCCATGTAGGTGCACGCCACGCCATCGATGGCAGTCGTTGAGGTCGGCGCACTGGTCTGTCCGGAATTGCCCGTGATGCCTAAACTCGTGGCCGCGGTCGAGGCGGTCGTGATGCCGCAACCCATGGCAAGCAACACCGCGAGCACGCGCTTAGGACTCGAGGTGCCCGCGCTGTTGTTCCACAGCAGTGGGCCACCGGTGCCCGCCGCAGTCGAATAGGCGACTGGCGCGGTGACGAGGGCAAGAGCAGAGAAAACCTGCCCGCGTCGAGCTAGATCGAAATAGCTCGAGCCCCCGACGCCATAAGACATGTTTGCCATCAGGTGATCTGCGTCAAAAGTGCCGCGGTACTGGTCGCATTCAAGTTATTGGTGCGCGTGACACCGACCGAATAGACCTCAGAGGCAGTCGGGGTAATGGTCGCTGCTGTCGCATTCACAAAGGCAATCGCCAACGTATTGGCGGCCGATACTCGCGCATTGCCCAAAGCCAAGCCGCCCTGCACCGTGGGCTTGGATACATCGACGAAATCGCCGACCTTCAAGCCCGCGACGGTGAATGTCTGCTCTGCGACCGTATTGGGCGCCACGCTGATCGGCGATAACGTGACTCCCAAGAGCCAGTTGCCATCAATATTGCCTTGCGGGGTGTTACTTGGATTGGGCATGTCGGTTCCTTTACGCGCTCTTCTTCAAGAGCCCGGTGTCAACACAGTGATCGTAGAAATTGCCCTTCCAGGCCTTCGAGCCGCGATGCGAGAACGTCACATCGGGATCAATCCACAGCTTCTGGCCCATCCCGACCCAGCGGCGGCAGAAGAAAATGTCCTCACCCATAAATCCGCCATCGATGATGCCGGACTGAAAATACGGCGTTTCTTTGTTCTCTCGATCGGCCGTCTTCAACTCTGGGTAATGCGCATCCAGCTTTTCAAACGCGGCACGCTTGATGCGCATGAAGCCGGTGCCGGCTTCTTCGGCTTCAAAAAGATGATTCTTGCGATGCATTCGCCCCGTCATCGCATTGGAGTGGAATGTGGGCTCGTCGCACTTCTTGGGCGGCAAACCACAGACCACATCCTGCTCATACGCGAGAAAGCGCGGAATCACCTTCTCATCCCAACCCTGATCGGAGTCGATAAAGAACAAATCAGTGAAGTTCTCGGGCGAATGCAAGAAATAATCCACCAGCTTGTTGCGCTTAACCGTCAGGAACATGTGTCCCGCCTCGATCTGAAATCCGCACGCAATGCGGTGCCGAAAACATTCGGCCTGGGTCGAGAGCATCGAGGCGTGATAGTCAGCCGATAAGTCGAACCCTATGATCGGCGTGGCAAAGAGGACGCAAGTATCCATTACCAGTCGAGCTGATTGCCCGTCGCCTGTTGCGACCAGTTCGGCTGAACGCGCAACACCATCACTTTGTAAACCTCAGCGGCGGTCGGCGTGATCGTGGCCGCACTCTGATTCGAGTAGGTCAATGCCAGAGTATCAGCGGCACTCACGCGAGCGCCTACGATGCCGAGACTGGCTTGAGCGGCCGGTTTGTTGACGTACACGAAGTCAGTCGTGAGCAAGCCAATGCCCGTAGCGGCGAAGGTCTGCTCGGTCGCAGTCGTCACACCCACCCCGACCGGGGTCAGGGTGAGATTGAAGTAACCGATCTTCCAGATATTGCCCGTGGGCAGCTGCACCGTATCCGGGAGAGTGTCGGACTGCGGGCCGGGATTGGAACCGGTGACGTTAGTAACAGCAGGAAATGCCATGTGTGCTCCTTAACCCGCGACCCGGTAGGCCATTTGACGGTACAAACTCGCGAACCCGTAGGCGACATCGAGTCGCGTGGGTTCCGCGTCATTGTTGATGGTGTATTGCGTGGCGACCCGGATCGACATACCCAAGTCATCGTCATACGCGCGTGAGGCTTCAACCGCGGTTCGCGGCAACGGCAGATCGACCATCGCCATCGCAAAGGCATCGCGATGGAAGGCCAAGTGCTGCGTCGAAGCGGTGGCCACACCGACACCGGACTGGCCATTGATGGTCACGGTGTAAGGCGAGACCGGAGCCGCAGAGGCGTTCTGGAATTGACCACCCGAGATCAAGCACTCGGCGACGGTGACGGTCAGCAACCCTGAGCCGTTCGAGGTGTAGACACCGGTCGTTGCGTTGAAGGTGCCGTGCGAGAGCGTTGCTGTCGCGAACTGCGGGCCGCCCGTGGTCGCAACACCGGACATCTGCGCGTAGCCACCCGGGGGCAGTACGACGAACTGTTTCAGCGTGGTGCCGTATTGGCCACGGTTCTGCGGGTTGACCGGATAGACGCCCTTGATCTGTAGCGTGTCTCCGACGATGCATGAGGCCGTGGTATTCGAGAGGCCCGAGATCTCAAACGTACCCGACTGCGCCCAGCCTGATGTCAGAAGCGCGGTACCACCTGTCGGTGCTGTTGCGCCGGCCAACACCGGAGTACCTGAAAGGACACCAGTGGTATAAGCCGCGATGTTCGGATCTTCAAACCAGTCAAAGCCCGCCGTTTTCTTCGCGATCATGCCGGTCTCGAAGATGTCGGCGACTCGCGCTTGGGGATTAAAAAGGCCCTTGAACGAATCCGACATGTAGGCCTGAGCTATGGGGTGTAGCACGACACTCGGTATCTCGCCTTTCGGCATGCCTTCGGAGACGAGCACTGCGCGGGCCAAAGCGAATGCGAGATATGATTGCGGCGGTACGCCCAAGGTGCCGCCGAAGTTTGCGGTGTTCTGATAGCCGAAATACGCGCCATCGGAATCGATGCGATTGCCGACCGCGATACACGCGGGATGGATGAAGCGATCTTCAAACTCATCAATGTCCAACAGCATGTTGATGGTGTTGAACTGAATGTCCACGTGGAACTGATACAAGATCGACACCGGAACATAGTTCTCGGTGGACGGTTCCACGTTGAGGGCTGGCCCGAAGGTCCCGAGATACCTCGGCGGCAAGCGCACGTTACACGTTGCGCCGATTTTGCGGCCTTTCTGGCCAAATTCCTTGTCGTACTGCCGATTGAATTTATCGGTCAACGTACACAGGTTCGCAAGGACGGGGAGCGCACGATTCGTGATCATGCTGATCGTCAAGAGTTGATTCGCGATGGCCGCTACACCTTACAGCGCCTCAACAGGCGCACAGAAACTTGGAGTTTCCGCGGTCTAGTGTCGCTTTCGGGCCGTGAGCGTAACGCCGTGCTTTTTTTGCCAGGTCTTCAAAGCTTCGCGCGAGTTCATATCGCTTTCGGGCTTTTCGACTTGAGCAGCACTGCCTGCATTCAACGGCCGAATGATCGGCGCTTGGACGCGGGGTTTACTCGGGGCTGATCCCGTTTCGGTGCTCGGCTGTGCGCCGTTATCGTGACTCGGCTCTGCGCCGTTTGCTGCTTTCGCTTGGGATGCGAATGGCTGGAGTGTACTCTCAATCTTTCCAACTTCAACTAGTGCTTTTGGATAACCGATTGTCGCTAATCGCGTGAGAACTTCAGGGTGCTTGGCGAAGTGATAGGTGAGCTCGCCGATCATCTCGGACTCTTGGAGATAATTCATAATGAAGTTGGGAACCACCACCTCATCGGGCACGCTACCCACCACTTCCTCGAAATCAGGCATCAATGCCTTGGCGTGATCGATGCGCGCGGTCGCCTTGTCGATGGTGTCGCGCTGGCGCTCCTCTTGCGCACGCTGTGCATCCTCCGCGGCCTTGGCTTTCAGCCGTTGGTCCACTCGAAAATCGACCTTGGCATCCTCGAACGCCTCATCAGTGGGGAAATCTTCCCGTTTCGGAGGTTTTGCTTCCTCTACGGGCGCGGGTTTGAGTTGTGCCCGCAGCTGCGCCAACTCGCGCTCAACCGCTTCAGCCCGCTGCTCGGCTAATTGCGCTTGATTGTACTGGGATAGCGCTAATTCCTCAGCCTCCTTCTGCATGCGATGCTTTTTGCCGATGGTGGCCTGCATGGCCTTGGTGAATTCGCGCTTCTGCCGCGGCGTGAGCCCATCCTCACCCTCGGTATCATCTAGCTCGTCGGCGGCTTTCTTGGCTTCCACCGCCGGATCGGGATTCTCGACCTTGGGCTCAGCCTTAGGTTCAGGCTCCTTGCCCTCCTTCTTGGCCTCTCGCGCTGCATTATCCGCTGCGACATCGGCCGGCACGGGGAATACGCCGCCGTTCAAGGCTGCCGCCACCTGATCTGTACTGTTCTCGACCACCACCGCCATAAAAACTCCTAAAGTGTGACATCCCTCACAGGGGAAGCGATGCTCAAGCGCTTCACGATCATTGCTGCTTCCATTTCATTGCCCGCCTGCAGATGCAATCGGCGCGCGACATCCAAACGCTGGCAGATGAAGCTTTGAATCATGTCCTGGATTTGATGGCGCACCGCATAGGGCAAGCCATCGCCGAATAACCCTTGCGCGAGTACTTCTAAGCCCGCGCGATATTCATCGAAATGCGTCAAGCACTGCTCATTGCCTAACTGCGTACGCATGCCCACCGGATGCACCAAGAGGTTGCGGTAAAAGGGCGTAGGGCTGAAATGCATCGCCCCAGCTGCCAAGATGTCGGGTATGTCAGCGAACGCCCAATACGCCCTCGTACGCGGTTTTAAAGGCACCGGCGTGCGATAGATGATGTGCTCAGGCCAGACATGATGCTCGATGAGGAAATTGAAGATATCGACGCCCTTGGTGAAGGTCACAGCCTCGGGAATCTTGAACGCATTCCAGTACGTCTTTTGGTTCACCTCATCCCAGATCTCGCAGGGCGCACAGTACGCGGCGATCTCGGGATGCGCGTCCATGTAGGCAATGGCGGTCGCGACTTGATCGGGCAGCAGGTAGTCATCATCGGCGCAATAGACGGCGTAATCGCCCGTGGCGGCCTGGAATGCGGAGAGCATGTTGGCGAAAGGGCCAATATTGATCTCTTGCTCAACCAGCCTGATGCGTTCCCATTGCAGGCTATATTTCAGGATGAAATTGGTACTGTCCTCTTCATCACCTGCAGCATTGTCACTAACGATAAGTTCGGCCTGAGGAAACTCGTTCTCAAGCTTCGTAAGCGTCCAATCGAGGTATTGGTAACGCTTATAGGTCGGGATGCAGATGCTGAGCATAGGCCTCCCGCTCGTGGATATTGAGTTCGCGCGATGGATGGCCGGCGATGATGCGCTCAGGCACCAACACGGGCCCTTTCTCGTACACCATCACCGAGGGGTAGTAACTGATGCTGGTGCAATTCCCCTGTTTGTGAAGAGGCTCCGGATACCCTTCGTGGCAGTCCTCGATGAGGTACACGCCGCCGTCCCTCACGTGCGGCCACAGAGCATATAAACTCGCGTGCTGATCCGCAATGAGATGCGATCCGTCGTCAATCACGATGTCGAGCAGCGACAAATGCGGCGGGCGCTTCTGATCGCCGATGAAGATGGTGATTTGCGACTCTTCGTACTGCGCGGCCTGGATATCGATATCGAGCCCAAATATCTGCGCTTTATGGCCGAAATAGGCCTTCCACAGCTGCAATGAGCCGCCATGCCCGACGCCAATCTCGAGCACTCGACAGGCAGTGCCCACGAATTTGGCGAAGTAGCGCTCATAGATCGGCAGGTAGTGCTGCCATTTATCCACTAAGCGACCATCGTGCGCATCAAAGCACTCCTGCACCGTTCTATGCATCGCTCTTCTCGGCTTTGGCGCCCTCTTCGATCATTCGATCGGCCTCTTCCTTGTGGTACTTGGCCTCGGTGTGCGTATTGAGCAAGGATGCCGATGCCTTGATCTCCTCGACTCCAAACGCGCGATGGGTCGCCATGGCCTCTTTCTGCAACTCGGTCTGCGTCCATTTCTCCGTATCCATGCGCTTGGTTTTGTTCGACTCCTCGACATCGTGCGCTTTGACCGTGGCCGCGATATGCGCTTTGGTGATGCCCTGCTTCAAGTCCGTCTGTGCCTGCTGTAGCGCTTGCTTCAACTGCTGGTTCTCATTCGACAGCGCTTGGACCAGCGAGCGGGCACGATTGGATAGGCCCTCCATGATCTTCTTGAGGCCTTCCGGATTCTGCGCGGTCAGCCGGTCGGCCAGCTCCTGCATATACGGATGATCGATCGAGCGGAACACGAGATCAGCGCCGGTCTTCGCGATGAGCTCGGCCAAGGCCTCGACCTGGAGCAGCGCCAGAAGCGTCTCTGAGCCTTCCTCGCGCTTGGTCTCATACCCAGGGCCGGTCTCCATCACTACGTCATACTTGCCCACGGTGAGATCATTTTTGACCGACTTGACGCCACCCTCCTCAATGGGCTCGTTGATCTTGACGAGTTCGGGTGTGCCATCCTCACCAATGATCCGCTGCATGCGTTGGGTGGAAAAGTAATGCGGGAACCAGGAGAGCATCACGCGCCAGCACTGCGCGATCGCAAGGGTGAGATTGTCGTAATACTGGAAGTGCGATTGATCAGAGTAGCCCTGGCGCTTCTGAATCGCCTTACCCGAAACCACCGTGCCCTGCGTATCGGCGCCAGGCTCACTCGGCATACCGGCAACAGCCATGAGATTGGTGCGCATGCCCTGCACGAATTCGGCAAAGCCTGACTCGATCTGCGCCGGCGGCTGTCGCTGCGGCGGTGGCAAGAGTGCCTCGCCATTGGCTGTCATTACAGTGACAGGCTTGTACGTCAAAACTGGGATCGGTGCAGTATTGGCCTGCGTCCATTCGGGATGGCCGTCTAACTGCCCTTCGGCTGCCACCCATGGGGCTTTGGGAGCCAAGCCCAATCGCTTGATCTTGGCCACTTCGCCATAGTTCACCATGCGTTGCGAGTCCATCATGGATTCGACCATGCCGCGGCGGATCACCTCCCCATCGATGTCCGCCACATTGCCCTGCACCCGGAATACCGGTATCCATTCGCCGGGCAGGATCTCGCGCTCAATGACCTTCAAACCGTTCAAGTGAAACCATTCCACCTGTCGGCGGGAGGATTCACGCTCATCGGCAATCACATCGCCGAGCGGCAAGGGGTTGGGCAATTCAGACTTAAAGCGCGTGTACTCCTCGCCATCCTTGCGCCGGATGAGGTAGAGCTTCTCCGACTTCTCGCGAATGCGGAAGTACTCTGCGAGCCGGATCTCCTCCTCATCCTCCCAATCCATCGTGTCTTCATCGCGGCCGATATCATTCCAGGAAATCTTCTCGGCACTCGGATACAGACGCTCATACTCGATGCGCTTCATCTTGGTCGAGATCAGGCACCACATCGCATCCTGACCCGCAGGCATCATCGCCGAGGGGTCCATGTACACCGTGAAGATGTTACGGATCGGTAATATCCGAAGATCCTGATCAAAGCTGTCAGGCGCCACGAACTCCGGGATCAGCCGAAAGTAGCCCCACCCGGCCGTGGTCGCATTGTCCGCCGCGGTGTCATAGGCAATCGAGGCTTCGGAGCGCGTCTCCACATGCCGCCCTAAGCCATTGACCACATCAGCCGTCTCGACATTGGCACCATCCGCCACAGGGTGCGCTTTGCCTCGCGGCCGCTGCTGCTTGATGTTATTGACCACGCGGCGCACGAGGGCATCGGTTAAGTTGATGGTGAGTTCCGGCTCATCCTGGCTGAATGAGGTCGATGGTTGATCATCCCACTGATCACCCTCGCGAAAGCGCATAGCTGCTTTGGCTTCGATGCGATTGGCAGATTCGGCATCAGCACAGACCTTCAAGCGGTCGCGCGCTTCCTCGAAGATATCTTTAGCCGAGATCGCATCGAAGTCCGGATCTCTCATCGATGCATCCAGGAGTTGGGGCCCGAGCGCTGAATGACTTGCACCGGCGCTTTCTCCTGCTTGTCCACGTTACTGGCGAGTAACTCGGGGAATAGATCCGACAATGCCCAGATCATGGCGTCCGCCCGATTCGGGCTGTGATCGCCCGTAAAACCATACGTGGTGAAGCCTGAGAGTTCATCCTCCAAGTCCCGGTGATAGCCCACGATGCGGCACTTGCCCGTCTCAAAAAGCGCGCTAATCGGTTCTGCGCGCACGACCTTGCCGCGACTGGCAGTCAGTGATCGAAACGGGATGCGTGTCTTTTGCTCCATGGCGGCCGTGCGGATCACATGCCCCACCATTGCACCGCCGAAGTTCACCTCACCCACGATGCGATCGGCTTTCTCGCGCATGTACGCTTGGACCGCCACTCGGCCCCACGTCGCAGGACCGGCTTTCAGCGTCAGGTCTTGGAGGACATACCCATTCCCGTCGATTCCAAGGCCACAGACGCTGATACCGATCTCATCATTGTCGATATTCTCCTCGTCGTCCGCCCCTGATGGGTCCACAGCAACAACCAGCCGCAGCATGTCGGGCAAATCACCGTCGACATGACGCCAGCGCTCAAGGTTCTCGTCGATAAAGAGCGCATTCGGCGTCTGATCTCGGAATTCGCCCTCCAGGAATCGTTTCCGCAGACGCAGTGGGAGGCTTTCGAGCGTCTTGATGTAGTCGGGTGACAAGTTTTCTTTGTTGTCATACGGGTTCAACTGCATGAAGCCATAGTTATCGGGGTCAGTGAGATAGGTCTTCGTCTCCGGGTCATGCTTGGTCTTGAATAGCTTGTAGGTCCAGTGCCCCTTATCCGGGGGGTTCTCGTCGTAGTACATTTTCAAGGGCAACGGCTTCTTGGTGACTGTATCGGTGACGAGCTGCGCTAAGCGAGTGACCGCCATATTTCGGCTGTTGTACGGGATCTGGCTGCACTCATTCAGCATGATGGTGGCGTACTCAGAGCCCAAGATTTTCTCGGTTCGCTCTTTGTCATCGAGTCCGCCGAACCAGACCTCAGAGCCTCCGGGGAAGCGAGCAAACCAATCGGAGCGATTGATCTGGACGTCCACATCCGGAAAGCAGAGCGCACGCACTTTAGGAAACGTGTCATGGACGATCGACTGTTTCACATGGCCAAACCTGAATCGCATGATCGCGTGCCGTGAGCCAGGCGCCTTCAAGGCTCTGATCATAATTGCGCGCACTTCCAGAAATGTCTTCCCAGATCTGGAACCGCCCGCGAGCATGATGTGCGTCGGCGATGAGGCCAAGAGAGCATTGGCCTCCTCCTGCTTCGGGGTGAGCTTGAATGTCAATGGGCGTAGGCCAGGCGGGTATCTGATTTGATCGTGCTATCCGCCCATTCCATGATGCCCTTCACGAAAGCGAGACTGTCTTCGCGCGTCAATGAGCCCACTACGGTCACCTTCTTGCCATTGGTGCGCACCATGACGATAGCGCCCGTGTCTTTGGACATGGCGACGGAGTACTGGGATTCTTTCGGTTTCTTCATAGCTTGCTATCCGTCGAGGAGATCATGAGAGGATGGCTCTTATCGCCACGCAACGTGGTGTCTGTTTTGGCCCGCCACTGATCGGGCTTGCGATTGGTCAGCCAAAGCGTGGCCGCGCCCACATCGGGAGGAACGTGCTCAACATAGGGTGTCACCGTCACTGCGCCTTCATAACTCGTGAAGTGCACCGCGTTGAAGGTGTATCCAACTGCACGATGATAGAGCGATCGTTCTACACGCTCATCGCAAATCTCTTTTCCCGCTTGTAATGCCTCGCGAAATTCGGGGTGAGCTTTTTGCCATCGGTAAAGCGTAGACACATGAATGCCAAGACTTTCTGCCACTTCAAAATCAGTCGAACCACTCACACATAGGTTATGAACGGTCTCGCAGAATGCGGGGTCATAGTCAGTAGGCCGTCCAACTGATGTAGTCACGTGACTGCCTGTTCACGCAAGATTGCGGGGCTGTACCACCAACTGACGAAGGTCTGAGCCTCAAAGCTCGAGGCGAACTCAATGCCATTGGCGAGTTCGGGTTTGTACTCCTCGCCCAAGAGCGTTGCGCGATAGGAGCCATCGGTGAAGCGCTTCAAATCGAGCAATGCGCCAGGCGTCCAGTCGGGGGGATAGTTCACGTCTCAATCCCGCAGACATCTTCCTGCCGGCAGTGAATGTGAAGTCGGTCACCCCAGTAGAACTGCTCGTACTTCAGGTGCGGGTCCAACAGCACGGTCTGACCGATCTTGACCTCGGTCTTGATGAACTGTATGCCCTCCCAAGTCTTCGTGCGCTTGTGCTTATCCTGGCTGTCGTACTGCTTGCGATAGTGCCCGGGGCCGATCGCTCGACAGATACCGCGCACCGGATCTCCACCCGGGGGTACGATGAGAATGCGCGAATGGATCACATCCAAGGGTTCGACCACCATCTGATCGCGCAAGGGTCGGATATTGGAATCGGCTGGGATGAAGGTGAGATTCTCATCGGTCATCCGCACGCCGCGCTCGGTCTTCGATGCTTCAAAGCGCTTGCCCTTCGGGCGACGGCGCGAGCGGGCCAAGGGTGAGGGCATCATCGCTTTTTGGCCGCTTGCTTCGCTTCGGAATACGCGACAGCTAAACGCTGCTTCTGCTTGGGAAAGGATTTCTGGGCATCTTTGGAGCCCATGAATCTTCCTACGAACCTGCTTAAGGGCTCTCCCTTCTTTCTCTCGGGCACAATCCTCGCCTTCTAAGTGCGTGCGCGGACTATTGCAAATATTTCATTGCAAATCATTAGCGATAAATTGTTATGCGGTTTCACTATTGCCGCGATACCGTCGCTCTTTGGCGAGGGCGATGATGTGCGCGACATAGGCGACCGAGATGCCAAACTTATACGCGAGCTGCTCTTGAGTCCCGAGCTCCACTTTGCGCCGATGCCACTCGAGGATGGCGGCTTTGACTTCGGGGGTTGCCTTAATCTCTTTCATTTGATCACCAGATAGATCGCGCCGGTGAGCGCTGCACAGACCAAACACGCATAGCACACCACGCGCCAACGCTGCGCCGGGGTGCGCTCATCGATGACCTCGTAGCGGCGAGGGAGACGCCCACGCTTGGGGGCGATGTAGATTCGTTCACTTTTTTCCATTGGTCCCCCATTTCCCTGTGGCTTGTTTTTCGCGAATGTTGAGTACGTGATTCTGGGCATCCACGGCCGTGCGTACGATCACAACCTTGGAACCCCGCCAATCGTTCTGAAAGCGAATCTGGGAGGGCTCCAATTGCCCGTGCTCGGTCTTGACCTCGACGAGTTCAGTGCGCCCTGCACACCCCACCATCAGGTCGGGACACCCAAATCCCACCTTGTGCAGCTCGACCACGGAACAGAACATCTCCTCGTAGGCCCGCACGATTTCGGTGTGATTCGAGTCAGTGCGGCCCTGGGCAGCGGGATTTCTCACGAGAATGGCCTCACATCGCGGATTGATCGGAAGGCGTCATCCGGTAGATAGCGGATCGGCGCCGAGGCAAACTGATCCTTGCTGAATTGCCGGAAGCTGCGCTGATACCAGCCTGGACAGTCCCCCAGCGCCCCGGTGTGATGGCGCTGCTTGCGTACGCTGATCGACATCGGCGTGACGTCGGCATTCTGCGCGTACCCGTCCTTCGCCTTGGTGCGCCGGATGAAAATCACGTTGTCCGCAATCCCGCCGATCTCGCGCGCGCCGGCGACATCGTTCAGGTCCAATTCCTGATCCGCGCTCACGAGCTTCCGAGGATGGGCGACAAGGTGAATATGCACCTTGGAGGCTCGCGCGGTAGTGGCTAGGAGGTTCGCAAACCGGCGCTGCGCCTCGGTGTCATCGTTCGCGATGTCCAGGCACATCAGCGAGTCGATCACGACGTGGCGGATGCCCTTCTCCGCGAGCTCGCGCACCACCCCCAGGAGCTTCTGATGCTGCGTGATCCCGATGATCCCCCAGAGCCGAAACCGCTTCGCGTAGGCATCGATGAACCATTGCATCTGATGGCCGTTGGGCTCCGTGGTGCCTGCGGCGGTCGCCGCGAGGCGCACGAGCACATCGCTGGGGTCCTCCTCGAGCGATGCCAGGAACACCGAAGATCCCCGGTGCAGGGTGTGGCAGATGAACTGCCGCAATACCGTGGTCTTCCCTGCCCCGGGGAACCCTGACCATACCGTGACGCCGCCCGGGTAGAACCGCAGCATATCGCCGGCCGGATCAAACGGCGCAGTCGCGTATTTCGAGTTCCTCTCGGCCGCCTTTGCGATGAGTTCGTTGCCGTGCAGGGGCTCGAGGTCCACCAGCACCGCCTCCGGCTCATCGCGAAACGCCCCTTCCGATTGCCGCGTCACCAGCATGTCGCCGACCTTGTGGTTTGCGATCTGCGCCCGCAGTTCGCGCGTCTCCCTCGATAGCTGCGCGATCAGGTCCGCATCGTTGGACGGCTCCGGCGGTGGTAGCGGCTTGATGGTCAGCGGCTTGCTGAAGTCCGGCATGTGATTTCCTACTCCCATTTGCTCACCGCCTTTCCGTTGGGTTTGGGCGCGAACAGCCCCTGGTAGCTGTTCGCGATCGAGTGCTGCACCACCTCGGCTTGCATCTCGCCGAACTTGGCGAGTTCCCGCATGGCTGCGGGGATCGAGGGAGGCTTGATGGGTTTCTTCGTGTCGGCGCGGTAGGTGAACCACTGATTCCAGACTTCGAGGTCAAGACCGGGAACCGGGTCAAGAGCGACAGCGACCGTCTTGTTCTTACTCTTATCTGCATCTGCATCTGCATCTGAGGGGCGTTCAGCGGCGGTCTTCGGCGGTCCCCGGCGGTCCCGTAATCTTTTGGCGTTCGAGCCCGACGCGACCTCGCGTTCGGCTTTTCCGAGCAATCGCGCTTTTTCCCTGTACTTTGCCTTGTTGACGATGATCCATCCCCAGTCGCGGTGCTCGTCGATGAGGACCAATCGGGACCCGTTTTCGGTCTTGGAACGGCTATAAGGGTCGGGGGCGCAAAAGCGCTGCATGCACAGGATGACGTCGGCGACAGGAAGACCAGTGACGCCAGCGAGATATTGAGGGGTCACGTCGAGGTGGCCGTTTTTGTCAGAGAGCGCGAGAAGCAGCGGCCACACACCGATATCAGGCCAGCGGCCGTAAAGCGTGCCTGTAGCAATCGAATCAAAGAGCGGTGCATATCCGGACACTCAGGCAAGGCCTCTCTCTCGTTCCATTTCCTGGATTCTGGCCGGCGAGCGCTGGCGTATGTAGACGCCCATGCGGGTCC
>Ga0247664_1000195_pt1 | contig 15825 bp, 30 predicted proteins | sample CNK05_metaG_FD_182715 | JGI IMG/M metagenome (GOLD analysis project Ga0247664, IMG submission 182715) | Soil microbial communities from Purdue University Martell Research Forest, Indiana, United States - CNK05 | ecosystem: Environmental > Terrestrial > Soil > Temperate forest > Bulk soil...
ATAGTATCCCGCCTTCATCCAGGTACTTTCCTGAGCACCTGCGGCGGCGGACGGGATCGCTCCCGCCCGCCGCCGCCAGCGTTCAGCCCCCTGCTAAGAGACCGTCCAGCTCACTACTGGCGTGGTATGGATGACGCGCAGCTGCATCGCAGGGTCCACGGGCGGCCCCTCGATCAGCAGCGACCGGCTGGCCACGATAGTCATCACCGACCACAGCGGCCCGGTGCCGCCAGTGCGCAGCCGCCCGGACCGCTCGGTGCGGTCAATCCGCCGCCAGACCGCCGCCTCGTCGTCCACCACGTACTCCGAACCGGATTCGGTGATGACGCGCAGTTTCACCAGTACGCTCCGATCGAGGCGGCAGCCTCCAGCAGCCGCCTGATCAGCGGCGGCTTGCGCAGCCGCAGCTCCAGCCCGGCCAGCTCGCAGAACTGCTTCAGGTCCAGCGTCCCGTTGAGCGGGTCGCCGTAGCTGAACACCGCCGCGGGCTCCCTGTCGTATGGCCATTGCCACGGGTCGGGGCCGGGCAGCTGCTCGGCCGTGCCCTGCCCGAAGCTGTAGGTCAGCAGCCAGTAGAAGCCGTCCTCGTCCCAGGCGTCCCACTGCACGGGGCGCTCCTCGCTCACCTGGACCGCCTTCACGATCCGCACCCTGGTCATGATGCCGCCGCCGTCCCGCTGATGAGGACGCCGCCGCCCGGCGTTGCAGTGAACGTCGCCGAGCGGGTCGTCAGGGACCCGGCCGGCCTGGCCCCGTGTGCCGTCAGCCAGTCGCGGAGGAAGCCAGCCTCCTCCGGGCTCAGCTCGTAGGCCCAGGCGATCCCCGGGGCGGGCCGCTCCGGGGCGGGCAGCTCGAACCGGATGATGATCTCCTCGTCCCCGCCGATGACGCGGATCGCGTCGTCGCTCGGGTCCCTGCCGTACAGCTCCTTGTACTTGATGTGCGCCGCGTCGATGGCGTTGTAAACCTCGTTCCAGTTCGCGCCATGGTCCGCCCACACCGGGACGGTGCAGTTCCAGAACCGCTGCACCGTCTCGCTTATCGTCCAGCCAGTCATTGCTCTCTCCCTTCCGTGCAGTAGTGCGGCGGGCCGCAGTGGCCTTCACTGCGGCCCGCCAGGATCAGCGGCTAGAGCTTCCAGCCCTCGCCGTCGGGGATGAAGTCGGGGATGTCGCCGTCCCCGCCGCCGGCGGGCGCCTCGCCGCCCAGCGCGTCGAGCGCCTCGCCCATGGCGGCCGCCATCGACAGCATCGTGCCGACCTGGTCCACCAGCGCGTGCAGCTTCTCGCGCGCCTCCGCCGGAGACGGCATCGCCGAGGTGTTGAACGCGCCGCTCGCGACGGCGGCCTCCCACACCGTGTCTTCCAGCACCAGCGTGTGCGCCATCAGGGCGATGATCTCCAGCTGCTTTGCGTCAATTCCGAACATGTGCTCTCCTCTGCCTTCCGCCGACTGTCTGCCGTGCGGCCGTGAGCGGGGACGGCCCGTAAAAGCCGCCCCCGGACATGGCTGCGCGCCTTGCTAGCTCCAGTCCCGGCTGTACCAGGTCTGCCCGGCCCACTCGAACGACTCGCGGCCGGCCTTGAGGGACTCGGCCGCCGTGTCCCAGTCGACGAGATTCAGCGGCCACTCCTCCAGGTCCACGCCGCACCCCTCCTCGTCCAGGTCCTCGCGGAACTGGTCCCGGGCGTAGGCAGCGGTGAACTGGTCGCCGCGGACCACCTCATCGCCGCCCTCCCAGTCCTCGGTGATGCCATCGCCCAGCTCGTCCAGCTCGCGCAGCGCGGCCAGCTCCGGCGGGGGATCGCCCGTCTCCACCTGCACCGCCTCCACCCGGCGCGGGTCGTAGTCGTTGTCCTCGATCCAGGACTCCGCCTCGGTCTTGTCCGCGAAGTCCTGCTTCAGCACCTCGGCGTTGCGGACCCGCCTGGCCGCCCAGGTGAGCAGGCCCCCGGTCAGGGACTCGATCTCGCCGCGCACCTCGTCGCCGCGGAACGAGGTGCGCTTGGCCAGCTCCGCGCAGGCGGCCGCCAGCGGGTCCGCCTCTGCCGGCTTCCCCGTCGGCCTGCCGTCAGCGTCCAGCCGGGTCACCGACGGGCTGGACATGTCGAGGTAGTGGGTGTAGCCCGGCCCGATGGCGTACACTTCCCGCCTGCCGCCCGCCCCGCCCGGTGACCTCGATTTCAGCCTCGCGCGGAAGCTGACCTCGATCACCGTCCCCGCCGCCTGCCGCCCGCGCGGGGTGGCGAGGCCCGCCGGGAGGTACAGGTAGTGCAGCTTCCCGTTGTCCTCCGCCACCAGCGCCGTGCTGTTGACGTTGCGGTCGCTGATCACGCGGCCGGTGAACTTGACAGTCACCGTGTCGCCCTCGGCGTAGCCCGCCGCCGCGCCGGACCTGGTGGAGTAGGTGCCGGTTTCGCGGGAGACCACCGTGCCGGCGAACGAGACGTCCAGCTTCGTGCCGTCCGGCACCCTGCCGGCCGCCGCCGTGCCGCCCGGCGTGTCCGCGAGCTGCACGTAGTCGCTGCCCGGATTCAGGTACTGCACCCCGTAGTAGCCGTCGGCCCGCACCGGCTGCGCGCCGGACAGCAGCGCGTCCGGCCGCCCGGTCACCTTCCCGGCGAGCCTCACCCGCACGGTGGCGCCGCGCTCGGGCTGCCGGGTGAAGGCGAACGCGTTGGCCAGCACCGCCCGGCGTCCCTCCTGGTTACTGAGGGCCAGCAAGTGGGTGCGGCCGTCCGGGCCGCGCACCTTGCTGGTGAAGTCGCGGCTGCCGCCCGCCGTGATCACCGTGCCGGTGAACTCGGCGCGCACCAGCGCGCCTTGATCGAATGCCATGTCCCCTCCTTCTGGGGCTGTCACTTCCAGGCTGAGCGCCTGCGGCCGCGAGCGGAGGTGTCCCCCGCCCGCGGCCGCCAGTGCTCAGGCTCCCGGCTCCTTGTCCGCCTCCGGCAGCTGGCCGGCCAGCTGCGCGGTCTTGCCGGCCAGCCGGAACATGGCCACCTTGCTGGCCGGGTTCACGGTCACGCCGGCCTCGTTGTCGCGCGGGTCGAAGTCCAGCCCCGCGGCCGGCCCCACCGCGTACACGCGCGGCATCAGCCGCCGCGCCAGGGCCACGCCCGGCCCGGGACGGAACCTGCTGCCGGTGGTCAGCACCTGGCCCTCGCCGCCGGCCAGCGGCGGCAGGGTCATGCCGGTGCAGAGCACGGCGTGGGTGTAGGCCCGGCCGTTCACGTACACCTCATCGCCCGCCCGCGTCACGGCGCCGCGCTCGGCGATCACCGTGATGTCGTGGTAGCGGTCGGACCGGTAGCGGACGGTGTTGACCTCATCGCCTTCCGAGCCGCTGTCGTAGTACTCGAACTCGTCGGTGATCACGGTCGGCAGGTAGGACGACAGCCGCTGGTAGCGGCCGCGCTGCGTCATCCGCCAGGCGCCGGCATCGGACGGCAGCCCCGGCGCGTACCAGTCGATGCGCGGGTAGCCGTCCAGCATGGCGCTGCGCATCGCCGCCGCCGGGCCGATGCCCATCAGCGCCTCCGCCGCGCACCTGGCGCTGTCGCCGCTGCCGACCAGGGCCACCCGGTGCATGCCGCGGAACGGGAAGTCGCCGTCCATCAGGGCCATCAGCTGCCCGAACGTCAGCACCCGCTCCCCGTCGGCCGGCCGCTGGCCGCCCGACGGGGAGAGGCCGTTCTCATCGCCCATGCCGCGCGCGTCGATGATGCGCGCGCACGCCACGGGGCTGGGGAACTCGCCGTCGCCCGCCTCGCACTGCAGCCGCGGCCTGTCGCCGGCCGCGACGATCCCGGTGGCGGCCGTCTCCGGGACCACCAGCGCGTACTGCGCCAGCGCCACCCGGATGGCCAGCGCCATCTGCGCGTTGTCAGTGAACTCGCCGGCGCCCGTCATCGACGGCTGCAGGATCGCGCCGGGGATGAAGTTCAGCGCCCCGCCGTCCAGCGGCAGCCCCGGCAGCCCCGGCCGGTTCTCGCTGTTGAGCCAGAACGACGGCGCGGCCGACATCCGGAACACGCCGCCGATCCGCGCCGCGGCCGCCCGGTCGATCACGTACGGCGGGGGGAACCCCGCCCGCACGCGAGCCGCCGCGTACGCCGCCGCGTGAAAGCCGGCGCCGATCACGACCTCCGCCTCGTTCGGCAGCGGCGGCTGCCCGAGCTGGGCATAGGACAGCATCGTGCGCCCCTGCCAGTGCGCGGTGATCGCCGCGTCCAGGATGTCCCTGGCCTCCGGCACCATCGCCACGCCGGCCAGCCGCATTGCCGCCCGCGAGGGAAACTCGCCCTCCCGCCTGATTGCTGCCCTGATGCCGGCGCCCGCCCGCTGGCGGTCGGCGATGTCATCGACGACCTTGTCCAGCCACGGCACCAGCGCGTCGTCTGCTGCTACCATTCCATTCGCCTCTCTACGGTTGCCACCTGGTGTGAGGTTGCGCGCTGCCACTGCAGCGCACACGAACGGCCCCGGGGATCGCTTCTCCCCGGGGCCGAACGCGCGCGGTCAGGTGCTGCTACTGCGGGCCGATCCACCGCCAGCCCGCCCAGCTGATCTTGTCCCGGTAGTCCACCAGCGCGTCCCGCGCCCTGTCCCAGTCGATGTAGCGGAACGGGGCGTCGTCCCAGTCGGGCACGCAGCCGTAGCTCATGTCCTCCTCGTACTGCTCCTGGGCCCACCTCCTGGTGGCCTGGTCCTCCCGGAGGATGGAGCAGCCGTCCCCCCAGCCGCCGATCTGCTCGCCGGCCAGCTGGTCCAGCTCGCGCAGCGCCGTCAGCTCGGGCGGGTCCTCCTGCCCGAGCGACACGTCACCTCCCGGCGTGTAGAGGTTGTCCTCCGCCCACGCCTCCGCGTCGCCCTCGTCAGCGAAGCCGGAGGCCAGCACCCGCCCGTCGCGGATGCGCGTCACCCGCCACTCCGCCTCCCCCTCCAGCTCTCCGATCCGGTCGGCCACCCAGTCGTCGCTGAACTCCTCATGGGAGGCGGCCAGCTCCGCGCGGGCCGCCTCGACGTCATCGTCCGTCACCACTGCCATTGCCCTGCCCTCCTTGTCTCGCGTGCCGCCATCTGCAGCGCACGCGGCCCGCTGCGGGAGCGATGAGTCCCGCAGCGGGCCGTGCACGGTCAGGTGAGTGCTACTCCTTCTTGCCGTCGAACGACACCGCGGCGTTGTGCAGCACGCCGTGCAGGTCGTCCTCGTCGCCGGTGATGGACACCACGCGGCCGGGGGTGGCCGCCAGGAACTCCCTGACAGCGTGCTGGACCGCCGCGCCGAACGCCTGGTCCAGCTCGGGCCGCCCGTCCTGGGCGTGCTCGGCCCCCGCCATCAGCCTGATGTGGTCGGCCATGCCGCGCGCCGCGTCCACCAGGTCGGCGGTGGTGATGACGCCCGGCTGGCCCTCGTTACGGGCCAGGCTGTAGCGGATCGCCCGCTGCGTCGCCTCCTTGGCGAACGCCGGCAGGAACCCGGCCATCGCCTCCGCCACGACGCCGAGGTCCACCGCGGGGTCCAGCAGGCGCTCGGGCACCAGCGCCCGCACCAGCCGCTGGTAACCCGGAGCGTCCAGCTCGGCGATGTGGATCACCGCGTCCAGCCGCCCCGGCCGGATGACGTTGCGGTCCAGGACGTCGGCGTAGTTGGTGGTGAAGACCACCATCACGTCCGCGCCCTTGGCCTGCACGCCGTCCAGCTCGTCCAGCACCTTGGTGATCTGCTCCCGGCTGCTGGTCTCCGAGGAGACCATCGTGTCCAGGTCCTCGATCATCACCACGGCCGGGGAGTACATCCGCGCCGTGTGCAGCGCCTCGATGGGGTCATCCTGCGCCCGCACCGCGATGTACGTCCAGCCGTTCTCGGTGGCCAGCCGGCCTGCCAGCCCGCCGGCCATCGTCTTGCCGGTGCCGTTCGGGCCCTCCAGCAGGACGGCCCGCTTCAGCTCCACGCCGGTGGCCCGCAGCGCGTCGGTGTACTTCAGCGGCGCCCAGAGGTTGACCTCCAGCTGCCGCTCCACCGCCTCGGTGTAGATCACCCGCGCCGGGTCCACCCCGGCCAGGTCCACGAAGCCCGGCTCGCTGCCGTGCGCCGTGATGGCCTTCCCGCGGTAGATGCTGCGCTCGGCCAGCTCGCGCTCCACCACCGAGAAGAACCCCTCGATGCGCTTCTGGTGCTTCTTGGGCGCATCCACCGAGATCTTCCCGACGTAGCCGAACTCCGCCCTCTTGCCCGACGTGATGGTGAACGTCGCGTCCAGCAGCGAGAACTCCACCTGTCCCCACGGGACCTGCAGCGTCTCGCCGTGCGGGCCGACGGTCACCGTCTGGTACTCCGGCGGCCTGACGCCGAAGAACGAGAACTGCGCCCGCCCGATGCCGCCCACGCCGAACACGTGCCGCATCGCGCGGTCGAACGCCGCCGCCACGTCCCACGGCCGGTAGGTGAACTCCCTGGTGAACGCGAAGTGCGTGTCCTGCGCCTCCTCGTAGTCCTCCAGGAACTGGCGCACCTCCGTCAGGTTGCCCTCCATGTCCGCGGGCAGGATGATCCGCGTGCCCTCGAACCGGATGGAGCTGTCGGTGATGCTGCCCCCCGCCAGCTCGTCGAGCGTGGCGAGGATCGCGTCCCGGCGCTGCTCCTCCGGCGTCTTCGGGCGCGCGGCCTTGGCGATCTCCGCCTGGATGCCGTCGGACATCACCGGGGTGAGGAAGCCTGCCAGCTCCCTGGCCCCTTCCGACTTCGCCATGTCGCGGTTCTGCTCGCCCCTGGTCTTGCCTGCCATGATTCCTCCTTCCGTGTGCTGCAATCTGCAGCGCACGCGTACGGGAACGGGGCATTATCCCCGCGCCCGCGCGCGTGCGCTCCGTGCGCTGAACGCACGCGGCCGGCCCCGGAGGGCACCTCCCCCCCTCCGGGGCCGGCCGTGCGCGGTCAGATCTCGCGGGCCGGCGTCCACCGCTCCTCGGCCTGCACCCACAGGCTGGTGACCAGCTCGCCGACGCCGGCCGCCTGCGGGAACGCGGCCAGGATCGCGTCGCGGCGCGGGTCGCTGGCGACCTCGGTCAGCTTCGCCCGTATCTCGTCGTAGCCGACCTCGCCGTCCAGCGTGAAGACCACCGTGCCGATCCCGGCGACGAACGCGTCCACGTGCGTCACCATGGCCGGCAGCGGCAGGCCCAGCGCGGCCAGCGCCTCGCGGACCATCGGCAGCCGCGCACGGCTGCGGTCGGCGATCTGGTTCAGCACCGCGTACACGTCCCGGCGCTGACGCTGCAGCGCTTCCGCGTCGTGCGCGGCCAGCGCCTGCTCGGTGAACAGGGACCGCTCCAGGCCCTGCGGCCCGTACTGCTCGTCCGGCACGTCCGGGATCTCGTACCCGGCCCCGGACGTGTCCGGGGCGAACCGGGAGGGAAGCCCCGCCCTGGCCGCGTAGTCGCTCATGGCGCTGCTGGTCAGGTCGGCGGCCTGGCCCAGCTTCGCCAGCTCCTGCAGCGCGAGCCGCCGGAACGCGGCCAGCTGCTGCGCCGGGGTCTCTGCTGTTGGCTGTGACATAACACTCTCCTTCGCTTGGAGCGCCTTGCTCCGCACCGCGCGCGCCCCTGTCCGGGGTTGCTCGCGCGCGATGCGCAACAGCGGTGCTGCTGCTGCTCACGTCGTCGTCATGCTGGCGATCCAGAAGAGCAGCGCGGTCACGCCGACGACCAGCACCAGCCAGGCCGCCACGGCCGCGACCGGCAGCCACGGCACCGCATCGACGGCCCGCTCCCATAGGCTCCGCTCGCCAGTGAAGACGGCAGGCGGCGCGGGCAGCCTGATGCTGTCCGGCAGGTCGGCGACCAGCGGGCGCAGCACGCTGCAGTGCGACGCGGCCAGCGCCGACACGGCCCGCCGCTCGTGCTCGGCCGCGGCGAGATAGCCCTGGGCACGGGCGGCCGCCAGGAACGCCAGCACCGCCTCCCGCTCGGGTTCCCCCGCCCGCTGGCCGGCCTGGTACCACTTCCCTGGCTCCCCTAGGTTGGGCTTACGCAGCTCCATCTCTCCTCCTTCTCCAGCCCAGTGCCCGGACGGGCACGGCCTCCGCTGCCAGGTGCCGGTGCGGCACCACGGGCAGCTCGTCGCCGGCGTGCATGTCCGCCAGCAGCTGACGCAGGTGCGGCGCCAGCTTCCCGGCCGCCTGCGCCAGCGCCGGCGGCCCGCCGTGCATCGCGGCCAGGTGCGCCAGCTTCCCGGCGTCGTCCATGTCCGCCAGCGCCGTCACCGGGTCGGGGTGCGCGCCCTCGATGGCTGCCAGCGGCCCGGCGAGCGCGCGCGCCCGCCAGCCGGCAACCTGCTCCGGCGCGCCGAGCACCCCGCCGGGCGTGCCCCACACCACCCGCCCGTGCGGCGGCTCGCCCACTATGGCGTAGGCGGCGGTGAACGGGGGCAGCTTGTTGCCCTTGCGCAGCGACACCGTGCACGCCCGCGTCCCCGGCTTCGGCGGCGCGAACTCGTACACGTAACGCGGTGCGTTCAGCATCGCCCGCGAGCCCGCGATGTCGGCGTTCCCCTTCGTGGAATGGTGCGTGATGAGCACGCACACGCCCGTCCGGGCGGCCAGCTTCTGCAGCGGCTCGATCACCGACCGCGCGCCGTCGTCGGTGGCCAGCAGGTTGCCGCTGACGCACGCCAGCAGCGGCTCGATCACCACTAGCACCGGGTTGGCGTACAGCGCGGGGTCGGTGATCCCGGCCCGCTCCAGCTCCTCGTCGTGCGCCTGCAGATCGGTGATCGTCTCCTCCAGCTTCTGCATGCTCATCAGGCTGGCTAGCTCCGCCTCCCTGCGCTGCGCCGCCGTCCGGCCGGCCACGCCCAGCCGGAACCGCTCGCCGTCGTCGTAGGTGGTCAGGTTCACGATCCGGCGCGGGTCCGCGCCGGACGCGCGCACCCGCCACGCCACGGTCTCGTTGATGTCGTCCTCCGGCGTGATCATGATCGTGGTGCCCGGCCGGCCGGACGCGGTGACGCCCAGTGAATTGAGCGCCGCCAGCGACATGGCCACCATGCCCTTGCCGATGCCGCCCGGCCCGTAGGCCACGATCACGTGGCCGCGCACCAGCGGCAGCGGCTCGCGCATCAGGTACACCGTCGGCACCAGCGGCTCGCTCTCGTAGGTGGGAACCAGCCGCGAGAAGTGCGGCGGGAGTTCGTCAGCCATCGGCCTGCTCATCCAGCTCCGCCTGCTCATCGCGCTCGGCCCGCCGCCGGCGCGCGTTCGCACGCGGCGCCTCGCTGGCCAGCCGCACCCACGCCGCGCGGTCATCAGCCGGCATGTCGCCCTGCTCTCCGCGCAGTGCGGTCGCCGCCGCCAGCGCCAGCGTCGCGTGCACCTGCGCCTGCGCCACCAGCTCGGCTGCCACCTCCGGCGTGCCTGACGGCACGTCACGCGCGCTGTCCAGGCACGCCTCCGCCTCCGCGTAGTGCTCCGGTCCGGTCATCGCATCCACTGCTGTCCTCCTTAGTCCTGTCGTGTCGTTGCCCACTGCAGCGCACGCGGGCGGCCGCGGGTTGTCTCTCCCGCGTCCGCCCGTGCACGTTTCAGCGCACGCTCATGCCGCCGCCTGATCCTCCGGCCGCCACCTGGCGGCGTAGTCCTCCCAGTTCAGGTCCTCGCCGTGCCCGGCCTGCTCGCGCAGCGAGAACAGCCCCGGCACGTACACCGGGTCGCGGTAATGCCAGGTGCTCAGGTTCCAGGCACCGGGCGGCGAGCTGGCCCCGTAGTCCCGCGCGTGCTCTATCCGCGCCCGCGACCACTGCACGCCCTCGGGCGAGCGCAGCCACGCGATCACCTGTTCCGGCGGCAGCTCCTCGCTCATCGCCCGTCCACCCGGCCGAAGTGCGTCCACAGCAGCCGCCCCAGCGTGGTCCGGCCCTTGCGCGCGCAGCGCCCCAGCGCTGCCGTCAGGACCAGCGCCGCCGCCGCCGGCACCGATAGCGCCGCCGCCGCCAGGCCGCTCACGTCGCGGCCTCGCTGCCCGGCTCGCAGCGCCACTCGTACACCGGCTCGTCGTGCGCCTCGACCGCCTCGACGTGCGTCGTGCCGACCTGCACGCGCTCGCACGCCCCGGACTTGCTCACGTAGATGCCCAGCTCCACCTGGCCGAACATCTTCTCGTACGTCACGTAAGCGCTGCCCGCGCTGTTGCGCTTGGCCCAGCCGTGAATGCCCCGGCGCGCCGCGCGAGCCTGGTCCAGGCTGTCGGTGTACACGGTGGCGCTCACGAACGGCACCGGCAGGCCCGGGAACTGCTCCAGCGTGTCCGCCAGCTCGCGCAGGCCGCTGACCATCCGCGCGCGCCGCACCTGCTCCTCCTGGGCAGCCAGTGCTGCCGTTTCCTCGTCATAGGTGGTACTCATCTGCCCTGCCTCCTGTTCTCTCGCCCTGAGCGGACGATGAGGCGGCCCCGCGCCAGTCATCGGCGCGGGGCCGCCCGGACCCTTCGCTCAGTTCTCCTTCAGCTCCGCCCGCGCCTCAGCGAGCCGGAACCAGATGCCGATGCCGCACGCCAGCGCGAACGCCAGCCGGCGGTGCCACGGCTCGCCGCTCACTGCCGCTGCGCGATCAGCACGTCGCCCGGCTCCAGTCGCAGCACCTCGCCGTCGGCCAGGTCCATGAACGCCTGCTTGCGGGTGAGCGTGTAGCTGCCGCCGTTCAGCGGCGTCAGCCCCAGCGCCCCGTAGTCCGCCAGGTAGAAGACCACCTGGCGGTTAACCGGGAACGGCGCATCGGGGTAGTACGCCAGCCCCGGCAGGTCCTGCTTGTAGATCCCGGCCGGGTCCGCGAACGGCCCCTGCCCGGAGTCGAAGCTGGCCGCCAGCGCCAGCGCGGCGATGTGGAACCCGCCCCAGCCCCGCTTCATCCCCAGCGGCTCGCCGCCCCTGATGACCTGCGTGATCAGGGGCACCGTCCGGCCCCCCGCACCCGCCGCAGGCCCGTCACGACCAGGCTGGCGGACAGCAGGACCAGCGGCACCGCCCACAGCGGCAGCGCGCCCGCCAGGAGCAGGCCGCCGGTCAGCAGCATGGGCACCGCGAACAGCCCGGCCTGCAGCCGCCCCCGCGCCTCCTCCTCCTCGCGCTTCGCCTGCAGCACGTCCGCGATCACCCGCGCGCGGTCTGCTGCCGCGTCGCGCCCGTAGACGTGCTCGCCAGGCCCGTAGACCGCCGACGGCTGCACCACCGCCGGCGGCAGCTCGCGCCCCATGAGGGCACGCGGGTCACGCAGCCACGCGGTGCGCAGCGCGCGCTGCTCGCCCAGCGTGTCCTCCCAGTCGCCGTCGCTGCCGTCGGCGTCCATCAAGATGTGCGCCATGTCCTCGCCTCCTTCTGCCTTGCCTGCTCTCCGTGAGCGGACAGCGAAACGGCCCCGCCTGCACTAGCGCGGGGCCGCTCGGGCTGCCTGCTCAGGTCAGATGCGCCCGGAAAGGGCGTCGTAGTTATCGATCCGCACGCCCGCGGCGTCGCTGGCTATGCCGCTGTGCGCGTACTGCGCGATGTCCGCCACCGCCAGGATCTTGCGCCCCAGCGCAACGAGGCTGGGGCGCGCCTCCGGCGGCAGCTTGCCGAACGTCTCAGCGCCCAGCTCGTGCACCGCGGCCGCCAGGCACTGCTCATCCGTGGGCGTGTTCAGCTCGGTCAGCGCGTCCTGGAGAACGTCGTACGCCCCCAGGATCGCGTGCCGGATCGGGTCACCGCCCATATCCACCGCCATGCGGTAGGACTGCTCGAAGCCGGTGTTCAGCGAACGCTCCAGGCTGTGCGGGTCATCCTCCCTCACGGACCGCCGCAGCTCCTTCGTCCACTCAGTCTCAGCCATGTACCTCTCCTGTCCTCTCGCCCTGCTGACCAGGACGGCAACGGGGCCGGGACGCGCGCTCGCGCCCCGGCCCCATGCCCTGCGGTCAGTCCTGCGTAATGCCGTGATGGCGCGCGTGATGCGCGCAGAAGTACAGCCCGTGCGCCCGCCACGCCGCCCGCGCCGGGCAGCCGCAGTCGCAGCCCACCAGCACCGACGCCGGCACCCGCCACACGTCGCCCGCCGCCAGCGCGGCCAGCGCCTCGTCGTCGTCATCCAGCGCGCAGTGGCCCGGCGTCGCGCCGCCCATCTTCATCTGGATGTCCGTGCGCAGCGCCACCCGCTGCGTCCAGCCCCAGTCCATGTTGAACATGGTGCCGGTGACGATCCGGTCCCGGTCCGCCTGGTCGCGCCGCTCATCGGGGGACATGCCGGAACCCCTCCTCCCCCTGCACCACGATCACCCGCTGGTCCGCCCGGTCCCCGGCGACCTGCGGGTAGGCGATATCCACCGTCGTGCCCGCCGGGAAGTCCCGCGTGCTGCAGTAGCTGCCCGCCCAGGGACCGGCCGTCAGCCGAAAGTCCGCGCCGGCCCGCCAGTCGGCGACCGCCGCCTCGGGACTGTAATACGCGCGGCCGTAGGCCGCCTGCACCCTCTCTGTGCTGTCCATCGCTAGCCTCCTCTGCTGCTGATCGGACATTGGAACGGGCGGACGGCTGAGCTGTCCTCTGCCGCCCGCCCGCATGAATGCGAGATCAGTCGCTGTCGTCGCGGTCCCGGCTGCGTCCCGGCGGCAGCTGCATCAGCGCCTCCAGGAACTCACGCGAGTAGCTGCCGTCCCGCCTGGTAGCCGGCACCGGCTCCACGCGCTCCGCCGGCTCCGGCTCAACTTGAGCTGCCATCTCTCCTCCTGCTGCCTCCTGATGGTTACTGCCACGTCCATGGCGGCACGGCCCGGAGGCCTGGAGGCCATGCCGCCGTGGACGCGGACGGGCCGTGCGCCCCGTAGACGCACGGCCCGTCGCTGCACTGCGTGTCACTCCGCAGCGCGATCGGTGATCCCCCCGAACGACAGCGCCGCGCTGTGCTGCCTGCCGTCAGCCAGCAGCCGCACCAGCGTCGCCTCCGGCTCCTCCAGCGCGGCCCGCGCAGCACGCGCGCGGCGTCGCGGCGGCGGGCCCTGTCGCTGCACCGACACCACGTGCCAGCTGCGGCTCCCGCCGTGGCTCCTCAGCAGCACCGCCGAGTGCTCCGCCATCCAGCGGTCGAAGCTCTCCGCCTCATCGTCGGGCACGGTGATCATGTAGCGGGCCATCACTCCGCCGCCTGCCCCGTGCTGGACGCCGGCGTCATGTCCAGCGTGACCAGCATGATCTCGCAGCGCGGGGACGGGTAGACCTGCCCGCCCGCGCTGTCCTCGCCGTAGCCGCGGTGCCGCAGCGTCCAGCCGCCCTTGCCGTCATCGCACCGCTCCGTCACGATCACGCGCACCTCACTCACCGCCCCGCACGTAGTTCACGGCGTGGCCGTGCCGTAGCGCGATCTTGCCGTCGCGCCGCACCGTCGCGGACCACGCGCCGGCCGCGCCGGCCGCGTAGCCGCGCGCCTCCAGCTCACCGGTGATCCGCTCCGCGTCCGCCGCACTCTCGTACCGCGCCACGGTGGCCAGCAGCGCTGTGCGCCGCTCCCGCATCACCGCCGTCGCGCTGCCCGCGCGCGGCTCGCTCTGTCCTGCCATTGCCCTGCCTCCTTCTCGCGTGATTGCCTAACAGACGCCAGCGGGCACGTGCCCCGAAGGGAACGCGCCCGCCTGGTCTCCGCTAGCGCTACTGCTCATCCGGGTGCGCCGCGCCGTACGCCAGCCGCGCCCGGTCAAACAGCGCGGGATCGACCAGCGCCAGCCACGCCAGCAGCCACCGCTTGGTGTGATCCGGCATCTCCCGCGCCATCCGCATGGCCGCCCGCGCCTGGGCCAGGTCCTCGGCCGCGCCGCTGGCCACGATCCCGCCGGCCACCGTCTCTGCCATCACGACTGCCCGCCCCGGATCAGCCGCAGCCCGCGCCGCAGGTCCGCGCGGTCCACCGGCTGCTCCGGCTCACGCACCGCCGCGTCGCCGCCGGCGTCCGCCTGGTACGCGCGCCGCACCTCATAGTCGCCGCCGCCGTAGTGCGTGACCCGCAGCGTGGCACCCACGCGCACGCTGCCCGCCTCGCCCGCCAGCAGCAGCGCCGCCTCCGCGCCGCGCGGCGACAGCCGCTCGCTCAGCAGCGCCGTGCGCGCCGCCTCCCACCTCATGACGACACCCGCCGCGCCGCGCTGCCGGGCGCGTTGAACAGCGTGCCCACGGGCAGGAACTCCGCGTCCCTGCCCTCGAACCGCCGCGCCAGCCGCCCGATGGTGTACAGCGGGCCGCTCAGCGTGTCGCAGCGCCCGTGCGTCGTGGCGTGCCAGGTCTGCGTCTCGCCCGTGTTCCCGTAGGGATTCCCGGACACCTCAACCTGCTCAACCTCCACCACCCGCAGGTCGGCGTCCCAGAACCGCGCGCCCGGCGTCACCGGGTAGCCGTCCGCGCTCAGATGCTGCCGCGCGCCCGTCATCACGCCCATCTCACTGCCCCCCCGCGCCGCGCCCGGCCGCCGTACGGATATCACAGTCCGCCGGCACCATCAGGCACAGCCACAGGAGGGACGCGAACCGCGCCACCTCTGCCGCTGCTGTCCTGCTGTCCATCGCTGGCCTCCAACCGCGCTGGAAAATGGCGGACGCCCCGCGCGCCGTAGCGTGCGGGGCGTCCCTGGTCTCACGCGGCGAACCGCGCTAGCCACTGCTTACGGCAGTGGCCACCGTCGCGCTTACGGTGCGCGCTACCGTGCACTAGCCGGGGGAATCGGACCCCCCGGCCGCCGGCCATACCGCCGGCGGCCGCCACCACGGGCTAGCTGCCCTGCAATTCCCGCTCCGCCGGCAGGTCCACGCTGCCGACCACCCACACCGCGAACGCGCCGACCCACGCGCTGCCCGCCGTGTAGTGCGACGTCCCCGGCCCCGTCCCGCGCGACAGGTAGTGCTTCCACACCAGCGAATGCGGCGTACCCGCTAGCGCGTCTGCCTGGTACTGGCACCATTCCTGGCCAGCCTCCAGCGTCTCCGCTGTCCCGTAAGGCGTAGGCGTGGCCGTGTGATCCTCCGCCCACGCCACGACATACGTGCTGCTCATGGCTGCACCGTCCTGGCGAATCGTTCCGCCACACCCGGCGCTACCCGCGTGCGGCGCGTTGTTGCCCTGATCTCGGCTGGGCTAGCCGACCGCTCACCCAGCACGCGACCGCACCGTGGCCGTGGGCAGTGCATCATGCCCAGGTCCGTACTGATGATCCCGTGATCTGCGCACGTGACAACGTCAGTCCACACCTTGCCGTCTCTGTCCGTGAACGTCATGGTTCTGCTCTCCTCTGCTCTCTGGCCTCTGGTCTGTCCCAATCCGGCCGGCCAGCGTACCCGCTATATGGCACGCTGGCCGGCCGGCTAGGGTACAGGTCACTTGGCGCCGGCGATACGCACGGTCACGTTTTCGCCCACGTTCCAGTGAGCCTTGCCGTGACCGGGCACCAGCGCGACATCCGCGATGGACTTGACGCGGGGATCGGTGCCCAGCTTGGCGCGGAGCTTGGCCAGCTCCACCCTGGCGACCGATTCGGTGTCCCACGTGCGCGTGATGACGGGTCCGCCCGGTTCGGTGATCTTGCCATCCTCGCCGCGCTGCAGCTTGCGCTCTCCGGTGCGGTACCCCTTGCCGAGCATCTCGCGGACCTCCTCCGCCGCAGCCTTGGAAGTGAGGTGAAGCACGGTTCCCCACTTGTCGGTGACCAGCACGGGGAACGTGACCGACAGTCCGTCGCGGGATGCGACGTACGCGGTGATGATGGCCCGCAGGTCATCGCGGTCGGACTTGGCCGCGATCCCGTTGAACTCGGCCACGTACT
>Ga0247664_1000196_pt1 | contig 15759 bp, 7 predicted proteins | sample CNK05_metaG_FD_182715 | JGI IMG/M metagenome (GOLD analysis project Ga0247664, IMG submission 182715) | Soil microbial communities from Purdue University Martell Research Forest, Indiana, United States - CNK05 | ecosystem: Environmental > Terrestrial > Soil > Temperate forest > Bulk soil | place...
AAGGCAAGCTCTTCTTGCGCTCCTTAACGGCAACTTTTCAATGGTGTGCCGTTCAATGGTAGGCCTGTCCCCCTATCGCTCTAGGGCGGCATTCTCAATTGGTTTTCCACCAGCGCGGAATCAGTCGTGGAACCCTGCGCTGATACTTCCGATATTCCTCCCCAAAGCGCTCAATCAGTTCCCGCTCCTCCAACACAATCATTAAGTATCCCGCCGGCCCCAACAAAAGGACGAGGATATACAGCCCTGCGTAGTTAATGAAAAGGGCGCTGGCAATTACGCTGACGCCCGCGCTAAGGTATCGAGGATGACGGACCACTCCATAGATCCCCTCCTGTAGCAGCCTGCCCTTTTGCTGCCCACTGGGCGACAACTCTGTGATTCCGACCAGCGTTGCAATGCTCAGGTGCCTCCAATATTGGAACTCAAGCCAAGTCACCCCACCGTACAATACTAAGGCGACCGCGACCAGGCCCCAGTTCGTTCCCAGATTCGTCCCTAGGAGCGGCTCCCGGAACCGGAAGAGCAATGCGCCAAAAGCGGCCGACACTGGAACCACAACGAAGTAGGTTCGAAGCGGCCCCCACCTTCTCCACCAACGAGCCCAGGGGTGGATGACAAACCAAAAGAGCAGCCCCGGCGGGAGCACAATTAAGCTGAGGATACCGAAGAAATATCGAACACGATCAATCATATGATTACCACTTCAGTAATAGACGCCCGTGTGGCAGTCTGCGCGAAGGCGAGGGAGAGGAGACAAGTTGGTGCGCGTAGCAGGACTTGAACCTGCACGGGTTTCCCCACTACCACCTCAAAGTAGCGTGTCTGCCAATTCCACCATACGCGCGAGGCAACCAGCGGCCCATTACTCAATCAAGCCCCCTTTCGTGACGCAAGCGCAATTCTGCCCCGAGCGGCGTGACGGGTGTATTTAGGCAATGCCCCCGCACAAGGCAGCGGACAATGAATGCACTGAAAATCTCGTCGCGGCACTGAAGTCGGTTCCCATGATTCCAAAAACGGTGGCTTCGAAACCGATTTCGGTTCGATCGAAACCGATTTCAGCGCAAATGCACCTCAAACGGTTCCGTTGTTATCAAAAATGATAATTGTCATTCCGATTCCAGTGCAAAAGCACCGCCAACGGTTTCGTTGGTATCAGAAATGATAACGTTCATTCCGATTTCAGTGCGATCGCACCTCGCACCGATACCGCGGAAGCAAAAATGATAACAACGAAACCAAATTCGGTGTCGTTCAAACCGAATTCAGTGTCGCAGCACTGAAATCGGTTCCAATGACAGCAAAAATGATTAAATTCATACCACCTTCAGTGCGTTCGAACATGGGCGGCCGCATCGGGCACGGGCCCCGCGGCAAGGCAGAGCGAGTTTCGACTGGCCCGTGGGCTGCGCCGGCCGTAAAACGAACGACGCATCCATGAACGAGCCACTTCGTCTGCGGCGCCGTACCTTTCTCAAGAGCACGGCTGTGGCCGGAGCGGCGGTTGCCGTCGGCGAATTTCGCTGGCCGGGACTGGCGGCGGCGGCGCCGGAGCCGATGGTGTTGCCGACTCCTTCCTGGGTCGACCGGCCGATGCGCTGGGCACAGCTCACCCTGGTCGAGGACGACCCAGGCAAGTTCAACCCACAATTCTGGCTCGATTACTTCAAGCGCACGCGGGCGGACGCAGTTTGTCTGAGTGCAGGGGGTTGCGTGGCGTATTACCCGACCCGGGTTCCCTTTCATCATCGAAGCGCGTGGCTGGGGGAGCGCGACGTGTTCGGAGAATTGCTGACCGGTTGCCGCAAGCTGGGGCTGGTGGTGATCGCGCGCACCGATCCGCACGCGACCTACGACGACGTGCAGGCGGCGCATCCGGACTGGATTGCGGTGGACGCGGACGGGCATCCGCGCCGGCATTGGGCGTCTCCGGAGATGTGGGTGACGTGCGGGCTGGGGCCGTACAACTTCGAGTTCATGACCGAAGTGAAGCGCGAGATCATGTCGCGCTACCGGGTGGACGGCATCTTTATCAACCGCTGGGACGGCTCGGGCCAGTGTTGGTGCGAGCATTGCCGGTCGAATTTCCACGCGGCGTCCGGTCATGAGCTGCCGCGCAGCAGTAACCCGCAGGATCCCGCCCGCCGCGCCTACATCCTTTGGCGTCAACAGCGGCTTTTCGATTTATGGCGGCATTGGGACGCGGTGGTGCGCGGGATCAATCCTGATTCCTGCGTGATTCCGAATACCGGCGGCGGGGCGACCAGCGACCTGGACATGCAACGCATCGGCGAACTGGCGCCGACCCTCATGGCGGACCGCCAGGCGCGGCGCGGCCTGACGCCACCGTGGGCGAACGGGAAAAACGGCAAGGAATATCGCGCTACGATGGGAAACAAACCCATCGTTGGCATCTTTAGCATTGGCCTCGAGGAGCCCTATCGCTGGAAGGATTCGGTGCAAAACGCGGCGGAGTTTCAACTCTGGGCCGCGGACGGCGTGGCCAACGGTCTGCGGCCCTGGTTCACCAAATTCTCCGGCACGCTGCACGACGAGCGGTGGCTGCAGCCGGTGGCCGAGCTGTATCGCCGCTACGCTGCTTGGGAAAAGTATCTGCGCAACGAAACGCCGCTGGCCCGGGTGGGGATGGTGTATTCGCAGCAAACGGCGTGGTTTCACAATCGCGAGCGCGGCGGGGAGAAGATCGAGGATCACGCTCTGGGCTGGTATCAGGCATTGGTTGAGGCGCGTCTGCCGTTTGAGATGGTGCATGACCGCCTGCTTGATCCCGCGCGCCTCAGTTCGTTGCGCACGCTCATTCTGCCCAATGTCGTGGCGCTCAGCGATACTCAGTGCAAACAACTCGAGGCTTATGTGCGAAATGGCGGCGGCCTGGTGGCGACTCACGCCACGAGCCTCTGCGACGAATGGGGAATCGCGCGAACGAATTTCGGTCTGGCCGATCTTTTCGGAGTGGACTTCGCCGGACGCATCGATCCGCGCATGCAGAACACGTACCTGGCATTAAACCACGCCGCGCCGGCCGGCCAGGATTTGCTGAAGGGCCTGGAAACGGCCCCCCGCATTATCCATGGCGTCTCGCGCGTGGAAGTCAGTCCGCAGGTCGCGTTTCCGCCGGCGCCGCTGACGCTCATTCCCAGTTACCCCGATTTGCCGATGGAAAAGGTTTACCCGCGGAACGCCGCGACGGACATCGCGCAGGTGTTTGTGCGCGAGCACGGTCGCGGGCGCGTTGTTTATTTCCCGTGGGACATCGACCGCACGTTCTGGGAGGTCCTTTGCGTCGATCACGGCAAGCTCCTGCGCAACGCCGTGGACTGGGCCACGCGCGAAGAGCCGCCAGTGACGGTGACGGGTCCCGGCGTGTTGGACGTGACGGTATGGCGACAGAAGGATTCGCTGACGGTGCACTTGGTAAACCTGACGAATCCGATGATGATGAAAGGCCCGGTGCGCGAGCTCATCGCCATCGGCCCGCAACGCGTGCGCGTCCGGTTGCCCGCAGGGGCGAAGTCTCGTGGAGTGCATCTGCTGGCGGCCGGCCAAGCCGTCTCGTCGAAGCGCGCTGGTGAGTTTCTCCTCGCGACAGTGCCATCGGTGCTCGACCACGAAGTTGTGGCCATCGATTTAGGATGAGATTGCACCCGGCCCGGTCCACAGACCAGACCGGGTGAGCGGCCTATTGGCCCACTGGCCCTACTGTTGGCCGGGTGGATTCCCCGCGTTGCCATGGACGTCGGCCGCGCAATAGACGGCGTCCAAAATCTGCTGGGCGCAACGGATCAAGGCCTGCGCCTCCGCCGGATGAGAACGCCCAACTTGAGCCCGGACTTTGTTTTGGAAGGCGCCCAACTGCCCGACCGCCGAATCCAAGCTGCCGCGATCAAAGGAGACGCACGCCGCTTTCAACGTCGCGATCAACGGCCGCTTGTTGAGGCGCGGCAGGTCCGAGGAATCCACCAGTTGGATGCATTGCTCGACCGCCTCACAACCCGTGATGACGCACACGGACAGTTCGCTGGTGCACTGGTCCTGGCCATCCGAGACGGTCAAAGTCAGGGTATGGCACCCCAGCGGCAGACAGTTGGTTACGATTGCGCCGGTGCCAATGGCGTTGGGGCCTTCGGACCACGCAAATTGCAGAGGATCGTTGTCCGGATCTGAGGACCCGGAACCATCCAGGGTCACACAGGCGTCCGCATTGTTGAGCGCGATGGCGTAGGTCCCGGGCTGCCCAGGGAAGGTCAATCCGCAGGCGTCCGGGCCAACCGCAGCCACGCACTTAGGCGGGTTGTTGAGCGCGCGCAGCGGACAAAGCATCAGGTAGTTGATGTCGCCGCCGTTGGCCTCGACGGTGTAGCGCAAGGTGACGACGCCTTTGAGGGCCACGGTGGCCACTGCGCCGTCGGGGGTCTTAAGTGGGACAAAGGTGAACGTGTCCCAACCGCCTGTCGCTGGAGCGCGGAAGCTCCCCAACGTGGTCGTGTTCTGAGTCATGCTGGTCGGATCGTCCACCACATCCAAACGCCCGCCAATGGTCGCCGCAGCGTCTCCGTGCGCGGAGCGCAGATAGATGGCGTAGTAAGCGCCGGCGCCGTAATTACGGGTGTAGTTGAACCAATCACCCGGATCCGTCCAGCCGACCTTATAGTCAGAGATGGTCTCAAACCCAGGCCGCGGGCCGGCGCCGGTGCGATAGGAGTCATCGAGGTTCACGATGCCGTTGGGCGGATCCAACACGCGATACAGCGGCGAATCGGGATTGCTCCCCTCCAGGTGATAGTCGATGTTGTGCGTCGCCGGTTTACCGTTGTAGAGGCCTTTGGCGTTGAACGGATCGGTATTGCTGGGCAGATACCCGCCACCGAGCGTATTGAAGTCCTCAGACTCGATGAACAGGTTGCTGTAGGGATTGTAGATGCCTTCCCGATAATTCCAGGTGAACGAACCCGCGGCCGGTGTCGCCTGGTTGTCCTGCCATTCGACGCTCACCGTGTGCTGGGTGCCAAACGGGCTGCCGGTCGGCGCCTGATACGAAATCTGCGCGCCGGTTGGCGTATCAACAATGGTTGAGGCGGTGGTGACGTCCGCGCCGTCGAAGACCAACTTCAGGGATGAAGCGACCACGGCGGAGTCTTCATCTTTGATGACGGCCATGACTAAGGGCGCGCGCGCATAATCCGAATCGGCACGCGGCTCCACCGAGGCGACGGTGGGGGTAAGCAGCTGCACATCGGCTCTAACGAAGGCCAAGTAATTGAAGTCGAGATTTCCCGGGCCAGTGGTAAAGCGCAAGGTCGTCAAGCCGCCCAGACGCACGCTGGCCAGATTGCCCGCATTGTTTTTCAACGGCACGGTATGGAAGACGTCCCAGTTGCCGGTGGGCGGCGAACTGAAGTTGCCAATCGGTGCTTTGGTCTGGTTGGGCGAGGCCGGATTGCTGGTGATGACTGCCAATTCAGCATTTTCGTCGGCGCCGCCGGAGGCCAAACGGGCATAAACATTGTAACGCGCGCTGGGCCCGAAATCGCGGGTGTAGTTATACCAGTCGCCGGTGTCGTTCCAGCCCACGATGTAATTGCAAGTGATGACATGATCGCCGCGCACAAAGCCGTCTCCGCCCGGTTTGGAAGCTTCCACGCCAGTGGGCGCTCGATAGGCGGGAACAGCGCCTGGATCGTTGACGTCATTCACCTCGTGGTAATCGACGTCGAGGATGGCGTCCTTGCCCAACAGTGAGCAGTCCGGATCCCCAAAATTAGCGTGTAGTCCGCCCGTGGTGCCGTCATTGCTATAGTTGAAGTCTTCCGCCTCGATGAAGAGCGTGCCGGCGCCGCCCTTGAAAGGCCCGGCGGTAAAACTCCATGTGTTAGTCTGGCGCACAGGCACGGCATCGTTGTCCGCGAAGACCACGGCGGCCGTATGGGAACCCTCGGCCACGGGCGTCGTGATCTGGAACGTCCCTTCGGCGCCGCTCGCCGTGTCCGTCTGCGTCACGGGGGTTAACTCGACGCCGTCCAGGAAGAGTTGAATGCTGGCGGCGACCACTTGGGTGTCGGCATCGGCGATCACGACTTTGAGTTTGGGATCGCGCACGGTTAAGCTCCCGGCTTCTGGCGAGAGAGAAACGACGGTGGGGCGCAGCGTGGGCGAGAACGTCGGCACGAAGGCCAGGTAATTGAAGTCGTCATTGCCCCCCGCCAAGGTGGTTACCCGCACGGTGGTCTTGCCATTCAACCGCACGATGGCTTCCTTGCCATTTCGGTCGCGCAGCGGGACGAAGCAGAACGTATCCCAGCCGCCCGTGGCATCTGCGTCGAAAGTGCCCAAGGACACCGTGGTTTGGCCGCTCTGTGCCGGATCGCTGGTGACCTTGGATAAATCGACGTGGGTGTCCACGCCGCCCGAAGCGAAGCGGCCATAGACCTTGTAGGTCGTGTTGGGGAAGGTGCGGGTGTAGTTGTACCAGTCGCCCGCATCGTTCCAACCCACCTTATAATCGGTGGTGATGGCGACGCCCGCGCGCAGGTTGTCGGGCGTGCCTGGCACCGAGATGCCGTTGGGCGGGTTCAACACGCGGTAGAGAGGCGAATCCGGATTGCTGCCCGCCAAGTGATAATCCACATCGTGTTTGGCAGCGAGCGTATTGTAGGAACCATTGGGGGACCCGAAGTCGTAGAAGATCCCCGCGTTAGCACCATCAAAGGCATTGAAGTCCTCCGCCTCGATAAAGAGCGTCGTGCCCAAGGCACTGGAGGCCACCACGGGAGTCACGTAGAAAACATTGCGGGCCGTACACGGGACCGCGGGAGTCTCCGAGTCGTTGAAAGTCAAGACCGCTTCGTGACGCGAGCCTGCGGCAAAGGGGGCGGCCGGAGTGTGAGTAATGGTGGTGGTTTTCGCTGTCGCGTCCTTGACAATGGCGGTGCCGCCACTCGTCGTGACATCCGTTCCATCCAGGACCAACCGCACCGAACTATCCACGGGTTGGAAAGGGCTGCCACTGTAATCGATGACAAACTTAACCACGGACGCCTCCGACACATCGCGGCCCGGGTTGCCCGCGGGCAAGGCCGACGCGACCCGCGGCGCATTCGCGCCGACAGTGGTCGTAATCTGGAGGTCGTCGATCCAGTTGTTGTCGTTCGCCCCGCCGGTCCGGGCCCCGAGGACAAAACGCCCTTCCCGCGAAGTATAGCCGGTGACGACGTCTTTGAAGATATCCAGCCCTTTGTAGCGCACGCTAACACTTCCGCACGCGCTCAAATTCACCTCCAAGTCAACCCACGTCCCTGGCGCGGGGGTGCCGGCGGGATCGGTTTCCAGCGAGATCGGGTTGCCCGAGGCATCTGTTTCCACCGGCGCACAGTAGGGGCCGGGGGTGCTGGTCTGAGGCCCGGTGCCGGCGAAGCGTTTGTGCGCCACGATCGTGCCGTTGAGTTTGATGTCCAGGGCCGGCCCATCGCCGTTGCCGTTATCCCACGTGTCAATGTTGACGGATAACCCCGTGGCGGTGCCTTCCTCGCTCGTCAATCCGCCGGCTATGACGCTGTCAGTGACGTCGGCGAAGCTGATGCTCACACCGTCGGCGGGCCGAGCGGTGCCGCCGCCGATGCGCACTTTCATTTTGAGGTTGAAAGCGATGACCGGCGCGCCGGGGTCCAAGTTCGGCAGCACGATGGTGCCGTTTTGGCTACCCGTGGCATCGGTCAGGCTGATGTAACCGCTGCCGTCGTAGCTGCCGGTCGGGCGCCAGACCGCAGTAGGCCGGAGGCTGAAGTTGGGATCGGTGGTGGGATCCGCGTTGAAGTTGTTGTTATAGGTCCCGGCCTGCGCCCGTGGGCTGCCCAAGCAGCTAATGGCCAGGGTGAGGCCGAGTGCTCTGCTAAATACCAGCTTGTTCATAATGAGAGTTGGTTAGGGGAAACGCCCGACGCTAAGCCTAGCGGCCGCAAAAAAGCAAGCGGAACGAATGACTACTTATTAACAGGGGTGTATCCAGGCACTGCCCCCGAACAATGCAGTTTGGTGCGCGGCGTTTTACGCCGCTTCATCGTCCGTCGGCTCGAGGACCAAGGACTACCCAACGCTTCCTCCGATCCCCATCTCGAAGCGGCCTAAAGGCTGCGATCCCGGGGGCAGTGCCCGAATGCGCGCTATTAACAGCTCAATGCGTCAGTTCTTCGGTCCCGCGTTTCTGCATCCGGACGGTCACGCGGCTGGTCTCGCCCGGGGCGAGGGTGACACTAGCGGAACGGCCGGCCGAACCGCCTGAACGCACCACGGGCATTTCATAGTTGGTATGGGTCACCGAGTAGCTTTGTCGGCCGGCTGGCAACGTTCGCACCAGAGCCACGCCGCGCGCGTCGCTGATCGCCCGAAAGTCGTTTTCCATCCAGCGTCGGCGTTCGAGCCAGTTCATGCCTGGCCCTTGGCGAAAGAAATCTTCCGTGTTGAAGATGTCCTCGGCGAAAATGGTGCTGCCGTTGCCGCCCCAGAGCACGTTGGGCCAGAGGCCGGCCTTGGCTCCCGGCAGTGGCCGCCCGGCGTCATCCAGCACGGTGACCTCGAAGGAGGCGGCGGCTTCCATCGGCAGGACAATGTGCTGTTGACCTCGGTGAAGGGGGAACAACTGCGGCAGGCGTTGACTGGTCGTGACACCTGACGGTGACGCGCCTTGCTGTGAGACAAACCCTTCGCAAATTCCGATTAGCTCCATCCGGCCCGGCGGCAGGGATTCAAAGGTGAATGTGCCGTCTTCGTTGACAGGCCGCCACGCGATCCAGACGGGGGCTTCGCTATTGCCGTCGTGGCCCTCGGCGAACACGCGCGTGCAGACTCGGCCATGACGCACGGGGCGAGGCACGGCATCGTCGAGGCGCGCGCTCACGCGAGCGCCCGGCTGAAGTTCCAACGCGAACTCGTTTGTTTCCCCAGCCTTGGCATCGAACGACACCAGATCGCCGAACAGCGGCGGGCCATCGGCCGGCAAATGAACGGCCCGCAAATGGCCTGGGCCTGGTGCCACCCGGCCTGACCACAGAACCGGCCCGGCTCGTTGCCAGAAACCCGTGCCGGCCGGCCACATCCCGGAGATGTCCGCGTGCAGATTGGTCAGCACCGTCTCCCGCGTGCCGATATAACCGGTCAACCGCACCACGCCGCCGCGTTTGAGCACAACTGGATTGGGCCGCGTGCTGATGCGGTGCGTCAGGCGCGCCACCCAATATTTCAGCTTTTCGCGGTAGGATGCGTTGGACGGCGGGGAAGCAGATACTGTGCGAAAAGGACGCTCCGCACAAAAGTCCGGATGATCCACGGCGAAACTGATCTCAGCTGTCTCCAGGCGTTCGATGACGTAAAAGGGATAACGGACGGCCGCATAACCGTCTGTGTCGGTCCGGACGGTGACGGCCTTAAGTCCCGAACGCGCCAGATTGCCGTCCCACATGTAATGCCCTCCGTTTTTCTTGGGCCGCAGGCCATCGGGTGCGATGATTGCCCCAGCCACCGGGCGACCGCTTTCGTCAACCACCCGAATATGCGCCACCGGAACAGGCGGTGTGAGCACACGCAACAAGACCACTAACAACGCCAGGAGAAACAGTGCTGCTCCGATCCTCAATAGCAATTGTTTTGGTTTCATTGGAGTCAGTCGTCCGCCCTTTCGTGCACCTGCTTTCGGGCCTATTTAGGCACTGCCCCCCGCGATCCTACGCGCATCGGAACGCGGCGTTCACGCCGCTTCAGCGTGCGCCGGCTCGGGGGCCATGGACTGTTCAACGCTTCCTCCGATCCCCATCTTCAAGCGGCCTAAAGGCCGCGATCCCGGGGGCAGTATCTGAATGCACCCCCTGCTTTCCGCTTTCCGCTTTCAGCTTTTTCCGTCTCACTTGGCTTTGTCCAGCTCGCCCAGGATATATTTGCGGCGATTGACGACCTGACGGCGGAACGAATCGATGTCCGAGCGAAACTGGGCTTGAGCAGCCGCGGGATCTTCGCGCGTGACCCGGGCGCGCAAGGCGATCTCGGGTTCGAGCCGCCGTTCCATGGTGTCGATCAGGGGGCCCATCTTGCCTTCGGTAAAGACCGTCATGCAGATCTCGCGCAACCGGCTGAGAAACCGTTTGCGGAACTCCGGATTGGCCAGGAGCGGCCCGGAAAAGTAGCCCGGCGGACGCCACCAGCCGTCGAAGCCGCGTCGGGAGCGGCCCGGGGATTCGCCGGGGCCGTTCATGCCGAAGGTCAACGGCATAGTGTACCAGTCGTAGCGGCCGGAAGCTCCGTCGTAGTCGCCCCAGGTCTTGTCTTCGTCCCAAGGGAAAATGTCCCACCGGCCCTCCTTCCGGGGATTGTGGTAGGTAAAATAGTTATTGAAGAAGCCGTCCCAGTTTTCGATGCACATGTTGACGGCAAAATAGTTGATGAAATTAGTGACATTAAAGTGGCGTTCGATGAATTCCCACTGGGCCGCGTCGCTGTGGGTGTCCAGCCCGCGGATCAACGCCAACAAATCGTCATGGCCGGTGGCGGGGTTGGTTTTTTTTTCGTGTTTGCTGACGAGGTTATTTCCGTACCAGATCAGCTTGTAAAGGTTGCCGCCTTCATCGCGGCCGTTGCGGCGCAAGAACGCTTTATTGGGTTGTTCGATCAACAGGTGATACCCGAGCGGTCGGCCATCCATCCAGACCCGCACATGCTCGGTGAGTTCGGCGGGCACACCAGCGAGCCGATAAAGCTCATAAGCCAGCGGCTCCGACAGCACCCAGCGCGGTTGGTTTTCAAAAATCACGTTGATGCTGGTCATGCCGCGCAGGGTTTGATCCTTAAGGAAATGAACCTTGAACCCGCCGTTGCGTTGCACCACCCGCACATGGTCAAAGGTCTGCACGGCGCCGCCACCGGCCGGCAGATAGATAAATGTATCCTGGCCTCGCACTGGCGAAAGGTTCATGCGGCCAAGACGCACGCCGCGCCCCGGCAAACGCGGTTGGTCGCTCAAGTGCCAGACGAACCCGAACGGGATACGCGCGTCGTTCGTATTCGCGAAGGTTGAGTAGGTCAAGGCAGGCCGCAGATCGTTGGTCGACGGAAACGTCCGCTCGGTCGACGCCCCGTCTAGCGCCCGGAAGCGATAACGCACCAGGCGACTGGCGGGTTGCGCTGGGAGCTTCGCTTCAAACACCCCTTTGCGTTCGCCGCCGGAAACGCGTTCCATTTCCACCACATTCTCTTCCGTCATCTTTCCGGCGTAGGCCACCCGATAAAGCAACTGGACGCGCTTTACTCCGTCGGAGTCGGCCACGGTCACGCGCGCCGTCACTGCCTGATCGGCTCCCGGCGATTCCGGGGTCAAGACCACAGCGCTGAACGAAGGCGGAAGGTTTGCCGAGTAACAATCGTTGGTGCGTCCAGGGGAACCGGCCGGGCGCACGACCTCCGGCAAGCGCGAGGCCGCCCAATTGGCTGCTTCGGGCCCGGCCAGCGGACAGATGCGTTCCAGCGAGGCCGATCCGCCGTCCGCCGCGAGCGGCCAAGGCGCGTGATCGCTAAAAGTCATCGCATCCACCAGACGCTTCTGGGCGTCCACCAACTCCAGGCGTTCACCGCCGTGGCTCAGCTTGCCTTCCCAATCGCCGACCGCGCGGATCTGTTCTCCGTAACGCTCAGCGAAATCAGCGCGGTTCCGGCAGACCACCAGAAACCCGCCTGCGGCCAGCTTGGTGCCGGCAGGGATGCTGAACTTGACCCCTTTGTTGAACGACCACCCTGAAAGGTCCGCCTCGGACTCACCGGCGTTGAACAACTCGATAAACTGCAGCGTATCCAGGTCGTCGGGCGGATGGTACATGACTTCATTAATGACGACTCCGGCGGCAGCGGTGCGGAGCATGCCGGCCAGGAGCACGAGCCACACGACGACCAGCAACCCCGGACGCAAAGTGAGACGGCGGTTTGTCATAACCATGGCGAGTTGAGCAGCTGGAGCTTGCCGAAAACTCGTCAGCGGAGCCAGCGAATAAGAGTAAAGACTGAAGCGGCCGGGTTCATTCGGCACTGCCCTTGGAGCGGCCATTTCCTGCCACTTAGTGAGCCGGCTTTCACAATTCTTTTACATCCTCGAAGCAATGCGAAGAGACGTGACGGAGTCCGATCCTGCTATGAAAATCAAAACTTCATTCGCCGATACCACGTTCATTCCCCATGTCCTCGTGAATCCGACGCGCCACGAGCCGGCGCGGCCCCTACAGATTAGGTCCAGGCCAGGTTACCTCCTCAACAGAACCCGCTCCGGCCCCGTCACCGAAGCCGGCGCGGCCTGGTCGCGAAACCGGGGCCGTTTGTTGGGACTTCTTTTCGTGCTCTTGGCAACAGCGGCGTTTTCGGCCAGGGCGAGCGACCCCGTGGGCATTTATGCGTTCGTGGATAAGGTCATCTTCGAACCTAACGAACAAACCCCTGACCGCGTGCAGGTCTGGGGCGGCTTCGCCTTGGCCAAGGGCAAAGGCGAAGAATACGAGGCTGCGCAACGAGGTTATATGTACTTCAAGCTGCGGACCGGCGAGGAAGACATCTGTCGCAAGGAATGGGCGGACCTCAAGGCCGTTGCCGGCACCGGACAAATCGTCGCGTTCGGCTCCCGCCACGACTCCAAAGGAACCGTGCGAAGCACGGAAGCCAAGCCGGAACGGCCGGATGCTCACCCCAAAGGCTGGGGCCTGACCAAAGTCAAGGTCCGCAAGTACCCGCCCCTCGATCAGCTCGTCGCGCTGCAAGCCAAACATCCCGGGGCCAAACCGTAGGAGCGATCATCTGATCTGGTCGCGAAGTGAGGTTTGGCCACAAGTGAGCCTCCTGACGTCGGCTACCTACGAGCGGGTGGCAGCCAGGTCGGGCGGGTTTCCGCACTCCGCACTCCGCACTCCGCACTCCGCACTCCGCATTGGATCAGAGCCTCCTGACGTCGGCTCCGACCTGGTGGTGAATTGGGACCATGAACACATCGGAACAGACATGAGGCCTGCCGGAACATCTCAGCCGACGCAGGAGCGTGGCTTGGCGGTCTTTCCATCTGGAGAGCGGCTCATGGCCCGCAGCGGCTTGCTACGGCATTCCCGATGGGACGCTCTCCTGGTGTGGTTGGCCGCGGGTCATGGGGCGCTGCTCTTGACGGCACCACCATTCTGGATCGTAGCCAGCGCGTTGTGGTGGAATGCCAACACCATCTCGCATAACTTCATTCACCTACCGTTCTTCAAGACGCGGTCCTTGAACATTCTTTTCTCGGCCTATCTCAGCGTGGTGCTTGGTTTCCCGCAGAGCCTCTGGCGCGAACGGCACCTGGCTCATCATCGTGAGGCGCTGAATTCCCGCCGGCACGGAAATGTTTCGTGGAGGCTCCGGCCATCAGCGGGGTGGATGCTGGAAGCGCTCCTGGTCTGCGGTTGGTGGTTCTCCCTGCGGTCGATGATGCCGGATTATTTCATGGGGAATTATCTGCCCGGTTTGCTGGCGGGCCTTGCGCTCTGCCAGATCCAAGGCCATTTCGAACATGTCCGCGGCACGCTTAGCCATTACAGCCGGCTCTACAACTGGCTTTTTTTCAATGACGGCTTCCACGTGGAGCATCACGCGCAGCCGGGGCGGCACTGGACTCAACTTCCGCGGCTGAAGATTGCCGTGGACGCGATCCAACGGAGCCGTTGGCCGGCGGTGTTGCGTTGGATGGATTGGTTTAGCCTCGATGGGCTGGAGCGGTTGGTCTGCCGGTCGCCCGCGTTGCAACGTTTCGTGCTGCAACGGCACGAAGCAGCCTTGCGCCGTTTGCCGACGGTCGCGGCGCTGCTGCCGTCCTTGCGACGGATCACGATCGTCGGCGGCGGGCTTTTTCCGCGAACGGCGTTGGTCCTGCACAAACTCGCGCCGCAAGCGGGCCTGAGAATTGTGGATGCCTCCGCGGAGCACCTGGCTCAGGCCGGCCGGTGGTTGCCCAAGCAAGCAGAACTCATCTGCCAGTTTTACGACGTCTCTGCAGCCGGCTGTTTGCAGGACAGTGATCTCCTCGTGGTCCCCCTGGCTTTCGTGGGGGACAAGTCGGCCATCTATCGGGCGCCGCCGGTCCGGCACGTGTTGGTGCACGATTGGCTTTGGCGCAAGCGGGGCGAGAATGTGGTGATCTCGGTGTTGCTGTTAAAACGGCTCAATCTAGTGCGGGCATGAGAGCTTTGAGTCTGTTTGCTCTTTGTGTGCTGGCCAAGATCCTCGTGCTGGCCGATCAAAACCTGGCCGGCTCAATCTGGTCCCCGATCGCTTATGTCTGGCAGGACGGGCTCATGGCGTTGTTGCTGGGGGTGGTGGAATGGCTCAGTCGGAAGCGGCCGTGGCTTATCGGGAGCGCTTACCTTGCGGCGGTGGTTTATCTGGCGGTAAATGTCCCGTTGATGCGCGCCATGGCTTCGCCATTGACGTGGCCGATGGCCCAAGCCGCCGGCGGGGCGCTGGCCGATTCCATTCAACACTATCTAACTTGGGCGAACGTCGGGCTTATGATCATCATTCTGGGGGCAGGCCTCGTTCTGCCCGCGCTGATGCGGCGTCTGCCCGGCAAAACACAGGCGGTTGCTTGGGTTAGCGGAGTTGCCCTGGTCGCAGCGGGCCCGGTTGCGTCCGCGCGCGTGGATTGTTCAGGACGTGACCGGAATGTGTTTGTTGCCTTGGTGACTTCGGCGTTGCCCCACGTTCGCTCCAGTCACGAGGAGAGGAACTGGCGAGCCAGCCCGCTGGAGCGCGCTTCTGCAAGCAGCAGCAGCCCCGGCAGCCCAGACCAGGTGGCGCAACTCCGCGGGGCGGGCGCCGGGCGCAACATCGTCATGATGGTGCTCGAATCAACCGGAGCCAACTCGTTGCAGCCTTACGGCGCCACGGCCGATCCGATGCCTCATCTCACGGAGCTGGCCGCTGGCGCACTCGTCTTCGAAAATGTTTATGCCGTTTCGCCGGAGAGCATCAAAGGACTTTTCTCGGTGCTTTGCTCGACCTACCCGGCATTTGACACCAGCCCGGCCCTGTGGGAGCGCGTCGCCACGCCTTCTCTGGCCCAGAGGCTAAGCGAAGCGGGTTATCGCACGGCCTTGTTCCATTCAGGACGTTTCATGTATCTGGGCATGGAATCGGTCGTTCGACACCGCGGCTTCCAGGTTCTGGAGGATGCCGGCGCCATTGGCGGGAATGTTCAGTCCAGCTTCGGCGTGGATGAACCGGCGACGGTGAAACGGGCGTTGGCCTGGATCGATTCGCTGTCGCCGGGGCAACGGTTCTTTCTCATGTACCTTCCGATCGCCGGGCATCATCCTTACGCCACGCCGGAGCCCGGACCATTTGCCGACAACCCTGAGGCTTCCCAGTATCGCAATGCGCTCCATTACGCCGACGACGCCCTGGGCGAATTATGGCGGGGATTAAGAGAACGCGATCTGACTCGACAGACCCTTTTCATCGTCTTTGGCGATCACGGTGAGGCGTTCGGTGAACATGACGGCAACTTCGGGCATACCCAGTTTCTCTACGAGGAAAACGTGCGCGTGCCCTGGCTCATCGTTGCCCCCGAGTTGTGGCAAAAAAGCGTGCGGGTCTCGCAGGTGGCCAGTTTGATCGATCTGGCGCCGACGATCCTGGATCTGTTGGGATTGCCGATCCCGGGGGACTATCAAGGCGTCTCCCGACTGGATGCAGGAG
>Ga0247664_1000197_pt1 | contig 15695 bp, 13 predicted proteins | sample CNK05_metaG_FD_182715 | JGI IMG/M metagenome (GOLD analysis project Ga0247664, IMG submission 182715) | Soil microbial communities from Purdue University Martell Research Forest, Indiana, United States - CNK05 | ecosystem: Environmental > Terrestrial > Soil > Temperate forest > Bulk soil...
GAAAGCCAGCGAGCCCATCAAGACCATCGAATCGTCCTGGCAGGAGTGTGGCCCCAGCAGCGTCTCCAATTTCTCAGCAGTGGCCTATCATTTCGGCAATTATTTGCAGAGAGCGTTGGAGGTTCCGGTCGGGATGATTCACACCTCGTGGGGCGGGTCGCCGGCTGAAGTTTGGATTCGGGAGGCAGTGTTGTCTCAGGACCGGGAATATCGCCATGACATTCTGGATGCTTTTGGGGCGGAGCAACGGAAGTTCTCGGAGGCCGTGGCGCAGTTTGAACGGGAAGAGGGGGAAGCGAAACGGGAAGGCAAACCCTTCAACAAACAACGTCCCACGCTGGGCTGGAAGCCAAGCGAGCTTTACAACGGCATGATTGCTCCGTTGTTGCCCTACGCGATCAAAGGCGCGATTTGGTATCAGGGCGAATCCAATGCCGGGCGCGCTTATCAATATCGCCGCTTGTTTGTGGATATGATCCGCAACTGGCGCAAGGATTGGGGTCAAGGCGATTTCCCTTTTCTTTTGGTGCAATTGGCCCCCTTCATGGCGATCAAGGAGCAACCCGCCGAAAGCTCCTGGGCTGAATTGCGCGAGGCTCAAACGATGGCAACCACGGCCCTGCCCAAGGTCGGCATGGCCGTGATCACAGACTACGGCGACCCGAAGGACATCCATCCGATTTGGAAAAAGCCGGTGGGCTATCGCTTGGCGCTGGCCGCTCGCGGGATCGCCTATGAAGAGAAGATCGTCTACTCGGGGCCGCTCTATCGCAGTATGAAAATCAAGGGGGACCAGGCCTTCCTCAGCTTCGATTCCATCGGCGAGGGACTCTTCGGCGGAGTGTTTGCCAATAGACCACCCCCGGAATCCGGGCTCACCTATGATGTCGAAATGGCGCGCTTAAAAGCGCCGCTCCAGGGATTCGCCATCGCCGGCGAGGACCGCAAGTTCGTCTGGGCCAACGCCAATATCCAAGACGACAAAGTCGTGGTCAACAGCCCGGCTGTCGCCAAACCTGTGGCCGTCCGCTACGGATGGGCCGATTGTCCGGTGGTTAACCTTTATTGTTCGCCGGCCGCAGGCGCTCCGCCCTTGCCGGCCTCGCCTTTCCGCACCGACGATTGGCCGATGACCACCGCGCCGGGCGCGGCGGCCAAGAAATGAGGCACCGACGCGAAGCCGCGCTTGGCCCGAAGCGGGTAGAAAGTGGCATGAACATTGACCACGCGGGAGTCGGCAGGTTCAGGCGATCGAACAGCGTCGGCTGGAGTTGTTTGGCGGGCATCCTGTTCGGGGCGGTCACCGGATGGGCGGCACCGCAAAAGAAGGAGGCCGATCTGCCCAAGCCCAGCGTCAAGGAATGGCCCGCGCAACGCGAATTCATCTATGAAACCGCTTCGTTCCCTGCCTGCCACGCTTCTACGGTCGTCCAGCTTGGCAACGGGGACATCATGGCCGCGTGGTTTGGCGGCACCCAGGAAGGTAATAGCGACGTAGGCATCTGGCTGGCGCGCCGCGGCGGCGCCCAATGGACTGTCCCCAAGGAAGTGGCCACGGGCGTCGATCCCGATCGCAACAAGCGATATCCGTGTTGGAATCCGGTTTTGTTCCGGCCCAAGGAAGGCCCGCTCTTGTTATTTTACAAGGTGGGCCCGAGTCCTTCTCGGTGGTGGGGCATGCTGATCACTTCGTCTGACGACGGCGCGACTTGGTCGGCGCCGCGCCGGCTGCCTGACGGCATGCTGGGCCCGATCAAGAACAAACCCGTGCAACTGGCGGACGGCGCTCTGTTATGCCCATCCAGTTCGGAGCATGAAGGCTGGCGCATTCACGTGGAACGCAGCTCCGACTTGGGCCTCACCTGGAGCAAGAGCCAACCGCTCAACGACCGGAAAGAATTCGATGCGATTCAGCCCACCATCTTGGTGCATTCGCCGCAGAAACTGCAGTTGCTATGCCGCAGCAAGCAAGGGCGCGTGACCGAATGCTGGAGCGAAGACGCCGGCCAACACTGGAGCCACATGAAAACCACCACGCTGCTCAACCCCAACTCCGGAATTGATGGCGTCGCGCTCCAGGATGGGCGCCATTTGCTGGTCTACAATCCGGTGGCACGCGGACGGACGCCCCTGGTGCTGGGCTTATCGCGTGACGGGATCCATTGGACCACGGTCGCCACGCTGGAGGATCAGCCCGGAGAATACTCCTACCCGGCGATCGTCCAAACCGCCGATGGGCAGGTCCACATCACCTATACCTGGAAAAGACAACGCATCCGGCACGTGACGGTCCGGCCGGAGTGAGCAACACTAGTCTTGCCAGAACAGCGATGCTTTCGGCGCGGAATAACGCACTTCCATTTCGGGAGTGTCGACGCGTGCGCCTGCGCGATGAAGCGACTCCACGCCGGCCATGGTCATGCCGGAAGTGAGGAGCGTCCGTTCGACCGGGTAGGGGGCGTGGTTCTCGACGATCATCCGTTCGATGTGATGAATCAGGGGGTTAAAGAAATCCGCGGTGGTGGATCCGTGCATGGGCATGGGCAGATACATCTGGCAGGAGATGATCTCGCCGGTCCGTTGGTTCAAGCCCGCATAATTGAAGTCCTGGATGGGCAGCAGGAACAACGTGGTCCGGAAGCCGTCCCGGTGCTCGACGAAGAACGCCAGCCCATCAGGAAACACCTTGCGCGCCCAAGCCAATGTCACCGCATCGGTGGGATACCCTTCTGTCACCGGCAGGTTATGGCTGCGGGTCAAGGCCGCGACCACCAGCCGTTGGGTGGTGTCTCGGCGCGCCACTTCCTCCCACATCGCTGGTCCGCGCAGCGCTTGCACGTGGCGCAATCCGACTTCGCCGCCGTTGCGCCGTTCCGACATGCATTGCGCGGTTTCGTAGCCATGAAAATCATAGCTATCGACGCCGCCATAACCGGCGCAGACACTCTCACTGAGCGGCGTGCCGTACGGCAGATCGATCGCGGGCATCCGCCGGGTGACCGGCAAGGAGGAGCCGGCCAGGAACGGGAACTTCAGCCGCCGCGAATCGGCCACCATTTCCACGCACTTCGCCCAGTCGGTGGAAAGATGTTTGTCATTGAACACAGGCACGCTCCGACCGCTGTTCTCAAAAACCTTCATGACTTCCTTGAAGAATTGATAACGCGGATAGAGGGTTTGGCCTTTTTCGTTCTTGGGATACCGGCCGTGCTCACCAATGATCACCACGCCATCCACGGCCAGGCTTGAACCTCCCAAGGTCAGGGCCTCGGCGATGGTGGAAAAGATCGGCACACCGTGCCGCCGCGCGGTGGCTCGAGCCAGATCGCCCTCCGGGAATTGATCGATATACAACGACACCAGATCCACCGCCGGCCGCCGCCAGCCGCCCGCCCAGCCGTAGCCCAGCAAAAAGCGGTCGATGAAATGTTGCGCATGCGAATGGCGGCGCACTTCCGTGCCGAGCAGCGCGATGCGTTTACGGGGTCGCTCGGCGGCCGCCTCCGCGCCCATCCAGTACAGGCTGGCGGCTGCGGCCGTGGCCGTGGCCGTGAGAAAGGAACGACGGGAAAGAATCGGTGGATTCATGCGGCTCTCCTAAGGAACAAGGCGGACGCGATAAAACCGCGCGGGACTGCTAGCGGCGTTCGGGTCGAGCACAGTCACAATACCGCCAGTGCCGGCGATCGGCGTGCCATCTCCCACGCTGATCCAACTCCCGCCTGGCGCCAGATCGTCGCGCTTCTCCACTACGTAAGAACGGCCGGCGGAAGCTTGGAAGCCAATCTGCACATCCGCGCCCACCAGACGCACCGAGGTCAGATACAAACCAACGATGGTGGCTTGCGCAGAATTGTCTGCGATCGCCGCGTTGACCGGTTCGCTCAGGTTGACGAAAAACGTCTCCTCCGGTTCCACGGCCGAGTCGGCTAACAACACCACCGCTAGTGTGGCCGAGGCTTCCCCGGGCGTGAAGGTCAGGATCCGATTGGTCGCGACGTAATCCAGACCGGCCAGAGCCGTGCCATCGGCGGTTTGGCAAGTCACGCTCACGCGGCGGTTGGTTGGTTCGGATAACCTTACCGTGAACACGGCCAAACCGTTCCGCTGGTCCTCTTCGCTGACGGTCAGATCGGCGATGGTCAACTGCGGCAGCGCATCGTGATTGGGGAACGCCAAGCCAAATTCGCTCGTGCTGTCGGTGTCCAAATCCGTGGCCGTCACACTAAAGCGGCGATCGGCGACCTCGCCGACCATAAAGAAAGCAAAGCCGGCCAGGCCTTGTCGATCGGTGGTGACCACAACTTCGCCCGCATAAACGGCTCCTTCGCCGAACCCGCTCGGGTCCGCGGCGGCGCTATGATAAACATCGATGGCGTAATCATGTTCGGGTGCGCTGGCCAGCAGGCCGCGGACAGCCGTGACCCCGGCGTTGAAGGTGATGTTGGTGATGACCGGGAAGTTCTGCAGCCCATTGGGGCCGAGGTCAGAATCGAGCGCATCATTGGGCGTGACGGGACCGGGGGCAACGCCATTCCATTCCAGGTTGATCGCCAGCCCCCAATTCGCTTCCAGACTGTTGCCCACGATGGTGTGCCCGACGGCCGACTCGCCGCGAATCAGCACGCCATCAGCCTCATTGAAGGCGATGCGATTGCCGGTTCCCGGGGTGCGTCCGCCGATGAGGCTGTTGCGGGCCGGGCTCTCGATCCAAATGCCCGGCCCGGCGTTGGGCTGGGGCATGGCGCCCGTTTCGTCGGTGCCGATCCAGTTTCCTTGAACGATTAGACCGGCGGCCTCGCCTTCAACGCGAACTCCTCCCGCGCGATTGGCGGCAATGACGTTGCCTTGCTCAGGATCAGAGCCGCCGATCAGATTATCGTGTCCATTGGCCACGGTCAGTCCGTACGACCCGTTTCCCAGCGCGGTCCTTCCGTCGGCCGCGAGCCCAATGAGGTTCCCTTGCACCGCGTTCAGTTCCACCTGCGGGCCTTCCAGTCTGACGCCCTCGGCCTCGTTTCCGGAGATGACGTTGCGCTCGTCGAGGCCGGCGCCGCCGATCGTGTTGTTGGCGGCGGCCTGGACCAGTTGGATGCCGGCCGCGCCGTTGCCCAAACGATGCCCGCCCGAACGGTCGGTTCCGATGAAGTTGCCTTGCACCACGACATTGGATCCCGCCAGCGTCACACCGTGGAGCGCGTTGCCCGAGATCAGATTTCGGCCCGCAACGGACCCGCCAATGGTGTGTTCGGCGCCTTGGATATGCAGCCCGCTTCCGCCATCGGAGCCGGTGGAGTTCGGGATGGCACGAGTGCCGGACAGGTCCGTCCCGATTTGGTTTCCCTGCACCACGTGTCCTTGACCGCTTAACCAGACTCCGGACCACGCGTTGCCGGAGATGACATTGCCCGAGCCGGGTTCCACGCCGCCAATCGTGATCGATTGGCCATCCTGGATCTCAACCCCAAAGCGTCCATTGCCCAGCGCGGCGGTGCCCGTCGCATTCAGCCCGATCCGATTGCCCTGAATCACATTCCTCTGGCTGTCGGAGCCGCTCAGCCGAACGCCCGATTCTCCATTCCCGGAAATGACGTTGGCGGCGCCCGGTTGTGGACCGCCCAGGGTGTTGTCCCAGGCCGCTTGCAGTTCGATGCCATGGCGCGCGTTGGGCAGGACCACCTCGCCGGACTGCGTCAGTCCAATCATGTTCCCCTGCACCTGGTTTTCCGCCGCTCCGTTCAGCAGCGCCAAGCCTGAGCCGGAATTGCCCGAGAGAACATTGCCATCGCCGGCTCGAACGCCGCCGACGGTGTTGCGGACGCAATTGGACACCACGATCCCCGCGAAACCGTTGGCGCAGCTCACCGACCCGGAACGATCCGTCCCGATATAATTGCCCTGAATCACATTTCCGGATGCCGCCGCGCTGATCTGAATGCCGCCAGTCCGATTTCCGGAAATGACATTGCGGCTGGCTGGGTCACGGCCGCCAATGGTGTTGAGCGGACAATTGGGACCGATGAAAATCCCGAGACCGTTGCCGGCGATGTTCGTGCCGGTGTCATCGACGCCGATGAAGTTGCCGATGATCAGGTTGCCCCCGTTTTCCTCCAAGCGAATGGCGGGTCCCGTGAACTCAGCGAAGATGAGTCCACGAACCGTGCTGCCGCCGCCCAGAATGGTGAGGCCGTTGGACAGAGTGCCCGTGCCGTTCAATTCGATCAGAGGCTGTCCGGCATAACCCGGTTGAGTGGTGCCGTCGATACTGACGGGCCCCACAATGGCCGGGAGTTCCGTCGCCAGCGACAGCGTATGAACGCCGGCGCCCCGGATCTCAAACCGGATGGTGTCCGCGCCGATCTGCAGATTGGCGTTAATGCACGCCTGACGCAACGAGCCCGGGCCGCTGTCCGCCGTGGTCGTGACCATCAAGGGCGCGCTTTGGAGGCTGGCGGCAAACAGGAGCACCAATCCAGCCGGCAACAAAACTCGTCGGTGGCTCAAGAACAGGTTCAGAGCCGGAAGGGCGCCTCGGTGATCTTTGCTCATGGTTGCTGGTGGTGAAACGGCGCGGTTATTTATTTTCCGCCGGGCGCGAGGCTAACAGGTGCACCGGTGGCGGGGCAATGCTTGTCGCCAGCTTGTCGCCTTGCTTGTCGCCTTGGTCACGGAAAGCCGGGCGCATTCGGATCCTGCCCCCGGGATCGCGACTAAGGACTTGCCGAACCGGAGCCGTGGACCGTATCAGTGGGCGTGGAAAGGACCAAGACATGCCTTCAAAGCCGCGACTAGTCTGTGAACAGTTTCCGCGCGCATCGCGCTACGATCCGGAATGGGTTATGGCCGGCGCGAGCGGGGGCGCCAATTCCCTCTGGTTGGCCGAATGGCTGGCCGATGCGCTCAAGCTGCAGCCCGGCATGCGCGTGTTGGACCTCGGCTGTGGACGCGCCTGTTCCTCCATCTTTTTGCGGCGCGAATTTGGCGTGCAAGTCTGGGCCGCGGATCTGTGGTTTAGTGTCTCTGAAAACATGCAGCGCATCCGCGATGCCGGCGTCGAGGACGGCGTTTTTCCGCTGCATGCAGACGCCCGGTCGTTGCCTTTCGCCGAGGGTTTTTTCGATGCGATCGTCTGCATCGATTCCTTCATGTATTACGCAACGGACGATCTTTACCTGAATTACCTTGCGCGTTTCGTGAAGCCGGATGGTTTGATGGGGATCGCCGGGGCCGGTTTGACCCAGGAAGTGGAAGGCTCCGTTCCCGACTCATTGCGCGGCTGGTGGACCCCGGATGTGTGGTGCCTGCATTCGGCGGCCTGGTGGCGCCGGCACTGGGAACGGACCGGCTTCATCAACATTCTCTTGGCCGACACTATGCCCGATGGTTGGCAACTGTGGCTGGAATGGGTCCGCACGATCGCTCCCGAGAATGTCGCGGAAATAAAAGCCCTCGAGGCGGATCGCGGCAATTATTTCGCCTATGTGCGAATGGTCGGACGCCGTCTGGGGTCCGTCCCATTGGGAGAGCACATCGTGTCCATCCCCGCGCAATACACGAAGAAACCGCTGCTGCGCACTACAGAGTAAGACCTGTCATCGGGGAGCGAACGTCTCTAACTTTTCGGACGCGCATTGGGGCCATGAACCGAGGCGCGCCTGTACACTGAGCGGGCGGTCTATGACCGCCGACCTTTTGATCTAGTATCTTTGTGGTGCGCAAGGCTTGCAAAATGCGAAATGAAGACGTGACCACGGCCCCGCGGATGGACGCAGATGGGGACGGCCCAGGTTTGGGGCAGCTAACCGGGGCGTCGCGGCTCAAGGACGCCAGTCAAGGACTTACGGCGAATCCGCGAAGACCGGTTAACTTTGCTTGCGGACCTTGGGGGTGGCGGCCTGAGGCGCCGCCACGATTGGCCTGAGGGTGCCCGTCCATTCACAAAGGTTTGAATAACGACGGCATCGCTCTGCCACGACCGGACTTACCTTGCCGGCCAGGACCTGGCCAGGCGCATTCCACAGCCCGTAATACTCGAAATCCGTAGGAGGCCGATGGTAGACCGATTCGAAAGCTTTGACCCGACGGGCCAGCAGGGTCAGGGTGACTTGCCTGGCTGTTTGCGCATCGGCGTAACTGGTCGAATCAGTGACGCTGCGCCACTCACTCTTCAGAATTTGATAGCGGCTTATCTCACCGGCCCGACCGACCACTCGGTCATTGTCACCAGTCTCAAGCATCGACAGCGCCGCCAGACGATCCATGCCGAACGAAAGCGTCGGGCAGAGGGCGAGGAGTATCACCAGCAATCTCATGCGGCGCCACCATAGTCCTTGTCGTATCCCTCTCACAATCGAGGTACTTACGGCTCAACTGGACCGAAATTTCCCCGGTTGGCCTAGGGGGAATCCCCTAGACGAGGCCACTCCGTCACACCGTGATGAAGGGTCATTGGTCGGGAGTCTCGCGCATCCGATCCGGAAAAATGACCCGCCATTGCTGAGGCCCGTTACACGAAAGAATTCTCGTTACAAAAAATCTTTTGGGCCCGCAGATGGAGGCAGATGAACGGGTATAGGCGGGGCTCGCAGATGAGAAGGAGGGAGGAAACGGCCGCACTCCGCATTCCGCATTCCGCATTGGGAAGGGGCCCGCAGATCGGCGCAGATGGACGCAGATGCTGAAGCGCGTCACTTCGACATTAGTCATTCGACATTCCGCCTTCCGCCCTCCGCCCTGGAATGGCCCGCAGATGGGCGGGTGAACGATCCACAATATCCACAATCGTCGAAAATCGAAAATCAGCAGCAATCGCCATTTGAATGGATCTGCAGACTTGACGCGCTGGCCAGTTCTGATTGCATCACGGCAAATGAAACTGAATTGGATTCTCCCGATTGCATTGAGTTTGGCCGCAATGGGTCTAACCGGCTGCGTGGACACCCTGGATGGCCACTCGAAATTCGCCTGGGACCCGACCAAAGATAAAGTGGAGGGTCGCTATGAGTTTACGCCGGCGCAGTTGTGGACTGCCGCCAAGGATGTGATCAAAACGCAAGGCGTTTTGGTGAGTGAAGACATGCAAAAGAATGTGCTGGAAGCCAGCATCGACGAACGCAAGGTCTACATCCACATCGAAGAATTCGATACGCGCACCTCGCGCGTGCTGGTGCAGGCCCGGACCAAAGGCGGAGGCGCCGACCTGGAAATGGCGGCGTTCATCGATAAACAGATCGCCGTGAGATTGGCCGCGGGGAACCTGACCCCCTCGGGCTCAGCTAAACGCTGAGCCGAGTGCGGAATGGGGAATGCGGAATGCGGAATGGGGGTGCGCGGCGGGAGCGCAGGAGGAAACGTCGAGGTGGTGATTGGCGTCTCACGACATCCGCGGTCTCCCCTTGCGTCGGCTTCTACGGTTTCGGTAGACGTCCTTTGAGTCCGAGATCCTTCTCGTAGGTCCCCAATTGAACCACGTGGGATTGCTGTTGGCCTTTGAATTCCAGGCGCAGATGCTCCAGGCGTTGGTGGGCCAATTCAGCCCCCGCCAATCCCTGAAACCGATCGATGATCCGCTGCAAGGTGGCGCGCACGGTTTCGTAGTCGGCGCCGTGTTTGAGTTGAAGATCAGCGATGCTGTTTAACCAGCGGGCGACTTCTTTGCCGGGCTGATGCGGGGCCTGGATGAGTTGCTCCAGTTGCGCGATGGCCAGGTCCGGGCGCTGATAATAGTCGGCGTAGAGGTGAGCCAGTTGCTCGCGCGCTTCATTGTCGAGCGGATGTTGTTCGAGATGCTGCACCAGACGCTGCGCTTGCGCCTCTTGAGTTTCGGCGGCCGGCGCCACCCCGGAGGCTTCCTGGCGCAAACCCACATCCGTCAGCCCCGGCCGCAAGGGCAGCGGCCGATGTTCGTGGGCGGCCAGCAATTGTTCCTTGGTCGCCAGATGCGCCAGGCGTTGGGCGGCCTGGTTGGCTTGTTCGGTGTCGGGCAGCAGCAGGGTGATGCGTTCGAGGCTGGCGCGCGCGGCGTCCACGTCCTGCACCTTGAGCTGCCAATCGGCCAGCGTGTTTAACGCGTAGGCCAAGTGCGCCGCGGGCCGGCCGGGTTGATTGAGAAACCGTTCGAGCGTGACCTCGGCGGCCTGCAGGTCGCCCAGGTGCTGGGCCTGAATCTCTGCCAGCTTGATATGGCCAATGATGTCGTCGGGAAACTTTTCCAGCTCGCGTTGAATCTCGTAGATCGCTTCGCGGTAGCGGCCTTGCTTCACACGGGTGTCGGCGATCGAATAGTGCGGTTCAGGCGGCGGTGGTTCCGTGCCGCCAGTGAAAAGGTTGCCGAAAAGATCGCTGACGACCCCGATCACCACAGGCACCCAGACAAAGGCCAGGAGCAACCCGAAGACCAGGCCCACCATGACGCCCGCGATCTGACCGCCGGCAGTGCCGTCGCCGGCCAGTTGATCGATGCTGAAGTAGGCAGCGATGAGTAAGCCGGCGGTCAGGACGCAGCGCGTCAAGAGCGAGACCGGATCCCGGCTGCGCTTGAGCATGCGCCAGAACGCCCACGCACAGAACCCGGCGATAACCACCAGGATAAACAGGCCGCGGAGGAAGGAGCCGGTTTGCGAGAGAGCGATCATTCCTTCATTCCTTTTTGCGGCTAATCCGATCCGGATGACGGGCGCGACTCATGGCGCTGTCATAACTGATCAGGCATTTGCAATAGAGGTCATACAGACAATTGTCCATGATGATCATGCCGTCCTTGGCCGCCGTTTGCATGGTGTTCTCGAGGAAATGCAATTGATTTTCGCGAACCAGATTGCGCACGGCGCTGTTGGCCACGAGAAATTCGTAGGCCAGAATGCGGCGAGTGCGGTCGGCGCTGGGAACCAGGTCTTGAGCGATGATGCCGGCCAGCGAATTGGCCAGTTGCAAGACGACTTGCCGCTGCGCGCTGCCTTCAAAGATCCCAATCATCCGTTCCAAAGCATGCGCCACGTTGGGGGAATGCATGGTAGCCAGCACCAGATGCCCAGTCTCCGCCGCCATTAATGCGGTGGAAATGGCTTCGGCGTCCCGGACTTCCCCGACCACGATCACATCCGGGTCCTGTCGCAACACATGGACCAGTGCCCGATTGAAGGAACGAACGTCGGTGAGGACTTCCTGCTGCACCACAAGGGCCCGGTTATTTCGGTGCACGAACTCGATCGGGTCTTCGATCGTGACGATCTTGCAACGGCGTTCGCTGTTGATCAGGTTCACCATGTAGTTGAGCGTGGTGGTTTTTCCGGCCCCAGTCGGTCCGGTGATAAGAAACAGGCCATTGGGTTTGCGCGCCATGTCGTCGATCCGTGCGGGTAATCCCAACTCCTCCCGCGATGCCACCCGTTCGCCACAGAACCGAAAACTCATCTCCGGATGCCCGTTGCGCTTGTAGAAGGTCACCCGCACCCGGCCCGCCACGTGATGATGGATCGAAACGCATAATTCCCACTCGCGCTCGAAGGTGTCCCGGTGAATCTCCGTGAGGAGTTGCAGTGCCATCTCATCGATATCCGCGGGGGTCAACCCTTCGTTCTCCGCCAGGATGATCTCGCCGTTGACGCGGAAGGCGGGTGGAACTCCCGCGATCAAGTGCAAGTCGGACGCGCCGTATTCATGGGCCGTGGCCAACAGGCTGTCCAGCGGGGCGGTGCTCATTGGCGGAACCGTTGACGCCACCAGCCGCCGAAGCGGGTGATCAGGCTCGTTTCCGAAAGGCCACTGATGGCGGTGGCCGCTTCATGCAAACGCGGGCTGATCTGCAACGCTTGCTGAAAGGATTGTCGGGCCGGGCCGACCAGGCCCAGTTCCTTCTGGCAACGGCCGGCCAGTAACCAGAGCAACGGGTGATCCGGTCGCAGTTCCAAGGCTTGTTGCGCCAGTTTCAGAGCCAAAGCGAATTGTCTGTAGAAGGCCCGAATTCTGGCCGCCATCCAGCGGATCACCCAGTTGGCCGCAGCCAACGTCAGCGCTTTGTCAAAACAGTAGTCCGCCCGTTTCTCTCCGCGGGCAAGGAGGACATCGCCCCGGGCCAGCCAGATGTAGGGAGTGTCGCCGCGCTCTTCGATGCTGGCGTCCGAGAAGGCCAGGCTCGCGTCCAGATCGCCGGTGCGGGCCAACGCCACGGCTTTGGCGGCCAACAGCTCCGGCTCGCGCGGAAATCGTTCCAGGGCTTTGTCTGCCCATAACTTCGCTTCCTGAAACTCATCCAACTCGATCAACGCGCGCACCTGGCCTGTCCAGGCGGGCGCGCTGAGGGGATTTTGTTCGACCGCTCGGCCAAACGAGCGCAGGGCTGGTTCGAAATCGCCTTGTTCGATCGCTTGGTTGGCTTCGGCAAGATAATAGCGCTCATCCTTGAGTGGCAGTTGCCCGTGCAACGGTTGCTCAAATTCACCGCCAAACTCAAGATTCCCGAAACGGCTCATAAGCTCAACGATGGTGGCCGGTCCGCCCATGACGTGATGGCCGCCCACGCGTTGATCACGTTGATGAAGTTTGGCTCTCGTCTTGGTTCGCTCATCTGCTTATCGGATCAAACGGCATTTGGTCAACTTGGATCGGGCCCTGGACAAATCGTTTTCAGAGAGAGGAGGCATCTTGCCAAGCCGATCGGGGTGCCGCCAATGATGGATGAAACTGGCCAGGCCGCTGCCGATCAAAATCAGCCAGAAACCGCCAAAGAGCGGAACCGCCCGCGGCCCCAGGTAATCGGCCAGATGCGCGGTGGCCGCCAGGAGCGGAAATAAGGCGATCAGAGCGAAGACGAACAGAGTACCGTTGCGTCCACATTCTTTAAACTGTTCGGCAAATGCTTTCCACATAAATGCCTCCGAGTTACGGCCCGTCGACCGGGTTGGATTCCTCAGGGCGAGTCGCGGAATCGGCCTTCGCGGCGTTTTTCGGCGGTGTGCCACGGGACACGCTGGCATCGCGAGCCCGGCCTTTGGACCAAAGCCGGAGCGCGTGGATCTGTTCATCCATGGTGCGGGCCAACGGGACGGTTTCGCTGAGCGCAAAGAGCACATGGGCGGTCTGCAATTCTTCGCGGGCAGCGAAGGCATCATACAAGGCACTGATGATGGATTCTTCGATTTCGGCGCCGCTATATTCGTGGCTGGCCGGCACCAGTTGATCCAGATCGAACTGGCCAGCGTCGCGCCCCCGTTTGGCCAGGTGAATCCGAAAGATCTCCGCGCGATCCTCGGCCGACGGCAAATCGACAAAGAAGATCTCATCGAAACGACCTTTGCGCAGCAATTCCGGAGGCAATTGCGAAATATCATTGGCGGTGGCCACCACAAACACCGGCGCGCTTTTCTCGGATAACCAAGTCAGGAACGTGCCGAAAACCCGAGCGGCCGTGCCGCCGTCCGTTCCCCCGGAACTTTGTGAACCTGCGAAAGCCTTGTCGATTTCATCGACCCACAAGATGGCGGGCGCGACCGACTCGGCGACGGCGATGGCGCGGCGGACATTCTCTTCGGAGGACCCCACGAGACTGCCGAACATACGGCCCATGTCAAAGCGGAGCAGGGGCAATTGCCAGAGGCTGGCGACGGCCTTGGCACATAGACTTTTTCCGCACCCCTGCACTCCCAGCAGCAAGATGCCTTTGGGGGCCGGCAGGCCGAACTGGCGGGCTTCATCACTGAAAGCGACCGAACGTTTCTGGAGCCAGCCTTTGAGCACAGCCAATCCGCCGACCTGGGCGAAGGTTTCCTCGGCCGCGTAATATTCCAACAGACCGCTTTTGCGAATGATTTGTTGTTTTTGCGCGAAGACTTCCCCGACGTCTTCGGCGCTCAAGCGCTGATCCCGGACGATGATCTTGGCGAACACATTTTCTGCCTCTCCCAGCGTCAGGCCCAGCGCGGCCTGCAAAAGCCGTTCCCGACTCCCTTCGTCCAGGGTGATGCTCACCTGTTTAAGTTGTTTGACCTCAACCAGGATCTTGTCCAGCAGCAATTCCAAGTCCGCCCGCGTCGGAAGCGGAAAATTCAGCACCGTCACTTCCTTCTCCAGTTCCAGGGGGATCTCCAGCGTAGGAGAAACGAGGATGATGGTTTTGTAGCTGCTTTTGAGGTGCAGCGCGATTTCTTTGAGGCGACGAATGATGGCGAAATGGCTTTTAGTCAGAAAGGGGTGAAAATCGTTAAAGACGTAGATGGCTGGTTCCACCTGTTCGATCACCTGCTCCAATGCCGGCAGGGGCTCTTTGGTCGCCGGTTGCCGCGCTTTGTGGGACTGAATGGAACTGCCCGCCGGCACCAAACCGGTGCTGTAACTCCATTCGTACGCCTTCTTTTGGCGGCGCGCCGCAATCGCCTGGATCAGTTCGCGGACCCGCGTTTCTTCGCTGGTCACCAGGTAAATCAGCGGATAACGGGCGCGGATCAGCGTCTCAATTTCGTCGGCGATCTCCATTCCGGCATTGTTCCGGGGCGAACCCATTGGCCATGGGCAAACGTCATTTTATTTCATCCGGCCTGGCCCAGCCACCGCCGCCACCAGGAGCGCGGCGGGACAGGACCGACAGAGCTCTGGAGCCGCTCGGTCACCGAGGCCGGCACTGGGGTCTGGGCGGCGTCGTAACGAATCATTTCTTCGGCAGTAGCGAACTCAAGGATTTGCTGCTGCTGCTGTGCCTGGACCTGCTGTTCAGACAGCGTCTGCTCCTGGGAGAGGCGCTGGAGTTTGGAGTGGGGATTCAACGGGTTCATAGGTGGTGGTTGGGAGCGGGGTGGGTGGTGGTTATGCGGTCTTGCGAAAATGGGCGGCGAAAGCCTTGCGGGCCCGATGCAATTTGCCGCGAACAGCGTCGCTGGTTTGCGAGGTCAGCGTTCCGATCTCGTCGTAACTGAGTTTCTCATCCGCCACTAGTAACAACAGGAGGCGGTATTCTTCCGGGATAGCCTGGAGGGTCTTTTGGATGCGTTGACCCAGTTCCCGGGTTTCGAGGATGCGCAAGGGGCTCTCTGAAGCTCCGGCTGTTCTTTCCCAGAGCTCCTCGTCATCGGTGGTTTGGATGTGGCGACGATGCCAGGTTTGCAACAGGTTCTGGCAATGGTTAATGGTGATGCGATAGAGCCAGGTGCGTATGGTGGATTGGCCTTTGAACTCGCCCAGCTTCCGGTAGGCCTTTAGAAAAACATCATGGGTGGCATCTTCCGCCTGCGTCGGATCTCCAAGCATCCGCAACGCCAAATAGTAGATGGGCCGGCAGTTTTCCTCGTAGATCGCCGCCAACTCGGGAATGGCGAGCCCCACGGACCCCCGGTCACCCGGGGCTGCTCCCGGGGAGCGGACGGGTGTAGAGGAAGCCACGGGCTGGGGTTCTTCCATGGTGACAGATGACATCAATAATTAGACAGCGCCCCGATGCCCTTGTCACGCCCGGACCTGGCGGGAATCGCGTTGGTGAAGCCCGGCCCAGCCACCTCAACGGGGAGGTTTTAAGCACCGGGCTTGTTCAGCTCGAACTTGAGGTCCGTTTGGGAGCCGGTCCGGGCGTTGCGGATCTTCATGTTCCGCAGTTGCCAGCGGCCTTCGACCTTTTCAAAGCTGCCTAAGGCAAATTTCTTAAAGAGCTTGCCTTGAGCATCGTAAGCCTCCGCCTGGATGATGCCTCCAGTTTCAAGATCAACCCAGGA
>Ga0247664_1000198_pt1 | contig 15628 bp, 11 predicted proteins | sample CNK05_metaG_FD_182715 | JGI IMG/M metagenome (GOLD analysis project Ga0247664, IMG submission 182715) | Soil microbial communities from Purdue University Martell Research Forest, Indiana, United States - CNK05 | ecosystem: Environmental > Terrestrial > Soil > Temperate forest > Bulk soil...
CTTCCAGGCTTCCCACCGGGGAGGCTTCCGGGAACTCCGGCAAGCTGGGCGAGCGGCACGAACGAGCGTTAGGACCGAGTGATACGCAGTAGTGTCTCGATCTCGATCGAGAATTTGTTGATGACGTCGGCGATTTTCGGGGGTTGTTCAGCCAACGTGGCGCACATGCGACCCGTCGAGTCCGGGTTAAACTTGATCAGCTCGGCCGCCGCTACCACCAGGGAAAGGTGGTTGTTCACGTCGTGGCGCAACGCAGTGAGTTTCTTGTTCAACTCGTCAACTTGCTCCACGGAAAGGGTTACCGGGCTGGTCGGCAGCGACATGGGCGAAGGGTGAACCATCTACTCGCCTGAAAGCAAGTGGGTTTCGGTGGAGGGGTCAGGTGTCCGGTACCGCTTACCGATCGACCTCACCCAGGACGATATCCACGCTCCCAAGGATCACCACGACATCCGCCACCGAATGGCCCAGGCACATATCCTCCAGAATGGTCAGGTTGATGAGGCTCGGGGGCCGCACCCGGTAGCGGTACGGGTTGGGAGTGCCGTCACTGATTAGATAGAATCCCAATTCGCCTTTGGGAGCCTCGATCCGGCCATACGCTTCGCCGGCTTTGGGCCGGAACCCGCGCAGTTTGGCTTTGGGGTCGACGATCGGGCCTTCGGGGATGTCTTGCAATGCCTGCCGAAGGATCGGCAAGGACTCCCGCATCTCCAGGATCCGGATCATATAACGATCATACACATCCCCGTGATCGCCCAAGGGGACGCGGAACGGGAACCGTTCATAAATCCCATAGCGATCGACCTTGCGAATGTCGTAGTCGACGCCGGCGGCCCGGAGCATCGGGCCGGTGACGCCCGCGTCAATGGCCAACTCACGGGGCAAACGTCCCACGCCCTGGGTGCGTGCCAGCAAAATCTCGTTGGTGGTCAGAAGATTCTCGTACTCGTCGAGAAACTTCGGGTAGCCCTCGACCACCTGGCGCGCCTCTTCCAGCCAACCGGGCGGCAAATCCACCCGGCAGCCGCCGAAGCGCATGTAATTGCACATCATCCGCGCGCCCGTCAGGCTCTCGAACAGATCCAGGATCTTCTCCCGCTCCCGAAAGGCGTACATCAACGGGGTGCCGAGCGCGCCCATGTCCATCAACAGGAACCCGACCAGGCACGTGTGATTCTGTAACCGGGTTAACTCCGCCGTGATCACGCGAAGGTATTCGGCTCGCTCCGGCACCGCCAAGCCCGCCAACTTCTCCACCGCCAATGCGTAAGCCCAGTTGTTGGTCAGCGAACAAAAGTAATCCAGCCGATCGGTGTAAGGCATCGATCCCAGATAACTGGTGTTCTCGGCGATCTTTTCATGGTTCCGATGCAAATAACCAAACACCGGCTTGAGTTTGACCACCGTTTCCCCATCCAAGACCACATCCATCCGAAAGACCCCGTGCGTCGACGGATGATGCGGCCCCATCGCCACTTCCAGTAAATCGCCCGAGATTTCGCCGTTGGGCAAAGTCTTGGGCACAATCTCAAATTGTGCCGTGGACGACGATGGCGCGGAGGATGTATCGGCAGAAACCATGGGCTGGAGTCTGTTCGCTTCGCGGCCCGCAGGCAATCAAAACAGTGCCCAGTGCCCAGTGCGCAGTGCGTAATTCCCAGTGGCACGGGTGCGCAGTGCCCACAGTCATCCCACAGCGTTCGCAGAGGTACTTAAAACGTTCAAGAACCTTGCGAAGTTTTGCGCTTCACTCCTAAACGAGTTTTATGTTTTGAACCGAGCGCACAACCCGAAGGGTTGCAGGAAATAGCCGGGGGTTGAGGAGTTCCGCGTCAGCGGAACGACGATACCCCCTGGAAAAAAGGAAGCGGTCTCGATCCCAGAGGGATCGCAGGGTCGCGGTAGAGAAGTCACGCGCCGAACAGGCCACCCAGATGAATTTGACGAATTGTCGCCCGCACATGGTAACCTGCATAACGTCCCACGACGCACTCCGCATCAAACGTGCCATTGCCCACGAGTACTGGGTCCAGTATTTGTAGCACATGAAGCCTGGAGTCTTGACATGGATTGTGCCTGCCATCCTCTGCGGCGCGCTGAGCAACGCGGCGGCTCAAGGCAAAGTGGATTTCCGGAACGGTGGTATTTTATTCGCGACACCAGCCGACCGAAACGTGTACGGCTTGGACGGTGGGGGAGCCTGGGAAGCAAACTGGTGCGTCCAACTCTATTATCGGGCGGGAGCGAGCCAGGGCGTTGATGCACAGGGTGTGCTGATCAATGCTACGGAAGTTCGTGGTGCTCCTGTTCGTTTCCGCGGGACTCCCTCTCTTTTCCCAGGGCGGTGGGCCACTCAGACCGGCACAACGCCCTACCGGGTGTTGGATGGCATAAGCGAAGGTCAGACGGCTACCCTCCAAGTCCGAGCTTGGGATCTGAACCTGTTCCACAGTTATAATGAGGCAGTAGGTCTCGGTGGAGTGACCGGCCACTCGGTCGCGTTCAATTACACCGTGCCCCCAACCAATGCACCAGAAAACGCCTTCTACATGGAAGGATTCCGCGCCTTCCAACTCCAGCCGGGAACACCGGGCACGGACACCTACGTCACGGAACACCCCGATTTGGGCGGACCGACTTCAACGCACGGTTTGGATACCAATCTCTTTGCCAACAGCGCGGCCGGCTATCTCAGTTATCCGCTCATTCGCTTTGATCTCGGCGCCGCGTCGTTCCGGGGCAGGAAGGTCATAGGTCAGCCTCAGTTTCAGGTGGCGTTTTCAGCGCGCCAACCCCCAAGCAGCTTCGCCGTTCATCCAATTCTGGTGCCTTGGGACGCAAGCTCCGTTTCGTATGACACATTTGGCGCCATGCCTGGGGTTCAGTTCGAGGCCGACGTTGGGCCAGCCATCACGGCCACACAGCTGCCAACAGTCGACTACCGAATCTCTGCCACGTTGCCGGCGGCCTTGGTCCAGGCCTGGATTGATAATCCCGCCGTCAATTACGGTCTCCTCGTTAGCAACCTCGCCACGAACCTGGCCGGAGCCGTCCGGTTCGCGTCCTTTGAAAGTCAACCTAAACCGGTGCTGATTCTCGCATTCGAGCCCAAGCCCGGTCCAACCATCACCATCGACGTATCGGAGGTGCGCATCTGTTGGAAGTCGGAACCCGGCGCCACTCATCAACTGCAATATCGATCCGAGTTGACCGCCAACCAGTGGGTTGATCTCGGGTCACCCCTCGCCGGCGATGGCACCACGAACTGCGTGGCCCAACCCGTTACGACCCCGGCTCGATTTTATCGCGTCCTGACTACACGGTGAGCGCGCGGGAACAACCTCTCGACATGGCACCTGTCCGGACTGCTGCCTCAATAGGCTATGTAAATTCGCGCAGAATAGACATCAAAGCCGGTATCCGGATTGTCGAAAATATCGGAATTATCTCCCCAGGCTGCTCACGTCGCTGCCCCACTGGTTTGCCACTGCAATGTCGGAAAACCCGTCTCGGTCAAAATCCCCGATGGCCAATGCCCGCGGTCCATTACCTGCGCTGACTGATACAGGCGTGGCAAAGTTCCCCAGGCTCCCGGAAGCCAAGAGGATGCTGAGTGTTCCAGAACACCGGTCTAACGATGAAGAGGCCCAGGCCCGCTCTCCGTTTGCCTCCAAGTCGCTGGTGAGTTATTCAGTGATTATGAACTTCATGATCTTGAGCTGGATTACACTCGCCCTCCTCGCCGGCGCTCTGACGAGCGCTTCCGCCCAAGGGAAAGTGGACTTCCGGAACTCCGGCATCGATTTCGCAACCGAAGCAGATCGAAATGTGTATGATTTGGACGGGGAAGGCGTCTACGGAAGCAAATGGTGCGTCCAACTCTATTATCGGGCGGGGGCCAATCAGGGGGTCGATCCGCAGGGCGTGCTGACCAACGCGACCGAGGTTCGCGGTGAGCCTGTCCGCTTCCGTTCGACACCCTCTTTCCGCGGTTGGTGGGCTATTCCGACAGGCACGAGTCCCTATCGCGAGTTGGACGGGGTGAGCGAGGGACAGACGGCTACCCTTCAAGTTCGGGCCTGGGATTGTAGCCTCTTCCACACCTATGATGAAGCTGTCGCTCATAGTGGAATAACGGGACGGTCTGCCCCGTTCAACTACACGGCCCCGCCCACCAACGCGCCGCAAAACGCTTTCTATATGGAAGGGTTCCGTGCTTTCCAACTCCAACCGGTTGAAGGTGGCCCCGCTCTCACGATTGAAGTGTCGAAAGTCCGCATGTGCTGGGAATCGGTACTTGGAGCGACGCATCAACTCCAATACCGCTCTGAGTTAACGGGTGGCCGATGGCTCAATCTCGGAGAACCGATGGTGGGCGATGGCACCACAATGTGTGTTGAACAACCGGTGGACAATCCAGCCCGCTTTTACCGGATTCTGACCACGCGTTGAAGACGCCACATTAACCGGTGGCTGGTGGTAGGCGGCAGCAACGCACACGACCGGGGCCGCCGGAAGGTCGGGAGTAACGCCGGCATTGGTTGGGCTCGCATTCGCTATTCCGCACTCTGCACTCCGCACTCCGAAATTCCGCACTCAAATGCGCTCGCCTCCGGGATGACCGGAGGCGAGGCGTGGTCGTTGGGCTGCGGACTGGGACTGGCTACTTAATTAGACGGAAGAATGTATTGCCGGGTCCGAGCGTAACGCTGGCATAGTTGTTTTCGGCGCCCGCCACGGCGGTCCAATTCGCAGTTGCGGGGTCCAAGGTGGGCGATGATTGCAAGGTGTAACCGGACACGGAAGTCGGCCAGAGGAGGATGAAGCGATTCTCGAGTTTCCCCACCGCCAGGCGCGGCGGTGTTTCCACGGAAATCACCGCCGGAATGCCTTCGGGCTGCGGGCCGCCCAAGGCCTGCATTTCCGCGTTCGACAACGGGCGCGAATGGATCTGGATGCTATTGACGTACATGACCCGACGTTCGTCTTGATCGCCATCGCCGAATAGGATCGACGTGGGCAGCAGTGTGCGGCGTGGCGTATCCAGACCGGCGCCCGCCGTCCAGTTGTCCTGGAAGATCCCGTCGACATATTTCACCACCACGGGAGGCGTGGCGGCCATGTTGTAGGCGGCGGCGAACCGGTGCCAGGCGCCAGCGGTGAATTGGCCGGTCCCATTATAGCCGCCGGCACCCTGGCCGAACTCGTTGCCCTGCCAGAACAGGTCTCCGTCATCGGTGTTGTTCAAGGAACTCATCTGGAGGAAGGAAGCCGCGCCAGGTCCGGCCGGGTCCACATACACATCCATCACCAAGGTGAACTGATTGACCTTGGTTCCGCCGCCATTGGGCGCGATCCGGTGATTCATGACATAGCCGACAGTGTTGGTTAGATCACCGGGCACGCGCATCACTCTGGCGGGGACGCCATTGATGTCAGGAACTCCAAGCGTGGTGGTATCCCCAAATTGCGTCAAAGAAGCCGTCAGTCCGGCGCCATCCGGATCGAAATAAGTCAGAGGCGCGCCAATCGTGGCCGAGAGGTCACCGCGTTCAAAGTCCCACTGACCGCTGACGCTGCTGGCCGGCAGAACCACCGGGATCCCGCCGGCTTGGGGACCGCCCAAGGCGGTCATCTCAGCGTCGCTCATCCTGTAGGGCCGAATCTGAATGCTGCTGACGTACATGGCCCGGCGTTCATCCTGGTCCCCGTCGCCGAAGAGGATGGCAGTAGGTAAGAGGGCGCGGCGGGGATTGTCCAACCCCTGATTGGCGGTCCATTCGTCTTGCTTGATGCCATCGACGTATTTGACCACGACAGGAGGCGTAGCCGCTTCGTCGTAAGCAGCTGCAAAACGATGCCAAGCGCCGGCCGTGAACTGCCCGGTGCCATTGTAACCGCCGCCGCCCTGGCCGAACTGGTTGCCCTGCCAGAACAGATCGCCATCGTCCGTGTTATTGAGCGAACTAATTTGCAGAAAGGCCGCCGCGCCGGGGCCCGTGGGGTCCACATAGACATCCATGATGAGTGTGTATTGGTTAACCCGCGTGCCGCCACCGTTTGGCGCAATCCCGTGGGTCATGACATAGCCTACAGTGTTGGTTAATTCACCAGGCACACGCATAAGCTTGACCGGCACACCATCGATATCCGAAATACCAAACGTGGTGGTGTCACCGAACTGGGTCAGCGAAGCCGTCAAGCCCGCGCCATCCGGATCGAAGTAGACCAGCGGCTTGCCGATCGTGGCGGAGAGGTCCCCGCGTTCGAAGTCCCACTGGCCGGCCACTTTGGGTTGCGCGAGCGTTTCCGGGATACCTAAGCTATCGGGTCCGCCCAACGCCACCATCTCGGCATCGCTCAGTTTGCCGGACCGAATCTGGATACTGTTCACGTACATCACCCGACGCTCGTCCTGGTCGCCATCCCCAAACAGAATGGCGCTCGGCAGGAGAGCCCGGCGCGGGTTATCCAGGCCCTGATTGGCAGTCCAATCGTCTTGCTTGATCCCGTCGACGTACTTGGTCACCACGGGAGGATTGGCCGCTTCATCGTAGGCCGCCGCGAACCGATGCCACGCGCCGGCGGTAAACTGGCCGGTGCCGTTGTAGCCGCCGCCGCCTTGACCAAACTGGTTCCCTTGCCAAAACAGGTCGCCGTCGTCGGTATTGTTCAAAGAGCTGATCTGAAGGAAAGCAGCCGCCCCGGGGCCGGTCGTGTCGACGAAGACATCCATGATCAAGGTGTATTGGTTCACGCGCGTGCCGCCGCCGTTGGGAGCAATGCCGTGATGCATCACGTAGCCGATGCTATTAGTCAGATCGCCGGGCACCCGCATGACGATCGCCGGCTGGCCGTTGATATCTGAGATCGCAAAATCACGAGTGGTTCCAAATTGCGTTTTGGAAGCCGTCTCACCCGCGGGACCACCGAAGTATTCCAGACCGGTTCCCACGGTGGCCCGCAGGTCGCCGTAGTCAAAGTCCCATTGGCCGGTCACCACGGTGGTTGGCCCTCCGGTAGTCACGATCTGGAAGCTCCAGGAATTGGTGGCTTTGAGGCCGGTGTTATCGTCGTATTCGACGCGCACCGTATTGTTAATCTCGGGGCGCGTCGCATTGGGGGTGTAAGTGAGCGTGAGGGTGTTGCCGCTCCGAACGATGTTCTGGGCGGTCACCTGGGCATTATTGAGATAGAGCTTAACCGACGCGTCGGCCAGCGGGGTTAGCCCGTCTTTGAGCACCACCACGATGGGATCGCTGGCCGCGATGCCCGAGACATCAGGCAACGGGCTCACTTCCGCCACATAAGGGCCATTGGCTTGGGGCCTGGCCAGCTTGCGATAAGACACGATGGAATCAAACGGAAACGCCGGGTCGTTAATCAGTTTGATCGCGCCGGTATTGGTGTCGAGGGAGAAGAACTGCAGGTTGGCGCCCAGCCCGGTCTGCCAATAAACGATGCGGAACGGATAGGTGCCATCCACCGGCACATCGAACGTGAAATAATTGGTGTTTTGGACGTTGCCCGCGAAGGGCGGAGCGAAGCGCTCGTATTCACCGACCTCGGTGCCAAAGAAATTGCGCGGGTTCACTCCACAGCTCACCACGTAAGAGTCGTCGTTATTCACGTCGGTCCGGTCAGCGGCGACGCTCATCCCCAGGGTGTAGCGACCGGCCGCCAGCTCCAGGAACCCAACCGCCTCGACGGCGAAGTAATCGTTGTGCCCGCCACTGCCGGGAATGCCCGGAAACATGGAGGCGTTGAAGCCCTGCACGGGCTGGCCAGTCAACTCGAAGCTGATCGCGTCGCTGTAGTAGCTTCCATCCGCGTTGGGTCCCGGCAGCGCCTCGTTGGCTACCAGTTCACCATGATCAAGCAGCGTGCCGTTGAGCTGTTGGATCGCGCGAATGTAGGAATTGGCGATCTGATTGGTGTTGGGCGCCTGCACGGTGCGCACCACAAACCCTAATTCATTCGGGTCCCCCGCTCCGAAGGGCGCGGCTGCTTCCGCGGGAAGCACAGGGATGGCCGCCCGAGTCGGCGTGGCAGAGGCGAAGACCGCGAGAACGACACCATAGGCAAGGAGTCTGGGAGCTTTCATACGATGGAAGGAAACGACGATGGGAGCAATGGGTTTACGATCTTGAAGTCGCTGAGGTTGTATCAGTCGAAATGCGGCAGAGTCAACGAGAATGACACCGAAAAGGGGTAAAAACATTTGCCATTCGCAGGCCCACGCCTCCAGCAAACCAGGAACGGTCGCGAGAAGTTTTTTGACAGAACGAATGGATTTCACACAATCCTGCCCCGTGAACCATCGTCTCGCTGCAACCCGGGAGATCAGCACCCCTGGACCTGCTCTCGACCGGGTCTCGTCACCGCGGCCGCCTGGGCGCGTCGAGAAGTGGAGGCTGACCCTTGGTCTCATTTGGATCACGGTGGCTTTCCTCACGGCCCAGCGTGCGCTGGCCCTCGATGATTATCAATTGGGTCCCGATTCCACCAGCCAGGTCGGTGTCCCCCGCGGCGAACTCTCCCGTCATTCCTTTGCCAGCAGCAAAATCTTTCCAGGCACGACGCGCGACTACTGGATTTATGTGCCTCAGCAATACGAGGCGACGAAGCCGGCCTGCTTGATGGTGTTTCAAGATGGCCAGACTTACGCCCACAGTAACGGCTTGTTCCGGGCTCCGACCGTTTTCGACAATCTCATCCACAAAAAGGAAATGCCCGTCGCCATCGGTTTGTTTGTCAACCCGGGCGAGGTGCGCCCCGCGGAGTCGGGACAAACTGCGCGCAGCAACCGAAGTTTTGAATATGATTCACTGGGCGACCTCTACGCACGCTTCCTCACCGAGGAGATGCTGCCCGAGGTGGCCAAGAAGTACAACATTACCAGCGATCCCACGGGACGCGCCATCGCCGGGATCAGTTCGGGCGGGATTTGCGCCTGGACTGTCGCCTGGGAACGCCCTGACGCATTTCGCAAGGTGCTCAGTCACGTCGGGAGTTTTACGAACATCCGCGGCGGCCATGTTTATCCGGCCTTGATCCGTAAGACGGAGAAAAAACCGATTCGAGTGTTCCTGCAGGATGGGGCCAACGACCTGGATAATCTTCATGGCAACTGGCCGTTGGCCAATCAGGAGATGGCGGCAGCCCTCAAATTCATGGGATATGACTACAAGTTCGAGTTCGGCGATGGCGGCCACAATGGCATCCACGGAGGCGCGTTGCTGCCCGATTCCCTGCGCTGGTTATGGCGGGATTACCCCAACTAACATGATCCACAACCCAACGAACGAAGCTCGCAACACGAGCTATTGCAGAGTCAGGGCCGCGGCACGGTCGCTTTTCGTGTTGTTCGTGTCCCTCGTGTTCGCCTTGTTCCAAACGTCCCTAACCGCCCAGAATCTGGCCGGCGACATGGCCCTGTCCAAAGTTCTGATCGAGGGCGAAGATTGGCAGATGGTGGCGGAGGGATTTGGCTTTACGGACGCTGCCTGCACGGATGACGAAGGCAACTTTTACTTCATGGACCTGGGGAAAGGCACCGCCATCCAAAAAATCTCGACTGCTGGCCAAGTCAGCGCGTTCCTCGAAGGCGTGCCCAAGTGTAGCGGTTTGAAGTTTGGGCCGGATGGCCGTCTTTATGCCTGCACCCAAGGCCCTACTGGAAATCTGGCCGGGACGGCTAAGAAACAAGTGGTGGCGCTGGAAGTGCCTTCGGGAAAGCTCACCGTTCTGGCGGATGACGTGCAGCCCAACGACCTGGTCGTGTCCCACAAAGGCTACGTTTATTTTACTGAAACCGGCAAAGGCCAGGTCACGATCGTCGATGCCCAGGGACATGTCCGCGTCGGAGCCACCGGAATCAACGCCCCCAATGGCATCACCCTTTCTCCCGATCAAGGCACCCTGGCGGTCTCGGAATTCCGCGGAGCGGCGGTGTGGGTCTATCGCATCCTGGCCGATGGCAGTCTGGACGTCGGCGCGCCTTACATGACCCTGCGCGTCCCGGTCGGAAAAACGGACAGTGGCGGGGATGGTTCCACTACGGATTCAGCTGGGCGTTATTATGTGACCAGCCATCTGGGGATTCAGATGTTCGATGCCACCGGACGTCTGGGCGGGGTGATGGAGAAGCCGTCGGCCAAAGGTTGCGTGAGTGTGGCGTTTGCCGGCGCCGGTCACGGTTATCTCTACGCGTGCGCCTCGGATCGGATCTATCGTCGCAAACTTCAGGCCAAAGGCGTGCTGTTCTTTAAGGCGCCACCCGCGCGGCCGTAGTTCTGGTTCCCGGTTCCTGGTTCCTGGTTGCTGGTTCCTGGTTGCTGGTTCCTGGTTGCTGGTTCCTGGTTCCTCGCAGGCCGCTTTCCGCTTTTCCTGATCTATTCCTCGAGCATGTTCCACCAATTGCCGATGACGGAATTGCTCCCCAGCTGTTGTTCGTGGACCTGTCGCAACAGTGCTTTACCGCCGCGCCGCTGCAGTTCGCGTCCGACGATCTCGGCGGCGCGTGCACGTTGTTCGTAGGTTTTGAAGTAGGCCGGCAGGAGGGGCTCACGACTCTCCAAGGAGGCCCAGGAGATCTCTTCGCTGGCCGAGATCACTTCCTTCACGACTTCGATCAATTCGTCTTGATTCAACAACTTTGGATCGTTCACCAGCCGCGGATGCTGATCGGCATTGACCAGCGCTTGTTCCATCTGCTGCACAGCCGCTTCGGGCGTGGCCGGCCCGGCCGCGGCCCGCCGAGTCGAAAGCGGGTCGCCGATCTTACGCATGGCCAACTGAGCAGCATGACGTAAATGGTCCAAGGCCGCCTGACGATCGGGCGTGGTCTCGTCCCGCAGTTGCAAAGTCTGCACGAGTACCCAAACCGCCCGCGCATCCTTGAGTTGGCCCAAAGCGGTGGCGGCCGCCGTGCGCACCGCGTAAACATCGTCCGTCTGCAAGATCTGGATGAGCGGTTCCACGGCGCGTTCATCCCGCAATTCTCCGAGGGCAATCGTAGCGGCGCGGCGCGCCACGCCATTGCCGGTCTTGAGCATGTCCAGAAGGGGCCCCACGGCGGCCGGGCCATAAGCCAGCAACGCATCGGTCGCCGCCTGGCTCACGTCGTCCTGTCCTAACATCGCGGCCAGGACGGGCAAGGCCCGTTCCGCGCGCAGCTTGCCCAGTTCGCGCGCGGCGCTGCGGGCCACACCATCTCCCCGGCTCAACGCTCGAGTCAGCAATTCGATGGCTTTGTCGGTGCCAATCCGGCCTAACTCGATCACCGCCGCGTAGGCTTCCTGGGCATTGCCCTTGGCCTTCAAGGCGCTGGCCAGGTTCATCATTTTTAACGCCTGAAACATATGCGCGACAACCCATCTTAGCTCAGGCACCATACCTTGGCCAGAAATCAGCCGGCTGCATGACAGCCTTGATTGCTTGAAGACAAAGTTCCTGACCGCCCCGCCCTTATCTGCGTTTATCTGCGTGAAATCTGCGGGCCCATCCCTATCCGCGTTCGTCCGCGGGCACAACGGAGGTTTGCATTTCCCTTCGAGTTCAGCTATTCGGTCCGGTTTACGCAACCTGTTACTCAGGATGAAGACGGTGCCATCCAGGATGGAAGTGCACGCAGGATCCAGGCGAGCCCGGTTCCGGCGCCTGCTGCTCATAGCGCTGTGGTTTCACCTGACGGGCCTGCTGCCGGCCGCCCCGCTGCAATTCAATCGCGACATCCGCCCGATCCTGTCCGACAACTGTTTCGCTTGCCACGGACCGGACAGTGCGGCGCGCAAAGCCAAGCTGCGTCTGGATCATCGGGGTTTGGCGCTGGCGGGCGGCAAATCCGGGATGCCGGCGGTGGTGCCGACCGATCCGGGCAAGAGCGAGTTGATCCGGCGGATTACCAGCAAGGATCCAGAGGAACTGATGCCTCCGCCCAAATCTGGAAAACAACTCACAGCGGCCCAGATCGCCATGCTAAAAACATGGATCACGGAAGGAGCGGAATACCAAGGACACTGGGCCTTTGCGCCACCAGCGCAGGTGAAGCCGCCTGACCTGTCGGCCACGGGCGAAGCAGCCGGCAAACCCCTTCACCCCATCGACGCCTTCATCCGCGCGCGCCTGCAACAGGAGCATTTGGCGTTTTCACTGCCGGCGCCGCCTGCCACCCTGATCCGCCGGGTGTCCTTGGATCTGACCGGCCTGCCGCCTACCCCGGCGGAGGTGTCAGCATTCGAGCGAGACTGCGCGATCGCGGCGGATGCCGCCTACGCAGAGTTAGTGGAACGTCTGCTCAGCTCACCCCGTTTCGGCGAACAGATGGCAGCGCGCTGGCTGGACCTGGCGCGTTATGCGGACACCAGCGGTTTCCAGGGGGACCCTTTGCGCACCATGTGGCGCTGGCGCGATTACGTGATCGATTCCTTCAATCACAACAAACCCTTTGATCGGTTCACGCTGGAGCAAATCGCCGGGGATCTGCTGCCGGACGCCACGTTGGAGACCCGGCTGGCCACCGGTTTTCATCGCAATCATCGCGTGAACACCGAGTTCGGCGCAATCGAGGAGGAATGGAAAGTCGAGAACGTCATCGACCGGGTTGAAACCTTCAGCGCCACCTGGCTCGCCCTAACGGCCGGTTGCGGCCGATGCCATGATCATAAATATGATCCAATCTCGCAGCGCGAATTTTATCAGCTCTTCGCTTTCTTCAATCACGTGCCGGAACGTGGGGTTTACTGGGACGTCTTTGGGGCCGATGCCGTCGCTTTTGATCCCAGCGTGCGGGCGCCGCGCCCAGCCGAGGCCATCAAACTTCGCGCCCTGGAGCAAAAGATTGCGAAGGCCCAATCTGACCTCCAACGTTTCGAGAACTCGGTGGGCAGCGAGTTCGCCGCCTGGGAAAACTCTGGGCATCAGTGGGACGCAACCGCCAGCTTGCCCTCCAATCTGGTCCTGCATCTGCCTTTCGATGAATCTTTCAAAGCCACCTTCGGAGTGCGCAGCAATGTCACCACTTCCACCCGCCTCAGCACGAACCGTCTGGCTGACGGCCGGTCCGTCATCCTCACCAACCAAGCGACACGCACCAACCTCTTGCGTTTCGGGGATACGCTGCGGATCACAGCGCCGAGGTTAGGCCAATTCGCGCCGTCGCCGGTGGGACGAGCCTGGCAGCCGGCGCCCGGCGCGCCCCTGATGATTTCCTCCAACGTGCTGGATCAACCGCGCGCTACCCTGGCTTTCTGGCTCGGCCCCGGCACGAGCAATGGCACCGTCTTCACCAAAATGGGCCGCCAGAAATTGCACCCGCTTGGAATTTCCCTGGTGCTGACCAATGCCCGGTTGAAGTTCACCCTGGCGCATGAACAGTTCGATTTCGACGGCACGATGGTGCCGGTGGAATTGACCACCCAACAGGAATTGCCCCTGCACGAGTGGGTCCATGTGGCGGTCGTGCTGGATGGGACCCGGAATAAGCCGGGCCCCGCGCTCTTTCTCAACGGGCGACAGGTGCCGGTGGATCTCCTCCATACCTCAGCCCGCGGCCTGCCCCCGTTCAACAATACTCAGGCGTTCCAACTGGGCGGATCCGCCTCCAGCCCCTCGCCCGGTTGGATCGATGATTTCCGCATCTACGACCGGGCGCTGCGCGAAGCCGAGCTCCAGCTCCTGGCTCGTCTGCGTGATGCGGCCGCGCTCGGGTTCCCGCGCGCGCAACGCTCTCCGCGCCAGCAGGAGATCGCAACGGCATTTTATCGCGACTTTATTTCCCCCACCTACGCGGCCGGGCGCCGGGATCTGGAAGGGTTGCAGGCTGAGAAAACCAGCTTTGAAGAGTCGTTGCCGCTCGTCATGGTGATGGCGGAAAAGCCAGGCCTGCCCACCGCGCGCGTCCTCTACCGGGGCCAATATGATGCGCCACGCGAAGTCGTCCCGGCCGGGGTCCCGTCCGCGCTCGGAACGCTTCCGCCAGATTCGCCGCCCAACCGGTTGGGCCTGGCCCGTTGGCTGATCTCCCCCGACAATCCTCTCACCGCGCGCGTTTTCGCCAACCGGCTCTGGGAACAGTTCTTTGGCATCGGACTCGTGCGCACCTCGGAGAATCTGGGCAGCCAAAGCGAACCGCCGTCGCATCCGGAATTGTTGGATTGGTTGTCCACGGAATTTGTCGAGCACGGTTGGGATATCAAGGCGTTGATTAAGCAGATGGTGAGCAGCGCGGCGTATCGCCAATCGAGTGCCAGTTATCTTCCGGGGAGCGGCAACCCGCATCCGGGGCTGGCCCGTGATCCGGAGAACCGGCTGCTGTGGCGCGGGCCGCGCTTCCGGTTATCGGCCGAGATCATCCGGGATCAGGCGCTGGCGGTGAGCGGTCTGTTGCAGGAGGAAGTAGGAGGGCCTTCGGTCTATCCGTATCTGCCGGGAGAAAGGCCCGGACCCACCCCGCACCGGCGCTCGCTTTACAGCTTCTGGCAGCGAACCCGGTTCAATCCGAGCATGGCCACCTTCGATGCGCCGTCGCGCGAGGCGTGCACGGTGAAACGGCCACGCACCAATACGCCGCTCCAGGCGCTGGCCTTGATGAACGAAGTCACTTACGTGGAAGCCTCGCGCGCGCTGGCCGAACGCATGATGAAACACGCCTCCATCCCGGAGGCGCGTCTGCGTCATGGCTTGGAGCTGGCCCTCGGCCGCGCTCCCCAACCTGACGAGATGCCGGTCCTGACCAAAATGCTCGAGAAACATCTGGCCCATTTCCGCGCTGATGTGCCCGCGGCGCAGAAGTTGATTGGCCAGGGGATCACCACGCCGGACCCGTCGCTGCCGGCCGCCGAGTTGGCGGCTTACGCCATGGTCGCCAATGCTCTGCTTAACCTGGATGAGTTTGTCACCAAACCATAGTTCAGTGCGCAGTCCTCAGTGCAGTCCTCAGTGCGCAGTCCTCAGTGCGCAGTGCGCAGTGCTCAGTCCTCAGTGCTCAGTCTTCAGTGCGCAGTTCCCTGCAGTTCTCAGTGTGCAGTTACAGTTTACAGGTTCACAGCGATCCCGCAGAATGAACACGAAAAAAGGACATTAACCAGTTGCCGGAAATTTATGAAACCCGGGGGCCATCCTTATGCGCGTCGTTTCCAGGATCTGATTGTGTATCAGAAGGCGCGTCAATTGCAGAGCCGCGTATTCCAGCTGACCAAGCGCTTTCCGCGCGACGAAATGTACTCCTTGACCGATCAGTTTCGCCGCGCCGCCCGCTCTATCGGTGGTCAGATCGCCGAAGCGTGGGCCAGACGGGATTATGAACGCCATTTCATAAGCAAACTCACCGATGCCGACGGCGAACAGCTGGAGACACAGCACTGGATCATCACAGCCGCGGACTGCGGATACCTGGATCAGTCGGCCGTTCTGGACCTTGAAGGCCTCTGTTTGGAAATTGGGCGAATCCTCGGAACAATGAAGGCCCGCGCGGCAGAGTTCTGCCCAAAGGACGACACGCTGCAGGAAGTTTCAGAGGAATTCTTCCTTCCACCCGAACTGAATACTCATAGCCTAGAATCATCTCCACTGACCACTGATAACTGCCCACTGAGCACTGAGCACTGAGCACTGAGCACTGAGC
>Ga0247664_1000199_pt1 | contig 15476 bp, 9 predicted proteins | sample CNK05_metaG_FD_182715 | JGI IMG/M metagenome (GOLD analysis project Ga0247664, IMG submission 182715) | Soil microbial communities from Purdue University Martell Research Forest, Indiana, United States - CNK05 | ecosystem: Environmental > Terrestrial > Soil > Temperate forest > Bulk soil | place...
CTTCCCTCCTGGAAGCAGCACGGCCCGAAAGACCGCTTGTTCGGGTGGCCCGGCGAACCGCGGCAGCACGGTGTTGGTTCCCTCGCTCGACGCGGTCAGCAGGCCGTTGTCCTGCTGGTAAAGATGAAAGAAGTCGACGCCCGCCTCGTGTCCCAACACTTCCGGTCCTTTATCGAGGCGACCCACATCAATCCGGCCCTTGTCTTCCCGCACGGAAAACTTCAACGCCACGGCGCGCTGCAAGAGAGTGCGGTCAAATTCCGCATAGAGGCGCGCGCGCATCTTGGCGAACGCCAGCGCGCCTTGGAAGGCCAGCACCGCCGTGATGCCGGCCAAAATCCCCGCGACCAATCTCCCCCGCAGCGAATTCATTTCGGTTCCTGAAGGATGTACCCGTGCCCGCGCCGGGTTTGAAGCAGTTGCGGTCGGCCGGGCTGATGAAGTTTCCGGCGCAGGTACCCGACATAAACATCCACCACGTTGCTCGCGGACTCACCGTAAGACTCATAAACATGACCCCAAATCTCCGTGCGCGTCACCACCTGCCCTTGCCGTCGCGCCAGATACTCCAACAACGCGTACTCGCGGGCCGTCAGAGTCATGACCTGCCCATTCCGCTGAACCTGCCGCGCGTTGGTATCGATCTCCAGATCGCCAACCCGCAGGGTCGGATCCGGCTGCTGGTACGAACGCCTCACCCGCGCTTTGAGCCGCGCCATCAGTTCGGTCAGAAAGAACGGCTTGACCAAATAATCGTCAGCCCCCAGGTCAAGGCCCCGGGTCCGGTCTTCCACGGCGTCCATGGCCGTCAGGATGATGACCGGAGTGCCATCCCCCTTTCCCCGCAAATGACGCAGCAACTCCAGCCCCTGCACTTTGGGCAACATCAGATCCAGGATGATGACGTCATAAGCGTGGTGGTCCATGAACCATTGGCCTTCCTCCCCATCCACGCCCACGTCAACAGCCCAGCCCAACTCGTGAATCGCCTTGGCGACAGAGGTCCGAAGCGGCTTGTAGTCCTCGATCAAAAGCGCCTTCACAATTGTCCATCATAAACGGCGCCACATGAGAAAACGATGAGAATCAGGGGAGAAAAGCGGAAAGCGGAAAGCGGAAAGCGGAAACGGAATGAGGCCTGCCACGCCGCATGCCACGCCGGCCTGCCACGGCGTAGCCCGTAGGCGCAGTCGGGTAGCCGCAGGGCGAAAGCGAGCTAACGGGTCAGAAAGATCAAAGATATGGGGCAGAAAAATGGAGGGCAGAAAGATGTTGCGGCAACCAACCAGGAACCAGGAACCAGGAACCAGGAACCAGGAACTAGCCCACGACATAACCCGCCGCAACCTGTGCGAATGCGTCGAGTTGCCGCGTCTGCCACGCCTGGGTTTGGCCCAGTTCTTCCGCTAATAAGGCCGCAACCCGCGGCGCCATGGCCAGCGCCGCGCGGGCATTCAAGAACAACGCCCGTGTGCGCCGCGCCAACACATCTTCCACTGTGCGCGCCATTTCCTCCCGAGCTGCCCACAAAACTTCCGCTTCAATGTACGGCAGGTCCGGATGCAACCGCGTCTCCAGGCCGGGTCGTTCCCGCGCGATTCGCTGAATGGCCGGTGCGTCAGACCCGTAAATCGCCAGGGAACCAAATGAGGCCGTTTGCCGATGATAACCATGAATTCGCAAGTCCCGCGTCCGGCACGGTTTGTCGGCAAGGTGCGCCAGAGTGGCGGCTTGATCGACACAGCCCTCGGCCATGTGCCGGTAAGTGGTCCATTTCCCGCCGGTGATCGTGAGCAGACCGGACGGGTCGATGTGAATTGTGTGATCCCGGGAAAGGCCCGCCGTGCTGGCGCCTTCGCCGGATTTAACCAGCGGCCGGATGCCGGCAAATGCACTCAACACGTCCGCGCGCGAGGGCGCTTTGTGCAGATAAAGGCGGGCGGTGGAAAGGATAAACTCGATTTCCTGGCGCAAAGGGACCGGTTCCAACGCGGGCTGCTGAACCGGCGTGTCCGTGGTACCCACCAGCGTGTGACCATGCCAAGGAATGGCGAACATCACTCGTCCATCGCTGGTATGCGGCACCATGATGGCGCTGTCCCCAGGCAGGAACGATCGATCGAAAACCAGATGCGCGCCTTGGCTGGGCCGGATCATCGGTTCCACCTTCGGTTCGGCGAACGCCCGCACCGCATCGCAAAAGGCGCCCGCTGCATTGATCACCACCGAGGCGCGCAAGGACAGGGCCCGGCCGGTTTCCAAATCCCGCGCCGCTACGCCGCAGACCAGACCTTCTTTATCGCGGCGCAGGCCCGTAACCTGAACATAATTGAGCAAGACCGCGCCTTGTTCCGCGGCGGTCATCGCCAGGTTGATCAACAACCGGGCGTCATCGAACTGTCCGTCGTAATACACGACGCCGCCGCGCAAGCCTTCGGTCTGGATGTTCGGGAGGCGTTGCAAGGTTTGCCTGCGGGAAAGCAGATGCGACTTGCCGAACCCATATTTGCCCGACAACGCCTGATATAATTTCAAGCCCAAACCGTAGAAGGGAGCCTCCCACCAGGCGTAGCTCGGCACCACAAACGCCAGATCGTTGACCAGATGCGGCGCATTCTGTCTGAGCAAACCGCGCTCCTTGAGCGCTTCCATCACCAACGCAATGTTCCCCTGCTCCAAATAGCGCACCCCGCCATGGACCAGTTTCGTGCTGCGACTGGATGTGCCTTTGCCGAAATCGCTTTGCTCCAGTAACAGAACCCGATAACCCCGGGACGCGGCATCCAACGCGATGCCCATGCCCGTGGCGCCGCCCCCGATAATCACAAAAGCCCACGGACTCTTTAGTCCCTGGGCGCGCTTCAACATGTCAGACCGATTTAGTGCCATGCCAATAACGCCCTCGTCCCAGTTACAGCACACTAGGACTAGTCCGCCCAACGTTTCGCGCGCTGGACCGCCCGGCTCCAGTGCTCACGCAGTTCGGCCGCCCGAGCCCGGGACATCCTCGGTTCGAACCGACGCTCCACCCGCCACTGATCGGACAGCTCGGAGGTATTCTTCCAAAAACCCACCGCGAGACCCGCCAGATACGCGGCCCCCAGGGCCGTCGATTCCGTCACCGCCGGCCGCGCCACCGGCACGCCCAATATATCCGCCTGAAACTGCATGAGCAGATTGTTGCGGACCGCGCCTCCATCGGCGCGCAGCTCGGGCAACGGAATCCCCGAATCGGCCCGCATCGCGTCCTGCAAGTCAGCCACCTGAAACGCGATGCTCTCGAGCACGGCCCGGGCCAGGTGCCCGGCCGTGGTATGGCCCGTCAAACCAATGCACAGGCCGCGCGCGTAAGCATCCCAGTGCGGTGCGCCCAATCCCGCAAAGGCAGGCACCAAGTAAACGCCGCCGTTGTCCTTCACCGTGTTGGCCAACGCTTCGATCTCTGCCGCCGTCCGAATCAACTTCAGGCCATCGCGCAACCATTGCACTACCGCTCCGCCGATAAACACGCTGCCTTCCAGCGCGTATTCCAGACGCTTACCCATCTGCCAGGCCACCGTCGTGAGCAGACGATTGTGGGAAGCCACCGGTTTGGTCCCGGTGTTTTGCAGCATAAAACAACCGGTGCCGTACGTGTTCTTGGTCAAACCCGGTTTCACACACATCTGCCCAAACAACGCCGCCTGTTGATCCCCGGCAATGCCGGCGACCGGAATTCCTTCCAAGCCCTTCAGTCGGCTTTCCCCGTAAACGGCCGCCGATGGCACCACCTCCGGCAAGACGCTCGCCGGAACCTTCAGCAACCGCAACAGCTCCGGGTCCCACTGGCCGGTGTGCAGGTTGAAAAGCAGCGTCCGCGAGGCATTGCTCGGATCGGTCAAGTGACGACCGGTCAATTGCCACGTTAGCCACGTGTCGATCGTGCCGAAGGCCAATTCGCCCGCTTGCGCCCGCCGGCGCGCGCCTGGCACTTGATCAAGCAGCCAGGCCAGCTTCGTCCCCGAAAAATACGGATCCAATAACAGACCCGTTTTCTTCTGGAACCGTTTCTCGTGCCGGCCCTCGCGCAAGCGATCGCAGGCGCCGGCCGTGCGGCGATCCTGCCAAACGATCGCCCGATGAATTGGCATGCCTGTCCGCCGATCCCACAAAACCGAAGTTTCCCTTTGGTTGGTGATGCCGATGGCTGCGATGTCCCGCGGCCGCAACCGGGCCTTCTTCAGCGCACCTCGCGCGACACCCAACTGAGCCTTCCAAATCTCCGTGGCGTCATGTTCCACCCAGCCCGGCTTCGGATAAAACTGTGTGATCTCCTTCTGCGCGACCGCGCGAATCCGACCCTGCCGGTCGAAAAGAATGGCTCGGGCGCTGGTTGTGCCTTCGTCAAGAGCGAGGATGTAGGACATGGTGATCTCCCATTGAGGTCCGTGATCGGTTCATGTGGCGGCGCGGTGTCCCGCCCGGTTTACCCGAACCGACACGCTCCGTCACCTGATTTTCTGCCCCCCGCATCCGCTCCGGGCGTGTTTAGGCATTGCCCCCGAACAATGCAGTTTGGTGCGCGGTCCCGCGTGTGGGCGGGACCGCTTCATCGTCCGTCGGCTCGAGGACTAAGGAACTACCCAACAGCCCGCCCCGAGCCCCGTCGAGGGGGCTTCCTCCGATCCCCATCTCGAAGCGGCCCCGCACATGCGGGGCCGCGATCCCAGGGCAGTATCCGCATGCACCGGATCGCCCCTAAAAGCATCATCCCGCGCATTTGCGCACTGCCTCTGCGACGCTGTTCCGAAACCCGATTTATAGCGGGACCGGTTTCCCCGCTTTCCGCTTTTCCTCTTTTCCGCTTTCCGCTTTCCGCCTTGTCCCGTTTCCTGGTTTCATCGCGGCATGTCACCTGATTCATTCGTCTCCCATCCGCCCGGGCCTGCTTCGCGGCGGTCATTTTTGCAATCGGTCGCCGCGCTGGGTGTGGGTTCTTGCCTGGCCGCGGCAGGACACGGTGCACAAGCCGCTCCCGCCAAGAGCTCCGCTGGGGGAAGTTCCGATGTGGGGTCGTTATTTCCGTTTATCGACAGCCAGGCGGTGCATGGTGAGTTTCCGCTTTCATTCCTCGATGCCAAGTTTCGTTCCCTGCGCGCCTGGAAAAAGAAGGCGCGGGCGAAAATGTTGGAGTTACTGCATTACACGCCGGCCTCCTGCGATCCCAAACCCGAGACCATCGAACGAGTGGAAGAAGCGGAATACGTGCGCGAAACCATCACGTTCCAAACCACTCCTCAACTCCGCGTGCCGGCTTACGTCCTGGTCCCGAAAAAGGCGCCGCGGCCATTGCCGGCCATCGTCGCGCTGCATGATCACGGCGGCTTTTATCTTTGGGGCAAAGAGAAGCTCGTTGAGACGCCGGGCGAACACGCGGTGCTGAGCGAATTCAAACGCCGCTACTACGAAGGCAAAAGCATCGCCAACGAGCTGGTCCGCCAAGGGTACCTCGTCATCGTGATCGACATGTTCTACTGGGGCGCCCGCCGGATGTTGCTCGACGATGATCCGGATGACTGGCGCAGTCGCCCCTCCACTCTGACCCCAGAGCGGATCCAGGCGTTTAACGGGCGCTCCGGCCAAAACGAACAGCTGGTCGGGCGCACGATTTTTGCCGCGGGCTTCACCTGGCCAGGTGTGATGTGCTGGGACGACGTGCGGACGGTCGATTACCTGTGCACCAGGCCGGAGGTCGATCGGCATCGCATCGGCTGCGTTGGGTTGTCGGTCGGCGGCTTGCGCTCCTGTTACCTGGCGGCGCTCGATGAGCGAATCAAGGCTGCCGTCGTGGTGGGTTGGATGACTTCCTTTCCCTGGCAACTGCAAAAGCATATCCGAAATACCATCGGGTTCACCAAAGTCATCCCTGGCCTCTACCAGTATCTGGACTATCCGGACATCGCCTCGTTGGCCATGCCTGCCCCGCTCTTGGTCATCAACGGAAGCCAGGACACGCTCTTTCATCCGGAAGGGGTCCAAGCCAGCTTCCGCAAGCTGCAGGATTGCTATCGCAAAGCAGGTGTCTCAGAAAAGCTGGCCGCCCGCCTTTACGACACCCCGCATGAATTCAATCTGCAGATGCAAACTGAAGCCTGGGCCTGGCTGAAACGTTGGGTTTAGAGTAAAGCTGCGCTTGCCGCCGATCAAAGAGCGTCCATGGCTCGTCAAACCAAACCACGCTCAGAATGCGATCCACATTATACTTCACCGCGAATAGAACCACACCCCAGAGGAGATACTCGCCGCGTCCCACCGTCCCGTCCCACCCCAAAGATTCGACGGACTGATTCTCATTCGGTGACAGGGGTCAAGCCACTCAGCTGCAGCGCGCGCTGCAGCAGCGCAGATCCTCCACCCCAAACGGCCTCGCCGCCGGCAACCCTTGCCGAATCTGTTCCTTGGTGAAGCCGGTCGAAGGCGCCAAGTCTGCCGGGAGCAAGTCCGCCGGAGGACACGGAACCACCAAGCCCTCCGAGAGAATGCGTACCTGCGCCACGGATACCAAAGGGATCACCATCAACCGTTCCACGCACCATGCCAGACCATAGTGAAACCAGACCGGTAACGGGAACATCCACGGCCCGCGGCCCGTCACCGCAGCCACTCGCCGCACGGCGTCCCGCAGGGTGAGTTCCTCCGGACCCGTCACCGCCACCGTCTGCCCGGACAACCGGCCCTCCACCAACGCAGCCTGGAGCAGCCGGGCCATATCGTCCACCGCCAACGGGCGCATCAGTTGATCGCGAAAACCGACCAACCCAAAGATGGGAAAGGTGTGAAAAGCATGACTCAGGTGATCGAGCATGTGATCGCCCCGCCCATAGATAACGCCCGGTTTGAAGATCGTATAATCCAACCCGCTCCGGCGCACCAACTCCTCGGCCTGCCACTTGGATTCGTGATAGCCGGAGCCGCAGTTGGGACGGGCCCGCAAAAAACTGAGCAAAACAATCTTCTTCACCCCCGCCTGCCGGGCCGCCGCCACCACGTGCGCGGTCCCCTCGACATGAACTCGCTGATACGTCTGCGGCCCGATCTCGCGGTTGATGCCCGCACAATGAGCCACGGCGTCGCAACCAGCCAGGGCCTGGGCCAAGGCGGCGGGATCATCCAGCCCGATGGGGCAAAAACGACTGCGCGGCAAGGCCCGGGTCGCGGGATCACGCCGGTCCACCCCGCGCGCAATCAAGACCACTTCATGGCCGGCGCGGATCAGGCGCCGCGCCAGGGTCCGCCCGACAAAACCGGTTCCGCCGGTGATGGCGATTCTCAAGGAGGTTGGGGAAGTGTTGCTCATAACATCTGTTATTTCTGCCATAACAGAAATAGCAGATTTTAGAGACCATGTCAAGGGCGCCTCGCCCCACGCCCGCTTTCAGACCGCGCAACCCTAGCTAGCCCTGAAGCGGCGCTCTAGTATCCGTTTGGCCAATCAGGCGCCCGCACATTGCTAAGAAGAAGATCGACAGGCGCGACTCCCTCTCCCCTCAACGGGGAGAGGGCCGGGGTGAGGGGTGAGAATGGTCCCGACGGCCTATAAAAGACCATGAGTGTATCTTAGAAGCACACGGAAGAAACCTCTACCTTTGGCTGTGCGGCACTCCATGAGCCCCGACTTTTTATTTCATTTTCCATGTCATTCGGCGGATCTAGACCGCTACAGTCAGGAACCCTTTCCGGCCGGGCCCGGCCGCCCCAGGTCGGATCCGATCGAATCGAACGACGGCGGGTTCGCGCTCGCCGGCACCAACCGGACCTCCAACAGATCGATCAGATATCCCGGCAACGGTGGCTCGGCCTGGAAAACTGCGCGCCATTGGCCGGCCGGCAGCTGCATTCGTCCAAACCGGCGGGCTTCATAACGGTCCCACGTTAGCGTGCTGGGAACAGCCCCCACCAGGGAGGCGTCGCCGATCTGGAGCCGGAAGCGATGGCCGGCTTCATGTTCGTGACAAGCCCAGTGGAGCCAGACTTCATACGAGCCGCCGGCCGGCACTTGCAGGGTCCAAACCGCCCGGGCCCTGGTATCACTCCAGGAACCGATATTCCGATAATGAGCCTCGAAGGCAATGCCGTCTCCGTGCAGTTCAGCATTGATCGACTGGAGGCGCAACGCCCCGGCCGCATCAGGTTTGACCAACGCGGGGCGGTTGCCGGGGAACAGCCGCGCCGGCGAGGCAGCGCTTTCGATATAGGCAAGCAAGTCCGCGAGATCGGGCGGTTTCAGAAACTGCTCGAAGCCTTCCGGCATCAACGAGAGGCGGGTGCTGTTGAGGGAGGCAATTTCGCTTCGAAACAGAACCTCCTTCGCGCCGCTCGCGCTGATCAGCGTGATGTTGTTGGCCGTTTCGCCGGCCAGCAGACCCGAGTATTCATCGCCGGCTTTCGTGCGCACCAGGTAATTCAGGTATCGATCCTCCACCGCCCTGTTCGGATCGAGGATCGCGATCAACATGCGCTCCGGAGAACGATCCACCACGGACGCCAAGTCGGGCGCCGCCCCCGTTCCGGACTGGCCGAGCGGATGGCAGACCGCGCAATGTTTGGTGAACAGCTCAGCGCCGGCGCCTGGCCGTCCGGTCGCCTGGCGGACGGCGGGCAGGTATTCATCGATGATCTTTTGGCGTTCAACATTGATCGGTTGAGGCATCAGCCGTTGGGCGCGTTCGCGCAACGCCTTACTTGGATGGCTCAGCAGGCGCTGTCGGGCGCTGGCCCCCAGATCGCTGGCGGGAAGTTTTTCGCCGGCGACCTGATCCAACAGGCCGGCCACCCATTCTTCCCGGCGCAATAACAGGTCCAAGAGCGGACCGCGCACGGACGGCGCGTAACTATTCCACGAGCGGAGCACAGACGCGGGAACCTCGGCCCCGCGCCACTCCGCCAGTTGGCCAAGCGCCGCTTGTTGCAGGGGTTGCGGATGGCCGGACGCCAGCAAGCCGGTCAGCATTTCCAGGTCCTGAGGCGAACCGGTGTGGATAGAACCAAGCAGTTGCAGCGCGGCGACCCGTTGTTCGGTGGGTTGACCAGTGTCTTGAATCGTCGCGCGCGCTCCAGTCTCCAACGCAGGCAGTGACGCCTGAACCGAGGCAATGTTGGACCACGAACGGCCGGTCTTGGCCAACTCCTGAAGTAAGTGAGCGATCGCGCCGACTTGCCATGGCGCAAGAGAACGATCAGGCCGCGCCGGCTGAGCCAGTCGAACGAAGATGGAATCGACGGCTTTCACATCCGAAACCACCAGGGAAAGCAAGTTGCGCAACAGCCGTTCTTGTTGCGCCAGGTCGGCCGGCGGGCTCGCGTCGGTGCCCAGTAGTCCTTGAAGGATCTCGGCCGGCCGCATCGAACTCGAACTGGCCACGGCTGTAAGCAAGTCACGTTGGCTGCCATCGCGAAGGGCGAGACGGGCCAGAGTCTGCGCGGCGCGCGGGTCATCCCATTCGCCCAGCGATAAAGCCAGTTGATAACGAACGCGCAGGTCGGCGTCATCGGCCCGTTTCAACAGGCGGTCGAGCCACTGCGGGTCCTGCCCCTGCGCGCGGGCCTCGCGCAGGAACGGCTCGCTCAAACGCACGGCGTGCTCGCGCAACGCCGGGTGCGAATCGCCGAGGGCTCTGGACAAATCTGCCGGAGTGATCGCCTGGAGCCCGTCCAGGGTCGCCAGCGCGGTCAGGCGCGCCTGGGGACGAGCACTGCCGGCGAGAAGTCTGCGCAAGGGTTCCACCGCGCTCGCCTCGCGCCGTGTGACCAGCAACCGTTGGGCAGTGTCGCGTTGCCAGCCATTGGGATGATCGATCGCCGCTACCAATTCGGAGACCGAAAGCGACGCCAGCTTCGGCGTGCGCCGCAGCACGGCCCCGCGGGGATACACTCGGTAAATCCGGCCGCGCTCTTCACCCGCGCGCATGTTGTAGCGGGTCTTGATGTCGTCAGGGATCCATTGGGGATGCTCGATGAATTGACGGTACATGTCGGGCACGTAGAGGGCGCCATCGGGACCAATCTTCATCCCGGTCGGACGGACCCACGGATCGGTCGCGGCCAGAAACTCCTGTGCGTCGTCCGGGTGCCAACGTTGGCTGGTAAATGAAACACCGGCTGGCTCCAGGAGTTCGCAGCGGACCGCGTTGTAAACGGGTTCACTAATAAAGACTGCCTTGGCGAATTCCGGCCCGAACAGCTCATCGCGGTACGGCGTGGCGCTGTTGGCCGAAGTGACATATCCCGCCGTGCCAACATCATTAAGGCGCTGGGGCTTGCGGCCAATGGAATGCACCCGCCCGGCCCCGGGGCTGATGGCCGTTTCCCGTCGCAAACTTTCCACGGCCAGACGGGGGTTGCGCCGCAAATAATGCTCGGGCATCCAATAGTGCCAAAGCCAAATCGGATTGGCGTTGCCAAACCAGTTGCCCCAATCGTCCCGATGCCGCCCAAATTGCGTTTGCCCCGCAATGGCCTCGAACACGCGCTCATCCGGACGGAAGCGAAAGTCGCGCCCGGAAATACTCACTGGTCTGTCCGCGGCCCGATTCGCCGCTACGGGCAGGATGCTGCCGCCACTATCACCGTTGGCGCCGTACAACCAATTGTCGAGTCCATACTCGAACCCGTTCAATCGATGTTGCTGGTTACCCTCGCCAAATCCTTGAAAGAGCTTTTCGATTCGATCCGCGCGGCCATCGCCGTCGGTGTCTTCCGCGTAAAGGATCGCCGGCGCCGCGCTGATGATCACCCCCTTGCGCCATGGGATCAGGCCATTGGCAAAATTCAGCCCTTCGGCGAACACCGTGGATTTGTCGTAGCGCCCGTCACCATCCGTATCCTCGAGAAATCGGACCACCGCGCCAGGCTGGCCCCGCCCATCCAGGCCGAGAGGATAATCACGCATCTCGACCACCCAGAGGCGTCCATGCTCGTCCCAGTCCAAATAGACCGGGTCCTGCACCATCGGCTCTTGCGCCACCAATTCGATCACGAAATTGGCCGGGACCCGAATGGTGGCCAGCGATTGGGTCGGAGACAGCGCCGGCGGCATGAACCCAGTCAGCAACTCGGCGAACGAGTGGCGTGCGACGAGGTTGGTGAGTTTGGCCGTATCCTCATTCTGCACGTAGAATTCGTTCGCTTTAAACCAGGCGCCGTTGTTGCCGGCAGGACCGCCACGGACGATCATCGGCAACTCGGGCAATTGGCCTCGCTGGCCACGCAGGACTTCGCGCGTCCAGCCTGGTGGAAAACCCAACACCAACTGCGGCACCATCAGGTGAATCGAATAAGCGTCCTGGTTGGAAAAGATAACGTCATCGAGCCCATCCTGGTTCAAATCGGCGAACCGCAAGCCGGCGTCGGCACCCTGCGCGGTAACAAAGGACACGCCCTTGGGCAAGGCATAAGGGAGCCTGCTCCAGGCCCGCACCTGGCGGTTCCAAGCAAAGACCGCGTTCTGATTCTCGTTGGCCACCAGCAGCTCGCATTGGCCATCCTGATCCACATCCCGAAAGCGCACGCCCAAGTCACGTCCGTCCCGGCTGGTGAACAACGGCTGCCCATCCAGTTCCAAACCGTTCCACAGCTCCGGTTCGCTCTCCCAACGTCCCCCGCGAAAACGCCACGCCCCCGTCTCGCGTTCGTTGCGAACAACCACGACGGGCTCCTCCGGCAAACCCACGATGCCAAAGCGGACTCCGCCGTCCTGACCGCCGCTCGCCCGAGGCGCCGCAGCCGGTTTCCGTGCCACCGTCAGCGCAACGGGAAAATCCGTCTCGCGCCAACGCCCGGTCTGAGGATCCCAGAGCCGGGTTTGCCGCAGCTGGTCGTTGCCAATGACCACGTCGAGGTACCCGTCGTTATTCAGATCGAGTAGCCGCACGCCATTGTCCTGGCCGTCCGACGCCCGCAACGGTTGGCCGGCCAGCAGATTGGTGGTTAACCGTTGATACACCTCCCGGTAGTTCAAGAACTTGATTTTAGACCCATAGCGGGAAACCGCGTAATCGACGAAAGCCACGTGTTGAGTCGGTGAACTCCAGGCGTTGGGATGAAACACAAAGTTGAAGGTCCCCTGCTTCAGCGCCACCAGATCCAGCGCGACTTCCCAGTCCTCAACCAACTGCGGATGCGCGTTGCCTTGGAGATGGAGCGATTCCCAATCGCTCGGGACCACAAATGGCATCTCCCAGCATCCGCGGGTATGAACGTACGGATAAGGGTAATTCTCAATCGTCGTGGAGAAAGCCGGGAACGGCACGTACTTCTTGAAACGATCGCGATGCTGGCCATCGTGCAATCGTTCCGGCGGCAGGGCCGGATCATTGGTCGAAAACAGCAACGCCACGGATGAATCCATGGCCAGAAATTGCCCTGCCAGGTTCGTGCGCATAAAAAGCTCAGCGAAAAGACGCGGGCTCGCGCTGTCGATCGAATCGCAACAAGGCGTGCGAAATGCCACCGGGCTGTTCCCCGGAATCTGGCTCACCAACTCCACCCCGCCCTGAAACGTGTTCCAGGCCGCATCAAAATTGCCCTGACCAAGAATCGGGCACGGATGGCTCAGAGTGTGCACCTCAAAGGATAGGCCTTCCGCCAGCCACTGCTGCAGGCGCGCCTCGGCCGGGTTCAGCGCATTGCAGAAAATGCTGACGGGCGCGCGCCCATCGATCTGCTTTAGCCGGTCCAGCAGCGGCCGAAGGTACTGCTCGTAATTGGTGGAACTGCGCATGTCGTCGATCCCGTAAGTGACGACCAGTTCCACCCCGGCCTCGCCCACCCATTGCGGGGTGATCAGTTTGGGGAATTGATGCGAAGGATAAAAAGGATCGGCAAACTCATCCAGATACGTCAAACGATTTGCCCCCGTTTCAGCTGCGAAGGCACTCGTTGTGATGAAAGCCAACCCGCCGGCCAATAGACTGGGCAGGAAACGCTTCATGGTGACAGGAAGCCTTACGCAACTGCCTGCCAAGACGCAATGCGTTACACTAAGCCTCGTTAGCGAAACAATTGCGCCATGCCTTCCAGGAAGAATTCGCCGTAACCGATTGTAAAGACGGCCCACCCATACAAGACATGCTCCACCACCACCAGCCAAAGCGAACAGGTCCGCCGGTAAGTCGTCGCAAAAAGCCAGCCTCCCAACAACGTCAACCCTACTGCCGGCCAGTTATGGAAGGTGATATGGCCGAAGCTGAACACGACGGCACTCGCCAGAATAGCCCAGAAACCACGGCCAAACAGCGCCGGATAACGAGAGAAAAAGAAAACCCGATAGATGACCTCCTGCGGGAAGACCGACACCAAAGGGTAAGCCACCATGATAAACAGCCACAAACTAGGGTTGCGATTGAGAAGAGACAGCAAGGCGTGGGGTCGTAGCAACCACAAGAAACACACCAACATCGGAAGCGCCAAGACGTAAATTGTCAGCACCCTGCGCCATTCGGTGCCCGGGACCCTACCGCCCATCAGGTCCGCCACCCCAACCCGCCGACGTAACCGCAGGGCCAACCAACAGCCGCCGGCGCATAAAACCAACAGCGCAATCACCGGAATCGGCAGCCACCCCAGCCGATGGGCCGTCGGCAACCCCACAAACAACACAACGCATTCCAAGGCGAGCCACCACTTGCTGGCGCTGCCCTCCCTTGCCGGCACCACGGTGGCCTCGCCTGCAACCTGGAACTCCGGAGCGGGCACCACTCGGCAATATCGCTCATCACCCGCCAAAGTGGAAGCCGCTCAAGAAAAAAAGCGAAAAAAACTCACTAAAGAATTCCGAGCACAACGATCCGCCGCCTCGCGCTTTGCTTTTTTGGGCTTCCATCCCCGACTTCCTCCTCTGAGCCTGAAATCCGGTCAGCCTCGGGTCCGGTACGGAATTGGTCCAACCGCCGCGATTTGGAGGAGCGATCTTTACACCCGGACTGGCGCTGTCTAGAGTCGCGCCATGGCTTCGGAATACGATCCTTCGGAGTTTGTAGACAGCGACTTTCAGTCGGCGCGTCGCGCTGCCGCTCTGGCTTCGGTGGCCGCCTCCGCACCCAGCGTGGTGGTGGACCCCAACCGCGCGCCCAGTCGCGAAGAGGTCGACGCCAAAGTGGGCGATATGCAGACCAAACTCGCCGACTTGCGCCGAGCCCAACAGGAATTGGAACGCGAGCGGTCCACCTTGGAAGAAACTCGGCGCCGCCAAACCGAACTCGGCAAGGGCCGCGAGGAAATGGAACAACATTTAACCCGGGGCATCGCCCTGCTGGAAGAAGCGGAGTTCGGCGCCCGTCGCGATGCCGAACAGATGGCCAAAGCCCTGATCGATTTACGAGAGGCCCTCGGGAAAGTTCAATCGGTCCATGAGGAATCCTGGACCCGCGACAACTTCAACACTGAGCTCACGCGAGCGTTAACTGCGATAGAAAATGCCCGCATGGAATGGAACTCGGCGCGGCTGAAGTTCCCCATTCTCAGCACTGAACCCGTCGAGCAGACTCCCCCGCCCAGTCCGGCCAATGAGTTCGCCCAAAGCCTGCTCCGGGAACGCAGCTACGCCGATTGGTGCAAGATGGGCCTGGCCCTGACTTGGCCCGTGGCTTTGATCGGCCTCGGCCTTATCCTCATCCTCCTTCTTCAGCGTTGATCCAGCACATGGGTCTATTCCGCAAAAAAGCAGATCCAATCTCGGAACGAGCTAAACTGCTCGACGACCAAATCGCGGCCCTTGAAGCCGAGATCCAGCGGTTAAGCGACCGCGCCGCGGAAGATAAGCCTAATGGCTCGCCGTTTGTCGGCTCAGACTCCGCTCCGCAGCCGGCCCAAGCGGCCACCCCAAGCCCGACCCCAGCGACCGGCCCAAGCCCGGCCCAACCAGTCGGCCCAAGCCCGACCCCAGCGGCGGCTTCGGCTTCGTCTCAAAACCAACCGCGCCTGCGCTCAACTGCCTTGCCGCATCACCAAAGTGCCGCCGGGGCGGCCAGTTCCCCTACCCCGCCCGCACCCGCTGCGGTTCAGGACCCGGTCTTCGAAGAAGTCCCCCAAACACGCTGGCCGGGTCTTGTCCCCGATGCCGAGTCGCCCCCCCCTGCCCCTGAACTGGGGGTTCGAAGAAACGACGCGTCGTCCATCTGGCAACGGTTCAAGCATAACTTCCGCGGGCCAGTTACCTCAAACCCCAAGCTGGTGCATTACCTCTCCGCCGGAAGTATTCAAGGCCTGCGACCGCTCCGCTATGAAAAGAGAGTGGCCCGCAACCGGGTAATTGTCCTCGCCGCGTTTCTGGTGCTGGCGCTCTGGGGCGTCATCGCCATTTTCATCAGCCGCCGCTAACTAGTGCTTGGGAGTCGCCATCTCGATGAAGAGGTTGACGTGTTCCCCAGGCAGAAGCTGGATCCCGGGCGGGACCGAAACCAAAATCGGTAGCCCCACCTCGATGCGCTTGTTGTCGGGAG
>Ga0247664_1000200_pt1 | contig 15450 bp, 6 predicted proteins | sample CNK05_metaG_FD_182715 | JGI IMG/M metagenome (GOLD analysis project Ga0247664, IMG submission 182715) | Soil microbial communities from Purdue University Martell Research Forest, Indiana, United States - CNK05 | ecosystem: Environmental > Terrestrial > Soil > Temperate forest > Bulk soil | place...
GAACCGGGGCATCCCAAGGTACCAGGCGGCCGTGAACATTTCGAAAGATCTTGAGCGGCCCCCACTCACAGGCCAGCACCAGCTCAGGCAACCCGTCCTGGTCCAAATCACTGAACACGGCGCCGCTGACCAACCCGCTGTGCGCAAGCGTCCGGCTGTTTTCCGCATCCACCTGCCAGCGCCCGGCCGTGAAGCGATAGAGCCAGGAGCTGGCCGGTTTGGGATAACTTCCGGGAATCACCCGGCCGCCCACAAACAAGGCCCACGATCCGTTTCCGTCGAGGTCGGTCAGAGCAAGTGGTCCTGGGCTGTCTTCATGATCCGGGCAAAGATCGCTGACGACTTGGGTGTGGAGATCGTAACTGCGCACGGAGGCGCTATTGGTCAAACCGTCTTCATAATTCGCGTTGCCCACGATCAGCGACAGGGTGTTGGAAGGGGTGCGCCAGGGGAGAATGGTGGTTTGATCCCGCGTGACCGACGCTTGGAACGGAGCTTCGAGAACGGGGGAGAAACCGCCAGCCCCATTGTTGCGCCAGGCGGCCAATGGGCCGCCTTTGCCGCTCCCGATGACCAAGTCTTCATTTCCGTCACCGTCCAAGTCGCACCAGGCCAGGCCCGGACCCAGTTGACTGAGTCGCTTGGGTAACAAAGGTTGACGCTGGAAATCATCAAATGGCTCTTCATGATGGAGGTGGACGATGAGGTGACTGACATCCTGGAAAAGGGGCTGAGGGGCGCCGCTTGGCGGGGAAGCAGATCGGGACGGCAGTGCAGGTTGGGCGGCCCCGTTTGCGTTTGGTGTGCGCGGAGCAACGGCTCCGGCCTCCGCCACTTCGTAAATGAAGTTGGCCGCGGCGTTGGAGATCACACTGCGTTTGCCGGTGCGCCAAGTAATCTCGAGGAGGAATTGGTTCGTGGAATGCCCAGCCGCGAAACTGCGCATGGCCTCGTCGCCCGAGAGATAGCGGCCGCCGCAAATCATTTCTTGGGATTGGTCCGGCAATGTTCCCACCTTCTGCTGCTTTTGGCGGTCGGCAGGACTAGTGTTGCTGAGAACGGCGGAGGTTGCCTGAATGACCCGGATCTTGGCACCGATACCATGAGTATTGGGGGCCTGCCCGCGGAGGCGCACCGCCACCCGTGGAGCTGACGAGTTGTTCCGCAAGAGGGAAGCCGGAGCGTTGAGGTTGTTGATGACGACATCCAAATCTCCATCGTTGTCCAAGTCGGCGAGGGCCATTCCCTGGGAAACGCCCTTGAGAGCAAAGCCCCAGGCCGGCCCCACTTCCTCGAAGGTCAGGTCGCCTCGATTGCGGAAAGCATGGTTGGGCGGTGCGAGTCGGGGAAAGGCCCGACGCCGTCGCAGCGCCTCCGCATCGGATAACTGCTGTTGACGCCGGGCGCTTTCCAGCTCACGAGCGATATCCAGGTCTTGGACGTCACGCTCGAAGCCGGTGGTGATCAGGAGGTCTTCATAACCATCGAGATCCACATCGAGGAAGACGGGCGACCATGACCAATCCGAGGCGGCCACGCCGCTGTAATAAGCGATCTCGGCATAGTCGCCGTCGCCCTGATTCAGGAACAAGGTGTTGCGGGCGTAGGCCGGGCGCGTCTCGAACTGCCCGATGGGTTGACTGACCATGCGATGATCGTTTCCCTGCGTGTGCCGCTTGAGGTGCTCCAAGCTGAGCATGTCCGCGACAAAGATTTCGTCGAACCCGTCGCGATTGAGGTCCGCCACATCCACCCCCATCGAGAAATGGCTGGTTTTGCGCAAAGCCAGCCGGCGGATGGCCTGGAAACGTCCCTGGCCGAGGTTGATCCAGATCCGATCCGGTGAATCCAGATCGTTGCAGACGTAGAGGTCTGGCGTGTTATCGCCGTTCAGGTCGCGAAACATGGCCGACAGCCCCCAATCGTAAGGCGGCGCGGCCAGCGCCTTTCCGTCTTCGTCCAGAAACGATCCGTCGATGAAGGAGACGGCCTGGAAATGCCCGCGGCCGTCATTGCGATACAACACATCCGCTTCGCCGTTCTCAACCAGGATGCCCTGCGCATCAATGGTGAAGCGCCCGATCAAGTCCGGTTCCGTGACCGGCCGCCCATTGACTTGCGTCACCACCTTTTGCCCTTGGACGGTGTTGACCTTGATCCGCATGCTGAAACTGTCCCGCGCCGTCCAAGTCCGATAGTTCGCGACATAAAGATCCAACGTGCCGTCGCCGTCCATATCGGCCAATGCCATGGTGAGGCTGGCGCAGCCCGAAGCCAGTCCGGCGGCAGCGGTGACCTCCTTAAAATGGCCTTGGCCGTCATTAAGAAAAGCGCGCACACCCTGGCCCACGGAACTAACCAGCAAATCCAGGTCACCATCGCCGTCCAGGTCGGCCAGAACGGCGCCGGTGGAATATTGCCCTGGGCAAGCCACGCCGGCGGCTTCTGTTATATCCTCAAACTGCCACCCACCTCGGTTTCGAAAGAGTTTGTTTGGACCATCCAACCCGCAGAAGTAGAGATCACACCAGCCGTCCCCATCGACATCTCCCGCCGCCACGCCCGAGCCGTTAAGCAAGACGTGATTGGTCAGGGAATGCTCTTCACTTAGCCAATTAGTGAAGGTGAGACCCGTCTGGTCGGCAGACATGGACGTGAATCCGGCCGCTCCGTTCGCCGGCACGGTCAGGGCGGCGCGACGGAATCCGCTGTGGGCCTCCCACTCTAGCGCGGTGACGCGGCCCAAGAACAGGAACAGGAGGCCGACCGCCAAACAGGCTGACGTCAGGCCCGATTGAGGACCGCGCGCGAGCGCGGTCTTCATAAGCGGTGCCGGACGTCTGCGGTCGCCTTTACCAGCCAAGCAAAAGAGACCAGAACGTCGGGCGTCCCGGTCTCTTGCGGAAAGGCTCGGTTCACCCCAGTGATGTGTCTCACATCACTAGCGCAGGCGGAAGAACCGCTGCGCTCCGGACGGCGTCACGTTTTGCGGATTATCCTGAAGGACCCCGGCACTACTCCAAGGACCAGTAATAGCGGTAGCTGCTTCCAGGACGCCGCTGCCCGTCCAGGACAGCACGATGATTCCAGTGTCGACTCTAATGTTGAGCGCCTTGACGGTGTGGTAGTTGGCGAAGGTGGTTTGGCCAAAGCCCGTCCCCCCACCGCGGTTGCTGGCCAGCCCCAGCAGCACCGGATCGGGCAGCGCCACCGTCGTTGTCCCAGCGAAAATCCAATCCACTCCGTCCGAGCTGCGATAAGCGGTGAAATCGTTGCCGACCCGCTGCAGCCGCAGCCAAACGTTGGGCGGTTCGCTCTGGTCACATTCCCAGTTACGTTCCGGATTGAACCAATCAACATTGGCGCCAGCAGTCGGGCGCACGAAGGAACCGTACCGCACATCGGGATTCCAACTGATGTGAACCATGGCGGCGGCCGCGTCCGTCGATTCCCTGGCCATAATTCCATTTCGATTGCTCGGCCGCTGGTTGGCCGTGATCTGGACCTGGACATCGAAATCACCAGCCTGTGCTTGGTAAGTAAAGTGCCCCGCGTCCGCCGCACCGGCGAAGTCCCCGCCGCCGACCGTGAAGTCGTAGGTGCCTGGCAGGCAGGAGAAGGTTGTGCCGGGCTCCGTTGTGCCAATGTCGATGTCGGTAAAGCCCTGAACAACTCCAGCCACCGTCTGGCCGGGGGCTGGAATCGGGTTGTTCCGGGTCAGATCGCGCACGTCCTTCACCGTCACAGTGAAGGATGCGGGCAGCCCGAGGACGTTTTCCAGGCGAACGGTCCGGCCGTCCGGACGCAGGGTGGCGCGATCGGGGAAGGCGCCTCCACTGAGGGTGTAATTATCCGCATTGCGCGCGCTGCCTGGGTCCTGCACCGGATCGTTTGGATCACCGGCATCAAGCAGTTCGTCAAAACAGATATCGACACTGCTTCCATCCAGACTACTCACCGAGACCACGCGGGGCGGGGTGGTGTCCGTGGTCACGGCCACCGTGGCGACGGCGGACGTGTAAGCACCCGCGCTGTTGCCCACCACAAAACGATACCGGCCCGCGTCTGACGTTTTGGCTTGTGGAACCGTGTAACTGAAGTTCTCAGTGTTCTGCGCGAATTTGGCGAGGTTGCCCTGACTGCCCGGCACATCCGCGAAGTTGCCCGTCCCGTCGTCCTTCTGCCAGCGATAGAGCAAAGGCGAGCCGCTGCCGGTAAACTTGCCGGTCAAGACCACCGGATGATTTTGTTCCGTAGCAACGTTGGACGGGCTGACGATCGTGCCGCTAGCCGGAACGTTCGAGACGACAAAAACACCGAAGCCGTATTCACCGAAAGAGACCAGGACGGTGGCCCGGCCGGATCCAGCCGGCGCATTAGGGTCGGGATAGATGGTCACATCGCCATTATAACCGTAATCAAACCCTGTCCCCGCGTTGCCGCTCGGGTCAACGATGGGTTCATCGGTTTCATAGGCGGGGAGCTTCCAGGCGTTATTGGCGCCGGGGGCGATCTTCCCGTCCAGCGTATGAATCCCCACCCAACCCGGCTTGAAGATGGAGTTAGGATCGATCGAGTTCGGCCAGTCTGGCCCGACGTGGCCAAACTGCTGATCCCAGCTGGGAATGGCATAGCTGACGATATAATCCACGCCGTCCTTGGTGTCAGCGGTCATAACCCAATTCCCATCATAATGTTCAACCCCGTCGACGCGATTATCGGGCCCGCAAACGTCGGCGGTACCGGCCGATTCCCAATTGAACGCGGGCAAGCCCCCTAACTGACGGTTATCCGGATCATAGAAGTGCGGTCGCGATTTGTGATAAATGCCCGCGTCATTGGCGTCGGTAGGCGGCGTCGCATTGGGATCGCGGCCAATGTCATCCTGAGCGGCCGGGTCCTTGATGTAGCGTCCCGGACGCGCTGGCCAGCCGGTGCCAGGATAATGGCCTTGGATGCACCATTTGCGTCCATCGGGTGCCGTGCGGATGCTGCTCGGCATTCCGCCAAGGCTGTAACAGCCCTTGGCGCCCCAGCAATCGCCGCGGTCGTTGAGTCGCGCGATCGGGTAGAAATTCGACCCATCATCCGTAGCAAATTCCTGTTCATTGTTACTGGCCCGCCAAGTGGCGCCGCCCATCCAAACAATGGTATTGAGGCCACTGCCGCTGACGCGCAGTGCCTTGACCCGAAAACTGGCGCTGCCATCTCCACTGCTGCTTCCTACATAGGAAGCCGCCCAGACGGGGTCATCGGGAGTGGTGGGCGCTGGGAGGCCAGGCTGCCGGCTAGGATCCACGCCTGAGTCGTTAAAATTATAATGAATGGCGGGAACAAATTTGTTAAGCGGTGGACGAGACGGATCGGTTTCGCCCGGCACGGGTTCAACCCAGGCTTCGGTCACGTTAGGATCCCAGGTGGGCCGGCCATTGGGGAACTTGGCGTCGGGAACCGTCCCGGTGGGCGCGTAGCGTAGGAGTTTATACTTGTAGCCAGCATAAACAGCCTTCTGCCCGTAAGGCCCCTCATCGACGGCTATCTTCCACCAAAAGGGTATCGCCGATTGGGCCGGGATCGGCGCCTCGCTGATTTCGGTTTTAATGGCAACACCCAGCCAGGCCCCAGTGCGGGCGTCGATCCAGACCAGGCTGCGATCCGGGCACTTGGCGGCCGCGTCCAGCTTGGCCGAGTCGGTTTCAGTGGCTTCATCGATCCCGTTCTCATTGATGCCGAGCAGATACAAATTGTCGTCATAACGCAGGAAGTTGGCGTAGCCCTCGATCTTGCCGTGGCTAGCGGCGGCATAGGCCTCATCCCCGGTCGCTCCGGCTCTGACCAGGATGGGCAACTTGTTGGCCGGATCCACGTTCACCAAGCCATTGTGGTGCTGGACCCACACCGGGTGGATCTCCTGAGCCCACGCTACGGGGCTGGCCAAAAGGAGGACGGAAGAGATGGTGGAGAGGAGTTTCATACGACAGCGACGCTATAGGGTTACTGAAGCTTTCGTTTCTTGTCGGCCGTGAGACGACATCAGTCCCGCGACCTCGACTGATTCAACAACGCGTGGCCACAAACACCGACACCACGCAACTATGTCGAGCAGTCGATAGGAGATTCGAATCCGGTCGTCAGGCTAGCGAGGAGGATGGTCATGTCAAGCAGCGGCTTTGGGGATTGGTGTAAATTTTTTTTGCGCTGCTTTTAGCTTTGGACGGTCGCGCAAAATTTTAGGCCAATCTTGTTGAACCTGGGACAAATCAAGCCTCTGCCGCTCCTGCCCAGTCGCGTCACGCCTTCGTGATCGCCTCGTCAAGGCTCAGTATATGCGTGCGAGCACGGTGTAGGCGGCCAGCTGGGTGGGTGGGCCGACTCGACTTACCGCGAACTTTGCTGGAAACTGCGTTTGCTGTCGTAACAACACATACTTCGATTGTTAGAAAACGTCTGAACGTGTGACCGCTTTGAATCAACGGATGTTTAGGAGGGAGGCTTCGCGCAGGGCTTTCCTGGTGGACACGGCGAAATGCGGACTGTCGGTGATGTATTCGACGAAGATGGCGATGGCTCACGCCGCCGCAGGAGGAGGTGGGGAGGGCCAACCGGAAAGAAAGGAGGATCTCATTTATCGCTCCGCTTCGGATATGGCACGGCTGGTTCGCGCCCGAAGCATGTCATCGGAGGAATTGGTCCGCGCGCATCTTTCGCGCATCTCCGAAGTGAATCCAAAATTGAACGCCGTCTGCCAAATCGACGAAAAAGGCGCTTTGACTGCCGCGCGCGATGCCGACGCCGCCTTGAAGCGACGCGAAGAAGTGGGGAAATTGCACGGCGTTCCGGTCACGATCAAGGATTCGTTCGACACCAAGGGAATGATCAGTACCGGTGGGACGGAGGGCAGGCGCGGGTTTGTGCCGGCGACGGATGCAACCGTGGTCGCGCGTTTGCGGGCAGCCGGCGCGATCATTCTGGGAAAGACGAATACCCCCGAGTTGACGCTTTCTTATGACACGGAGAATCTGATCTATGGTCGAACTGGTAATCCGTATGACCTTGCGCGAACACCAGGCGGCAGCAGCGGTGGGGCGGCCGCGATTCTTGCGGTCGGAGGGTCCGCGCTTGATATTGGTAGCGATACGGCCGGAAGTATTCGGATCCCGGCCCATTTTTGCGGTGTCGCCGGATTGAAACCCACTTTCGGACGGGTTTCCCGCGCCGGACATATTCTTCCACCGGGCGGCGGAGCGGGTCGGCGAACCCATGTAGGACCGATGGCGCGTTTCGTCGAGGACCTGGTTTTGGCGCTGTCGATAATTTCGGGGCCGGATCCGAAAGATCCGGAGGCGGAGGCCGCCGCGCTTGAAGACCCAGGCACGGTGCATCTGCCGGCTCTTCGCCTTGGGTTCTTCACTGAGACCGGGAAGGGCAGAGCGACTCCGGAAATGGTCCAGGCGGTTCGTTCAGCCGCGGAAACCCTCCGCGCCGCAGGTCTGAAAGGCGAGCCAGCGCGCCCGCCCGGCCTTGATACCGCCGCTGAACTCCTGGGCGCGCTCAATTCAGGGGATGGCGGCGAGTACTATCAACAACTCCTGCGGCAATGCGGAACGACCAATTTTCACCCTCAGACATCTCAGTTCCTTCAGCGACTGCGCAGCGACCGCAGTTTCGCGCGGAAGTACGACGATGTTTTGATCGAGTGGGCAAACCTGCGCGAATCCTGTCTCAAGTTCATGAAGGACTTCGAGATTCTGATATCTCCGCCGTGTTCGAATCCCGCCCCCCAACCAAAGAATTTGGGATTCGTTGATTTCTCTTACGCGTCCTTTTTCAATTTACTTGGCTGGCCTGCGGCTGTGGTTCGTGTGGGCAGGACCTCTTCCGGCTTGCCTAAAGGAGTCCAAATTGTGGGGCGTCCATGGAAAGAACATGAAGTTTTGGCCGTTGCCCTCCACCTCGAGAAGAAACTTGGCGGATGGAAAAAGGACTTCCTGGAAGAGAATCTTATCGGACCGCGAAAGGCATGAGGACTAAGGAACCATTGCTTACCTTCTCCCATCTGTTAATCTGCGTCAATCTGCGGGCACCTTCCCCCATCCGCGTCAATCCTTGGTAATCGCCTCGTCGAGGTTGAGTAAGACGCGCGAAAGCACCGTGTAAGCGGCGAGCTGGGTTGGCGTGCATCCACGGGGCAAATCCGTGGGAATCCTGTTGGTGCCGGTCGCCAATTCACTGACATTGACCCATCCTTCACCCAAGTATTGGCGTTGGCGTTGCAGCAGAGCCAGCAGTTGGGCCTGCTCCTGATCCGTTGGGAGCCGCGCCAGCACGCGGCGGAAGCCATATCGAACACGCGCCGACTCCTCTGGGCCGGCGTCCTGCAGGATGCGGCGGGCCAATCCCTGGGCGCAGTCGACAAAGAGCGGTTCGTTGAGGGTCGTCAACGCTTGCAAGGCAGTATTGGATTGAGCTCGGCGCACACAGGCCACGTCGCCGTTGGGCGTATCGAAATTCTGCAGCATCGGATAAGGAGTGGAGCGACGCCGGAACGTGTAGAGAGCGCGCCGATAACGGTCGGAGCCCTGCACATCTTTCCATGGAAAGGTGTCGTAGCTGGTTGGCGGCACGAAGAGGAATGCAGGAGCAGGAGTGTAGAGAGACGGCCCGCCCACTTTGGCGTCGAGCAAGCCGCTGGTGGCCAGCGCAATGTCCCGCACCACCTCACCTTCCACGCGGACGCGCGCACCCCGAGCCAGCAGACGATTGTATGGATCGCGACTCTGCAGAGCCGGTGTCACCCGGCTGCTTTGACGATAGACAGCGCTGTTGGCGATTAAGCGATGCAGATGTTTGATTGACCACGGCTCGGGTAGCGCGTCGCAGGGACATCCCTGAGTCTGCGGATCCATGAATTCGCAAGCCAACCAGTCCAGTAACTCGGGATGACTCGGCGTGTCGGATTGCATCCCAAAATCTTCCGGAGTGCTGACCAAGCCGACACCGAAATAAGCTTGCCAAACGCGATTGACGAACGCGCGCGCGGTGGTGGGAGAACGCCTGTCGACCAGCCAATGCGCCAAGCCCAGACGAGAGTCCGCGGGCTGCTCAGCCAACGCATGCAGAAACACCGGCACGCCAGGAGTGACACTGCGGACGGGTTTCAGCCAGTCGCCTCGTTTAAGGAGGGACGTTTCACGCCGCTCGCGGCGCGCATGCAACGCGAGCGTCGTCCCGGCCGGTTCGGGATATTCCTTCCACAACTTTTCGATGCGCTGATTGGCTTCGACGAAATCGGGATCGGCGACCGTGGTGCGCCAATAGCTGAAGAGGGCGGCTCGTTGGGCCGAGGTACGTTCGGCGCGCGGCCGGTTGAGGATCTCGCGAACCGGACGCGGGATGGGATCGGCCAGGACGTTGCTGGCCGTGGTCAGTGAAAGACGAAAGCACGCGATCTCATCGTGGCAGAACAGGGAGAAGGTGAGTTCCGTGCCGCCGGCAAAGCCGAAATTCGTCGGCGCTTGAAAGACCGCTTTGCGATCGACGTTGCGCCGGCCGGGGCCGGCGTCGATGGTCCAGGCGGTTTTGTCGTTGCCATCGATGGCGAACCTGACCGGGCCGTAGACATTGGCGTCTTGGGCCGGCTTTCCGGGAGGAGATTGGGCCTGTTCAAAGTCGGCGCTGGCATGGGAGAACGCGATCTTGGTCTGGTTGCTGGGCGTGAGACTCAAGGGAGCCACCATCAGAGAAAACTCGCGCAGGGCAAACAAGCCGTTGTCGGATCGCCCGGGGCCGTGCTGAGGCAGATTCGCGTTGGCCAGCGCTTCCAACCGGACGGCAGAAATATTGGTCAAGGTCGTGCGCGCGATGACACGCCAGGTGCCGCCGCCGAACCGATGGCCGCCCGCCAACAAGGATTGATCTTTCTGGAGTTGGAGCTTGGACAACCCGCCCGGGTCGCCATACTCGATCAATTCGGGCTGCACCCATTGCAGTTGGTTGCCTTGCACCGACTCCTCCCAACCGGCCAGGCGCTCTTCCCAGCCGGGATGCGCCCGCTGCAGTTCGGATTCCTGTTGCTCGATTTCCTGCCGCACCTGATCGCGGCGCGCCAGGCCCGCCTGATCATAGAAGGGCGCCGTCCATTCATCCACGTCATTTAAATAGGCGAACAGGCGATAATATTCCTCCTGTTTGAGGGGATCATATTTGTGATCGTGGCATTGGGCGCATTGGATGGTGAGACCGAGCACCGCTTTGCCCAGGCAATCCATGCGATCGAACATGGATTCCATCCGGAATTGTTCCGGGTCGATCGCGCCTTCCTCGTTGATCATCGAGTTGCGAAGGAAGCCGGTGGCCACGATCTGGTCCTGGGTCGCGTTCGGCAACAAATCGCCGGCGATTTGTTCGATGATGAACTGGTCATACGGCCGATCGGCGTTGAACGCATTGATCACCCAATCCCGGTAATGCCACATCTCGCGCGCCCGATCCTTCTCGTACCCATTCGAGTCGGCATACCGCGCCGCATCAAGCCAGTGCCGCGCCCACTGCTCACCGTAATGCGGAGATGCCAGCATCCGTTCCACTTGCCGGCTCCAGGCGTTGGTCGAGTCGTCGGCCAGGAACGCGTCCACTTCGCCAATCGAAGGCGGCAACCCCAACAGATCCAGCGAAAGACGCCGCAGCAACGTGACCCGATCCGCTTCCGGCGACGGCGCCAGCCCTTCGCTCTCCAGTCGGGTCAGAATGAAATGATCGACGGGCGTGCGCGGCCAGGCTTCGCTGCGGACCGGCGGAACGGGCGCCCGCACCGGGGCGCGGAACGCCCAATGCTCGCGCACGGCGGCTGATCCTGATGATGCGTTGCCAGTTCCGTTCCCTGCTCCGCTTCCTGAAGAATCGGCGCGGCCGTTGGAGGTCAGCACAATGCTCGCGACGAGCGCCGGCACCGCCGGCCAACGCCGGGCAACTGAAAACAGAACAGGAAGCATGCGGACCATCGACCTTAAGGAAACCGCGGGCCCGAAGCAATGCTTGTCCCGCCGACGCCGCCGACGATGCAACCCGAGGCGTATCCAGGCAGTGCCCCTCTGGAGCGCGGCTTTCGGCGGGTACGTGTTAAGCCCCTGCGCATCCTGGGGGACTGGAAACGCGTGTAGCGGCGGTCATAGACCGCCGCTACAGTTAATGCATCGAGGGCAGTGCCTAAATACGCCCTGCAACCCGAAAGGCCCGAAGCGCGTTCGATCGCGGGCGGGTCAACCCAATTTGTAGCGAAGCGAGGAACTACGCACCTCTTCGACGTCGGCGGACGCGGCGGGTTCCGCTGAAGCCGGGGCCGCCGGTGTCGACGGAGGGGGACTGGGGGCCGGTCGCGGAACGGGCGGCGCCGACGCGGGCGTAGCCGCCGGTGCGGCGGGGGGCAGAGTGGAAGGCGTGCCGAGGGCCGCGGTCGACATGGGCGCAGGCGTGGACGGTTTGGACACGGGAGCGGGAGTGGTGACCGGACTCGAAGTTGGCGTTGGGCCAGGCGCAGACGGCGGCGTCGCGGACGAAGCGCCAGCCGACGCGGGATGCGGTGCGGGTGGAGTCGTCGGAAGCGCGACTTTTTTCTCTGCGCTGCGCAAGGGAGCCTTGGTCGGCTCGTAAGGTTTGCGAGGGCTGGGTTCGGGTCTGGGTTCAGGCGTTCTGGGAGTAGGGACTTTGGCCATATCCGAGCGCAAGGTGGTGGGGGTCGGCCTGGGTTCAGCTTCTTCTGGACGTTGCTTGGCGGCGAGACGCGGTGGGCCGGAAGGTTTCAGATCGTCACGTTCGCGGCGGAGGGAGGCCAATTCCGCTTCGATCCGTTTGTTGCGTTCGACGGCGGTGGTCCAGGCCGCTTCCAGTTTCTTGGAGAGCGCGCGGGCGGTTTCGAGTTGCTGGTTGTAATCGCTTTCGAGGCGTTGCCGTTCGGAGGAGACCCGTTTGTTAAGCTCGTCCCGTTCGCGGCGGAGGGTCGCCAGTTCCTGTTCGAACTGGACGTTGCGTTCGACGGCGGCAGTCCAGGCGGCTTCCACCTCCTGTTTTTCGGCTTTGGCTGATTCGAGTTGGTCGCGGAGCTTGGATTCGGCGCGGTCGCGGTCGCCTTGTTGTTTTTCGAGGCTGGACTTGATGGGATGAAGCTCGGCGGCTTGGCGGTCGAGGCGTCGTTGCAATTCTTCGATTTGGCGCCCGGCATCGGCGGCCTGCTGGCGTTCGAGTTTGATCTCAGTCTTCAAGGCGTCGCGTTCACGCCGGAAGGTGCTGGCTTCATCTTCGAGATGTCGGTTGCGCTCGACGGCCTCCGTCCAGGCGGCTTCGAGTTTTTCCTTGCGGCTCTTCGCGGCGCGCAGTTCTTCGCGCCATTCGGCTTCGGCCTGTTCGCGTTCGGCGGCCTGTTTCTCGAGTTCCGCTTTGATGCGATCGAACTCGGCGGCGTTCCGGCCCAGGCTGTGGGCGACTTCCTTGGCGCGTTTGCCGGAGTCGGCCGCGGCTTGTTGTTCGGTCTTCAGGTGGTCCTGAAGTTCGTCGTGTTCCTTGCGCAGGAGCGCGAGTTCTTCCTCGACCTTTTTGTTTTTTTCCACGGCTCCCGCCCAGGCGCCCTCCAACTCCTTCTTCATGACGAAGGCAGTGTCGAGTTGTTCGCGGAAGGAGGATTCGACCTTTTGGCGCTCAGCGGCTTGCTGTTCGAGTTCCGCTTTGGTGCGAGCGAACTCCGCGGCATTGCGCTCGAGCAAGGACGCGAGTTCCTGGGCGCGGCGGGTGGACTCGGACGCCGCCTGCTGTTCGGAGGACAGCTTGGAGTTGAGTTGATCCCGTTCCTGGCGGAGTGTGACCTGTTCCTGCTCGAAACGTTTGCTGCGCTCGGCTTGTTCGAGGCGCAGACTGTTGGTGAGGGTCTGCAGACGTTCCTCGAGCTTTTCTTTGCGGGCCACCTCCTCTTTCAAGACGGTCTCGGCGCGGCGGGCGGCCTCGTGGGCCGCGTTAAGCTGAGCTTGCAAGTCGGCCGCGCTTTTGTCGCTCTGGGCGGCCGCCGCAAGTTGTTTCTCCAACTCCTCGATGCGCCGGCGCGAAGGAGCCCCGGCTTGTTGCTCCGCCGACAGTCGATTCGCCAACTCATCGCGGTCGCGTCGCAGGCGCGCGACTTCCACTTCGAGCGCCCGCAGATGTTCGCGCACTTGGGCGCTGTCCCCGTTAACGGGGAGGACAGGGATTGGCTCCGGCGCGGCCGCAGCGGTGACGGGCACTCGCGAACTTTCGGCGGCTGGCGGGGCAGGCTCCGCGCCAGGCAGACTGACGGGAAGGACGCGATCCACCGCCGGCGCCGCCAAAACCGGCGGGAGGGTTCCTGGCACTGCCTTCACCTCCACCGCCCAGGTCAGGCGCAGCGGCTCCGGTTTGTCGGATAGCACCGCCTCGGATTTCCAGGAGAGAGTGGTGAGGATGACCGGGAATTCGAGTCCGTCTTTACGGAGGGCAATGACCTGAATTGGATTAATTTCAGTGATCTCGCGGCCCGCGCTATGCCGGTGGAGAAGGCGCCCGACCTCGTTATCGAGGCCGCCGCGCAGCAGCACACGAATGTTGAGGCCCACGAGGGCAGACGATTCACGAGCAAAGATCGCCACGCAAGATTCCTGGGCCGACGTGATTTCTCCCGCTTCGCCCAAGGTTAGGAGCACGCGCGGCTCCGCCACGGGCGCAACCGGCGGGATGACGTCGTTGTTGGTGGAAGGGGCGGCCGGCTCGGGTGCGGCAGGAATGGCAGACGGTGCGACGGATTCATCTACCGGCGGCGTCACGGCCGGCGCGGCGGTGGCCGAGTCGGCCGGCGGAGCCGGAGCGGGCGCGGGGGCAAGAGCGGTCGCCAACTCGCTCGGACTCGAGGCGGGCTCGCTGATTCTCCCCTCCGGCGGGAGCATTTCGGATTGGCCCTTCATGAACTTAAACATAGGTGAAGGTCGGGCGCGGGGGCGGGGCGGGAAACGAGCCGTCCAGGAACGGCACGGGTTAGCAGGGGCCCGCCCTTAGGGCCCGGGGCCCTATTGATTTTTGGAGCTAAGTCAATGTTGCAAAAAATTCGCGTGCCTTATTTTGTGACAGTTGTCCTGAACATGGCTCCCTCAAGAGCCTTGAAAGAGCAATGACCGCGACGGGACGGCCGCGCTGCCTGCGCCCCAGTTGGGACGAGACCCTGCGGGTATGCGTCTTTGGAATCGGCCGCATTCATCTTCACCCCAACCACTAGCAATGGGTGTGCCGGGTGGATTTGGCCTTGCAACCGCTGTCCGGTTTTCTAAGGTCGCGTCCGGCACCTTCAGTCACTTCAACGCATGAATGGCATTGTGGATCTCCGTTTTGGTCTGGTGGCCATGTTCATCGTGGTTTGCCAGCTGGTCCGGCCGCTGTCGCTTCGCGCCGCAGAACCGGATCCACCCACCCCATCTCCGGTCTCCAACACCGTCGCGACGGCGTCGGACCCGCCGGTCACATCTGCAACCAATGCAACCAATGCGGCCATGGCTGCGGCTGCGGATTTGCGGGCGGCGCAGGAAGCGATCGAACAGTTGCGCCGGGAAATCGAGACGAGCGCGGCGCGCAACGCGGAGGCCATTACGGCCGGGCTCGGTTTGATTGAGCCTACCCTGGCGCGGATGCATGAACGACAGATGGAAGCGGTGCAGAGCTCAAACCGCACAATCCTGTTGGTCGCGGGCGTGTTCGCGGCGGTGGGTTTTGTGGGCCTGATATTTATCTCGCTGATTCTGGTGCGCGCGATCGGACGTTTCTCGGAGCTGGCCGTGGCCCCGCGCGCTTTGTTGGGTTCCGGGTCGGGGCTGCCGGCTTTGGGCGAGGGGGAGATGCTCCCGGCTCGCCCGGGAGCGATGGAACGAGCCACCGGCCGTTTTCAGGGTGCGATTGACCAATTGCAACAGCGCATCCACGAACTGGAGCGCAGCCTGCTGGCGGCCACAGAAAATGTCGTCGTCGCGGCGCCGACAGCGCCGGGGCAGGTCTTGCCCGCGTCGTCCGCCCGGCCGGGGTTGCCGGAGACAACAGCAGTCTCAAACATTCAGCCATTACCCGCCAGGCCGGCAGCGGCGTCAGCGACGGCGCCGGCGGGTGAGCCCGTGCCAGCTAACGCGAGGGTCTCGGTGTTGGTGGGCAAAGGCCAGGCGTTGCTTAACCTGGATTCTGCCGAACAAGCGCTGGAATGTTTCGAGGAAGCGCTCCAACTGGAACCCACCAATGCCGACGCCATGGTGAAAAAGGGCATGGCCTTGGAGAAACTCCAGGATTGGGAACGGGCGCTCGAACAATACAATCGGGCGATCGCGGCGGATCCGGGCATCACGGTGGCCTACTTGTACCGAGGCGGCGTTTATAACCGGCTCCAACGTTATCGCGAAGCCCTCGAGAGTTACGAAGAAG
>Ga0247664_1000202_pt1 | contig 15413 bp, 30 predicted proteins | sample CNK05_metaG_FD_182715 | JGI IMG/M metagenome (GOLD analysis project Ga0247664, IMG submission 182715) | Soil microbial communities from Purdue University Martell Research Forest, Indiana, United States - CNK05 | ecosystem: Environmental > Terrestrial > Soil > Temperate forest > Bulk soil...
GTTCGAACCCCTTGTCCCGCCTGGTTTTTTCCACCCTCCCCCCTGGTTGAATCAACTTGTCCTTGTCCCTAAAAACGCCCGCCCCGCAAGCACTTAGCAGCACAACATCATTCATCGTCGTCCTACTGAGCAATCATAAGGAATAGAATCATTGCTGCGATAACAGAGGCGATAACGCCTGCAATCCTACCACTATATCCAACTCGCTCCACCGTATGACGACCACAGGCACCAACGTGGTTATGGGGGGCTGGATGGTCTTTGTTAGCCCTGAGCCCATGATCACGATGTGTTTGCAACGGCCTCATCACATGCTCTTGCCTATGCTCGGAGCCTCTTTACATCAGCCTGTGCCTTGGCTATCATACCATTCAACCACGCCACAGATGATGGATCAGAGGCTAGATATGCAAGACCGTCAGCAGTAAGACAACCCGCTAGGACATAAGGATTCGGAGCCACAGCCACGGCAACCCTACACGCCGCTTTGACATCGTCAGTGAATCTTGCCACGTCGGACACCGTCGGTGTCGCACATCCAGTGAGGTACAATGCAATGAGGATCGCAACGAGTGCATTCATCCTAGCCATTCCTGCGCCCTATGGGCCACCCCTCCCCATCGCTACCAGGGACCACAAACCGCTCAATGCGTTCCCCTCCGCCACCACGTTGCCGCTCCCTATGAGCTTGACTGTCGTGCAGAGTGCAGAGCGTCCTAAGGTTCCAGTAGTCCAATGATAGCTGAGGATGAGTCGAACGTGGTTTGATGTGGTCTACTCGAGCACTTCCGACAGCGGACACATCAGCCCCACACACCACACATCGGAAGTTATCACGTTTCAGTACACGAATCCGGAGAGCACGCCATGTCGGCGTCAGGTAGAAGGGGTCTGTCTTCTGGTACTTGACTCCCACTACCGCCATCCCCACGATGCGGCCAGTACCACAATCACAAACAGAACGCCGAGTGCGACTATGCCGACACTCAGAACTCTGTGGAGCGTAGGTGACATCATGAAATGGAACCGGACGGCCCGCTCACCTACGGGCCGTCCGGTTTGCAGCGAGGCCGCTGAAGGGATCAGCGGTTCCACTACTGGCTCCCACGGAAAGGGGTCTGAGAAGGATGGGTCTGCGCTCCAGACCCAAGTTTCTCCCCAGAGCATCAAGGGACGACATTGCATCCCCTAATTCCATCACAATCCACCATGCGCTGCCGATTTGTGTCCACCATCACAGGTGAACCCGTCCTTCGAGAAACGATAAATACGTGAATCTAAAACCCTTGTCAACACGATTTTTCTTATGATGCTAATTTTTCTAAATTCCTGGCATCAAGCCCACGAATGACCCCACCACCAAGAATCTCAGTCATAACTTCTGCACGACCTCTTTCATCAAGGCCAATCAACCTTCCAACAATTCCTGATGTGGTCCTAACTCTATCATCAATCGAAACAACAATCGGACTGTCCACTTGTATCTCATCAAAAAGACCGCAATCTGCGGCCTCACGAATTTGGAAAATAATCGATGTCTCTACCAGCTTAGGACGGCCGATACTCGAGTCTACCGGCGCATGACGCATCAAACGCATCACCCCAGGCTGGTGGTCAATCATCTCACCCAGCCCATCAACAAGCACGAACAAATATCCACGAATCAACGGGACTCGCTGAACACCATCGGTCCTTGACCGCGTTCGTCGCCCAGTGGCTGGGCAAACCTTCCATCCTCGAATCCTTCGCTGGTATGTGATGATCAGCGACTCAAACCCTAATCGAGTGATAAACTCATTCGCCAGCCTTTCCTGACCCCATCGAGTTTGAACAACACCCCAGCTCATGTTCGAAACCCTACACGACGAAAACTCGATCGACAACCCTCTTTCTGCCCAGGTCGGTGCGAAAAATAGCCGTAACGCGCTGTAATAGCATCACCGACAACATCATTACACCTCAAAACTCTATATTCTTCTAGGCTGAGAACGGTCTGTAACACCCCGTACCACCCTGCCATATATAGACCTATAACTTTTTTAGCTTCTACTAACCTTTTTGCAAAAAAAGTGGTAGTAAAAGTAAAAGTAAAAAACGGGGGTCCGCGCGCGCTACGCGTTGGGCCAAAAATTCCTCAATGAATTCAATAGCTTAGACCGTCACAAAACCCCTACCCCTGTAACGCACATTTTAGCGCATCTACATCTACAAAAACCGCATTTTTGCACTCCTTGCGCATCAAACCCCGCTTGTGTTACGCTTTACCACTCACCACACATCAGAATCAAGGAATACCAGCAATGTCCGACAGTATTGCATTCTTGCAATGGTTCGATCCCATCGGACCGTGGACAGTCATCGCAATCGAGCCAACAGAAGCAAAAGGTGATAACGCCACAGTTAGGGTTCGAACATTCGCCGATCTCACTCCAGCCCAGCAATGGATAGACAACTTCAACGGTACTTGGAACCTCTACTTCACACCCAACCGTTGCACTCCAAACATTGTCACATCACCCAAGAAACACGAAATCACTCACGTCAGATGCTTCCATGTCGACCTAGACATGCCCAAAGATTTCGTTGGTGATGCCACTGAAGAAGATATCAATCTTATGCGTGCCAAGGTGGAACAATTCAACCCTCCACCGCACGCAATCACCTTCAGTGGAGGTGGCGTCCAAGCCTTCTGGAAGTTTGATGAAGAGCTAAAATCCGAGTTTCATATGTCGCGCATCGAGGCCGGCAATAAGGCCATCCTGCGCCAGGTCGGCGGTGACGGAAGCTGCTGGAACGTTAATCGCCTCATGCGGCTCCCAGGCACGATGAACGTGCTCAACGCTATAAAGCGCGAGCGAGGACGCACCCCATCCAAGACCAGAATCCTGCGAATGGATGTCGGATATAAGGGCTGGTCATACAAGACGGACCCACTCCCCACCGTACCTGAGGAAGCACCCAAACTCAACTCCAAGTCAACCAAATCTAACGATAACGGCTCAGTCAACAGTCTACCTCCTAAGCTAAGGAAGCATATCCTCCTGGGCGATCCGGCTGAATTCAAGGGAGATCGATCCCGGTTAGTTTGGCACATCACGTGCGCTCTTATCCGAGCAAACTGGAGCGATGATGCCATAACCGAGGTGCTTCTAACCAAAACTTTCGGCTGCTCTGACCATATCTACGACCAGTCGAATCCAGAGCAGTACGCACGCAATCAAGTCGCAAAGGCCAAAGAATCAGTTGAAAATGACTGGCAGCGTGATGACAAGGGACGCATAATCACAGCTAGTTCCGCCAACGCGAAGAAAGCCATAGACGCCCTGGGCATACGGTTCGGGCACAACGTCTTCGAAAAGCGCTCGTACCTAAACGGCTCTGGACCGATGCGTCCACTCAACGACGAGGAGGTATCGGCTCTCCGCTTCCAGGTCGAGGAAGAATACGGTTTCCTACCGCAGAAAGAACTCTTCTTCGATCTGGTGCAAGTTATGGCTCACAAGCAAAAATTCAACCCACTCGTCTCGCTCCTAGAAAAGAATCAAGAGAACTGGGACCATATCCCACGCATAGGTTCCTGGCTTATCGATTATGCTGGTGCCGAGGACACTCCATACACAAGAGCAGTCGGTCGCCTCACCCTAATCGCCGCAGTCAGGCGCGCTCGAGAACCTGGCTGTAAGCATGACGAAATCCTCGTTCTTATCAGCGAACAGCAGGGGACAAACAAGTCCTCGAGCCTAGCCGCACTCGCAATCAAGTCCGAGTGGTTCACCGACAATTTCCCCCTCCACGCCAAAGACAAGCAGGTCATCGAATACCTCCAAGGTAAGTGGATTATCGAGTGTTCCGAGCTGGCAGGCATCAAACAGGCGCAAATCGAAGAAGTTAAGGCGATGCTGTCACGGCAGGTTGATTCTGCGCGTCTCTCCTACGATCGACTCCCTACCGACATGCCCAGGCAGTGCATCTTCATCGGTACGACCAACTCAACGGAATTCCTGCGTGACCTTGAGAATCGGCGCTACTGGTGCGTCGTCATCAAGCAGTTCGACCTTCAACGTCTGAAGCGCGACGTAATGCAGTTATGGGCCGAGGCGGCGTATTACGAGTCACTTGGCGAGTCAATCCAGCTAGATGAGTCACTATGGCCGGATGCGCGCCAGGCACAAGACCAGCACCGCTTAGAAGACCCCTGGGCACCGTTGCTCGCCGAGGCACTCAACGATGTTGAAGGCCGGATAATGAGCGAGGAACTCTTCAAAATCATCGGCAAACCAAAGCATCAACGCCTGCCAACAGACGGCAACCGCCTGGGCGAGATTATGCGCGACCTGGGCTGGAAACACAAACAACTCCGCTTCCCAGGCATCCGCAATCCGAAATGGTGCTATTACTATGGCAACTCGCGTCTCCCGCTCTACGTCACCATAACGGATGGCGGCGACGCTATAGTTAGCGCCAGTCCGAACTCGATGGACTTCGATTCGAAGATTGATAAAGAAAACAACTTTCCCCATATGAGCGACGCCGAACCGGCACCGTTCTAAGCCTCCACTCGGCAGGTGAGACATAACAGCCGAGCGTCAGCAGGAAGGTCGCTGGTTTCCTTCCGTGGCCGACAACCCAGGGGCGAGAGCCCCTGGGTTTCTTCATAGTTGACTTCGTGCTGATGCAGGCAGAGTTTTTATGGATGCGGGCAGAACCTCGGAGCCGTTACCGACGAGCGGCTTAGTAGGTTTCGACTTGGTTCTGCGTAAGGTCTCGGTAGCCCCGCACCATTAAGAACGGAAGAACATGATGGATAATCTTAGAGCAGAAGTTAACGCTCTCACAGACGTGATAGCGATGTTGCAGCTAATCCATCCAGAGATTCCGCAGACAAATATCGATAACCTGAAAGCCGCAGTTGTCCGTCTCAAATCTCTCCGTAGAGAAGTGTGGAAGCACAAAAAGCGTGGCACTTGGTACGAGGTTCTTGGAACCGGGCATCTTCAGATGGAATTGCCAGTATGCGACGAAACGGAGGTTGTCATCTATAAGTCTGACAAGGACAGCAGCTTATGGGTTCGACCTGTCGCAGAGTTTCATGATGGACGCTTTGAAGGTCCAATTTGTTATATCTATCCAGGGTAGTACGATGATTGTTATGCCCGAAGAAGTGAAACAGATCATCATGCTACTCATGCGGCTCCACGATTGGGAACCGCCGGAGGTCCAGCTCCATTTCCAAAACACAGCCGAAGAAGTCCATTCCGTGCTCGTCTCATGGCCCAGTCGCTTCGTGCGCTGCATTTATCTATCCGAAGGCGGCTGGCGCGGCTGGCAGTCCCCAGGCGGTGAATTCTTCCAACACGACCTCTGCAAACCTGGCATCTCGCAGCAGGATCTCTATGTCAACCTCATCCGCAAAGGCATCCACTAAAAATGATCTACGAGAGTATGTTGTTTTTAGCCACTTTGCTCCTCCCTATCGCGTTGGTCGTTGCAGCATTCCTTCTCTCGTTCGCGTTCCACTAACAGAAGAGTTCCATTGGGCGGAGCTCGAATGGATCCGGTATTGCACGAAGAAGCATACCGCTGGATACTGCGCCGCAGTCTGCGGTAGACCGAGAAAAGAGATACTAACAGCGGCCCACCGCATGAATCTAAACTTTACAGGCAGCCGTAGAGCGGCCAAGAGGAACCACTATGGACCCATGCGCTAGAGCCCGAGGAATTAGCTGCTATGGTTGCGCGCTATGCTGGCGCCCTGGGCAATGGTTGCCCTGTCCCGTGCCGCTGCGCTGTCACACCATAAACACCCCACCAGCGGCGTTTATACCCCGTAGCAACAACGCGCGCGACATGGGTTACACGGGTAATTTCTGCACCTACTGCGGTTCTGACCGTATGCGGTTCAGCGGCACATGCGAAGTCTGTGAAGAATGCGGCGAAACCGGAGGCTGTTCATGAAAGAGACCATATTACTCATGTGTCTTGTTTTCCTCGGGATACCCGCCCTCTTTTGGGCCGCATTCATCCTACCGCTGCAAATAAGGCAAGTAAGGCGTAAGATCAAGCAAAGGAGAAGGGCTTGACCTCGCCTCCGTGATCGCATATACCTAGTTGACTAAAACCCAATCAGCTAGGAAATTGAAATGGACGCAGAAGTCAACATCAAGCGTGTCCACGCAAAGGTCCCGGTCGAACAGGTACAAGACCTGTTGGCCCAGGCTGTGCGCCATACGGGCTTCTCCGAACGCGAGATCATGACGACTATTGGATATGCGCACTGGACCTCAGCCTCTTGGCCGGCCGACGGCATCCCTGTTCGCACCAAATACGCGATACTCGGTTTCATGCATGACATTGGCCTCAAGCCAAATAAGGATGAGCTCGTCCTCACCAAAGATGAGGCACTCGACCTATTCCTGCTCCTGGGCGGACGCGGAGACCGCGTACCAGAAGAGGCTCGGCAGGTGTTGATGGATCGCATCCGTCGGTTCGCGTTCGACTAATGGGCAAGAGCCTAACCAAGTCACAGCTCGAGCTTATCAAAGAGCTGTGGCTTGGCACAAGGATGTCCGCAAGGAAGGTCGCGGCCCAGGTCGGGTGCGGCCCTACTGCGGTGCAAGCCGCCGTCAAGAAGAATGGCTGGCACAATCCACGCACATTCAAGACGCCCTGCGTATTGTCTGAAGAAGAGAAAGAACTCGTCATCAAGTTATGGGAAGAAGGTAAATTCACGGCATTGCAGATCGCCAAATCCTTCCACAGGAAAGGCGTCACCAAGAATGTTATCATAGGCATCGCACATCGCGCCGGTATGGTGAAGAACGGCGAACAAGGCCGCCATCCTGGTATCCACGGAGCATTGGATAAACTTAACGCACAATTCGAGGCACGACTAGAGCAGATCAATAAAGAGCATCCACCGCAACGACAACGCATGAAGAGGACCGAGACATGACTCGAGGGGCATTCGCGAAAAGTTTACTCGACCACGCCGCAGCTTGGGACTACGCCACCAACATCGCGACGAAGGTCTTCCTCGAAGACATGGAACTGACAGATGAGGTAAAGAGATTAGTGGTAGTTATGAAATCGGTCGCGGAAGGCTACCGCGCCAAAGCCAGTGAGTACCTCATAGCGGAGACACAGTGATGATACTCCCAAAGCATGTCGACAACGTCGTCCGTACCATGATGGAGTACGGCTGGCCTGAACCCAAGATATCACGGGCGCACTTCCACATGGACGGCACTGGTCCGGTTTCGTATTACATCGAATGGGACGACAAGGACGTTCGCTGTAATTTCATCACCGGCTATGGATGGAAGTCTCTTACCGGACCAAACACATCGACGTATGCCCTGGACTATGTGCCCCTTGACGACATGCCAGTAAAACTCCTTCGAGCGGCGCGCGTCTGATGCCCAACCTAAACGACTTCCAGCACAATTTTTCTCAAAAGGTTTGGGTGTTGATATACACGATGGTTGAGTATGACAGCAAAAGAGGGCTTCAGATATTTCCTCAAGTTCATGGCGTTTACGACGATGAATGGGATGCTCGGGAAAATTTGAAAGCCATGAGTAACCCCGAGCAGTACCACTTAACTCATGCGTATAAGATGAGATACGTCCCACCATACTCAAGAGAATAGCTATGCTTTGGCTCGTGAAAGTCACCTATCAGATTCCTGAAGGAACTTGCATCAGGTCATATTTCTCCGAGCGGTTCGCGGACATCGAGTCTATAATCTACATGGGTCACAAGCCCGAGTCGCTTATCAAGATTGAAATCATACCTGTACCTGAGGATGAAGGGCTATGAAAACCTGGCTATTAATCGTCTACCTCGCAGGCGTCCCGACCTATTATGGGCCGTTCGCCAGCCCCACCATATGCGAGCTGCATAGGCAGCAGACCGAGAACGCCCTGGGCGTGTGCGTCCTGAATAAGCAGGACCAGTGATATGATGAAAAAGATGGATCCAAAAGTCAAAGCTCTATGGGTCGCTGACCTAATTGAGCATCGCGACAAACAGTGTTACGGCGCCCTCCATTGTCAAGACAGGTTTTGTCCTCTTGGCCGTCTTGTTGAAGTTATGAACTTCGACAAATGGACAAATGCGGCTGTCCCATATCGCTATAAACTACAAAAGAGCGGTGAGATGATCGCATTGCCGAAAAAGCTGCGAAAGCAAGTAGGCTTATCCAAGGAAGCTCAAAGGCACATAGTGCTTATGAATGACACAGGAAGGATGCCGTTCCCTCAAATCGCAGAATGGATTGAGGAGAACCTGTGATGAACATGCTGTGGACCGCGCATACTGCGCTAGTTGAAGACACGTTCAAGCCTGGGTCAGAAGAAGACCAACGCTTTCTCGCGTTGGCTCTCGCTGGTGAGGTCGGAGAGCTGGCGAACATCATCAAAAAGCAATGGCGCGGTGACAACGATCCTGAATTCACAGCAAAGCTAGAAGATGAGATCGGAGACGTGTACGCCTACCTCAGACTGCTTGCTATGGCATTCAATGTTCGCAGTCCGTCTCGAATTCTCGATGAGGTTACTCTTCCGAAGATTAAACAACGCTGGCCGCACGCATTCTCGCCGCTGAAGCAAATTCAACCAACACCGACATGCGCTGGAGGCGCGGACATCTCAACAGAAGAATGTCCTCTGTGTGGTGCTACGCCAGACCAGCGCTGTCCACACAACGAGTCACATTCATGATCTCCAAAGAACAATGGGACGCCCAGGTAGACCGCCGCCGTATTTGTCGCGGTCTCTCCCTCTTCACGTTCCTTGGCCGAGACCAAGTACCATTTCCCCACGACCATCCACAACACAGTCTCAGTATGATCGTTTCTCGCCACGGCTACACCGAAGTAATCTACAAGAATAATCGTATAGTAAAACTCAAATACCGTCATCCTTTCGTACCTCATTTCCGAAGAGCATCGACTCTGCATCGTGTCTGGCTGTACCATGTCACCAAAGTCCTAATCTTTTCTTTCGGCAGAGTGCGCCCCTGGGGATTCTTCGTCCTTGACCGATGGGTCGGCGAGAAAGAATATCTAAAACCAACACATTATCTAACAAAAGACGAACAGCATATCATGCATAAGGCAATCCTAGCTCATTGGGGAGAATCAGAATGACCGACGTCGCAGTAGTTCTCGCACTCGTAGGACAATCGTGGTTCGGTCCAACTGGGACCGTCGATATCAACAATGGTATCATCGACACGAAGTTCATGTTCAGCGGGCATATGGAGGCCCAGGGGCGGGACGAGATATGGGGCTCCTTCTGCGACAACACGCATTGCACGAACCTGGAGAAGATCATTCCTCATATGGGCAATGACCCATCAACAGGGCTGCCATTCTACTTCGACTATCTTCGCAATCCGAAGGTGATTACCAAGCCGGCATTCGGTCCTTATCCACAATACTACATCCTATATTTTGAAGGTTGGTTGGACGGCGTTCCTTTGCTGTGCGCCTCTACCAGCTTTGACGGGCATGTGTGGTCGAAGCCCGATCCCATCCTCCGAAACCTAACCGACCCGGCTGCTGTCGTGGTCGATAACCGAGTGTTCGTCTACGCCAATAAACCGGACCCGAACTCCACCCCTTATCAGGTACGCTACGACCTGGGCGAGTCCGGCATTGTGTACGAGAGCGAGGTCCGCGTCGCCTATAACGTCAGCTACCAAATCCGTAACGTGGACGTTAAGCCCGGCCACATGATTGCGGAAGTAGTCGAGGCCGGTAAGACGCGTGCCGACACATTCACGTCTGAAGATGGTATTCTGTGGAGTCTTGATAAACAAAATGTACTAGCATTCCCACTCGGCACAGCAGACACGCGGACCCCAGCCCACCTGGGCGACACCGGCATCATTGTCTACGCCAATCGATTCAATTTAATCAATGGCTATGACATTCGCACGAGGTACTAAAATGACCAGCAACAAATCCCTTAAAGATATGACCGATGAAGAACTCAAAAACGAGCTACATTATTGGGATGGCGAAGTCGCAAACGCGACGGCTTGGGGCGCGTCAATCGCAGCAGCCGACGAGTTCCGCCGGAACATTAAATCTGAAATTTGGCTACGTGCCGACGCCCGCCACCATCGCAAACTTGAATCTTCATCCTTGACAAAGGAGAGGACAGCTATGGAAGACGACCTGGGCATCAAGATGCCATACTGGACAACACTAATCTCCGAACCGCGTCTGTCGTGGCTCAAGGCACCAAGTCTGCACCAGAAAGACGGCGGCAACTGGATGGACGCTGAACCCGACATCGAGTTGGCTTCTGAATCTCTCAGACAACTAACAGCACTGAAAGAATCATTCGTTGTGCTGAATGAGAAAGTGCTTGCTTTAATCACCTTGATTATGACCCGGTTCTAATAGATGAAATGCGTAGACACAGACGACGGGGATGGCAAAAACGAGGACGAGGACGAGGACGTCCAGCCATCGCCACCATCGCCACCACCGCCACCGCCGCCACCGCCGCGCGACGGCAACTACATCTACACTCTCCGGAAAGGCTTCTAGCGATGAGCTTGGTTCTCTTTATCGGTGGCTCTCAAGATGGTACGCGCCGCATGGTCGATGAATTGCCTTCGGTCTACAGAGTTCCTTTCAAAAAGAATACGCCTCTTACATTCATATCAGAAACTGAAGCCATGGAGTCGGTCCAGATTGATGCAGAAAATTATCACCGGCACGTGATCTGTGTGAAAGGTACAGACTTCTATCTTTACGCCATAGAAACCCTGTCCGATCCCGAGGTGTTCGATAAACTTCTCAGGGGCTACAAGTCATAATGATTCCCTCAAAGCGAGTACCGATGCGGCATCAACAGGCTGCGCTCGAAGAGTCGCTCGGGCGCCGCGAATTTGCGCTATTCTTCGAGCAACGATGCGGCAAGACTAAAGTCGTCATCGATACCGCCTCGTACCATTTCCAATGTGGCACCATCGACACGGTGATCGTCATCGCTTGGCCGAACGGTGTCCAGCATGTATGGGCTGAAGAGTGGCCAAAGGACTGGCCGAACGAGCTTCCGTATAAGCTGATTGCCTGGCGCTCCGGAAAGATGCAAAGCGCCACCGCAAAAGAACAGCTCCGCGCCCTTTGGGCGTTTAACGGCTTAGCAGTTCTTACTATGAACTGTGAAGCGATGGCAACCGATTGGGGCGAAAAGGTAATCCGTGGATTTATCGAACGCCGCCAAGGAACTCTGCTGGTCGCGGACGAATCATCTTGGGCAAAGGCGCCTAACTCAGCGCGGACTAAACGACTGCTCGCCCTGGGCCGTATGCCGAACGTGAAGCTGAAGCGCATACTCGATGGGACGCCAGCAGATGAGGGACCGTTTGACTTATATTCCCCCTGCGCATTCCTCAATCCAAATCTACTTGGATTCCAGAACTTTTACTTCTTCAAAATGCATCACGCCGTTATGGTCGATGGATTTGCGGCAGGTGGCAAACGGTTTAAGCAAGTCGTCGGCTATCGCAATCTCGAAGAACTCAACCGAAAACTATCCACGTTTAGTCATCGCGTTCGGCGAGCAGACGTGAGCGATGCGCCACCAAAACTTTACGAATCACGCTACTTCCAGATGTCTGACACGCAACAGGCCGTGTATAACGACCTACGCGACGAGTACATCGCGCATCTGTCTGGCGTCGAGCTTCCGGTTGCTGAGGTGCTGAAGCGCATGACTCGACTGCAAATGGTGGCGCGGAACTATTGGCCACCAGAAGAAGGCGGTGAGCCCTGCCCTTATTGTATCGATACTATCGGTGTTGACTGTGAGCATTGCGGCGGGCTGGGCGTAAAGATAACCGTGTCGAAGCTGGAACGCATCGACCCTGACGTAAACCCCGCCCAGGAGGCGCTTACAAGCGAGCTGGCGAGCTATCCCGGCCCGACCGTTATATGGGCTAGGTTCCGGCAAGACGTTACCGACGCGCTCGAGGCATCCGCCCAGGCGGGGCGCAAGGCGGTGCGGTTTGACGGCTCGGTCCCGTCCGCGGAGCGCGAGGAAGCTTACCGCGCGTTCCGAGCTGGTGAGGCCGATGACATAGTGGCAACCATCCGCTCCGGCCTAAGTCGTGGACGCGATCTAACGCGCGCCAGGGCTATGATATATTACAGCAACGAGTTCAGCCTGCGAGCACGGCGTCAGTCCGAGGATCGCGCCGAGTCCCTGGGCCGGACCTTTAGCACAGACGTGATCGATCTCATTGCGGAAGGAACACGCGACGTAGACGTAATCACGGCGTTACGCGAGAAGAAGTCTATTGCGGAAATCATCGTCGGCGACCCTGCGGAGAAATGGATATGATCGGATGCCTATATACAGTCTATTACAAGCTCGAATCAGATACCTCCCCCTCGCCTATGATCTATTCGATTATTGTTCAGTCTGACTCAATGCGTGAGGCAGTACGTCTCTGTCGAGAGGTGAGTAGTCTAGGAAATCGTAATCATATGCGTGAAAGAAATAACCGGATATTATCCATCTGAGGGTCAAGATTCTTAGTTTACTTTTCCCTCCCTTCAGGGTAAGCTACGCATATGATTGAATTTGAAGATGCAGCGGACGTCGCTCCGCCCAAATCCGAACAGCTCGCAGAAGTATCCGAGCTGGCGTCCGACGCTCTTGAAGCTGAGGCTGAAGTCGTTCGCCTAAGCCGCGAACTAAAGGCGGCCCGCAACAGATGGTTGGACCTTGTGTCGGTTCGTTTGCCTGATGCGATGAACGCTGTAGGAATGAACGACTTTACACTCAAGGACAGCAATTACAAGGTTGTTGTCCGCGAGGCGTATGTTGGCACCCAGCTTACCAACGAAGAAGGGTTGGCCTGGGTCGAAGAGAACGATGGCGCCGACGCCATCAAGACAGAGATTACGATCGAACTTCCAAAGGGAGAACTTGACACAGCCCGTGAGGTTTTAGACTATGTCAAACGGCATCCCGCTGCGAATCGCTTTCTTAAAGCGAAGCTTGAGCGGTATGTCCATCAAGCTACCATTGGAGCTTTCGTCAAGCAATGTGTCGAGGCTGGCAAAGACGCTCCACTGGATTTACTCGGAGTCCATCGGCGCAAGATGGCGCAAATCGGTGGCTCTCGCACCAAGAGTTTTGACATCAAAGGCCTCGACTACAAATAGAGGATAACATGGCGAAAACAGCAGAAGATGTAACCGGCCTCCCTACCGTCAACAATGGTGGACGTGACGTCCAGGTCTTTGACTGGGACGACGATGCCGGCAAGGGCCTGGAGGGTTTCAGTGCTCAAGAACAGCTGATTCCGTTTATTACTGTTCTCCAGGGCTTGTCACCGCAGCTCAATCCAAACAAGCCTGAGTATGTTGAAGGCGCACAGATGGGGATGCTCTTCGACACAGCCACAAAAGAAGTCTTAGGCAATCAGTTGAAGATTGTGCCTGTATGGCGCGATCATCAATATACCGAGTGGGTGCCGCGCAACGATGTGACGTACCCCGACGGGCGCGTGATTCGCGGCAGTTCCGGTGGTAACGGATTCCGTGGCATTCACAACACCCTGCCGTCGGGACCGGCCGGTCGTGCATTGTCTGAAGCTGTCAAAAAGTACGGGCAGTCTGCGCAGTTCCGTCCCATCCCTTTCAAGAACCTCGAGACAGGTGAGGACACGGTCCTTGTCGATCAGTGGAACCTCGGCGTTATCTACGGTTATCCGGACCTTACCGCAGAGACAGCGTCACGGGCGATGATCGCATTTACGTCCACAAAGATCAAAGCGTACAAAGAGTTCGGGACCATATTGTCGAAGATCAGGTATCCGAGCACCAGGAGGCCGGGGGTCATGCTTGAACCGCCTCTTTGGGCGCATGTCTGGATCCTTGGCGTCGTCAGCCAAAGCAATAACAAGGGCGAGTTCTATAACTTCACTCTGCGCTTGAATAAAGGCCCAAAGGATCCGAATCACTTCGCCGCAATTAACACAAACGATCCCGTGTATATCTACGCCAGCGAGTTCTATGATCAATGGGCCGCTGGCCAAATCAAGGCGGACTATGCCGAGGACACGGGTGATAGCACCGTTCCACAGTCTAACATTGACGCCAACGACGAGAACATACCGTTCTAGTCTGCGGTACTCCTCCCTCGCAAACTGCCGCAGCCGGCCCCGATGCACACCGGGGCCGTCTTTTTCTGGAGAGTGTGATGAGCAGTGAATTTGTCATCAAACACTTAGGCTACTATCCCGACATCAGCGCAGAGTTCCGCGAGCGATTCGAAAAGGCTTTTGAAAAAGCGATAAATGATGCGCGCGCTGAAGGCTACGATGATGGCTTTGATAATGGCTACGATGACGGTTGCATGACCGCTGATGAAGTAGCAGAGAAGGACGGCTGGGGTTAGCACATCTTCATTGTGAAGTCAACTAATACGATTGCATGCCTCTCACCAAATAATCACACTAGACGTAGACTACACATCCGCTAATCTACGTCTAACGGCAGCACCCCGCTACCGTTTGTCTTAAAGGTAAACCGGCCATGATAGTTGCAGTCACCTGGCGGGAATGGTTGCGGAACGTGGACGTCATACGTTTCGATACCAACTCTCCGGTCGCTGTTGAGGACTACCTCCAAGCAGAACTTCCTGGTGATCGCGCAGCATTCGTATTCTGCGACGACCATCAGCCGATGTCACAATCTATCGCCTTTTATTGGGTACGATTCAGCGCTCGGCAGTTGACCGAGATCTATAACGCCATCGTAGCCAAGGACAGGCGGGTTCCTAAGAACTTTGCCACCAAAGACGCGGCTTACGCTGCCCTAGCTATAGAGATAATCCGCCTGGGCAAGTCGGCCGTCCCTTACATCATCGGAACGGAGAGAAAGATGAGCGACGACATTATGGAAGATGACGTCCAGGTCGATGAGGCCCAGGCCCAGGCGGAGTCGCCGGCCGAGTTGAGGCGTCAGGCGGCCGCACAGAAGAGGGCTGAAAAGGAGCAGGAGAAGCTCGCGAAGCAGGCGGCGAAGAACGAGGCTGCTCAGCGCAAGGCTGAGGAGAAGGCGGCGGCGCAGGCTAAGCGGGCACCTGGCGTTATCGCAACGCTGATGGAGGTTCTCCAAGACGGCGGCAAGCACACTGTCGATGAGCTGTACGCGCATCTCGCCGACGTGTTCCCCGACCGCGGAGAGGGGATGAAGAATACCATCAAGATTCAGCTGCTCCGGCTGCATCAGCAGGGTCGCCTCGTTGTCCACAGCGAAGAGCGGCACGACTCGGAAGGCAAGCGTCTTCCTGGCAAGATCTATTGGGGTGAGCCTGTCGGCGCCTAACTAATAGCACGGGGGAAGGAAGAGGGCGGTATGATTTTCCATACCGCCCTTT
>Ga0247664_1000205_pt1 | contig 15351 bp, 8 predicted proteins | sample CNK05_metaG_FD_182715 | JGI IMG/M metagenome (GOLD analysis project Ga0247664, IMG submission 182715) | Soil microbial communities from Purdue University Martell Research Forest, Indiana, United States - CNK05 | ecosystem: Environmental > Terrestrial > Soil > Temperate forest > Bulk soil | place...
TGAGTCCGACCAAGGGCGGAACCAATTGTTTCGCCAATCTGGAGCGAGGTCAGGGGTTAACGCCTCCTGCCGAAGTGGCGGCGATGACGCAGCGCCTCTATTGGTGGCAGCAGTTACAGGCGCCGGTGGATCGTTGGTTGCGGATCAATGGGGTCAGCGTGTTTTGCAGTGATGAAGGGGCCACCGGTCTGGAGTTGATACACGGCTATTACGGGTTCACTCGCGGACTCGTTTTAAGCGGCGACCTGGACACCAGCTTGGAAGGGTTGGACCTCTCTCGAATCCGCCGCCAGCTCGAAGAATTCGTCGATGACGCTTTGATTTATCAGCTGTCGGTTCGGACCCAGCGTGGCTCGCAATTCTCCATGCCCATTCCGCATCGCCATCTCGGCCAAAGCCATCGTCCAGATTATTATTGTTTGTTCCGAACCGGGCTCGGGCGATATGGAATTCTGCAGACGCGCGAATCCGAGGCAAAGCCCGGCCCGATTGAGGTGCGTTATCGATTGCTGCAGGCAGAAACCAATGGTCCGGCCCTGGCTACCGATGTCGATCCGTTCGCCATTCGACCTGAACTCCGTTTTTTGTCCTGGCAAGACCAATGGCGTCTGGAGGGTCCGGTGGCGGCACGGCGGCCTGATGGCACCTCGGTTGGCCAGGAGCTGGATCGTTCGTGCTTAGGCGAGGTGCCGCCGAGCGGCCTCGACATCGGTCAGACGGAATTCGACAAGAAGACTCGATTTGTGCATCTGTGGTTTTCCCATCCGTTATTTGATGGGCTGAGTTTGCAGGAAGTGACACTGCTGGATACGAACAGTCAGCCGTTGGTGTTAGGGGCGGCGGGTTCGATGAGCGCGGGGCATCAAGGGCCATCGCCTCGAAATGGGAACCGCGGCTGGATTACTTACACGGTCAGCCCCGGAGTCGAGGGCCAAGTGCCCGAGCGAATTACGGTGCGGCTTCGATACACGTTTGGTCTGCCGAATTTGTCCCAGAAAATACCTGTCGATTTTAGCGGCGGGATGGCGTTGCCCGGCGGCGGCCAGTTGAATGGAGTCGGGCAGGATTCCAGTGGGCGCGCGTTTTTGGCGCTGGCTTGCGTGCGGCGTTATACGCGGACGAACCAGTTTTATGCCCGGGCCTTGAGCAGGGACGGCCGCCGGTTGAGTTGCGCATGCAAATCGATTAGCGGCGGCACCAAGGAAGACAGCGTGCTTGCGGAACGCCTCTTCTTCGACGCGCCCTTAAACGATATTGCCTATTTCACCCTGGGCACGCGCGATGTGGAAACGATGGAATGGACGAGTGTGTTGTTGCCGCCCCGGTGAGTAGTGGGTTGGGTTGTCCGGGATTGGCCATCGAAGCGCCATCTTCGCTCACTCGCCATGCGGGTTCGCCTCCCCGCTCTGCGGTTGCGGTGCCTGGGCTTCCGTCTGCTCTTGCCTCGGTGGGATGCTGAGACCCCCAAGGATAAATGCCCAGTGCCTGTCTGCCTGAGGCCGCGGCAATCAGCCGCGCGGAAGATCAAAGACGGGACTCTGAAGATGGCGGATGAAAGCTTCAGCGTAACCATGTCCGCTCTCGATGCCGCGCATGCGAGCTATGGTTTCCTGCAGCTTGTAATATTTTTCCGGGCTTTGGCTCGCATGGGCAAAGCAGGCGGTGCGCTTGCGCGGTTCCAGATCGGAGATGTCGAGATAATCCGTGGGCGAGAATTGCACGGTATCTTCGCCATTGGAAACTTCGTAGTAAAGCAAAGCAAAACTTTTGCGGCGCTGCAGCCAGGCATCGTAAACCAGCATGGACATGGCGCGATGATCGGCATGATTGTCGATCGGCCAATGCGTGAAGACGGCGTCGGGTTTCTCCGCCGCGAGCAGCCGGCGAAACGTTTCATAATGCGCCGTGTCGACCACCGCGTTTCCGTCAATTTGTCCGGCGAATAGGGGGCGAGCTTTTAGCATTTCGCAGGCACGCTCCGCTTCGGTCACCCGGGGAAACGGGCCTTTGCTAGCGGGGGTTTCTTTGGGATCGCCATGGTTGAGATAAAGCAAAGTCACTTCGTGCCCCAGGGAAGTGAAGCGGGCAATGGCGCCACCGCATCCATATTCCGGATCGCCAGGGTGGCCGCCTGTGACGACGACTTTCAACTTCCGTGCCTCAGCGCGGGTTCGGCTGGCCGTTTGTTGGGCTGAAGCGGTTGCGGGAAAACCCGGGACGGCAGATGCGGCGAACAGACTGGCGCCGGCCAATAGTTCGCGACGGGAAAACGCGTTGCTCATGTGGAATCGGATTGTGGGTGAGGTAAAGAGCCTAGGCAAGCGGTGGGAGTCGTCAATTGGCGCATCAATCAGAGGCGCTGGTTTCGTGGAGCACCTCAAAAATCAGGCAGCCAGTCCGCATGAAAAAAACACAACGACTGAACATCCTCGGTGTTCAGCGGTCGAATGGCAGGAAGCAGTACCTCGGAGTCGGACCAATTCATCATGGAAGCATTATGAACTTGTTGAATCTTTCTCGGACAAAATGGAGTGACGTCATTGCCTGGTTGGCGGTTCTCCTGATCACCGGTTTGAGTTGCGTTGCGGCGGAGAAGAATGCTGGTGCCGAGGCCAAGGCGGACAAGAGCGCGAGGCGGCCTGATCTGGTCGGCATGGTCCAGGATGAAGGCGGTGAACCGCTGCCCGGCGCCACTGTATTCATCTTTACCGCCGGCCCCAAGAAAGGGGCGGGCGTCCTCTGCCCGTCTTGCTATGCCGATTGTAGAAAACGCGCGGTGACCGATCGGGAGGGCAAGTTCACCATTGAAAGTCTCGACCCGGAACTCATCTTTCGCGTGCTGGTGGTGGCCAAGGATCGACAGCCTGAATTCGCTGCCGAGGTGGATCCGGCCTCGAAGGAACTGTTCGTGACGCTCAAACCAACGCGCGGTGGAGAAACAACCGACCGGCATTTGCGCGGGCGGGTGCTGGATCCCACCGGCAAACCGGTGGCCGGCGCGGTGGTTAATATCCGCGGGGTGACTCGCGAGCGCGGCACACAATTCGGTGGCAACACCAGTATTGATCCAGTGGCGGTCAGCGATGACTCCGGTGTTTTTACGATTAATGGGCGCGAACCTTTTCAAGCGGCGGGTATCGACATCGAAGCGCGCGGATTTGCCAAAGCCATTTTCCAAAAGCTGGCCACCGGCGACAAGATTCACGAATTAAAACTCACCGAAGGCACGGTCATCAAAGGGCGCGTGATGAAGAACGGCCAACCGCTGGTGGGCGTCGAAGTGGGCGTGGCGGGCGCCGATCGCTCCTCCGAAGTGTATGTGGGCGACTTCCGCGTGGCGACGGATGCCAATGGACAGTTTCTATTGGTGAACCTTCCGCCGCGGACGGATTATTTTCTTTATGGGATCATGCAATCCCTGGGGGAGCAAGGCTCAATACTCGCGAAGCGAGTGCGGGCTAGCGAAGACGGCACCACTTTGGACGCGGGCGATCTCGCGGTGAAACCCGCGTTTACCGTAGCCGGCCAGGTTCGATTGACAGACGGCAAACTCCTGGCGGCGAATACCCATGTGATGCTCGGCCGCGAAGAGGCCTGGGACACTCTACGGACCGAGGTGGATGACGACGGGGGATTCCGTTTTACGGGTGTGCCGGCCGAATCGGTTTCGTTATCGATTCGAGCGAAGGGTTATCGCTTTTCGTTACGCAACCGTAGTCTGGACCCGTCTTATCCGAACCGGTTGCTCGGGCGCGTTGATGCGGACGCGACGAATTTGGTAGTGGAGTTGGAGCCGGGCGCGATGCAAAACCATTTGAATGGAGATGCGCAATTGGCGCGCAACGAACCGTTGCACGGGGCCGAGCCTGTCCTCGCCAGCGAGGCTGGGATCAAAGTTACCGGCACGGTCGTGGATGCCGACACGCAACAGCCGATTGCTGCTTTTACCATCGGGGAAGGACGCCAATCGCCATATCGACAAGGAATCGAATGGAGCCGCACGCGAAGGTCGGAGCATCAGAACGGGATGTTCACGGTTTATCTTTCTCCGGCACCGCAAGCGCCGGCGCTCATGGTCGAGGCGCAGGGGTATCGGCCAATGGCCTCAGGGTTGATCGATACCAACGGAACCAACCTCACTTTTGCCCTGAGGAAAGGGCGCGGCCCCGCGGGAGTGATTCGGAACGGGGACGGCACTCCAGCGTCGGATGTGACCGTCTATCTCACGGACATGAAAAACGGAGTTTATGTCGCGGATGAAAAACTCGCGGTGCGGGAAAATGTTTATCGAGGGACGCGCAGCACCAGGACAGATTCGGACGGCCGTTTTGATTTCAGCGCGGACATCGATGATTTCGCGATCATTGTGATTGCTGAATCGGGCTATGCCGAAAGGCGGATCGAACAATTGGACACCCATCCGGAGGTGCGGTTGCAACCGTACGCGCGGATCGAAGGCAAACTGATGATCGGCACGCAGCCTGGCAGTGGGGAATCCGTTCGTCTGGGCTTGGCTCATATTCCCTACGCGCATCATCCGCGTTCTTTCCCGCCTCTCAGCCTCTTTCTGACCACGCGGGCCGATGCGGAAGGAAAGTTTGTTTTCGAACGGGTGCCGCCCATCGCAGTGGAGGTTTATCACGAACCCAAGGTCCGAGACAGCGGGATGGGCACCATTGCCCAGGCCCAAACCACCAAGTTCCAACTTCAGCCTGGCGAAACGCGTCGTTTGGTTCTCGGTGGCAAAGGGCGTCCGGTCATCGGCAAAGTGAAGGTAAACGGTTACGATGGCGAAATTAACTTCCGCGCTGATGTGCATAACATCGAGGCGGTTCTTCCTCAGCCAACTGAATTGCCCGACATGATGGCTATGTCCAAGGCGTTTTCGACCACATTCAAAACCTTGAACACGGCTGAGGAGAAGTCGGCAGCTCAACGGGAACAGAACAAGCAATACGAAGCAGCGGTCGAACAAACCCGGGCTTTCTATCAAACTGAAGCCGGCCGCCGTTATCACTTCGCTCGAGGCCGCGACGCGCTCCGTTTTTCAACGAATGGCTCCTTTCGCATCGAGGATATTTCCGGAGGCAAATACACGCTGAAGGTGGAGCTGCGCGAGGGGAACGGCGATTCGGCTTCCCGCTTTTCCGCGCCCCTCATCGCCACGCTCTCCAAGGAAATCGAAGTCCCCGATTCACCCGGCGGAAGGACCGATGAACCATTCGATCTGGGAACATTGTCCGTCGACGCCCGAACCATCCTTTTGACCGGGAAACCAGCGCCTGACTTCGAAGTGAAAACGCTCGATGATAAACCGCTCAAGCTCTCCGATTACAAAGGGAAATTCGTGTTGCTCGATTTCTGGGCGGTCTGGTGCGGACCTTGTGTGGCGGAGACGCCCCATCTCAAAGCGGCCTGGGACGCGTATAAGAATAATCCGAAGTTCGCCATGGTCGGTCTGAGCCTGGATCCGGAGATGGCCGCCCCGCGCGATTACACCAAGAAGAATGACATTGGGTGGACCCAGGGATTCCTGGGCGATTGGTCCAAGAGCACTTTGCCTGATCGTTTCGGAGTGCAAGGCATTCCAGCAATCTTTTTGATTGGGCCTGATGGCAGCATCGTTGCCAAAGATCTGCGCGGCGACGAAATTAAAGCGGCGATCGGGAAAGCCTTGAAGAGCGCCGGGTTTTAGCCCTGGCGGCGTTTCCAGCGAATCGGAATTTGGCATTAAAAATCAGCCTCCTCACGTCGGCTGCTACGAGGCGACGGTTCATGGGAAGGTTCAATCTGCTTTGCACGCGAGTTGGGGTCGTGAACCCTTCGTGTTCAGAGCCTCCATTCTTTCGCTTTCCCGGCTTCGCCCTACGGGCTACGCCGTGGCAGGCCGCTTTTCGCTTTTCGCTTCAATCTCCGCTGAGCCACTCCAACGTGAAACGGGCAAACGTTATCTTCTTGTAATCATCCCGTTCGAACAAACAACCCACCGAACCGTCGGGCAGCGACGTCAGGCAGCTGTAAGCGAAGCTCCCGGGATAAAGCACCCGTGCGATCGGCCAGCTTTTTCCTTCATCTCGACTCAGGCGAATGGTGCCGTTGGTCCGCGCCCAGGGCGAGGCGGGGTTGCTGAAGAGGAACACGTCCAGTCCGGCGTTGCGGCCCGTCGGATGCCGCAAGATGCTTGCCTGACAAGCTGGCTCCGGCAAAGCCGGATCTTCTCGAAGACGTGCCCAGGTTTCGCCGCCGTCGCGGCTGACGCCCATCTTGCGGAGCTTCACTCCATTTTGATTGCGAGCATTCAGCATCACGGCGCCATCGTGTAATTCCACGAATTGCACCTCATTGGCAAAACCCTGCGACGTGTCCGGCGCCGTGTCGCCGTAACGCCACGACTGGCCGCCGTCATCGCTGTAGACCGCATAAACCTTCCATTGACCGTAAGGTCCCTGATTGAATGGGATCAGGACGCGGCCCGCTCGCGGTCCTGCGCGGAGCTGGATGCCTATGCCAGGGCCAGCCGCGGTGCTCGTGACGAGCTGTGGTCGTTTCACCCCGACGGTGATGTCACGAGGTCGCCTCCAGGTCACCCCTTCATCGTCGCTCTGCGTCATAAACGTGCGACATATACGCGCCCCTTGCAGTCCGGATTCCGCGCGATGTTCGTCAAAGCCCTTTGCATACCGTTGGTAAACGAGCAGCACCCGACCATTTTCGCGCAATTGAACCGCGGTGGGATTGTTCAGCGCGTTGGTGCTGTCCTCCGCCACGACTTGCAGGGCGCTCCAAGTGCGCCCTTGATTCGAGCTGCGTTTGAGGACGATGTCATTTTCGGCGTGATCGCGCGGTTGGGCCCGGCCTTCCGCAAAAGCCAACAGGTTGCCCTGACGAGTGGCCAGCAGGGCGGGGATGCGGTAAGCCGGATAACCCTCCTGACCAGTGGTGAATACATCGCACCATTGCGGCTCGGGGAATTCCGCGGCAGCCAGGTGGAAGGACGTGAGCATGGTGATCGCGGTCAAGGCCCGCGTGCCGCAGAGCCACGGCGGGCGCAAGGCCAGCCCGCGCGGCCATACCTCGAGGCGGCCCCTTGCCAGGATCGAGATGTCACTGGCATGCATGGCGGCAGTGTCTCGGCCCGGTCCTGGTTGTCGAGAACGGTTTCGCCCGACGCCCAAACACTCCAGACACTCCAGACACCTGTGACCTTGACGGCTTTCCCCGATCACCCTGTAATGGTTGGCCGGTAACGGAGCAGCCAGCCTCGACTTCTACTTAAAATGAAAACGAACGCCGCCCTTCTCTTCGTGACGTTGGCCGGCCTCGGCGCCGGCGTGTCTTCCACCCACGCGCAGGATTTCAGTGTGAATTGGAACACGATTGCCGGCGGCGGCGGACATTCCACTGGAGGCGCCTTCGTGCTGGACGGCACGAGCGGGCAGATGGCTCCCACTCTTTCAACCGGCGGCGGGTTCCGGTTGCAAGGCGGTTTCTGGGCCGCATTCACCGGCGAGCCGACGCCAAACACACCCGCGCTCCGGATCCAGTTGGCCAATCACCGGGCCGTGTTGACATGGCCGAGCCTTTCCGGCGGATTCAACCTCGAACAGACGTCCGCTTGGCCGGGCGGCTGGAGTACCGTTCCTGGCGCGCCCGTTCTGAATCCAAACAACGAAAACGAAGTCGTGCTGCCTTTAGAGCCCGGTTCGCGTTACTTTCGGCTTCGCAAATAAGGAGACCAGGAAGGGGAAGCTTGGTAGAAACCAAGCCTATGAACCCAGCTGCGGCCCGCGCCTTCGTCTCGGCCGCGCTGGCGCCTTGGCTGGCCGGCTGCATTGGCCTGGAGTCGCAGGCGGCCGACTGGCCGCAACTGCAAAGCAACCCGGCGCGTTCTGGTCGCACGGAGGATTCGGTGGCGCCGCCTTACCGGGCGCGTTGGATCTGGTGCGGGCCCGCTCTGACGCTGCGCAACCAGAACAGCGAGCCGGGCTGGACCAATGACCTGCGGGCACGGGAAGGGTATTCCTATCCCATGCCCCGAAGCGTAGGTTTTACGCTGGCCAATTCCGCCCAGCCCATCGTGCTGAGCAACCGCGTGTTCATTGCTTCGTTGGAAGGCATGGCCTACGCGGTCAACGTTCACGATGGTTCCACCATCTGGCAAAGCCCGTTGCCGGGAGGCACCAGCGTAACCGCTGCGGGCACCGGCGACGTTGTCGTCTTCGTAACTTTGTCGGGAGACGCGCACGGGCTGGATGCGCGCACGGGGGCGCGGCGCTGGATATTTGCGACGCGCAAGTCGATCACCAGCGCGCCTTGTTTGGCCGGCGCCATGGTCTACGTGGCGAGTCAGGACGCGTCCGTCTATGCCATCGATGCGTTGACCGGGCAGTTGCGCTGGCGTTCCCCGCGGTTGAACGCGCCCATCCAAGGCGGCCTGGCCGCCGACGCCGACACCATTTACGTGGGCGCAGAAGACCTGACTGCTTACGCCCTCAGGCGGCAGGATGGATCGATTCGCGCCAGCCGCCGATTGCGCGGACAGAGTTTTCGTCTGACCCATCCGGTGGTTCACAACGATTTCGTGATCTTCACCACCTGCATGACGCCGATGATGGGAAGTGAATACATCAATACGCCCATGTTGGATGACGCCAAGGATCTGGCGGACGAGGATCAGATCTACGCGCGCTGGCTGACCGGCGACACCAATGGCGGCCGTTGGCCGCACGCCTCGATTGATTTCCAACACGTGTTCGCCCTGAAAACCGCGGACCTCAGCGTCCCATTCCTGATCCCATGCGGTCCCTGTGAAGGGGTTGGTCTGCCTCCCGATCCGCCCTGTGTCGATTTCTCGGGCCGCGTGCTTTGTTGGTGGCCGACCCGTTTTCCCAAGTTCACCAAGGTCGGCGCCTTCGGCACCAAATACTCGCTCGATATTTGCGGGATCAACCTGGCCGACGGCCGGCGCATCCCGCTTGATAACGGGCGGTTGTCCAACATGTGGCCGGGGCCGGAAACGGATAATCTTTACGCGTTGAGCGTAGGTGGAGAGTACCTTTGGATGCGCCAGGCCTTTCGCGGCACCCAAAACATTCGCCTGACCGACACCAAGCATCATCACGTTTCGGCACGGGTCCGCCATGAAGATGGGGGAAATTTTCGCGCCGATGTCGTTTATTTCGATCAACCGCGCAGTCAAACCGCCACACCGAACGCGGTCCGGGAGACGCCTGGCGGAAGCGTCGTTTCACAGAGCAACTTCGAAGGCCGCACGGCCGCGGTGATCTCAGGAAACCGCGTTTATCTGGCGGAACGCTTCTGCGTCACCGCGCTGGAGCATCAACCATGATCAGGAGAACTACCCGCTGCGCACTGCTCCTTGGCTGGTTGCTGGTTGGGGTCCCTCTGGTCGCCCAGGAACTGGATGTCCAACGGTATGCCTGGGAATTTCCGGTCGTAACCAAGATCCAGGGAGCTGATGATCTCGTGGCAGAACTTCGCGAAGACATTGCCGCGGTGCTCGAGGCCGGACATCTCGCGCCGCTGAATTGTCGGTACGGGGATCTGATGCCTTCCCCGGCTGAGGTCCACTTCGTTTACGAGGAACCGGGGCGGATCCTGACGACGCTGGGCTGGGCTTATCCGCATCTGACCGCCGAGCAGCAGAAGGCTGTTCGTCATTATGTCGCCCAGGAATTGGCTGATGATCGGTTTGCGCCTTGGGGCGAATCACCCATGCCACGCGCGGTCGGGGCGCGTCGGGAACGGCATCCGATGGAACGTGTCTGGGGCGCCGAAGTCAAAACCGGGGCCAATCATCCTTCTGTTCATACGATCTATGGACTTTGGCTTTACGCTTTTCGTTCTGGAGATTGGCCCCTGCTGGCCTCGACCTGGGCGAAGCTCCGCCAGGTTTATGAGCGCCGCAGCCATCAAGGCAACCTCTACGGCACCATGGGCGCCCACGTCGGGATGGCTCGCATCGCCGCTCATCTCCATGACCAGGCCAGCGAGGAGAAGGCCCTGGCGCAGCTCCAGGCTCAGCTCGCCTTCGGCACGAACTTCGCCGCCGTCGAAGACCTCTGTCGGACCAACTATTATGGAGAACAATATCGCCCCCGCACCGCCAACAACCACGCGCTGCATCACGGCGCCATGTTCCTTAATCTCGCCCCCGAGTTGGGACGTTACCTCCGGGAGCATGTCCGCGAAGCAACCCTGGCCCGGCATGCCGAAGGCAAACAGCGTTTCCCGCTCTGGTGGCTGCTGCAAGCTCCCTACTTTTGCCGCTGGACCGGGGACGAAAGTGTCGGGCTTTCTCCTGAAGCCGTCGGCATGTTTGCCCCGATCGAACGGTGGGTGGTTCAAGCGGACGCGCCCACCCTGCGTTCCTATTGTCGCAGCGTTCCGACTGGCCGTGGCGACTGTTATTGGCTGGAGCTGCTCGTGCAGGCGATCGAAGCTCACGGGACCTTGGTGTGGACGGATGTTCGGCGCCAACCCTCGGCAGAAAACGCGCGATAAAACAGGGGGCGCTTCTCGTTGCGCGCACGCAGCGATCGGCTTGATTCTCAATCCAACCGGGTGAATTCGAAGGTGCCGAAGGGGACGATCACGCCCTTCTGGATGGCCGGGAAACCCGCGAATCGCGTGACGACTCCACGCGGCGTCGTCACTTCATCTGGCGAGGAGTAAGTGGTCCCGCTGTCGGTGCCGGCGTCGTGACCGTAGAGGGTCACCACGAGGTTCGTGGCCCATTGTCCATCCTGGATCATGTTCAAGCTGTCAACCCCGGCAAACCAATCCGGGCTGGGCGCAATCATCGAAACCAGCGTGACCAGGGGATAGTCGCGTTGCATGGGTTCTGGAAAGGTGAGGGTCACTCGTCCTGGACTGGTGCTGATGCCGCCTCCGGCCAGTTGCATTTGGGCCGTGCCGTCGGTGATGGCCGGGGCAATCTCGGACAACAACGTTGCCTGCTGGCCGCGTTCGGCCATCAAACGAATGCCTTCGCTGGCGGTTTCACCTGGACGCCAGAAGTGCACCGCATCTTTGTGGGTTCCACCGACCAAACCGGACCAGTGCGCGTTGGCGGGCCAGTTTGTTGGATGAGAGGTCTGGCTCCAAGTCGCGTTGAATACCACCTGATAACGGGCGGTGTAATCCGAGACCACGCGGAAGAAGGCTTGGGCGGCATTGAACGGAAGGGTCGCTGAATTCTCGCTGGTGGGCGTTCCAACGTTCGACCACGGCTGGCTGGAATCGGAGCGGGTTTGCAGCTGGTACGTCGGGCGGCCGTTGGTCCACGTCAGCGTAACCAGGTTGCTGTGCACGACGATGCTCGTGAGATTGGGTGAAGTGTCGGCGGCCTGCGTCCACGAACCCAGACCGGTAAGACCCGCGATCAGGACCGCTAGGTGATGGCGTTTTATTTGATTTTTCATGTTTTGCTGGCGGTCGTTTGCCGCCAACGGTGCGTCGGTCGACCGCCGAAAACCTTACGGGCCTAAATCGGATACTCCTGCGACTCCTGCGGTCAGATGTGGACGGGCGTGACGCCACGCAGTAATGAAAGCCGGTGCAGAAGACCGAAGCCGACGACCGCACGGGGGTTACGCCGACCTTGCAGGCCGCGCACGACCCCTATGGAGTGCTGCGCCAGAGGGATTTCCTGCTTTATCTCATTGGCCGATTGGTGGCCGCCTTTGGCCAGGCCATGTTTGTCATGGCCTTAGGTTGGGAATTGTATGAACGGACCCATTCGGCGTTGGCACTGGGGTTGGTTGGTCTGACCCAGGTGGTGCCGATGGCGTTGTTCACGCTGCCAGCGGGGCATGTGGCCGACAACTTCAATCGCAAACGGGTCATTGTCCTGACGACCATCCTGGTTGCCGCAGCCAACGTCGCCATGCTCCTGATTTCCGCCGCGCAAGCGTCCGTGTCCCTCGTTTACGTTTGCTTGTTCGTCATCGGTTCGGCGCGGACGTTTCTGTGGGCGGCCACCGCGTCGTTCCTGCCCATGCTGGTGGAGCGCAAAGATTTTTCGCGGGCCGTTACGTGGTACAGCACGACGTTTCAATTCGCGTCCATCGCCGGGCCGGCCGCGGCCGGAGCCTTGGTCAACGCCATCCATCACGCCGCTCCCGTCTATGCCTTGAATGCGCTGGCGGCGACGATCTGTTGTGTTTTGGTCAGCCGCGTGCGCAAACATCATACGGTGGTGAATCGGCAAAAGATGTCGCTGCAGGCGCTGCTCACGGGGTTTGGTTTTGTATTCAACAGCCGCATTGTGCTGGGCATCATCACGCTGGATATGTTCGCTGTTCTCCTGGGCGGGGCCACGGCGCTCATGCCTCTCTACGCGAAAGATATTTTGCGGGTCGGACCGCAGGCGCTCGGCCTTTTGCAGGCAGCGTTGCCATTCGGCTCCATCCTTTGCGGGCTCATCCTTGCTTACCACATCTCCATGCAACGGGCCGGACGCGCTCTCTTGCTGGCCGTGATGGTTTTTGGCGTCGGCACGGTCGGGTTTGGCTTGAGCCGCTGGTTCTGGCTGTCGCTGCTCATGCTGTTGGTGTGCGGGGCCGCCGATAACGTCAGTGTGGTGGTGCGTCACACCCTCGTGCAAATCCTGACTCCGGATGAAAAGCGCGGACGGGTTTCGGCCGTGAACAACTTGTTTATCGGCACCTCGAATGAGCTGGGGCAATTTGAGTCAGGAATGGTGGCGCACTGGTTCGGTCCGATATTTTCGGTGGTGTCGGGAGGTATCGGAACCATTCTGGTAGTGCTGGCGGTGGCCTGCGTCTGGCCGGAAATTCGTAAATACGGCAGGCTGGACGCGCACTAAAACGTTCCCCTTAAGTACGTGCTTAGAAGCGCGGGCGGGCGCGGAGCCACGCCAACGGCGTGGCTGGAAATCAGCGAAGGGCAAGCCCGCCTTGCGGGCGCCGCCCTGGTAAACGCCAAAGAAAAGAGTGCGCGCCCCACAGGGGCGCGAGGAATGTTGGACAGGCAAAATGGCGGCCTGCCTCCAGAGTGGAGATCTTCAGACTACGCTATGACCACAACACCATTCACGCCTGGACTCTCGAGCTCACCTACTCGCGATCCAACAATTCCTGGCGCCCCTGCAGGGCGCCTCGTGTTATTTTATCGGCCTTACCCAGGGCGGCGCCCTGCCGGGCTTGCCCTGGGCTGGTTTCCCGCCACGCCCTTGGCGTGGCTTCGCGAATTGCAGAAGATGTTCGTTCCGGCGGCGGTGTTTAAACGCACTTGGTGCCGACTGCCGGCTCAAGGACCAGGCACAATCTCCACACGATGGAAACGAGCGGTGGTGCCTCGCACCGAATAGAGCTTTCGGATCGCGTCGCCGGTCCCCGCGATCGGTTCCCCAAGATTCGACCACGTCTTCAGGTCCGAAGAAGTTTGCACCTGATAGGTGTTCCCAAGCCTGGAGACAAACTCCACTTCCAACGCCGGAAACGCCGTGAGCACGGCCGCTGGGAAAACGTTTTTGTCCAGTGGATCTTTTCCGGTTGAAATCTCAGCCTGATCGCTGAAGCCGTCGCCATCCGTATCGGTCCGCAGCGGGTTGGTATGATAGGTCAGCAACTCGAGTCCATCCGACAACCCGTCTCCGTCCGTGTCGCGTTTCAGCGGATCGGTGTGGTGAACCAGCACCTCATCACCATCCGTCAAACCATCCCCGTCGGTGTCCTGCTTGAGCGGATTGGTGTGGTGGGTCAACGCCTCCGCACCATCCGTCAAGCCGTCCTGGTCGGAATCGGCGAACGCCGGGAAGGTGTGATAGAGGTTCACTTCATCACCATCATTCAGGCCATCGCCGTCCGTATCGGCAGTTCTCCAGTCTGAATCAAAACCAAATTCGAGGAGGTACTTGGACACGACAGCATTGGCGCTGATATCGTTCCATTGTTCACCGGAAGAGGTGAAGGCCACATAGTCTTCGTCTCCGGAATTGTTGGGCTCGCCGGGAGCCCACAAAGTAAATGACCACGGTTCGCCAGTCACCCAACGCCACTCGCCTTCTGACGCTGCGTCGCTTCCGCCGATGAGAGTGTCACGCAAGTCCAGGCCAAGGGTGCGCAACAGGTCCCATTCTGCTTGGCTGGTGATGGTGCCGAGGTGACCTCCACGAGCCAGCGCGTCGGCCCGCGCCTGGGCGGGAGTGAAGCTGCCCGATACGACCTGATACCGAACGTAACCCTGTTCGTACGGATCGGGCAGTCCATCCCCGTCGCTATCCACATTGACCAGGACACGAACCGGCGCGCTGGTAACCGACCCGCAGAAATTATAGGCGATGGCCGCGTAGAGCCCCGCCTCGGCGCCGCCGATGTTGTTCCGCACGAAGGTTGGCTGGACTGCTCCCGCGATCACTTGTCCATCCTTTAACCAGCGATAGCTCAGGTCAGCTCCCAACGCCGTGATGGAGAGCGTTAGGGGCGTGCCCGGATCGAGCAGTTGCGGCGCCGGTCCGGTGACGAGCAGGGGACACACATTCCCACCTATGATCTCCTGGTGGAGCAGCTGAATAGCAGATTCGTCGAGCAGAAAACCGTAAACACGCAGATCATCCACTTGCCCCTGCGAATAGAGCCAACCTCCTGGCGTCCGCAAGCGGCCCACGTCGTACCCAGCGTCGATCTCCTCAAATGCCCGGGAAGACACCGCCCCAGCGAGGGCGCCGTCGAGATAGATCCTGGCCTTCTGCCCTTGAGGAAAGCTGCTGGAGACCAGAGCTACCACATGATGCCAGGTGCCTGGCTGGAGCGAAACCGGTATGCGATAAGGAGCGTTGTCCTCTCCGGGCGCCCGTTGATCAAACCAAGCAAGGCTGTCACGGGTTGCGGACAAGAACCACCGTTGGGTGCCGCTGGCGCCCTGGCCCAGGAGTGTGACGCCGTTGGTCGCGGGGTCGCCAGCCAGGGAGAACCAGCCGCTGATAGAAATGTCACCAGACAGCTGGAGTTTGGGCAGTTCGATGTGACCCGGCCCGCCATTAAATTCAAAAGCGTTGTTGTCGTTGCCAAATCGGTCGGGAACGAGCGTCGCTCCCACGACCGTCCCATGCAGGGACGACGACGAGAGGTCCCGAGCGTTGCCGGCAAACGGGTAGTAAACCAAGGGAGTGCGCCAATCGGGGTGTGGGATGATGTTTTGGATGAGAAAAATGCCTGACCCGCCGACCCGATCACGGCCGGTGACAAGATCCGGTGTTCCATCCCCATTTAGATCCGCCACGTCGAACCTTTCGCCGCCGCCGGGCACCGTGATGGGAGCAGCAAACTGCAGCGTGCCGGGCGTGCTCTGATTCACATGAAATGC